>Ga0181533_1000024_pt1 | contig 174514 bp, 171 predicted proteins | sample PEATcosm2014_Bin_45_FD_119772 | JGI IMG/M metagenome (GOLD analysis project Ga0181533, IMG submission 119772) | Peatland microbial communities from MTU Mesocosm Facility, Houghton, MI, USA - PEATcosm2014_Bin11_60_metaG | ecosystem: Environmental > Terrestrial > Soil > Wetlands > Peat | place... | reverse complement strand
TGGCAAGATCCGCTACGCCGGAAGCTCCACCTTCCCGGCCTATCAGGTGGTCGAGGCCCAGTGGGTGGCCGAGCGTCGAGCGCGAGAGCGCTTCCGGACCGAACAACCTCAGTACTCAATCCTCGCGCGTGGCATTGAGGCCGACCTATTACCGGTCTGCCAGCAATACGGCATGGGCGTGATCTCCTGGAGTCCGTTGGCTGGTGGATGGCTCTCGGGAGCCTTCGGCGAGGGCAAGAAGAATACGTCGAGGCGCTCGGCCATGATTCCGGAACGCTACGACCTTTCCTTGCCCGTGAATCAGCAAAAGCTTGATGTCGTCATCCAGCTCCAGAAATTGGCCGAGGAAGCCGGGCACTCGCTGATCGAGTTGTCCCTCGCGTTCGTGCTAACCCACCCGGCTATCACGTGCCCGATCATCGGGCCGCGCACCATGGAGCAGTTGGAGTCCCAGCTTCCTGTGGCACAGATCTCCTTGGACGAGAACGTCTTGGATCGGATCGATGAAATCGCGCCGCCCGGTCAGAACGTTGGTGGTGCCGACGCCGGGTGGATGCCACCGTCGATCTCTGACAAGCGCCGCCGCCGCTAGTTTCTCGGCGCGTCGCAACTGGCGGTCGGGGGCATCCTCTTGCCAAGCACTTGTCGATGTTTTGGGATACCCGATCTAACGGGGCCACCCGCCGCTCAGCCTTGTGGGTGTTGAGAATGCCATCCGGCGAAATCAGGCGTTGCAGTTGCGGATGGGCTTCTGATCGGCAATGGCCGCGCGGCGACCGAAGAGGTTGCTCGTACCGACCTCAGCCGGTGCTGTCGGTGACCCGCTAGCGCCAGGGTGTTTGAAAGAGGCTCATCTGCTGTCCTCAGGCGGTGATCCAAGATCTGGGCTCTGACCAGGTCCAACGTTGTGTTTTGGACAACGGCGGAGGAGGTGGGATTCGAACCCACGGTGGCCTAACGACCACAACGGTTTTCGAGACCGTCCGATTCGTCCGCTCTCGCACTCCTCCTACCTACTCTGACTAGGGATTTCAGCTGTTCCATCCCGAAGCTATGGCCGATGTCCCCAATCATGTCCCCAATCTGCGGTACGATTGGGGACATCATCGTAGAGGGGGAGCGCTCATCTCACGAACCATGACGCGCAGGACATACAAGACCGGGAGCCTGACCGAGCGCTCGCCAGGTGTGTGGCGGTTGAGGGTTCGTACCTTGAACACCGCAGGGGAGCCAGTACAGCGTCAAAGGACGTTTGCAGGCTCAGAGGCCGAAGCCCGAAAGGCACTGACCAAGTTCGTGGCTGAGGCCGACTCCGGCCAGACAACGGCCGGGAAGCTGACTGTTGGGGAATGCCTAGACCGGTGGTTAGCACACTGCGAGCTACGTGGTCGGCGACCAACCACCGTCACCGAGAATCGGCGCAAGATCGAGAAAACGATTAAGCCGCGTCTCGGCAACGTTCACCTCGCCAAGCTCACACCCGGCAACTTGAACGATGCATACGACGAGTGGTTGAAATCAGGGCTGTCGCCGACGACGGTGCATCACCTGCATGCCATCATCTCGGCCGCATTCAACCATTCCGTGCGTCGTGGAGACCTCGCCACATCGCCAGCAGCCCGGGCTGAGGCACCTCCGAACGTGTCGAAGATTCCGACTGTGCCAACCGTCGAGCAACTGGCAACGCTGGTCCGCTTTGTCGCAAAGGATGACCCCGTCTTTGCAACGGTTATCCTCCTGGCCGCCGCGACCGGGGCTCGCCGAGGAGAACTGGCCGCCCTCCGATGGAGCGACGTTGACCTCGTCGCTGGCACCATCACCATTGCGAAGTCGCTCACCGTCATCGGTTCACGTGCCGACAAGAACGTCCACATTGGACCAACCAAGACCCGGCAACAACGCACAATCACGCTGGGCGACCGTGGTGTCGAGGTGTTGTCAGAGCATTGGCGCTACATGCTGGCTCTGTCGGAGCGAGTCGGTTCGCCGTTGGTGGACGACCCCTATCTGTTCGCCCATCCGTACCATGTCAACGGCGCCGAGCCGTGCTTGCCGGACACTTGGACGACCAAGTTTGCGGATCTTTGCACGAAGGCGGGAATTGGTCATTTTCGGTTCCATGACCTACGGCACTGGAGCGTCACGCAACTTGTCGCCTCGGGCGTTGACGTCAGGACCGTGGGCGGCCGGGTGGGTCACGCGCAAGCGAGTATGACCCTAGACCGCTACGCCCATGCGCTCCCTGTGCCCGACCAGGAGGCCGCTGCCATCCTGGGTCGGATGTTGCCCGCCGGAAGCAGATAGACGGCACCGCTTCCGGTCCAGGGCTTTGTACCAGAAAGGCCAAAACGGCCGTGATTAGGTGCAACAGGGAACGTTGCACCAAAAACCCTGAACTATGCTGACCTACTGTTCGGGCATGTCTCTGGAGCCCGTGTGGCACGAATTTCACGAATGGGCGCATTACTTCGTGGCCACTTCCAGTTCGGACCGCTGGCTCAACATCATGACTGGCTTGGGCGCTGCTGGGGCGGTAGTGGCAGGCGTAGGCGTGGTTGTGGGTGGAATCTTTGCCTGGCGCTATGGACGTAAGGCCAGTGTCTCTATCTCGGCCACCCCGCATGAGGTCCCAGATGGGGTGATTTTGGCAACCCGGCCCGTTGTAAAGGGTGTTGGCCTGTTTCGAGTGAAATTCCACGGTCCGAAGGGGGCGTCAGTGCAAGTGCGCGAAGTGCGCCTCGATGACAGCGCCACATCTGGACTTAGGTTGGATCGCCAGTGGGAACAGGAAGCAGTCTTTGGGGAACAACATGCCGATGGGGGCGAGGAACTTCCGACCACGGTCATGTTTCGTCTGCAGGAGCCTGATCCTGCTGTCGTTGGATGGGTCGTATGGGTGAGTATCCAGGCCCCCACTCGCTGGATGCCAGGATCGAGCGAGTCTTGGGCTGATCGGATATTCGTTCCACGGCCAAAGGGCGGGAAGTAGTCTTGTTGCGGAATTGGAGGTTCAATGACGGATCAAGAACAGCCCCCGCCACCGCCTCAGCTTCCGCAAGGCCAAGACACCGAAGGCCAGGAAGCATTGGTCGGCTCAGGTTTCTTGGCGAAGGGAATCAGGGGATCAATTCACAGGGTGCCCCCGGACCAGGGTCTCTTCGCCTCCATGGAACCCAAAGCGTCCGACGCAACCGCTCAGCCATTCCAGGAACCCGTTTCAAACAACAATCCGCCTCCACCCCCACCACCTTCGACCGCAGAAGACAGCTAACAAGCCAGCGAAAAGGTCGGGCATTCAAGTCCGATTTCGTGAATGCAGGTGATCAACACGCACAAGTTGTGCGCGATCACCTTGCATAGAATTTCGTTGACCTGGCCCACGTCGGACTTGCTCCGATCGGATACCGTTCTCGGTGTCCAAAGTGCAGCAACACTGAGGATGTCGGCCATTGGATTCCGGTAAGTGTCATAGGGACTAGCTTTGTCCTAGAAACCTGTTGTGGCCTCGCGCGTCAGATCTGTGTCAGATTCGGAGGGCTACTCATGGCGGAACTCGTCCGTGTCATGCCGGCACGAGCTCCTGAGCTCGAACCCCCGTTCTCGTTACAACGACAAGCCAGGGTCCCGGAAGGTCAAGCCGCTCCTCGATCCGCCGCCACTGGCTGACCACAATCTCGAGCTGCGCCCACTTGTTGAGCTCGTGACGAGCATCGAGGCGGACCACGCGTGCCCCGTGGTCGATGATCGCCTGACGTTCGGCGGGGCGGTGCTGAAGGTGTCGATCACGCGTGATAGTGACCCAACCCTCCATCGCGACTGTCGGGATCCACGTCGGATCCTTGGCATCAGGCTGGACGGGACATGCCGGGCGCTGGTATCCGTCAGGCCCGGGCCCTCCGGGATCACCTGGGTATGTGACATCCGAACGGACGGTCACGAGCACCTTAGCGAGGCCAAGCAGATCCGCGTCAACGTAAAAGCGAATCGGCATGACCGGCCGCCGCTCAGGCGGCTTGGCGGTCCTCGTATCCGAGTGCGGCGATGACGAGGTTCAGCGACAGCTCGAAGTCGTCCGCCACGCTTTCGACGGAATCTCCCGCTCGGACCTGTTCCGCGATTGCCTCGGTAGGGATGCCTCGCACGGTTGGCGCGCCGAAGCGAACCTCGGGGTCAATGACAACGGGCGACTCGCGGCCAGCTGGGTAGAGGCGCACCACGACACCGGCGGCGGGATCGTCGAACTCGACACGCTCGAGGAAGCTCTCTGCCGGAGGCAGCAGTAGCTGGACGCCGGACTGAGGCTCGACGCATGCCCACAGCTCGGGAGGCAGCCCCGCTTCGTCCTGCGCTTCGATGAAGAGGTGTCTGTCAGGCCCGACCCATGGCCGTGCATGGGCGAGCGGGTATGGGACACCAAGCTCTCGGCGCATGTAAGCGATAAACGCTCGCAGTCGTTGCAACTGAACACCGTGCGTCCTCCGGTACTCCCGGAGGTAGCGAGCTTCAACGAACTCGCCCCACGTCACGGTCCTGGAGCCGGTGGACTCGGGTCGGAGCACGGGTTCATAGTGCCGACCGCCGCGCTCGTGTCGTCCCTCGAGCCACCAGTGCAGCGTCGATGGAGGTACTTTGAGAAGCTCGGCGGCCAGGGGTTCCTCGTAGAGCTCGCGTTCGAGCAGGGTGAGAGCCATAGCGGCTCCATCATGCACCACAGCACTGACGGCAGCGGTGTTCTGCCTGTTCACACACGCCGGGCATCGCTAGTTCCATCTCAGCTGGGTAATGGCGTTGGCGGATCTGAGCTTGGTTAGCTTCGGCGGACAGGTTGCTTGTGAACCGTCGAGAATTGTGGAGGCTCTCAGGCCACCGATCGGAACCTTGAAGCTCAAGGTGATGAGGGTGACGTCACCCTGGCACTAGGAGCGCCGCCAGATGGGCAAGGGTGACGTTCGGGCGTCTTGCATCTTTCCTGGTCGGGATCCTCTTTCACCAGGGTGACATTGAGGGTGACGTTCAGGGTGACGTTCGTTCGGACCATGGGTGGCGTCCGGGACACACGGTCCTGGCACGAAGCCCTGGAGGTCCCGTGATCCCTCAAGTGCTCGCTTCGAAAGGCAGCGATCTGCTCGCCAGCGTTGACCTGAACGTCTCGCCGAACAATTCCCTACCTGGTTCGTCCCAGGTGTCATCGTTCCTCGGCGGTATCGAGCAATGGGCCGTCTACGCCTGCCTGCTCGGGCTGATCGTCGGCGGGGCGGGCCTGTGGTGGGGCGTGCAAAACGGATCGATCAACCGCACGTCGATTTCCCAGCACAAGATCATCGCCGCGTTCGCCGGCGCGGTGATCATCGGGGCGGGTGCCTTCCTAATCACGTGGGCGTTCAACTTCGGCACGTCGGTCAGCTGACGTGCTTGCCGGCATCTCGCTCCTCGACCCCGTTGGGGGCATCGGCCACGACGTGGTCAGCTGGTTCGGGCGCGCAATCTCCGAGGGGATCGGGAGCTTCGCGAGCTGGGCCATCGGCGGCGTGATCCACGCCATGGGCGCCACGACCACTCCCGACTTCACGTCGTGGTTCGCGGGTCCGTGGCGGGCGATGCTCAGCGTCGTCGTCTGGCTGTCGGTCCCGATCCTGTTCGTGGGGGTCGGCACGGCAGCCCTCCGAGGCGACCTGACGTCGGTGCTGAAGCGGGGACTCGGCGCGCCGGTGATCATGGCCGTGGGCACCGCTGTGGCCTTACCTATAACGGCCGGGGTCCTCACGTTGGTGAACGGCTGCTGCGGCCTGCTAGTCGACGTGTCTATCGGCGGCAACCAGGGGTTCGGGCAGGGACTCGGCCATCTGTCCGACTTCGCCTTGTCGGCCACGGTGGTCTCCGGCGGCAGCGGGCTGCCCGGTCTGGCCGCGGCGCTGATCGTGGCGCTGGCCGGGTTGGCGGCGCTCATCATTTGGTTCGTCCTAGCCCTGCGGGGCGCGCTCCTCTACCTGGAGGTGCTCGCCATTCCACTCGCGCTGTGCGGCCTGTACTGGGGTGGGACGGCGCATTGGATCAAACGGCTTTTGGATCTGATCGTGGCGACGATCCTGTCCCAGCTGGTGATCACCATGCTGATGGTCCTCGCCGCCGCGGACCTGGATAACGGCCAGCTCTCTGTGTCGGGTTCGGTCGGTGCGGACATGACGACACTGTTTCTCTCGGTGGCGTTCCTGCTCCTCGGGTCGCTGGCGTTGCCGATGGCACTCAAGCACGTACCCGCCGCCACCGAGCACGCGACCGCGGCTGCATCCCAGATCAGCGGCCCGGGCCGGATGACCTACATGGGAAGCCGGGTCGCCGGCACAGCCCGGATGATGGGCCGCTCGAGTGGTGGTCAGCAGGCGATCGTCCGCCAAGCCGGGGTGGCTGCCGGTCCGGTCGGTGTGGCCGGTGCTGCCGGGGTCGGTGCCGCGACGACAGCCGCCCGAGCCGGTGTGAGCTCAGCCGCCGCTGCCAGCGGCGGTAGCCCGCCTGGGGGTGGCTCTTCTGTGAACGGCGGGTCCACTCCGAACGGCACGACGAGTACTCCCGGGCCGGATGGGTCGGCTCGGGACAACGGTGGCCCGGGTCACGCCGAAGGAAGAGGTGGCAAGGGAGGAGCGGCCGGCCAGGCCGCTGCCAGCCATGTGGGAGGTGACGGCTCGGCTGTCGGCGGTGCTTCGGGCCGACCGGCATCGCCTGCCCCTGAGGCTCCGGGCGGGCCCGGCCAGTCCACCGCGCTACGGGGCGCATCGGGAGGGTCCCGTGACTGACGGCGAGGTGCTCTACAACTTCGGCGTCCTGACCAAGCGCTACGAGCTGGTCAGCCGGACCGCCGCGCAGCTCGCCCCTGGGATCGTCGGTGTGGTGATCGGGTTGGTGATGCTCCTGGTGGGTGTTCCGATGCCGGTGCCGTTCGCCCCGGTGTTGGTGGGCTTCTGGTTCGCCGTCGGGAAGATGCCCTTTGGTGCGCACCGGGGGACCCGGGTCCGGGCGATGGTCGGACCGCTTCTTCGCTACGGGATGCTCCGAGCAGGCGGCAAGTCCCACTGGGAGATGCCACAGACGTGGCTCACGGTCGCTGTGAACCCAGCTACGACCGGCCGCTCGGTCGTCCCGGCATCCAACGAAGGCTGCGAGAAGTCCACGGCACCCCGGCGGGGACGAGCCCGGCGATCACGTAGAGAGGCGCCCGAGCAATTACCGCCGGAGCTCGGTCGGCTGCGGTGGTTGGCGACGACTGTCGATGGTGCCGAGGCAGGGCTCCTGGCCGAGCGCGTCGGACGTCGAAGTCTGCTCACCGCGGTGGTGTCGGTGTCGGGTGGGGACCGGTTCGTGTTCTCCGGACCGGACGAGCAGGCCGCCCAGATCCTCCAGTGGGGTGAGGTGCTGAAGACCATGGCCGCAGACGGTCCGGGACTTCGACGTCTGCAGTGGGTGGAGAGGGCCACTCCACAGCCCTCGACCGTTCAAGAGGACTGGTCTGCGGCAGCAATGCGCGATGCCCGCGCCGAAGAGCGAGCGGACTACCAGTCGTTGCAGGCCGCGATCGGCACGGCCGCCATCCACCACGATGTCTACCTGGGCGCCCAGGTGGAGACCGAGGCGGCACCAGGGCCCGACGCGTTGTCCGAAGCGACCGCCGAGGTGGCCCAGCTGTGCGAGCACCTGATGTCGATTGGCTTGCGGCCAAAGGTGCTTTCCCGCCGCGCTATCGCGGCAACGCTGCGCCAGTGGGCCGACCCGACCGCTCAGGAGCGTGTGGCGCTATGGGGAGAGGGGTCGATTCCGGTGTCCCAGGCCGGGCCGGCGTCGCGCAAAGTCGGCTACGACACGCTGCGGACCGACGGATATGTCCACCGGGTCGGGCAGATCGCCGCCTGGCCTCGCATCGACGTGGGCACGGAATGGATGTATCCGCTGCTCGCCACCGCGTTGGCAGGGTCGGTGCGAACGCTGTCCATGCACTTCGAGGCGGTCTCCACCGAACAGGCATTCGCGGAGGTACGAGATGCTCGGACGACCGGTGGGATGGCACAACGCAAGCGGGACGAAAAGGGGATCATCACCACCGAGGAGGAGGAGCGGCGTGTCGACGAGGCGCGTTCCCGGGAGCGGGAACTGACTCGGGGGTTTCGCCAACACAAGGTTGCCGGTCTCGTGATGGTCTCGAGTCCTGAAGGTGCAACGGCCGAACGCGCGTGGCGCCAGGCTCAGCGCAAGGCGGTCGAGTGCCACCTGGACCTCCGAGAGATGCACGCCCGGGGACATGAGGCGTGGGCGGCGACGCTGCCGCTGTGCCGGCTGCGCTTCTCCCGGGGGTTGCTCTGATGCTGCGCCTTGCGCCCATGTCGGTAACGACCCGCCACTCGGCGTCCGCGTATCCGTTCCAGTGCCAAGCCGGCCTGCCGTTGCTCGGTCCGATCATCGGCCAGGAGGTCCTCGGCCAGGGGATGTTCTGCTACGACCCGTTCCGCCTCTATGACACCGAGACGTTGCTCTCCCCGTGCATGTTGGTGTCGGGCAACAAGGGTTACGGCAAGTCCGCGTTCGTGAAGGCCTATCTGCACCGCCAGGCGATGGCGGGAAAGTGGCTGGCCATCTTGGACCCGAAAGGCGAGTACCTCGACCTGGCCGACCGGGACGCGCTGTCGGTGCTGGCGCTTTGTCCGGGCGGCGCGCTGCGCCTCAACCCACTCGAGGCAGGACCCGCACCGGGTGGCACGACATCCGAGGATGCCCGGGGCCGGCGGATCGGCGTGGTGGTCGCGCTCGCCGAGTCGGCGACAGAACGCAGCATGACGAGCGACGAGCGCTCGGTTGTGACCGCGGCGCTGATGGAGCTCGAACGCCAGGCACAGCGCCGAGTACCGACGCTGCGACATGTGATGGAACTGCTCATGTGCCCGACCGATGCCATGGCGGACGAGCTGCACACGAGCACCGCGAACCTGGCGACAGATGCCAAGTCGGTCGCCAGGGGGTTGCACCGCCTCGTCGAGGGCGACCTGGCCGGCATGTTCGACGGGGAGTCCAACACGAGCATCGACTGGTCGGGTCCAGGCATCGTCATCGACCTGTCAGCGGTGCTCCAGTCGCCGGCGTTCTCGGCAATCTTGGTGTGCGCCGGGGCGTGGCTTGCACAGGTGGTCTCCAGGAAAGACCGTCAACGGATCATTGTGGTCGACGAGTGCTGGAAGGCGATCCGCGACGCCGGGTTCGTGGCCTGGGGTGAGGAGACCCAGAAGCTGTCGCGTGCCTATGGGGTGCAGTTCGTCACGATCGTTCAACGCATCTCGGATCTGGCGTCGCAGGCCGACGACGGAACGGCCACCGCCAAGCGAGCCCAAGGGTTCGTCACCGAGGCCGAGACGAAGGTGACGTTCAACCTGTCGGGTGGGGAAGCCCGGGCCTCTCGCGATGTCATGGACTGGACCGAATCCGAGACCCTGCTCGTCCCGAAGCTGCCGCGGGGTCGAGCGCTGTGGCGGGTCGGCGAGCACGGCGCGATCGTCCAGACGGTCCTGTCCGCGCGCGACCTGGCCATGTGCGACTCCAACCAGGCGATGCGGAGCCGGCCGTGAGCAGCGCCTCTCTTCCACACCTCACGTGGGGTCGGGTCGGGATGGCGGTGTCGGCCGGGCTGATCGCCTTCGGGATCGTGGACGCCACCCTCCCCCACCACTCGCGCGCTTCGATGGTCGAAACGTCCTCCTCCTCCGGTGGCCACGGGGCCACCTCGATTGCGACCGGGGACGTGGCTGCACAGGACACTGCGGCGGGGCACGTCGCAGAAGAGTTCGTCGCCGCCACCGATACGACCGGGCCGGAGGACCCCGAGGGCGACGTCGCCATACAAGCAGCACTCGCCCCGCAGTTGGCGTTCGGCCACAGCGTGTCGTGGCCGGCGGCGTGGACGACACAACAGCGCCGCACGACGGTCGTGCTCGACCCTCCCGGTCCTGCACTGTCCGTAGCAGGTGGACAGGTGACCGTGATCGTGACCGGCACGATGACCGTCACCTCCGATGCGGCTCCGCCGACGTCAGTGCCGATCTCCGAGCGGGTCATCCTCGGCCACGCACCTGAAAGTCCTGTACTCCGAGATCGTCCACCCGGAGGCTGGTTGGTCACGGGAGTCGAGGCGCAGTCGTGAAACACACCCCGGTGAAGATCGCGGCCGCTGTCGTCGGCGTGTGCGTATTCTCGGTGTGCGCGTTGGCGGGCGCGGCGCCCGCCTCGAGCACCAACAATCCCTCGCAGCTCGCCACCTCGACGATCCCCGCCGCGCTGCTGTCGTTGTTCGAGCAGGCCGCAGCAGCCAGTCCGTGTGGTGTGCCGTGGACGCTGCTAGCGGCGGTGGCCGACACCGAGTCGACCTTCGATACAACTGCCGTCTCGGATGCAGGTGCAGAGGGCCTGTTCCAGTTCGAGCCGGCTACGTTCGCCGAGTACGCCAAACCGGTGCCGCCCGGCGGGGCTGTCCCGCCCAGCCCGTTCGACCCAGTCGATGCCGCGTATGCGGCAGCTCGCTACCTGTGCTCCCTCGGGATCATCGAGAACCCGACTCTGGCGCTCGTGGCCTACAACTGCGGCAACACTGGGCCGGCGTGCCAGGCCGCGTCTACCGCCTACGCGGAGCAGGTGCTTGCCATCGCGGCGAACTACACGGCGGCGAGCGTGAACGCACCAAACACAGTGCAGGCGGCGGTCGTCGCGTATGCCGAGTCGCAGATCGGCACGCCCTACGTGTTCGGAGGGGCTGCCCCATCGACGGGATTCGACTGCTCAGGGCTCGTCGTGTGGGCCTACGGGCTTGCCGGGGTGGTCGTACCGCGAGTGGCGAACGACCAGTGGCAGAGCGAACCGCATGTCGCACTCGACCAACTGGTCCCGGGTGATCTCGTGTTCTTCGGAGTGGGTGGCGACGCGGAGCACGTCGGGATCTACATCGGGGACAGTGCGATGGTCGACGCTCCGCACACCGGCGCCGATGTCCGTATCGACACGTTCACCGATGTCGTCGGTGCCACCTGGGGCAACCAGGTACTCCTCGGTGCCACCGACCCGGTGGAGCTCTGACGTCGATGTCACAGATGACCGGCGATTCAGGCGGAGTGATCATTACGTTGCACCGCGACGTGATCCTCGACACAGCGTCGGGTTCGAAAAGTCCTCCAGGTGTGACGGCCGGGGCAATGGAGGGACCTTGCAATGTTCCCGAGCAGCTCACGTTGTTCGAAAGGTCGCTGGGTCGATGAGCCGTCGTGGACAGACACCGTTCGACGGTCCGTTCATGGTGTTGCTTTGTGGCCTAGCGATCGTGGTCGCAGAGGGCGTCGCGATCGATCTGTCGGGCCAGGTGGCTTCCTTGGTCTTCGGCGCGCATCGGCTTGTTCCGGGGGGTGTGGGTGCGGGGGCCGGGATTTTTCTGCGCCTGTGGGGCCATCTGGCCGATCCCAGGTTGGCGTGGAGCCCGACCGCCCGGGCGTTGCTGCCCGGTCCGCCGTACATGTGGGTAACGCTGGTTGCAACGCAGCTGGCTCTTCTCGGTCTGGCCGTCGTGGCCATCCGGCTGGTCCGGTTCGTCCGGGGCGCAACCGGCGACCGAGGCGGTAGCCCAATGAAGGCGAGCCGGTCGCATGTCGAGCGACGGATGGGTCGGTCCGCAGTCAACCGGCACACGGCCGCCCTCTACGGCAAGGATGCCGTCGCGGGCCGGGAACCGTTGGCGCTCGGTGTGGACGTCGCCACCGGGGCTGCTCTCTTCGCCAAGTCGGAGGATTACATCTTGGCGGTCGGTGTGCCCCGGGCCGGCAAGGGCGAAGGATTCGTGATCCCTGCGGTGCTGCGTCACAAGGGCTCCGCTGTGGTGACGGCCACCCGGCACGACACCTACATGGACACCGCCCGTGCCCGCGAGAGCATCGGGCCGGTCTTCGTGTTCGACCCCCAGGGTCTCGTCCCATATGCGGAGAAGCTCCGGTGGAACCCGGTCAAGGGCTGCGAGGTGCCCCAGAAGGCGATCCTGCGGGCCCGGGGGTTCGCCGGCTTCGCCGGCGTGGGAGCGGCCGTCGACGGTGGCGGTGCGTACTGGGAGCAGGTCGCGGCCTCCATCATCCGCTCCTACCTGCACGCGGCCGCCCTGGAAGGTCTCGGTGTCGAGCAGCTCCTCGACTGGTCACGCCGCCCCGCAGCGCGTCAACCGGTCCGCATCCTGTCGCGCCATGCGGATGCCGCAGGAGGATGGAACGAGGACCTGGCCGCGTCCACCGAGGTCGAACCCAGGCATCGGGATTCGATCTGGGCGACAGTACGACGGGCGTTCGACTGCTTCGCCGACCCGATGGTGCTCGAAGCCACCCGGGTCGACCACGACACGTTCGAGCCAACCGCCTTCCTCGATCGGCGCGGAACGATCTATCTGATGGGCTCACCGGGCGCTCAGCATTCGGTCGCCCCGATCGTCGCCGCACTCATCGAAGACATCGTCGACGTTGCCCGTCATCAGGCTGCCGCCTCGGCGACCCGCCGCCTCGAATCCGGTCTTGTGCTCATGCTGGACGAGTGCGCCAACATCGCCCCGCTCGGCGACTTGCCCAAACTGGTCGCCGAGCTTGGCGGCCTTGGGATCACAACCGCGGTCATTCTCCAGTCAGTGGCGTCCGCCCGCAGCGTCTGGGGTGAGGCGGGAGAGCGGGCGCTGCGCGACCTGGCGAACATCACGCTGGTGTGGGGCGGCCAGAAGGACATCGCCTTCCTGGAGGAAATCAGCCGGCTGGCCGGCGAGCACGACGAGCTGGTCGAGACCGTCACCCACAACGACAATGGCAAGTCCAGCTCGTGGACACCACGTCGGACGCCGGTACTGCCCGTCTGGGACATCGCCAACCTGGCGCCCTATCACGCGGTAATCGTGTCCCCCCACCTCCGACCCCGTGTCACGCGTCTTCCGTCTTGGCGCAAGGACCGGACGCTGACCGCCCTCGTCGAGCAGAGCCACGGAACCTCCTTCGGAGCTACGACCGGTGAATGACGACCAGCCGCTTCCGTCGAACCCTGGTGATCTCTCGGACAAGACCGACGGCCTCGACGCTCGGATAGGCAAGCTCGAGCACCGATTCGACGAGCTCCTGGTTGACCGACGATCGTCCAACGATGCCGGCCCGCCGGTGGTCGTCTGGCAGAACCTCTCACGTGCAAACAAAACAGAGGAACTCGAGAAATTGGCCAAGTGGGTCGACTGGTTGCAGGAGCGGTATGCGGCCGCCGGTGACTGGCTGCGACCGTGCTGGTGGCGCCACGGCTTCGTCGTCGAGGAGCTTGCCGCGCTCCGCACCGCATGGCTCGGCGTATACGAGTCCGACGAGGCCAACCCGTCGACGGCAGCGCTCGACTGGCACGAAGCTGCTGAGAAGTGCCGGGAACGCATCCGCCGAGCCATCGGTACCGGGCCGGGCTGCACCGCCGTCAACCACAAGCCCGACGAGTCGGTCACCGAGGATCCCGGCTGGGCCGAGGAACGGGCGGCAATGTGTGGCTAGATGCCTGATCTTCTTGGCTAGAGCTTGGGAACGGACGCGAACAACAAGCGCTTTGGACCCCGCACTGGCAACAACCACCGAGAGATACCCGGCGAGGATCGTCGGTAAGTGACCTGCACGGGGAATGCGAGCGGCAAGGCGTGGGACTGTAGGGATCGTGTGTTGACGGCGCCGCATCCTGCCGATGCTGAGGCTTCGGCGCAGGGGTTCACGTCCCCTCTCCGACTCGGCCCCCCAAACCACGCATAACGGCACTTCTCGCCTACCCCTTCCGACAAGCTCAAGCGCACGAGAATTTCAGTTATGGAATGGGGTCAGCGCGTCTGGACGCTCCCAGAGCCGTCGATATGGGTGCTATTCGGGATCCGGCACACCCAGTTGAGCTGTTCCAGATGAGACGTTCGGTGGCGTCTTGGACCATACGTTCGCCCGTCTGTTAAGACGTCGGTATTCTGACTTCAATCGCCGTTCAAACAGCGAGAACCCGCTTTTTTGAGGCTCTAGGACAGGTGACGGTCTAAGACGGCACCCTCTCCACCAGCCGAACACCGACTTCACGAGGTTCGTGGGGCTAAAGGCCGAGGTACGTCCCTTCCCTCTTCCTGACTTCTGTTTTGCCCAGGGTGAGTCACACCCCTGCCGTAGCCTCACGAGGGTGATCCCTCGCCTGAAAGATGGAACCCAGCTGGCCGACGCTCAGCGACGCCTGCGTGAGACCGCCACCCACGGTCGGAATCTCGTGGGCAGCTCTGCTGGCCAGTCGGTTCCTATTCACCAGAACAGCTTTCTGGCCTGGGTCGGTACTGCCGAGAACCAGCTACGCAGCATCTTCATTGACCCCTCAACCTGGGAGCACCTCTACGACGACCGCCATTGGCAAATCTACGGCCTGACCCAGGAGAGTCCCCGGGCGATCGAGCTCATCAACAATGCGGCCACCTTCCAAGCTGCCTGGTTGGAGGAGCTGATTGATCACCTGAAGCATTTGTCCGATCGCCTGGCGGCGGCCCCAGGTCACCTCACGGTGCTGGACACCAACGTCCTCCTGCACTTCCAGCCGCCCGACCAAGTGGACTGGCCTGCCGTCGTAGATACACCCGAGGTTCGACTAGTCATCCCGCTCCGAGTCGTGGAGGAGCTGGACGAGAAGAAGTACACCGCCCGTGACAACCTGGCCGACCGAGCCCGGCGTCTGCTGAGCCAGTTGCGATCCCAGCTTGCTCCCTCGGCCGGCGGTCCGACGCCACTCCGGGAGAATGTCACCATCGAGGTGCCCGTTGATGACGGGCCACGTCGACGGACACTCGACGCCGATCAGGAGATTCTTGACACCTGCCGAGAGCTGCAATCCGGAGGCCAAGGAATCACGTTGGTGACCTTGGTGAGCGATGACACGGGCATGACCCTGAGAGCCACGGCACAGGGGATTCGCGTCATAGCCATGCCGGAGGTGTATCTCCGTCGAAAGCCCAAACCCGAGAATGACGAGCCCTGATGCAGCGGGGCTTCCCGGGACTTGAACCGGATGATGGGCTGGCGCGCATCGCGGTCCATTATGGTCACGCTTCGATTCGCCCCGTCGAGAGGCGGGAGAGGACGACCTACATGTCCAACGACAAAGGCTCTCGCGTCGGGGTCATCCAACCAGTAGATGCGCAGACACTGCTCGGGACTCGTCGCTTCGTCCACCTTCAGATGACGCTGCAAAATGTTCCTCGCGAGCCTCGGATTACGCTGCTGCCGACCGCCCCCGCAATCCCCGCCGCGAGTCCCGTGGGTCTAGGGCGGCTGGCGCTATCGACTGCCTCCGAGGAACGGGCTACCGTCTCGCGGCATGGTCGAACCCACCTGGCAAAGTAGGGACTTCCCAGTCCTCTGTGCCATCGTCGAAGCAATGGAGGAACACCCTGGGTCCGAGGCCCGGCTTGAGGAGATCGCTCAGCGATCGGGTCTCGGACGAGCCGATGTCGACAAGGCCATCGTCAAGCTTTGGGCAGCAAGACCGCCATACTTTGAGGCAATCACCGTCGAGGAGACTCATCCGATCGCGGTGACGTCCGTTACGGAACGTGCCCTACGGGAAACCGAACAGTGGCCAAATCCTGCCAGCATTGTCGACGAGCTCATAGCGGCCTTCAGCCGGGCCGCCGATTCGGAGCAGGAACCAGAACGTAAATCGCGCTTTCGAGCGATCGCTAATGGCCTCAGCGGTTTTGCACGGGATGTCGCGGTTGGCGTGATTTCGAACAAGCTCAGCGGGCTCTGATTCGGCAAAGCCGCTCGATGCCCCAAACCTAGTGAACGCGAAGCGGCGTCGATTCAGGCAAGGAATCGAGCATTGGGATGGTCAAGGGGCGGCCGCAGGCCGAGCGATCCAGGTTGGCTAGTGGTCTGTCGTTCAAATGACTCGATGGTTCGTCCCAGTTGCGAGGGGGTGCGCTAGATCTGTCGATCGGCGTGGGAGCAGACCTTCGGACGCACTGCACTCGGTGTGCGCATTCTGTTCGCGCCCGCCCATCAACGATGCTTCATGAGCGGAGCGTTGGCGCCGTGGTGAGACAAGGGGAGACGGACCGCCAGGGGCACTTCGTCGGCCCAAGATGATGGGCCTTGGCGGCCCAATTGCGGGTCCCGGTGATGTCCTCCAGGATGTAGCCATGACGGACGAAGGCCTCCCAGTCGCCCCTCACGATGCTGGAGCGAAGCCTGAGCTCCGGGTCTCCCATGAGGATAGGGAGCGGGTTGTCGAGGTTCTCACTGCTGCGGCTGGCGATGGGCGGCTGTCGGCGGCTGAACTCGACGAGCGTCTGGAAGCGACGCTAACGGCTCGGACGAGTTCGGAACTGACGGCGCTGACGGCTGACCTACCCGAGGAGGTAGCGGCAGGGGCAAAAGACGTCGTCAGGCTCGACTCTCAGGGCGGGAGCGCCGCGCGGCGCGGCCGGTGGATCGTCCCTCGAAAGATGGAGATACTCGCCGCTGGCGGGTCGGTGAAGCTCGACTTCACCGACGCAGTGATCACCAGCCCGACGCTGGACATTCAGGCCGAGGCCAGAGGCGGGAGGCTTGTCGTGGTGACTCGGCCGGGCATCGAGGTCGATGTTGATGACGTGGCGGCGCGTGGGGGAAGCGTCAGAGTGCGTGAAGAACGCCCCAAGGAACCCGTACGCCTGATGATCAAGGTCTCCGGCGAGGCCGACGGCGGCACCGTGGTCGTGCGCCCGCGGCGCCGGACCCCCTGGAAGTGGGCGCGACGGAGGGCCTAATGGCCGTAGCGCATTTCGGACCCGGACCGACGCCGGAATGCGTCGAGGCAAACGGGAGCCCCTTGGCGCTGTGGATCACTAACTCGACCGCAGGCACGTAGAAGAGCGGGGCGGTGAGCTGCCTTCTGTGGTGCCCGGAATGTCAGTAAGACCGAAGTCCCTGCGCGCCACGCGACACCGGACCGCGGGCGCACAGAATGACGCCCTCAACTCGCCCCCTGGGGAACGCATACTCGGCGTTCCGCGCTGATTCGGACTGCAACATCAACCGCACGAGATTCGCAATTCTGCGCTCCCAAGGACGCGTGGGGTGACCCCGCGGCGGCGATGGCCAATATGGTCGACGACATCGAGTGGGTCGTCCCCGGCAACAGCACGGTGAGCGGTACCTACCATGGCAAGGAAGAGCTGGGCGCCTTTTTTATGAAGCTGGCAGAACAGTCGTATACCCAAGTGGCCGAGCTCTTCCTCGGTGATGAGGAACGGGTCATGGTGCTGGTCCACGCGACTGTTGCTGGCGAGTCAACTGACCGGGTGGACATCTTGACCTACCACGATGGCAAGACTGTGAAGGTTCAGAGCGTGTTTGACACGTTATTTGCGCAGCGGATCTTTGGCACCAAGTAGAAGGGTCTCCGACGCGAACCCCTATACACCGGTGATTCGACCCGGAGGTACCTTGGTGCCGCACCTCATCCCAAGGTAGAGAACTGGTCCTGACCCGCAGCCAACCGACCTGTGGGGTCCGGTATCAAAGCCAGAAGCGATGAACCGTAAACAGTCAGCGTCGCCTCGGACCAAGGCCGATTGCGCGGACGAACTTGTTGATTTGGCGATTGCCCTGTCGATAGATGGTCCGGCGTACCTGGCGCTCCACTCCACCTTCGACCCCGCCTGAGAGCCCACCACGCTTGTATCCATGCTCGACGGCCTCAATGTTCCCGAGGTCTCTGGCAAAGCGGTAAAGCTGTGACCGCGTCGTGCTCACGAGGCCACCTCTTCCTTGTTCGCCCGGTCAGCGAGGACGACTCGCTCAACGATGGCCAGTAACTCCTCCGAGTCTTCCGTTGACTCCATTACCTTCAAGTCCGCTGGCGACACGCCGACACATCCCATGGCTTCATCATCGTGGGTTGTACGCCATGCCAGCCATGCCTCCCCTTCGGGATCCTGACCGTCTTCCTCGACGGCGTTGATTAGCGCGACGAGTTCGATCTCTCCTTCGGAATTCACGTCGTATTCGATAAAGAGCAAGTCCCCTCCCGGCAACGTTCACGGCTTCTAGCTCCCGACATGATAGGACCGCAGTTCGTAGAACCAACGGTGGAATAGGAGGAACCGCTGTGGGCTTTAACCGATGGCATACAGCGAGAACCTGGCCAGGTGGAGGGTGGGGTGAGGCTCTGGCCCAAGTCCGCAAGACCCAGCACCTGACCCAAAGCGACGTTGCCGACTACCTCGGTGTGAGCCTCGCCACGGTGAGGAAGTGGGAGGACGGCACAGCCCTGCCTGACCGGGCGCTTTGGCCAAAGCTCGAAGAGGCGATGGGTTTGCCCGTGCCCGACCCACGAGTCCCTGAGCACACACCCGCCGAGAGGGAGTTGATCGACACCATGCTGCTCGTGGTCGATGAACTTCGGCTACTTCGGGAACAGATCACCAGCACCAGAGCCGCCGCGTCTGCGCAGCCTGTTGTAGACAAGCCAAACGTCTTGGACGTCAACCAGGCTGCTGGATACCTCGGTGTCTCCCCGACCTTCATACGGAGATTGGCATACGAGCGGAGACTCGTTCATTACAAGGTCGGCAGCAAAGTGAGGTTTCGTAGAACCGACCTGGAGAAGTTCATCGAGGACGGGAAACGCGGGCTATCGGAGTTCGTTCCCTGGCAGCTCCAAGGGCGTGCTGGACAATCGGGCTCTGCAAGACCGATCTCATCTGGCACGAGGGCCCGTGGTGGACCGTCGAAGCCGTCGAACTAGCCACCTTGCCCTTACATCGACTGGTTAACACCACCAGGCTGTACACCGAGATCGGCGACGTCCCGTCGGCGGGACTCGAAGCCACCTACTACCGTCAACAGCAAAAGGCCGGTCAGACCGCATGAATCAAAGCGCACGAGTCTCTCTCGAACCCAGATAAGAGCGATTCAGGGTTGCCGCATAGCTCCGGAACCGTCGCACGTTTGGCTCAGATGCCGAAGCCATCGTCAAGACTACGGTCGAGGTCCATGTCACGGTTCCTGGTGGCATGCGGCACCGGGGCCGTTGGGACAGTCCGGTCGTCCTCTCGCAGCCGATCGGTGGCTTGGACGCCCTTCCAGTGTGACGCCAGCACTTCCCGTTCGTCCTCGACTCCCGGCGATTCGCCGAGAGAGAGGAATCCGGCCATGCCGATGGCGGCAACAGTCTTCTTCCAGTGGGCGCGCTGCTCAGGGTCGGACGGCTCGGGACCGATGCTCGCCATGCCGGTGATGTTCCAACGGGTGCGGTATGCCTCGATGGCTCCGGCCGCTGCCTGCCACCGTTCGACTTCGGTGATGCGTTCCGGGAGAAAGCCGAGCAGTGCCGTGACGTGTTCGGGTCGGCTGTAGCTGGCGGCCTGGCCAAGGCGGTACTCGTTACGGCGGACGGCACGGTCGAGTTGGGACCAGGTGGTGATCTCGTCGCCGTGGTGAGCGACCCATTCGTTACGGCGGCGTTGGGCTGCGGCGAACACCGACAGATCTTCGAGTGCGTCGTGGGCGTCTCGCCCGGTGGCCCGGGCGTCTTGTGCCCGGGCGGAGGCGGCGGCGAGCTGCTCGGTGACGTCCGCCGGCGCATGATCGGTGAGCCATCGGCCGACGGTGGCGTGTTGGCGGTAGGTGGCATCGAGGTCATCAGGAGACAAAGACGCCCAACTCGGGAGACGATCCTGAGCCATGGTCTGCTCCCGACTCTGAGAGAGCGCGTCGACGAGGGACTGGAGCGCGTCTCGTTGTCTCATGTCCTCTGCGTGGTGGCCGATCTCCCACCTCGGGTTCTCGGGTGCTGTGACGTACAGGTTGTTGGACAGTCGGCCCCGGGACAGCTGGGTGTAGCCGGCTTCTTGGAAGAGGCTGTCCCCTCCGAGGCCGAAAGTGTGATCGACGGTGATCCCCTGGGAGCGAAACACCGTGAGGGCATAGCCCAGGCTGGTCGAGGACTCGGCGTAGCTGCGGGGAAGGACGGCGCGCGATCCGTCGGCGAGCTCAACGACTAGCGCAGCGGCTCGAGCCCCCAACTCCTCGGTGACAGCAGCGTCACCCTGGGTTCGGAGAACGTCACCCTGAACGTCACCCTGGGTTCGGAGAACGTCACCCTGAACGTCACCCTGGGTTCGGAGAACATCACCCTCCCTGGTCACAAGGTTGCCGGCGGGATCGACCACACCAACAACAGTTCCGAACGTGCCGTTTCGGACCTGGACCGTAGAGGACCGCCCGGCCCGGTTCGCCTTGCCAGCTTCTGCAACCCTCTGGTTCTTCTCGAAGACGACTCGGTCGCCGATGCTGAACGCCCTGCCATGGAGCCTGATCTCCTCGCCGAGCTCACCGGCGGCCTGGCGCCGTGCCCGGACCATGTCGTTCAGGGCAACCACGTCCACCCGACGGACGGCCAGGATGGAGGTCGTGTGGTCGTGGTGGACGGCCCACCAATCCTCTATGAGCCGTTGCCGTGCCTCGTCGATGGTGCCAGTGATCGTGACCCGGCCGTGTTCGACGTACGCGTGAACGGCCGGGACGACGTTGCCGTCGCGCAGGGCAACGAGGGCGTCTCGTTCCCACTGCTGTTGGTCACTGACCTGACGGCGGTTGGTGGTGAGGGTGACGACGTGGGAACCCAGCTCGTTCGACATCGACCGCAATGCCCCTCCGGCGTCGATGGAGGACAGCTGGCGGTTGTCGCCGACGAGGACCAGCTTGGCTCCGGCCACGTCGACATGGGAGCGAAGCCGATCGAGGGAACGGCTGCCAACCATGGATGCCTCATCGACCACGATCACGTGCCGGGAGGTGAGTCCGCCGGCTTTTCGGAGATCAGCCAGAAGCTGGGTGAGCGACGAGCTCGGGATACCGGTACCCGCTTCGAGATCGGCGGCGGTCCTGGCCGCCACGGCGGTGCCGATGACCTTGAAACCTGCCTCTTCCCAGCCGACCCGGGCGGCATGGAGCATGGTCGACTTACCCGTTCCGGCCTGACCGATCACCAGGTCGTAGCCATTGCCCGAGGTGAGCAGCGCTCGGACGCCATCAGCCTGTTCACCGTCGAGGTGGGCGTAGGACCCAAGAACCTGGTCGACCGTGTCGGGGGCGACCCGACCGGTACCTTCTTCTATGCGGGCTACCGCCGAGCGGGTGATGCGGTGTTCGGCGGCCAACAGCTCAGTCGTCGTGTAGCGCCGGTCGCCACTGGTGGCCGGGATGAGCTGCCCGCTTTTCGTCCGGACGCGATCGGTACCCGCATCGGGGTCAGCGAGGACCCGGACGACGCTGTCCCGGTCGAGGAGCCCTGCGGTGAGAGCTAGGGCCTCCTCGGGGGTGACGTCGAACGCCCTGGCCACGGCACAGATGGCCTCTCGGCGAGTGAAGGTCGATCCGAGCAGGGTGACGGGGAGCACCCGGGTGTCGGGGGCCAGGTGCTCATCGATCTCCCAGTCGTCGAGCGACACACCGTTCTCGCCCGCGAGGACCCGGAGGATCGCCTCGGTGTCCTTGGGTCCGGGTGGGATAGGGGGGTCGTTGCCGAGGGCGGCGGTGAGGTCGTCGACACTCGCCCGCCGGGTGCCACCCTGGCGGTCGGAAAGTTCGATCTCGGCGAGCTGCTGTGACCAGCCTTCGCGCAGCAGATCGGCCGGCATAGTCCCGGCAGGCTTGCGTTGTCGGGTGGCGAGGGCCGACTTCTCGGCTGCCTTGGACGACGTGAACCCTCGTTGACCCATCGCCGCTTCGATGTCTGCCCTCCGCTTGGAGAACGCCCGCAGGATCGTCTTCGGGACATCTCGCAGCTCGCCCAGGCCGTTGCGTCGCACGTGCCAGGCGAGGCCGAGGGGTGCCAGCTCGGCCCGGAGTGCGGACTGGTACAGGGTTCCGGCAGTCCTCTTCCAGGTGTAGAGGTGACGACCGTCGGGGGCGGACCACTGGCCGTCTGCGCCATGCACGAGGTTGGGGACGACAACATGCGTGTGGAGCTGAGGGTCACCGGCCCTGCTGGTGCGGTGCCGAAATGCCGCGCCGATGAAGCCGTTGGCTTCAACGAGACGCTTCCCGTCACGTCCCCGGCGCGCATAACACGCCTCGGCGGAAAGGTGGTCGAGGACGGTGCCGATCGCCTGATTGTGGGCGACGGAGATCGCGTCGCGAACGTCACCCGGTCCGAACGCCCAGAGAAGCGAGACGCCTTTAGGGGCAGAGAACGTCAGGTCGTAGCCGGGCCGTCGCTCCGGGCGGAGCTGCATACCAAGGCTCTCTCCGCTAGCGGACCGGCCGGCGAGCAGGTTCCGGAGCGTCCCGGCATCGACCTCGCCAGTAAGCCCGAGCCGTTCGGGGGTCGCTCCGATCCACTGCCCCGGTGCTTCACCCCTGCCTAAGTAATAGTCGTCGACGTTGTTCGCGACCTTGTCGAGGTAGTACTCCGCGCCGCCGGTGGCACCGAGCCGTCCTATCGACAGCATCGAAGCGCCAGGCGGCGGGCGTTCGGAGACCGGTCCATGGGCCTATCGTCCGAATGAACGTCACCCTGAACGTCACCCTCGCCAATACAGGTCCATCTACTAGGGAGAACATGGCCCGGAGCCGGTGAGGCCTTCCGCCCGCAGGGCGGGCATCACCGATGATGCACGTGTGTGGACTGAACGTCACCCTCTGGCGGAGCCGATGGATGGGCATGGAAAAGGTCCCTCCCGGGTAGGAGGGACCTTCGTGTGGAGCTGGCGATGCGAGTGGGCTACGGCGCGTCGCTCACTGTGGATTGTTACGCCAGCACGGTGGTCCCGGGACAGTGATGCCCGGGGCCACCGTGGCAGGCAGTCAGACGGGTGTCGCCTTATCGGCGAGCTCCTCGGCGGCGCTGTGGCGCTCGACCTTCTGGATCTCGGCGGTGGCGAACCGGAGGCTGGCTCCGATGTCGTCGGCCACGATCTCGATCTTGGCCCTGCGCTCCCCGTCGTCGGTCTCCCAGCTTCGCTGCTCGAGGCGACCGCTGACCACGACCCGTGCGCCCTTGGTAAGGCTGAGGGCGACGTTTTCGGCCAGCTCCCGCCAGCAGACGATGTCGAAGAACGAAGTGGACTCCTCCCACTCCTTCGTGTCCCGGTTCTGCCACCGGCGATTGACCGCCAGGGTCAGTGCCGTGGTGGCCTGACCATCTCTCGTGTACCGAATTTCCGGATCGCGGGTCAGATTGCCGGCAACGGTGATGGTGGTGGTTGTCATGGTGTGTCTCTCCTTGTGATTGATGGCGGGTGGGGCGCTTGTCGCCCCGCCTGGTCCGTCATCAATCGCTGAAAGCCGATTGCCCACACCGGAGCCGGCAGTCAAGGGAGCGAGCGCAGCGAGAGTGAGAAGCGAAGGCCGGATGGTGAGGCGAGGGACGAGCCGACCCGCAGGGTCACCTTCCGTGCCGGCGCCTCGCAACGTCGACCTTGACGGCCAAGGCGACGGTGTGAAACCAACCGATGGAGGGGGTCCAGAAACCCTGTGCTGGGCACTGTTTCCCCCCCACCGAGCAGATCCTCGAGCTGCCGGTGTGCCCACTGGAAGCGTGCGAGGACAGGGCCGGGCTGTCAGGTACTCGCTACGTGAACGGTCATTCGGCTGCGCGTGGTGATCTCGTGGTAGGTGCAAGCCATCATCGGCAAGCGCTCCACGGTGACAGCTGCCGGGCGAAACCGGTGGGCCCGGTCATGCCGGAACCACCTCCTCGTCCGGCTGGTCGGCCTCGAGAATGGTCCGGGCACATCCGAGCACCTTGTCGGCGGTTGCGGTGATGGCTGCAACGTCACCACCGCTCCATCCGGCGAGATAGCCGGTGGAATAGCTCGAGGTGTCGAGCCCCCAAGCGGCAGAGACGATGAAGGCGACGGACTCGGCCTCCACCTCGACCGTGCCGCGGTGGCCGTAGAGGCGGTGCTCGTGTAGCAGGACGTGTGCGAGCTCGTGGGCGAGCGTCTTGCACGCTCCGGCAGGATCGGCCGTGCTCTTCACGGTCACCGAACGCTCCGCGTAGTGCGTCCGGCCCCATGCGGAACCGAGCGCCTCGTCGCACGCAGGGGCGCACTGGACAGTAAACCCCGCCTCTTCGACCCGGCGCACGAGCGTGTCCCACATGCCATCCGGTGCGACACCCACCGGGTGCTGGACGTGCAGAGCGTCGTCGGGGAGATCGTCGCCCTCGGTGTCACAGACATCGAAGACGTAGCCGACCCGGAACCCGGCAACCCGGGAATGGGTGAGCATCTCGCCCGTGTCGGCGTCCTCGACTCTGTCCCGTCGTACGCAAGGGCAGAGGATGGCAATGCCCTTCGCCCCCTTGTTCACGCTCCGGCCGAGTGACTTCCACGTGTGGAAGCCGGCCACCCGGGTGGCGTCCGGTCGCTGCACCATGATGAGGAAAGTGTTGTTGACGCTATAACGAGTGAATTTGGCCGCGACAGCCAGGTAGGCAAGCCACTGTTCTGAGGTCGTGAGGGCCTCGACGCCAGCGACCAGCTGATCGTGCGCCAACTCCGGCGTGAGCTTGGGTGAACGTCGAGCAGTTGCAGTAGCCATGTCGGCCTCCTTCGGTTGAGCGGCGATTGCCGCTGGGTACCGATGAGGAGGTCGTCGGGGACCCCGCCGGGGTCATGGTCGAGCGCAGCGAGAGTGAGAAGCGAAGGCCGGATGGTGAGGCGAGGTACGAGCCGACCCGGAGGGTCACCTTCCGTGCCGGCGCCTCGCAACGTGCCATTGACGCCGTGAGGGGTGGCGACATGATGAGAAAATCCAGCAGACTCCCGAATGCACCAGTGCGTCGGACGGGCGACTCGATGTCGTCCCAACGGCGGGACTGTTCAGACAGGCGAGTGGCGGTGACGCAGTCAGGTTCGATCTGACGAGTGGCGGTGCTACCTCGACTGCCAGAGCCGCTTCTACCGCCACAGCCCGAGCAACGTCATGCTCATCGGCCAGCAGCGACACGAGGCCACGCACGTTGCCGGGTTCAACGCGCCTCAGATCACCAACAGGCAGGCAGAAACGACGCAGCCCAGGCCGGCCCGGCCCGCCTACGGCGGCCGGCCCACCACAAAAGTCCAGGTGGGGTGGGCTGTGAGGATTTCCTCTACTCCTTCAAGCGCAGAGCACGATCTCCGGCCAGAGTCTGCCGGTCTCTGCTGGCCTACTTCCGCTTCGCCGACACGTAGCGCTCGGGGCGGTGGTGCTCCCGGGCGACCTGGATCTTGAGCTCACCCCGGGCCATCCGATCGGCGATGCTGTGGGCATGCAGGTGTCGTTCGTCGCGCAACCGTATGCCGACGGAAGCGACCTCCGTGACTTCCTTGTGACGGCAGCCTCGGATGCAGATCTCGACCACCTCGATGTCGTCGTTGCATGGGCTAAGCGGTCGGGTCTTCGACGTGTTCGCGATGAACTCGAAGCCATCCGTGATCGTCCCGGAGTAACCCGGTTGCTCGTGGGTATCGACGAGGGGGGCGCAACCCGCCAGGGTCTCGCACTAGCCAGGGATGCGTTTTCAACTGTTCATGTGTTCCACGACAACAGCTCGAGGACATTTCACCCAAAGATCTATGTCGCTTCTGGAGCTGACCGGGCACACCTTCTCGTCGGATCGAACAACCTGACAGCGGGCGGCGTCTACTTCAACTACGAAGCCGCCATTCAGTTCGTTCTCGAGCTCCCCGAGGACGAGGCCCTGCTGCTGGCCGTCCGAGACTTCATTGACCGCCTGTATGCCGATTCGGACGTCTGTCTGGAACTCACGGATCAGCTCATGGCGGAGCTGGTTTCCAATCCTCGGTATCGGGTTGGGGATGAAGATGCAGGAAAGCCCAAGAGGGTGGCCGGTGAGGACGCTCCTGAGGATGTTGACTCAACTGCTGAGGAAGACGGCAGCCCAGTCCCGGGGGCCTCTGTCTTCGGGAGGAGCGGTCAACCCAAACGTCCAGACCCAGCACCGTCACCAGCCAAGGCACCCGGAGCTGCGAAGACGGCGCTTACCAAATCGGCCGTTCCAGCTGCTGAACCGATCCTCCGTGGTCACGGTGACGGGGCCGGTGCTGGTCCTGCAACAGCCCCCGGCCCTTTGCCTACTGTGCCTCCTAGCGGCCAAATCGTCGTCAAGCGATGGTTCAAGAAGCTGTCACCTTCTGATGCGCGTCATCCACCAAGCGCCGCGAGTCACGTGACAGGCGTTCTCCGCCTAGTTCAGGCTGATCATCCGATTGATCAAACGCATTACTTTCGAGATGATTTTTTCGCGCCGCTCCCCTGGACTGGAACACAGCGTCCGCGGGGCTTGTTCGAAGAAACGTCCGTCCCATTCCGAGTCGTCGTAAACGGAATAGATCACGGCATTCGCCAGCTCCGAGTCGATCACGCGCCGTGGCGAGAGGCAGGTCAGGGCAATCACACGACAGTTCTCCATTGGGATGACGTTGCGCCAGTCCTCGACGCAGCCAACTACACGGATCACTACGTGATCCTTGAGCGCCTAGCCAATGGTGACTTTCACCTAGAGATCACTCCGGCGGACCCTGGCCAGGCAGCGTTCATTCCGTAGGAACTCGCTGATCAGGCTGATATATCAATCATGCGGTCATCGCCGCATGGCGGTTCCCGATTCTGGTGGGGCCTCGGGTACGGCCTTCCTCTGCAGCGTCAACCGCTGGAACGTCGCTGTGTCCCGGGCCCAGGCGACGGTTTAGGCCCGAGCGTTTAACCCGAACAACCACAAAATCAAGACTTGTGAGCCGGTCGGCGGCGGCGACCGAAGCGGGGAGATGACCTGCCGAAGGTCTCAGCCATCGGCGAACGGTTGCGCGACGAAGTTGACACGCACGTCCGTAGCTTCGCCAAAATCCCCTGGTCGATGCCGACTGACTTAGCCGCTGGCTCTCTCGCTCTCTCGCGCCCTACCACTCTCAAACCACCGGGCAGCGACCTCAACAGGGACGATGAGGATTCCCCCAGCCGGGTCCTCCACCGCCTGAATGTAAACGGAGTCCCCGGGAGACAACCCGGCGGCTCGCAAGACGTCCTTGGGCATCACAAGCTGGCCACTCGCAGCAATTTTGTGGGGCCCCTTCGGAGGATGCACCCTCAAAGGATACAATTTCTTGTACTTTTTGTACGTGGCCCCTCGCGTAATCGAACACCCGTTCGATAACCTACCCTCACGGTTTGGGAAGACCGGCGCTCTCTTCTTCCCCTCAAGATCAGACTGTCCCGTCAAGAGGAATCCGCAACGGTGAAAACGCGCGACGAAGTCACGGCCGAAAAGCTTCGGGGAGGTTTTTACTCCCCAGACCCTTTAGTGGACTCGTGCCTCGACCGCATCGCGGACTTGACTCGAAGCACTGACGAACTCCGGATACTCGAGCCCAGCGCCGGAGACGGCGCGTTTCTCAGAGGTCTCAATCGTCACCCCAACTTGTCAAGGCGAACCAAGTGGGTTGAGGCTATTGAGCTCCTCAAGGGCGAAGCCGAGAAGTGTCGGGGAGAAATGAGACGGCTCGGACTGTCCGGGAATGTCCAGGCTGGCGACGTCATCACATGGACCAACTCCGCTCCCGGCCAGTTTGATGCGGCAATTGGAAACCCACCGTTCGTTCGCTTTCAGTTCGTCCCTCCAGAGACAAAGGGATCGATCGATCGCCTGCAGGACCGGATTGGCTTGTCATTTGCGGGAGTCTCAAACCTCTGGCTGCCCGTGCTGATGAGCACCCTCACTACTCTCAGAATTGGCGGTGCCTTCGCATTCATAGTGCCGGCGGAATGTTTTACTGGCATTTCTGCAGGGTTGCTAAGGCAATGGTTAGTTGGCAACTCGACCGAACTGCGATTCGATCTCTTCCCACCCGGCTCGTTCCCCGGTGTACTACAGGAAATTGTGATTCTCAGCGGGCGAAAGAAGAAAACCGCCAAGACGGCCTCGAGATGTAGAATTGTCGAACACCATGTGGACGGCTCTGCCGATGTGAATGTTCACGTCATCCCGCATAACTCTGGTCCATGGACCCGTTATCTCCTTTCCAAGAATGAACTAGGCGCCTTTGAAGAAGCCGAACAGTTGACCGCGGTTTCCTTGCTGAGTGATGTCGCCAAGTTTGAGGTTTCGGCAGTCACAGGTGCCAATAACTATTTTTCCGTCTGCAGTGAGACCGTCAAGCGCTTCGACCTTGAGCCGTGGGCTGTCCCATTACTTCCTCGAACGCGACACGCAACCGGTCTTCGATACACCGATTCCGATCATGACACTGTCGAAGCTACTGGAGCTAAAACGCACCTCCTCGACTTCTCCGCAGAACGACCGGATCCAAACAAATATGCGAAGGCTCGGCGATATCTGAGCTTGGGAGTTGAGGAGGGGCTTCCCTCTCGTTACAAGTGTCGTATTCGCTCACCGTGGTATCGCATCCCCTTTATTAGACGCGGCGACCTCATGCTTTCTAAGCGATGCCATCGATTCCCTCGCGTTGTTCTTAACGAGCTTGGAGTTGTGACGACTGACACGATTTATCGCGGGACGATGACGCATGTCTTTCGAGGAAGGGAATCAGACCTAGTGGCTGCGTTTCACAATTCTCTTACTCTGCTTTCCGCCGAGATCGAAGGCAGAAGCTTTGGCGGAGGGGTCTTGGAGCTCGTTCCATCCGAAATCGCGCGACTTCGAGTCCCGATGCCTCCTGATTTTGGGCAGGAGCTCGATCGACTCGATGCGCTGGCACGTTCGACCATCGAGAATGGCAGGACTCATGAACTGATCCACGAGACCGACCTGCTTTTAGCCAAAGCAGGGATTGGATTCACACCGTCGTTGATCGATCAGCTTCACGCGGCAAATCAGAAACTGCTGCATCGGCGCCTGGCCCGCAACGGATCGTCCTCGTAGACATAAGCTTCATCAAGGAGGTTTTGCTTTGCAACACGGTAGATCACCCATCAGTGTCAAAGACCTCCTCGACGCACACCTCCTTGCTGTTGGTCAGGAGCTCCGTGGACCGAATGACGTTAGATGCCGAATAACCAGCGCAGGGTGGCTACGATTTGGTGGAACCGATTACCGGAGTCCCTCCACTGCTGCGAGTGCTGTGCGTCACGGTACGGCCGTCAATGGTTGGTCCTTTTGGCAGGCATATTTCGACCACGAGTGGATCCACCTTGCCGATCTTAGAAACATGATTCCCGGATGAGTCGAATGTGTCCAACGCAAGGGTCGACTAGGCTAACTTTCACGCCTAGACTTCGGTGAAGGGGACGTCGTCCATCTGGATCGCAATTCACGCACGGAAGAAATAAGTGGATCTCCAGCTGGAGAACGAGCTTCTCGGCCGCATCGAATCCATTCTTCCTAGCCTCGATGCCGAGCAGCCCGTAGCTTTTCAGCCACATTGGGAAGCCTGGTTCGGTGACTACGAAGAGATGGCCGCCCTCAGGACCAAGTTAACGGACGACCAAGGTCAGGTGCACCCACTCACAAGGTCATTTATCAAAGGCCTTGGAGTAGATGCATCGAACAATTCTGGACAGATCGTCCCGCTTCGTCTCTTATTTGTCGCAACCATGATGTGGGGATGGGCGAAGGCTGCACGAGCTCGAGTCTTCGTGCGAGCTGCCATGTGTGATTTGATGTTCAACGACACCCTTCTCGCAATTCAGCGTCAATTAGTTGTCGGAGACATGGAGGGCGCGTACCAGGCCGCAGATGATCTGAACGGTTGTGGCGAAGCATTTGCTACCAAAGTCCTCTATTTTGCAGGTTGGCCCTACTGCACCAACGAGGCCGGAATGAAGCACCTCATTCTCGATAGCCAGGTGCGAAAATCCCTCAAAACCGTACTGGGCAAGAATTGGGGCGAAACCAAGAACTATTGGCATGGGAAGGGGCCAGCAGACGTGTATATGTGGTACCTCCGCAAGGCCGCGAAGTGGGCCACTGACATTGGCAGCTTAACTGGACCCGACCGCGTTGAACATGCCCTGTTCGCTTTGGCAAAGACATGAAGCGCACCAGATGACCAGTGAGGGTTCGACGGAAGCGGCGGGCTCGATCGCATTGAACACGGTCTATGCCCGGCCGACCTTTGGTTTTGGCGATCCGAACAGGCTCCCGGCCGACTTTGATATTGATCGCCGGGATCGCCGACCTACGCCTCAAGAACACGGTTCTGCGCCGATGCGACTCAATCCGTACGGACCAGACGAAGCAGTTCCGCCGGACAGCTTCGCAGGAGCCATCGTTGTCTCGTCTCTCATAGAACCAGACCCGGAGTTCGGGGGCGAGCCCGTCGAAGAGGTCCCTCTGGAGCTTTACAAAGAGAACGGCGAAATCGTGGCGGCACGTGTCGGATACCTAACGTGGTTGCTGAATGACATGCGCAATATGGGATCAGACGACGCAGAGTCACAGATCAACATCGAGCATGGCAAATGGGTCGAAGTAGGAACGCTTTCGCTTGCTACCGACCGCTGCGTTGCGCTCGACCCTCACGAACGAGGAGCGCGTACTGAATTTTCGGTCACGCCTGGGCAGTATGTTGCAGAAGTCTTTACATTTGATGACCCCGATCTCGGCTACTTCGAGTGCGCCACGGGCTTACGAATCCGCTGGAGGGATTGACTCAGCTCTAACGGACACGCTGACATCCGCTCACGTCGACGTCCAGAAATGGTGAGAGTTTGGGTTCCCTCATTGAATGGTCAACACGGCTTACGCTCTGGTCCCCCCGGTGAACAAATGCCGGACTGATCACTTGTGGGTACCGAAAATCCCATCCACGGCGTCTAACCAGGGCATTGTGGAGACTCCCCTCCTTAGGCTGTGGTGGGTCCCCGGCGGTTGTAAACGTCGACCTGGCTAAGGCATTTCGCGCTTCCGACAGCCAGCGAGGTGTCACACCTGCGACGTAGCGTCGGCCCTGTGGGTATGCGAGTGGAATGGGTGCGGTACGGGTGTCCGGCAGCCCAGGCGCTGCGCAAGGCCATCAGCGCTGCCAAGGCCGAGGAACCCTTGGCGCCGGTCAGCGTGGTCGTCCCCTCCAACCATGTCGGTGTCGCTGCACGACGGCTGCTCGCCTCGGGTGCCCTCGGCCAGCTCTGTGAACAGGGAACGGGGGTGGTGGCGGTCTCCTTCCTCACCGTCTACCGCATGGCTGAGCTCCTGGGATCAGCAGCCTTGGCCGCCCAGGACCGTCGCCCGGTGTCAACGCCGGTTCTCGCCGCCGCGCTGCGACGGGCGCTCGCCGAGGATCCCGGGGTGTTCGCGCCGGTGGCGGACCACCCCGCCACCGAGATGGCGCTGGTGAGCGCCTACAAAGAGCTACGAGACGTCTCTATAAAGGGTCTCGACCGTCTCGCTGCCCGAAGCAAGAGAGCGGCCGACGTCGTCCGTTTGTATCACGCTGCCCGGAGCCAACTGGTTTCAGATTGGTACGACGAGGAGGACTTGATTAACGGAGCGCTCGAGGTTCTCGAAGTTGAGGCGGCGAAACACACAGGATTCGGTTCCGTTGTCGTCTATCTGCCCGAGCGGCTTTCACGCCATGGGGCCCTCCTGCTGGAAGCGATGTCCAACTTCTTCGACGTGACGGTGCTAGCGGGGACGACGGGCGACGGACATGCTGACGCCGAGGTGGCGCACTCCGTCCGCCGCCTCACTCACACAGGCGGCTCGCAGCCGACGCCGACAGATTTCGACCCCATGACAGTCGTCTCTGGCGAAAGGACACGGATCGTCACCACCTCGGACGCAGACGAGGAGGTGCGAGCAGCTGTGCGCGCCGTGATCGACTCAGTGCGTGCCGGCACCGCGCTCGAGCGGATCGCCATCCTCCATGCGAGCCCGCAGCCCTATGCCCGCTTGGTGCACGAACAGCTGTCGGCGGCCGACATCGCCCACAACGGAGCAGCTGTCGTACCCCTCACCGCCCGGCTCGCCGGGAGAACCCTGCTGGGTCTGCTCGCCCTTCCCCAAGGGGGTTTCCGGCGCGAGGACGTTTTCGCCTGGTTGGCCGGTGCCCGGGTACACCACGAGCGACGCCCGCTCCCGGTAACGGCCTGGGAGCGGCTCTCGCGCGATGCCGGCGTGGTCGCTGGGCGCGAACACTGGGACCGGCTCCTCGCGACCTACGCGACCGACTGCGAAGCCGAGGCGCAGCAGACCGAGACCGATCCCGACGCGCCGGAATGGCGGGCTGAGAAGTTGCGGACCGATGCCGCTCGTGCCCGTGCACTGCGGGAGTTCGTGCTGGGGCTCATCGACGATCTGGCGCGAGCCGCCGCCTCTCCTCGCTCGTGGGCAGAGCGGGCCCGATGGGCACACCGGCAGCTCGAGGATCTGCTCGGTGGAGAGAGGGGACGAGCGGCCTGGCCGATGGTCGAGCAGAAGGCGGCCGAACGGGTGGAGCGCGCGTTGGACCGACTTGGCTGCTTGGATACCGTTGAAGATGCAGTCGGACTTGACGTCTTCGCTCGGACGCTTCAGCTCGAGCTCGACGCCGATCTCGGCAGGGTGGGACGGATGGGTGAAGGGGTCCTGGTCGGCTCTCTGCGCATGGGCGTCGGCCTCGACCTGGACCTCGTCGTTGTTCTCGGTCTCACCGAGGGGTCCTGTCCGGCACCGACCCACGACGACTCACTCCTCCCCGACCACGAGCGCGAAGTGGTCGGCGACGAGCTCGCGCTGCGGGCGGAGGGTGTCGAGCGCCAGCACCGCGAACTGCTCGCCTCCCTGGCCGGCGCCTCGCGGCACCTGCTCTGCGTGGCACGCGGCGATCTCAGACGGAGTACCGAGCGGATCCCGTCGCGCTGGGTGCTCGACATCGCAAGCGCCATCGCCGGTGAGCGCCTCTGGAGCGAGGACCTACTCGGCGGCGAGCGACCCTGGCTCGAGCACGTCGCCTCCTATGACGCCGGGCTCCGTCGCGTCGACTTCCCCGCGAGCGAGCAGGAGTACCGGCTCCGTGCGCTTCTCGCCCAGCGCTCGGCCGGATCGGGCCGAGCAGCGCCGGCGACACTCGGTGACCCGATACTCGAGCACGGGGTCGAGATGGTCACCTCTCGTCGCAGCGACGCGTTCACCCGTTATGACGGGAACCTGACCGGCCTTCGGGTCCCCTCGCCGGTCGACCGACCGACGTCAGCCACCAGGCTCGAGGGATGGGCCGTCTGCCCGTTCGCCTACCTCCTGCATGCCATCCTCGGCGTCGAGGAGGTGGAGAACCCCGAGGACCGTCTGCAGATCTCCCCTCTCGACCTGGGTTCGCTGATCCACGAAGTCCTCGAAGTCTTCATCGACGAGGTGCTCGCCCGCCCACCGGCGAAGCAGCCCGCTCCCACAGAGCCATGGACGGAGTCTGACCGCGCCCGGATGGTGGCGATCGCCGAGGCGGTGAGCGACCGCTGCGAGGAGCACGGACTGACCGGTCGGCCCATCTTCTGGCAGCGCGACAAGCGCCGGATCATCGCCGATCTCGAGCGGTTCCTGCGCGCCGACAGCGATCACCGTGCCGGCCACGGCACCCGGCTCGTGGCCGCGGAACTCGCCTTCGGGCTGGCCGGTGCCGCGCTCGGAACCGTCACTCTCGACCTTCCCGACGGACGCAGCGTCCACTTCCGGGGCAGGGCCGACCGGCTGGATGTCGCTACAGACGGCACCGTCCATGTCGTGGACTACAAGACAGGCCGATCAGACGATTACGCCGATCTGAGCGAGGACAACCCCGACTCGCACGGTACGAAGCTGCAGCTCGCCGTCTACGGACTGGCGGCGCGCCTCCACCAGGGCAAAACCGATGTACCTGTGCGCGCCGAGTACTGGTTCACCTCGGACAAAGGCGGGTTCAAACGGATCGGGTACCCGGTCACCTCCGAGGTGCTCGACCGGGTGGGTAAGACCGTGGGACAGATGGTGACCGGGATCGAGAACGGGGTATTCCCGAACCACCCGACGGCTAGCAGCACGACCCCGTGGGTCGAGTGCGCATACTGCGATCCCGATGCCCTCGGCGTGGTCGACCTGCGCCGCCGGATCGAGCACAAGAAAGCCGACCCCGCGCTTGCCTTCTTCCTCGACCTGGCCGAACCGCCCGCGATGGACACAGAGGTGGATGAGGTCCCCGATGTCTGAGCGCACCGCTCCTCCCGACCAGGCGGCCCGGGACCGGATCACCTCCGATCTCGCCTCCACGCTGTTTGTAGAAGCCGGCGCGGGAACGGGCAAGACCTTCGCGCTCGTCGACCGGGTGCTGGCGCTCGTGACCACGGGTGAGGCCGAGCTGCGCTTCATCGCGGCCATCACCTTCACCGAAAAGGCCGGTGACGAGCTGCGCGACCGCATCCGGCGTGAGCTCGAAAAGCATGCCGAGACGAACCCCGACACCGAGGAAGGCGCCCACTGCCGAGCGGCGCTGGAGCAGCTCGACGGTGCCGCCATCGGGACGCTTCACTCCTTCGCGCAGCGCCTTCTCTCCGAGCATCCCGTCGAGGCGGGTCTTCCACCCCGGGTGGAGGTACTCGACGAGGTGAGCTCCGATGTCGCCTTCGAACAGCGCTGGTCGATGTTCCAAGACGAGCTGCTCGCCGATCCCGCACTCGAGCGGACGCTTCTGCTCCTTTTCGCCTGTGGTGTACGTCCGGCAGCACTGCACTCACTTGCGCAGGCTTTCGATGCCAACTGGGACCTCGTCGAGGAACAAGTGCCGCTGGACGAACCCGATCCCACTTCGGTCCACGCGCTGTTCGAGGATGCTCGGAAGTCCGTCATGAGGGTCTGCTCTGAGCCGTGCAGCAATCCGACGGACAAGCTGGGTCTCCGACTGCAGGAGATCGCCGGACGCATGGCCGAGCTGGCGTCGATCTCCGACGAGCTGGACCTGCTCCAGGCGCTCGGCCCCAACGCGAACCCGAGACTGCCGAGCTTCAAGGTCGGCGGTCTCGGCAGTAAGAAGTCGTTCGACGACATCGATGACGTACATGCGCGCGTAGCCGAAGCTGGCGAACGCATAGCCGCCGTGCGTGGAGAAGTGGCGAACGCCTGCGCCCGACGGATCGGAAGCGTCATCCGGCGCTTCACCTTGGACAGCGCACGCGAGCGTCAGCGAGCCGGGCAGTTGCAGTTCCACGATCTGCTCGTGTTCGCCCGTGCGCTCCTGCGTGATACCGAGAACGGGCCGGCGGTGCGGGCCCGGCTGCACGAGCGCTACCAGCGATTACTGCTCGACGAGTTTCAGGACACAGACCCCATCCAGATCGAGCTGGCAGTGCGCATCGCCGCGGCCGTTCCCGCAGGCGAGTCGGCCGGGAACGCCTCCTGGGAGCAGGTGGAGGTGGCGCCCGGCCACATCTTCGTCGTCGGCGACCCGAAGCAGTCGATCTACCGCTTTCGCAGGGCCGACATCTCGACGTTTCTTGCGGCGGCTGCTCGCTTTGGCTCAGACGGCGGGCGGGTAGAGCTGACGGCGAACTTCCGCACCGTGGCTCCCATCATCGACTGGGTGAATACGACGTTCCGGGCGCTCATGAGCGAGCCCGACGACACTCCACTTCCCGTGGCCTCCCGGCCGCAGTACATAGCACTCGAACAGACCCGCGCTGCCCCCGCTGTGGGGCCACCAATCTGCGTCCTCGGGCGCACGGAGCTCCCAAAGGAAACCCGGGCCGACGAGCTGCGGGCATCAGAAGCCGACGAGGTGGCGGCGACCGTGGCGCGGATCATGCACGAGGGCTGGATGGTGGACGACGGCGAGGGAGGGTGGCGCCGGGCCCGGCTGGGCGACATCACCGTCCTGGTGCCGGCCCGGACGTCACTCCCGTTCCTCGAAGACGCCCTCGACGAGGCGGGCGTTCCCTTCCGCGCCGAATCGAGCTCGCTCGTCTATGCCAGCCGCGCCGTGCGTGACCTGCTCATGGTGCTGCGTGCGGTGGACGATCCGACGAACTACCTGCACATCGTCTCCGCCCTGCGCACCCCGCTCCTCTCCTGCGGAGACGACGACCTTTTCCGGTTCAAATGCGAGCGCAACGGCCGGTGGAGCTACCTGGCCGATCAGCCCGAGTCGGTGCCGACCGACGACCCGGTTCGAATGGGGCTCTCTTATCTGCGCTCCCTCTACGACCAGCGCCACTGGCTGGCGCCCTCGGAGCTGCTCGAGCGCATCGCCCGTGATCGGCGGGCGCTCGAACTCGGGTTCACCGAGGGGAGACCCCGGGACGTCTGGCGACGGCTCCGGTTCGTCATCGACCAGGCACGGGCCTGGAGCGACGCGACGGGCGGCAACCTGCGGCAGTACCTCGCCTGGGTGAAGCAGCAGGCTTCCGAGGGGGCACGCGTCGCCGAGGCGATTCTGCCCGAGACCGATGATGACGCCGTGCGCATCATGACGATCCACAGTGCCAAAGGCTTGCAGTTTCCGATAACCATCGTATCGGGCACCTCTACGGTGCCAAAGGGGGTCCGGGCGCCGGCAGAAGTGGTCTTCCCTACGACCGGAGTCGTTGGTTACAAGCTGGGCAGGGACATCACCACAGACGAGTACGAGGCCTGGAAGCCGGTTGACGAGCAGATGGACTTCCACGAGCGGATCCGCCTCCTCTACGTCGCGTGCACCCGGGCACGCGACCACCTGGTGGTGTCGCTGCACCGCAAGGCACGGGCCACTGCTCCCAAATCGGCGGCCCGCACGAACGCCGAGCTGCTAGTTGACGACATGGGAAGCCTCCTGGACGAACTGCCCGACGGCGCCGAGTCAGCCGGCGAGGTCCCGGCACCGGTGCTGGAACCGCCCACTGCACCCCCACCGTTCGAGACCTGGGCGACAGAGCGGGCGCTCGCCCTCGAACGGGCGTCCCGCCCTCGAACGGTGGCAGCGACCGCCCTGACCGACGAGGGCGGCTTCGACGCCGAGGGCGAGCCGGATCCCGGCCTCCAGAAACGCCCACGGGATCTGGATCTGCCGCCGTGGCTGAAGGGCCGCTACGGGACGGCGGTCGGACAAGCGGTGCACGGGGTGCTGCAGAGCCTTGATCTCATCACGGGTGCTGGGCTCGAACCGGCCGTCGCCGCGCAGTGCGAGGCGGAGGCCGTAAGCGATCGGGCCGCAGACGTCCAGGGGCTCGTCCTGGCGGCCCTCGGTTCGCCGTCGGTGCGCGAGGCCGCCACCTGTCCGCACTGGCAGGAGGTCTACGTCTGCACTCCGGTCGACGACCGCCTCCTGGAGGGATACATCGACCTGCTCTACCGGTCGCCGGACGGTCTGGTCGTCGTCGACTACAAGACGGCGGCAACCTCCGACCCAGATGAGCTCGACCGGCGGGTTGAGGGTTATCGGAACCAGGGTGCCTCTTACGCGTTGGCGGTCGCCGCCGCAACCGGTGAACCCGTTGTTCGCGTCACGTTTCTCTTCCTCACACCGGACGGCGCAATCGAGCGTCACCTCCTTCACCTACAGCAGTCAACGGAGGGCGTTCGTGAACTGGTAACCGGGGCCGGAAGATTCTCGCGATCTGAATAGTTGGACGCAGACACCCGCCTGCGAAAACTAGGGGTACGGTGACGCGCATCCGCAACCGCGACTACTCTCCCACGGCCCTGTGACGATGAGCCGGGCTGAAATGACCGATCGCTTCGTCCTTGCCCTTGACCTGGACGGCACCTGCGCCGACTTCTACGGGCGTATGCGCGAGATCGCGGCGGAGTGGACCGACACCAAGCTCGAAGACCTACCCAAAGACGCCGATTGGGGACTGGAGCAGTGGGGAATCGGCGAAGCGAACTATCGCCGCTTCCACCGCTTCGCAGTGACCCAACGCGCACTGTTCGAGTCGATGGCGCCGATCAAGGGTGCCCCTCAAGCCATCCGCCGCCTCGCATTGGAGGGCATCCGGGTCCGGATCGTCACTCACCGCCTCGTCATCCCTCACTTCCACGAGATCGCCGTGGCCCAGACCGTCAGGTGGCTCGATCACTATGGCATCCCGTACTGGGACTTGTGCTTCCTGCGACACAAGGGAGCAGTAGGAGCCGATCTCCATATCGAGGACTCACCCGAGAACATCGCCGCGCTAGCCGGAGCAGACAAGGACGTCGTCGTCATGTCCAACTCCACCAACCGTCACCTCGACATCGAGGCTGGGATGAGAGCAGAGGACTGGGTGCAGGCCGAACAGATCATCCGTAGGAAGTACTACGGGTGGCTCGATGTCCACGGGCTCGATCGCCCTGTAGCTCCGGGCTCCGAGCCCCAGTGGGCCGTAGGAGCAGATCACCTCTAAGCCGCCGGGTTAGCACAGTGCACTCGAAGAACAGACCGGCTCGGTGATTTTATCAATGAGTACGAACCTGCTGCGTGAGGCATACGGATGAGGTTCTCGGCACCCACAGGGTGTTCCCTACGTTGCTCGTGTCTGTCATCGAATCAAGTGGGTACAGTCGCCACGAGGTCAGGCAGCAACGAGGTGCTGGGGTATCTCCTGCACGTCGTTCAGGATCAGCGTACAGAAGCGTTCATCCAGCTTTGCCCGGCGCATGAGTGCCGCCCAATGCTTCTCGATGACCAGGGTGTCGCAGTAGACGACGGCGACGGAGAAGGCCATCAAGTCGTAGAAGTCGGTAACTTTCCACCCTCGCTGTCGATTTCGGTGCTGCATCCGGATCATCTCGACCTGGCTTGAGATGACGGGGAGGTCATAGAGAAACGTGGTGACCGTGTCAGCGTCGCGGTAGACGAGTTTGGGATCAATCTGCGCGCGTACGCACGCCTCCCACACATCGGGCATTAGTCGGATCGACTCTCTCGCCAGGAGCGTTCGACGTTGCATGTCCGCGTCTGCCCTTCCATTGCGGAACCGCTCCGCCTGATCCTTCTCATCCTCCACCCACTGCTCGGCGTGCTTTCGGTAGGTCCGCGGGCCGCGAAGATCCTTTTCACCTGGACCTGGTCCACGAAGGGCGTAGGTTTCAAAGTTCTCTGCGATGGCCTTTTTCAATTGATCGATCGCCGTAGGTTCGAGATTGCACCAGGGCTCTTCGTCAAAGACTGTGATGTGCTCTTCTACGTCGACACCGAATGCGAACTCGATCCCCTTGCCAAACGGCTGAAAAGGTCGGGGGTCGATCGGCCTGCCGAACCGCTTTTGGAGCGCGAGGTCAACCTCATAGTGGACGAGGTCCTCGCCCGGTGAGGCCATGATCAGGCCCCCTGAGATGTTGCCCATCAGGTCGCCCACCTCATGACGTCTACGTGCGTTGTCCGTCCCCTGTTGCTCCAAGTATGTAGTCGGGCAAAGCGGAAAGAGGGCAAGGTGGTGCTCAGCTGCGTAACGGATGACGGCGAGCGCGTCGGCAAAGCGATCCCCGTCGGTACGACCCTTCGCCGCCTTCCCCAACTCGATCCAAACACGACGATCCAGGTAGATGTGCTGCATCATCCTGCCCAGACAGCAGTACCGCCATTGGGTCCGAGGCTTGCTGCGCGGTGTGCACCAGTGTGGATCTCGTGCGTATGGAGCTGAGCGCTGTCAAGTACGGGCAGGAGGAGATCCACGGTTCGGGCAACCCCGGGCCGATCGCGAAGCCACGGGAGGATGTCTTGTGCCGTGTTCCAGTAGTCGCGCCCGCTGGAATCGGTCAGCACCAGATACAGGGGGCACCAGGCGATCTCAGCGTGAACGAACACGGATCGGACGAGGCGGCCAAGGTGAACTGCCTGACGTTCTGCGCCACCGCCACCGACCCGCAACTGCCGATCCGGATTCAGAGCAAGCAGGAGGTGGAGCCCCTCGGGAGGGGTAACCAGTTGGCGGTCCTTCACCGCGACCTCGAGCTCGGAGAACTGGGTTCGGAGCCGCGGGTTCACCGCCATCATCCCGGACAGGATCGAGCGCACGACAGCCCCGGGATCGACGCCCTTGATCAAGAGGGGATAGGGGCCTCCCAGCGAGGGCATGTTCTCCTCGACGAGAAGGATGCGGGCAAGGTAGTGCCAGAGGGCGCCGTATGCAGGGTCATACCAGTTCCCCGCGTCGCCGTTGCACCTCTGGCAGAGGAAGTACCCGGCCGCGCCACCCTCCTTTTCGTGGCCCAACGTGACCATGGAGGTACGAGCGTCGGTGCCCGGCGCTAGGACCATCGGGCGAGCGGCCCCGACGTTGCCGGCGCAATGGGGGGGCACGTGAGTCCAGGTGAGAGGGCCGTCCTCTCCACAGACCCCGCAGATTCCCGTCTTGTTGCGGCCAAACTTCGCCGTCGGTCGGATGCCCTTCACCGTGGACCAGTCTTGCGCCTGGGTGTGACCCTTAGGCGTCTCTGCGCTCGTGAGATATGGTCGCTTCGGCTTCCGCCAACGCGACAGTCCCGAAAACGGAGAAAACCCATGCCCGTCAGCACCGATGGGATGGGTCCCTCAGATGGGCGAACAAGTCCCCCCTCGTCCACCGATTCGAGGGACAGATCCCTCAGCCGGGTCCCCCCCTTGGTGAAGGGGAGGCTTATGGGGCGGGTCCCCTCAAAGGATTAACAAGTCCCGACTCGGCCGGTCTATATGGCGGTCACTCCACCTCCCCCACCATGGCGCATTCATGGCGCATCCGGGTCCGTTCGGGGCCGTTCGCCAGGGTCCGCCGGCTCGATGACCTGGCGCTTTAATTCGCCGTCGTTCGCACCGTCAGCCCGAGGAGTCTTCCCAAGCTCGGAACAGCGACGCCGGGAACTGTGTTACACGGCTTGGCGGGTGGGGATGACGGCATGGTCGTCGTCTTGGAGGACGACGACTTCGGCGGCTTCTTGTCTGGGTGTGTTCAAAGCGTTGTAAAGATCGATTGTGACGGAGTCGAACCCGGCGGCAGGATCGCCATCGATGGCAAGCAGAGCGTTGAGCTCCTGCCAGACCCTCTGTCGGATAGGTTTGTCGGCCGCCGCTCGGAGGAGGATGCGCCAGAGGCTTTGGTCGTAGCGGTTGGCGAGTTGTCCTTGGCGGGCGGCCCAAGTGGCGAGCTGCGTCTCACCGATGGACAGGGCGTGTTCGCCGAGAGTGGCGGCGACGTCGCTGATGTCGGCAACGATCACGTAGGAGATGCCGGCCGCCGACGTCCACGGTTCGGGGTTGCTGCCGAAAGGCATGCCCCGGACGAGTGACAGTGCCGTTCGGAGCCCTTCGGGCTCCCCATTGGCTGTGAGGGACCGGAACATGCTCCAGTCGGTGCGGACGCGGTCGGTGAGGGTGAGTTGCTGGGTGGTGCGGTCGTAGGTGAGGAGGTCGGGGTCGCCGGTGACCGCTTCGAGCGAACGGCGGGTGAGAAGGACGAGGTTGCGGACGTAGCCCTCGCTCAGGGCCTTGTCGGGGGAAATGTCGGTGAGCCATTCTCCTCGCGTGGCCGTCCCGTCGTGCGCGGCGAGGTACATGAGGAGCTCGACAACCCGCCGCGCCTTCGTCCCGGCGATCACAGAGACGGCGTCGAGCAAGTTCCGGGGTCCGCTGTCTCCGACGGCGATGGTGGGCTCTCCGAGGAGGCCCAAGACGATCGGGCCGTCGGATAGGGCGTCGAGCGGTGTAGCCGCCACGTCGAAGCGCCTGTACGGATCGTCGTCGGGCTGGCTGTCGGCGGGGGCTTCGGCGAGGTCAAGGAGGCCTTCGACATCGGTGAGCGTCTTGTCGGTGACGTGCGTCGGTTCGACCGCGTCGAGGTGGTGGTCGGCAAGGGTCGGGTTGGCCGGGTCGATGATCAACCCGACACCGGCCGGTGCAACGGGGCCGGCGGTGACGAACCGGAGAGGCGTGCTACCGACAACCAAGTCGGCGAGCGGTCCTGAGACCGCGGCCGTGTCGACCAGGACGACGGTCCTCTCCTCTGGGCGGAGCTGCGCGAGAGCGGTGTCGAGGTCGTCGGTGACGATGCCGTTGTCGAGCCGGTCGATGACGCCGCGTCCGACGTCGACGGCGACAACGGTGCCCGCTGACGCCGCGGTGGTGCCGGCCAGCTCTGCGCCGATGGCGGCGAGGGTGCCGGGAACCTTCTCGGCGTCGACGTGGATGTGGAGGCTGCGGTAGTGGTCGAGGTTGACGAGCAGAGTGCCGGCGTTGTTTTGGCCGACGGTGGCGAGGGTGAGCGGAACCGCCTCGGCCACCACGGTGTCGCTAAGGACATCCGTATCAGCGCTGTACGGCAGGTGCCAGACGGTTGGCTCGTCGGGCTGGCTCTCGAACGGGGCGGGAGGATCGCCGGCCTCGGCGGTGACGAGAACGTCGAGCCCGTGGTGACTCACGCGGACGCCGAGAACCTGCGGTCGCGGTGTGCCGGCGCTGTCGGCGCTGTGCGCGAGAAGGTCGGGAAGTCGCGTTAGCCAGAACACGCTGTCGGCTCGCGCATAGTGGCGGAGCTGGAGCTCGAGGTCGGCGAGTGGGCTCCGCGCTGCGGGCAGGGGGATGCGCATGCCAGGGGCCCGCCGGCTGCTCTGGCGCCGCCGTCGTCGGTCGAGGGCACTCACGAGGCCGACCGCAGCCAGACCGAAGATCCCGGCGCCGATGGCGAGTGCGCCGATGTCGTCATCGTGCCCAGCCGCTACGGCGCGCTGGGTCCCGCCGGTCACGTGCAGCACGGCCGCGTCGTCGTGGTGTACATCGTCGTGGTGTGTAGCCGGCACCGAGGTGGCATGAACTGCTGGGTCGGTGTGGAGACGGTGTCCGGCGGCCGGATGCGTCCGGACTTTGGCGGGAATGGCGGTGCGGGCAGGGGACGCCGCGTGAGCGACAGAGTGATGGTCGCCGCCGGTGGTGGTCGAGATGACAGGTGCCGGCGCGGACGGGCTCGGCATTGTCGCGGGGGTGGTGGGCGACGCCGGCGCGGCCTCCGTGGCATCGGGGATGACGAGGGTCCAGCCGGGATAGATCCAGTGGGCGTCGCTGAGCGCGCCACCGCCGGGCTGGGGCACGCCGGCGTTGGCCTGGTAGATGGCCGGCCATTTCTCGCCGTCGCCGTAGTAGGTGGTAGCGATGCCCCACAGGGTGTCGCCCGCCACAACCGTGTGGGTGACCGCGGCGGGCTGCGTGGCGTCGGCGAGGAGCTGGACGACGGGCGCTGGCACGACGTTGCGTACCGCGGGTGTGGCGCGGAACTGGCCGAGAACCATGACGGCGGTGACGAGAGCGGCTGTCGCGCCCTGGACAGCGAACCTCCGGTGTCGGTCGTGCTGCTGACCTCGGAGGTGATCGGCCACTGTGGTGACAACGGACAGCGCGAAGTATGTCCAAGCGAGCCAAGCGAGGGTGGCAAAGAGGTGGGGCCAGAACGAGCTCGGGATCGCGCTGCGCAGCGCGTTGGTGAGTTGGCTTGCGGTGGGGATGTGATGTGCGAGCGGCCACCCCACGGTGACGGTCAGGACGGCTGGGATACCGATGAGTCCGGTGACTAGCACGGTGAGCGCGCCGAGTCCTTCTACGATCTGTCGTCGGTTCGGTCGCCTTGTCGACCGGGTGATCGTGGACGGGGTGGTAGTCGACATGGTCATCCCTCCGAGGTGGTGCCGCTCACGTCTGTGGCGGACTCGGTGACGGTGATCTGAAGGCTCCCGACGCCGATGATGCCGAGGAGTTGGGTCGGCTGGCGGTAGCTGATCTCGGCGTAGACGGTGTTGCCGACAACCCACGCGGTACCGGGCCGGCCGGCGAACGCCATGTAGTTCTCGGCGGCAGTGACGGCGCTGGCGGGGTCGAGGGCGACGTTGCCGGCGTGAAGCTGGCTCACGTCGAGGGAGCTGGCGCCGGCCCGGGCGGCCTGTTCGGCTTCAGAGGCAGCAACCTGCTTGGCATCGAGGTAACGGCCGCCGTCAGCGACGAGGCCGGTGACGGCGAGGAACATGGTCATGAGCACGACGGTCATGGCGAGGAACTGGCCGTCCTCGGGACGGTGGTGAAGTGCCCGCAAGTGGTCGCGCAGATGGTGGCGAACGGTGTTCATGACACCGCCCGGTACGGGTCGATGTGGGCGTAGGACGTAGCGGAGAGCGTCTTCGAACCAGGGAGCCCGGGGACCGACACATCGGCAAGGCTCGTGACACACACGACGGTGACCGAGACCCATCCGCCGGCGGTGAAGTTCGACGTGTCGGTGGTGACCTGCGGCGAGGGACAGGTGAGCCCGGCACCGGCCAGGGTGCTCGTCACAGCGGTGGATGCCTGGGCCTGGGCGTCATCCGGGTTGGCTTGGACGACGGCAGCCTGGACGGCGGCGCGCGCCGCGGACTGGACGTCGCCTTGGGCGGAGTCGATCCGCCCGATGCCGATCATGAGGACGATGACAAAAAGGAGGACGGGGGCGACGATCACGAGCTCGGCGATGGCCTGGCCCTCTTCTCCTCGCGTCCACCGTCGCTCAGCCACTTGAGCGGTACTCCTGGACGGGGGCGTCGCTCGTCGCCGACACGGTGAGGGTGAGCCACGGGATGAGGGCCTGGGTTCGTCCGGTGACGGTGACCTGAGCCACGTCACCGGGCACGGTTGTGGTGATGACCTGAGGGTGAGTGAGCGTTCCCGGCCCGGTGGTGTCGATGAACCGGTAGGCGGCCTGGGTTCCCGCGCTCTGGGTGGAGCCGTAGGCGGAGGCGGCCTGGCTTCCTTGTTCGGCGGCTGCACGCGCCAGGTGGCTGGCGTGTGACCACAGGGCGAACTGGATGCCGCCGATGACGAGCAGGAAGAAGACAGGGAAACAGACGACGAACTCTGCCAACCCTTCCTCCCCTCGTCGACGCCTTTTCGCGTCTGGCTTCTGCCCGTCCAGCGGAACGGGTGCCGTCATGGAGTCTGGATGTTGTTGGCCGTCGTGGTCAGCTTGGTGGTGACGATGCCGACGATGATGATGGCTGCGACGATCACGAGCGCGGTGACGACGACCCACGAGGCGATCTCACCGCGTTCGTCTCCCAAGACCGGAGTGAGCCGGGCCACGACGTAAGCGCGCAAGAAGCTGATGGTGGTCTTGACGAATTCGAAGGTAGATCGCGCCGTCACTTTCAGCTGCGCCATCGCCCTTGACTTCGCTGTGACGTTCTGGGTGTGCATGGGGATTCCTTTCAGGGTTGGGTGCGGGAGATCAGATGTGAGAACCGGTGAAGGCGGCGAGCGCGGGGTAGAAGACGAGGACGCCAAAGCCCGCCATGAGCAGCACACCCGGAAGCAGCATCTTCTGGGTCGTGGCTTGGGCTGTGTCCTCTAAGGCGGCGGTTTCCTTCAAGCGGAGCGAGCGGCCTTTGGCCTCCAGGGAATCGCGGATGCGGGCCCCGTCGCCGGCCTGGGACATGCCCCGGGCCAGGTCGGTGAGATCCGGAAGGTTGAAGCGGACCGCCAGGCGCTCCAAGCCTTCATAGGGCTGTTTGCGATATGCCTGAGCCCACACCAACGCCTGGGCGATCTCGTCCATGGCCCAGTCGGTGGATGACACGCTGGCCGCGACCTCGAGAGCGCTGGACCAACCCATGGCGCCGGCCATGGCCATCGACACGAGTGACGCGTAGGTGGACAGCGAATGACAGAAGTGGCGGCGTCGGCGTTCGGCGGCCTGGTGAAGATCGACGAATGGGGTTACCGCTCCCGCAGCACCGAGAACGAGAACGCAGACGGCGGGAATCTCGAAGCTGAGATGGACGCGAAACGCGCCCATGGCGGCCCACAGCACCGGGCCGAGCAGCGCGAGACCGGCGCCGTAGCCGACGACCTTCACGGCGAAGGACTCGGTGGGGGTGCCGGTGATGGCGAGGTCGGGGAGGACGATCTCGGCGAGACGGGGCACCTTTCTCACGTTGACCTCGACGATCTGTCCACAGATGCGCCGTACGCCACCGACCCCTTGGGTGAGAACGTCTGTGGGGATGAGAGTGTGCTCGCCGCTCAAGCGCGCGAGTGCGGCTCGGAGCGTGAGCGGTGGAGGGAACAGGCCCCAAACGACAGCTGCGAGGCCGATGCCGACACCGAGTCCGGCGATGATGACGAGAACCATCTACTTCCCCTCGCTGTCGAACAGCCGTGGCATGGGCTGGGGACGCGAGAGCCGGTTCATGGCGGCGAACCCGGCAGCGAACAGGCCCGCGATGCCAAGCAGGGCGATCTGGCCGGCGGCGGTGGAAAACGGCCGGAAGTAGCCATGACCGATGACCAGGATGCCGAGGGTGAAAACCAAGGTGACGGCGATCACGAGGCGCATGTCACGGCGGGGTTTGGCCCGGGCGACTTCGGTGCGTTGCCACAAGGCAATCTGGTCGCGAGTGTTGGCCGCAGCGGTCGCGAGCAGACCCTGAAGGTCTGATCCACCGAAACGGCTGGCGAGGATGAGCGGGGCGATCGCCTCGTCAACGGCGGCGTCGCCGAGCTCTGCAGCGAAGGCGTGGAGGGCCTTGTCGAGTGGGGTGCCGCTCTTGATGCGAAGGACCAAACCGGCGACGTTTCCCTTGATCTGTGGCGGGGCGGTCGGCACCGTCGATTCGACGGCGGCGAGAAGACCCCGATGGGCGGCGACGCTGTCTCTGAGCGCTTCGATCCACGTGGCGAGGGCCTCTAGGCGACCGACCACCCGGCGCGAGGTGTTCGGCTGGAGGGCGGAGCGAAGCGTCCAGCCGACGGCCCCGCCGATGGCAGCACCCGCCGGCCAGTGAGTTATGAGCCCGACGGCGGTGGCGAGGACTACGGCACAGAGTGCGGCCTGGCGGTTCGCCGGGTCGAGCCGCTTTGCCATCGGTATCCGCCTGACCGGGGACCCAGTGGACCAGATGCCGCCTATGACAAGGGCGATGCCCACACCGATGCCGGCGCCAAAGAGGACGACGACCGGGGTCATCGTCCGTAGACCACGAGGGGGGCTTCGTAGCCGAAGTCGGCGAGTCGGTCCCTGAGCCCCGGAGGCATGCCGAGGTGTTGGACGGCCGGACCGCCGCCGTCGGGTTCGGCGAAGATCTCGGTGGAGATGACGTGGCTTTGGTCGGAGTCTTCGACCACGCGAACCGACGACACGTAGCGGCGGGCCAGTCCGGAAGCGTCGGGCCGCTTGCGGACGAAGATCACGAGGTCCAAGGCCTGGGCGGTGAGCTGCGCCGCTGCGTTGTCGGTCAGATGCTTCGGTGACTGGCTGGCGTAGGTCTTGATCTTCCCGAAGGTGCCTTCGGTCGAGTCCGCATGGATGGTGCACATGGAGCCGGCCTTGCCGGCGGTCATGGCGTTCAGCATGGGGACGATCTCGTCGCCGAGGACCTCACCGACGATCACCCGATCCGCGTCGTGCCGGTTGGCCCGTTGCACGAGGTAGTCCATGGAGACGGCCCCCTGGCCTTCGGTGTTGGCCTCTCTGGTCTCCCACGCCACGCAGTCGGGATGGCGGTGAGCCAGCTCGTGGAGGCCGAGCTCGTAGGACAGCTCGATGGTGACGATTCGGTCCGACGGATCGGCCTCAGCCGCGAGTGCGCGCAGCAGGGTGGTCTTGCCGGCGTCGGTGCCGCCGGAGACGATCATGTTCAACCGGGCCCGCACGGCAGCCGCCAGGAAACAAGCCAGCTCGTCGGTCATCGAGTCGGCCAGGTCCGAGAGGGTGGGGTCGACGAGACGGTGACGACGGATCGACACACACGGCCGGTTCGACACCTCGATCATCGCGGAGAGCCGGTGACCGCCGGCCAGGTGCACATCGACGATCGGCTTGGCGCTGTCGATCCGCCGCTCACCGCCGGTGTGATGCGCTCGTGCGGCGCGCTGGACCAGCTCGACCAGATCCTCGTCGCAATCCGCGATCGGTTCGACTTGCTCCTTGGTCCCGTCGGCCCGCTTCACCCATACGCAGTCGCAACCGTTGATGTTGATGTTCTCGATGTCGTCCTCGTCGAGAAGCAGCTGCAGGCGTCCCAAGCCGAGCTGGGTGGCAACGATCCGGCGAACGATCTGTTCTTCTTCGTCGGCGGTCGGGATGGTGACCGCACCCTGGACCATGGTGCGCGCGACCTCGTCGATGGCTTCGCGGGCGAGCTTCTCGACGAACGAGCGGCGCTCGGCTTCGCTCATGCCGGCCGCGCCGTAGCGGACGATCCCGTCGGCGACGTGCTCCGCCGCGTACCGTTCCAAATCGCGGCGTTCGCTGTCGTTCACCCGCATGCCTCCCACTTCGATCCGGCTGCCACCGGTTCCAGCTCGTCTGCGGACAGGTCATATGGCCGTGCCTGGGAGTCGGCATTCGCCGGTGGCGGGGCGTCGGAGGCCGTTTCTTCTGTTGCTTCGATGGCACCGGGCCCGCCCATGGGCACCTCTTCGATCCCCAGCTCTGCGATCACCGCTACGGCCCACCTGAGGAGCCGGCTCTTCTCGAGCCTTTTGATGCTGCGCTTGTTGGCCAGCGCGGCGGCCGCAGCCGGATCGCTGGGCATCGTTGGACCGACGCTCACTTGGAGGGTCTTTCCGATATCGGCGGCCGAGTAGCCCACCGAGCTGGTCAGGAGAACGAGGAGCTGGCGGCCACGCATCTCAGCGACAAGGCCGGGTAGGGCGTCTCGGAGATGAACGATCGCCTCCAGTGTCGGGTCGCACAGAAGCACCAAGGCGTCGGCCTGATCGAGAATGTCGCGGACACCGCCGGCGAATTGGGGAAGCAACCTGCCGGCGTCGACGACGACATCGGCGTCGAGTCCGGCGAGGGCCTTTGCGATCGTCGGCCACGCCTTCTCGTTGGCGACAGCCTGGTGGACACCGGTGAGGCCGAATAGAACCGGGAGGCCACCGGGAAGCCGGTGGACGTGGCCCCAGATGGCCTCGGGGTCAAGGGTGCGCCGTGCCGCGGCGAACAAAGAGGCGAGACCCCCGGTGACAGATACGCCGTAACGAGGGGCGAGGTCGCCGCCGAACGGGTCGGCTTCGACGAGGAGGACTTTCCGTCCGGCCGGCCAGCTCGCCGCGATGGCGGTCACCGCGGTGGTGACCCCTGGAGAGCCCTTGATGGAGGCGAGGGCGACGATGCTCACCGCGCCCCCTCGGTGACGAGCGACAGACCGATCTGGTCGGCCGCCGCGTAGGCGGTGACTGTTGCCGCGTCTGCCCCGGGCACCTCCAATGAGACCGACGCCTGGTACTGGGTCTGGTTGATCGGAGCCGCGCCGACGGCGAACACGGCGGCCCGAGCCACCAGGGGCGAACCGATCGTTCCGCCAACGGTCGAACCCTGACCGGGTTGGGGAACGGCGACCACCTGCACGGTGTCACCGGCGACGAGAGGCACCGACGGTATCTGGTCGCCCTTCAACAGCATGCCGACCACCTGCTCGCCCGGGGCGAGTTGGGGTGCGCCCGACAGCATCTGCTTCACCATCACCTGGCCGGCGTAGACGGGGGTGTCGAGCTGCTGACCGACCAGCGCGGACGAACCGATTGCCGACATCGCCGTGATGTGCCCTGAAGCGGGGATCTGCGCAGTGGTGAGATCGCCGGGGGAAAGGATGGTGCCGGTCGGCAGGTTCTTCGCCGCCACGACGACGGACTCTCGCTTGGCCGACGACTGGAACAGCGCTCCTGCGACCGCTGCGCAGACGAGCACCAGCGCGACCCCGAGGCCGATCTGCCAAGGACGGCGCTGGTAGGTGCTGGTGGACAGGCGCAGCCCGGCTCGGTTCTCGCCGGCCGGCGGAGATGTGAAGGCGGGCCGTACGGGCGCGGTGGATATGGCCATCGGAGCTCCAGTTCTCAGTTGTTGACGGACTCGATCTGGGCGACCTTCAACGAGGTCGACGCGTGGGTGGTGAGGCTCGGCAGCGAACCGGCAGACCCGGCCGGGCCCGACCAGACGACCGACCACGTCACCGTGGCGGTGATCGTGAAGGCGGCGTCGTTCGGGTTTCCGTTAGGCGTGGGCTGGCCTGCGGAGGTCGTGGTGTAGGTGTGCGAGCAGGACGTCGATTGCGCGTCCGCGGGGATCGCCGGGCTGTAGGCGGTGCCGGGGCCGTCACAGGTGAGGATTGACCCGTCGCCGGTGTTCCACGCCACATACGCCGGCGTCGCGGTCGCCGACGCGTTCGTGCACCCGCCGGCGTTGCACGCCTGCGCGGTCGTGGTAAACGGGTGCCAAATCGACGGCTCGATCCACAGCCATTCGGCTAAATTGACGTAGCCGGTCGTCGCCGGGCTCAGAACCAGCAGAGGATTCGGGAGCTGGAGCTCGCTGGCCGCCTCCGCGCCGACCGTCGCCGGATCGGGCGGCGGGGTACCGGGAACCTGGCCGGCGCCGAACCACTGCACGCCGGTGGCCATGCCCTGGGCGCTGCCGGTGGCACAGAGATCCACATACCAAGCGCCGGGCTGAAGAGCGCCTGCCGGTGGTGGGCCACCGTCGGTACCGGGGAACGCGACCGAGTAGGGCACGTAGTCCGGGCACTGCTGCTGGGTGCTTCCACCACCAGTACTCGAGCCCGATCCCCCGCCGCCGGTATTCGTTCCGGGATCGCCACCGACGCCGGAACCACATGTCACCGTATTGCCTGAATCGGTACAGCCACCCGATCCGCCACCGGTACCTGTGCCTGCAAACGCGGCCCCAGGTGCCACTGCGATAGCTGCCGAAAGGAGGATCAATGCGCTCGCGAGTTGAAGTGCTACGCGGTTCAGCACTTCGACACCGACGTGGTCTTGAAGACCGTGATCTTCCACGAGCTGTCGGCAAGCTGGAGATTCCAGGTTCCGCTGTAGCCCCCCGCTCCACCTCCGTCGAGAGTGGCCGGACCTGGCTGACCAGCGGCCGTGGTGGTTCCTGTGTCGTATATGCAGTCCGCGACGATCGCGGTAGTCGCAGTGAGGGACGAAACGGCCGGATGGCCGAGGTTGTACGTCGCCGGGCCGTTCAGTTCACCCATCTTCACCCCGACCAGGAACTCGTCCTCCGACTGGAGCGCCGGATTGGTGAAGTAGTCGCTGAGCTTGGGCCACAGGTCGGCGCTGGTCTCCCCCGCGACGAGATTGGCACGGTCCTGTTGCCAAGGTTTCTGCAAGTAGCCGTAGAGGGTCTGCTCAGCGGACTCCCATGTGTTGAGAACAGCCGCCTGGGCGGCGTTCACCGATCCCGACGACGTGGTGGTCGTGCTCGCCGAGCTGGAGGTGCCGGGATGCGCTGGGGAACCCGAGGAGCACCCGGCCATGGTGGCCGTCGCTGCCACGGCTGCAACCCCGGCGAGCGTCTTCCTAAAGGTGGTCATGGTCAGGCTCACCGTCGGTGTCACCTTTCCTCTGCTCTCGTCGGCTGGCTCGGTCGGTAAGTGTCGAATCGCATGCTGGTCGTCCCGCGTCAGGGCCCTTCCTCAGGACTGAATGATGAAGGGCCAACGTCACCCTGAACGTCACCCTCCGAGGCCAGCTGGGAGATTTCTCGAAGATTTCTGGCGTCTGATCCAGCCCGATGCAGCGGCCCCCAGCACCAACAGCTGGCCCGATCCGCGAACGCTCCCTTGGAACACCCGGGCTGGCAGACAACGTCACCCTGAACGTCACCCTCCCTGGTCAGCTGCATAATTTCACTGAACGTTGACAGAGGGCCCGTACCGATGCCGGACCTATCGAACCGTCGGAAACGCCGGTGAGGGTGACGTTCGGCGCCGGTAACGCGGAGGCGACTGCGATCAGGAGACACCGCTATTTCGTGTCGTCGACGGCGCGCCGGAGAGCCTGGGCGATGAACTGCGTGATGCTCAGCGCACAGGCCTTGGCAGCTTCTCGGACCTCCTCGCGCAGAGTCCGTTCGAGCCAGAAGGTCACTCGAATGTGGCGCTGCTCCCACGATCCCTCCTCGGACTCCGGACCGCCTCCCCCGTCGTTTGCTCCACGAATGCCGGCCGAGCCCCGAGTCGTGTCGGTCATGACCGCTCCCCTTCACCTGACGTGCCGGTAGGTAGCTGGCTCCCAGCGGCGTCAGCTTCATGTTCGTCACCATAGCCGAACTGCACACGGTTTGCAGCTTACCGTGTGCGGTCCCATTGCGCACGACTTTCGCGGCGGCTGTTACCGGCCGCGGCCGAGGGTGACGTTCGAGAACCGAGGGTGACGTTCAGGTCGGGCTACGAATTCCTGGGGTGACACGACGGGGTGACGTTCAGGGTGACGTTCGTTCGGAGCATGGGAAGGGACCAGGACATGTCGTCCTGGCACCGAACCAGGGAGGTCCGATGCGCACTCAACACACGAGCACGAAGCCCGAACCACTCCTCAGCGTTGAAGAGGAGGCGACGTTGCTCGGTGAGGCGCGTTCGCCTGTCTACCGAGCAATGAAGGCGGGAACCTTCCCCCTACCCGTCGCCCGCACCGACCATGATCAGATCGCCGCCGTCGATCTGATATCGATCCCAGAAACCGCCCGCCGCATCGGCCTGCACGTCGACACTCTCTACCGTCTCTGTCGCACGGGCCAGTTCCCCCCGGCGATCCAGATCGGCGCACGGTGGAAAGTGTCGATACCGCGCCTGGAGCGCTACCTCCACGGCGAAAGCACAGACTTGTGACTCGGAGCGTACCGGCCGCCATTGCCACGAACGATTCGTCGGTGTTTATTCGCTGCGCCTTCCCTCGGACGTCTGAGGGACCTCATCGCCAACGCGATGGCAGCGCGGGTGAGGGGTTCTTTCTCCTCCCTTCATAGAAGATTGAGGGCCGTGGATTCCGATCTGGTCTGGGCGCCGTCGAAGCCAAGCGGGCAGCGGAGCTAGGCCGAGTTGCCGCGGATTTGTGCGCGCGGTATCCACCACCTCGCCACACCTCTTCACTACGGTTGGGACATGGGCCGTCCGCGGATCTATGAGGAGCCGAGAGTGGCGACAGCGATCCGACTACCAGAGTCGCTGCGGGACGAACTGCTGGCGGTGGCTACCGCTCGGGATGTCTCGGTCAACTTCCTGGTGATTTGCGCCGTATCGAATTACCTTAAGCACCTCCCCGCGTCGGGAAGTGACAATTCGGCGAGGCCTCGTCGCCCTCGACACCGCATCAAGAAGAAGTAGTGACGACGGCAATCGTACCGGGGCCAAGGCGAGTTCGTCATCCGACAACGACGGCTCGATTCGGGTCTTCTCGCCGCGAAAACCACGACGCAAGCGCGTTCTACGAGCGCTTTATTCCGCCGGAGCTGTCGAGCGACACGACAGTGGTCCGGCCCGCGAAGTTGGATGTCATCTATCGCCATGATGCCCGCGATATGCGAAAGGTCGAGACAAATTCTGTGGCACTGGTCGTGACCTCCCCTCCGTATTTTGCTGGTAAGGAATACGAGGAAAGCCTGGGCCACAATGGCGTACCCGGTACGTACTTCGAGTATCTAGTGCTGCTTCATGATGTTTTCGAGGAGTGCAGGCGCGTCCTTGAACCCGGAGGGCGCATTGCGGTGAACGTAGCGAATCTCGGCAGGAGGCCCTATCGCTCACTGGCCGGCGATGTCACGGAGATTCTCCAAGATCTTGGGTTGCTGCTGCGCGGGGAGGTCGTTTGGTGGAAGGGCCGAGCGGCAGGCGGATCATGCGCTTGGGGCACCTTTCAGCGACCAAGCAATCCGGTCTTGCGAGATGTTACCGAACGAATCGTTATCGCCAGCAAGGGTCGTTTCGATCGCGCACTGAAGCCGGAGGAACGACTGAAGCTCGACCTTCCGTCGACGGCAACGATATCGCGAGAGGAATTCCTTGAAGCAACCACTGATTTGTGGGAGATGTCACCCGAGAGCGCCACGCGAGTTGGCCATCCTGCCCCGTTTCCAGTGGAACTTCCAAAGCGCCTGATCGATCTGTACACGTACGAGGGAGACGTTGTCCTCGATCCGTTTATAGGTTCCGGCACAACCGCCGTGGCCGCCTTGCGGACTCAACGGCACTACATCGGCTTCGACACCGACAAGTCCTACGTTGACCGTGCCAATCAGCGGGTTGCGGATGAAGCTATTCGTCTCTGCCAACAGGAATCCGTGTCGACACAGCCTTTTAGGGTCCAGCTCCCTGCGGTATCGTCTGCGAACGAGGATGAGGATTTTCAGTCGCGGGCTGTGCGCGAGGGCCGCCAAGCTAACGTGCTGGCAAGGATTTTGCTGGATAGCTGCGGCTTCGTCGATGTTCAGCCGAACATCAAGCTCTCCGGGCTCGGCATCGAACTGAACTTTGTCGCAATGGATCAAGCTGGCCATAAATGGGCCTTCGACGTGTCGGGCGCCTTTACGTCAAGCCGAGCGGGCCTACGGCGTACGGACACACTATGGAAGGCTCTCGGAAAGGCTGCCGTGCTCCACGAGGGCCGCGGGGATCTTCCACTCGTTCTCCTGACTACTGATGCGCCAGTCCGAGGAAGCGCGGGACATGCCGCTCTGTCGGTACTAAAGGGACCAGGTCGACCGGTATTCGACCTGGTTGAGTTGTTGAACGTCCGGGATCAAGAGCGTTTGCGTGACTACGCGCTCCGGGGTCATCCCGACCGCTGAAATGCCGTCAGAGCGGACTTTTGTCACGGAGGTCGCGACCGGACTGGGAATGGTGGGTGAGGCGGATCTCGATTCTGTGATAGCTCGGCGCTCGGCACAGATGTCGAACATTACGGCTGCGCACTGGGACCAACTCACGGGGCTTTGGAACTCAAGAGCCTACGAGGAGGAATTCCGGGCGGGCTTCCGCAATGGTCAGGCTTTCCTCGACGCTGCGGAGGCCCTCAATGGGCGACGCCCGCGGATCATCGAATGGACCGGTGGCCGACGTCCTCCGGGCGACGAAGTCGTGCCTTCGGATTTGCGCGTCGATCACGTTCACCTTGTTAGCTGCAAGTACGTCTCGCGGATACTTCACAACCCAAGCCCGGCCCGGCTAGTTGAGGGCCTGTTATCACAAGCACCAGTCGAAGACAGTCGCGATTGGTACCACCGCATCGCCCCCCTTGAGTACCAGGCGCTCTACGAGGAGTGCGTTGATGCGGCCGACGGGCCTCCGCTTCCGGCGCGCGCGGAAGAGCTGACACCGACCGAACGCACGCGGCTTGCTCTAGCGCTGCGGACTGGCTGGCCGCACAATGCCGCTCACGCGTACGCTGCACTTTGTCAGGCGGTCAGTGAGGCAACGGCTAGGACGTGGAGAAGCCGGATTACCCCGCGCAATGCTGAGATAGTGTTGTGGCGGCTACTTCGCATTGGCTCCGCTCCCTACTTCATCCTCGGTACCAGTCCGGATGGATCCATGAGGCTCCGCGTCGACACCCCCTGGGACTGGCACCAAGCCTTTCGACTTCGGCACCTTGAGGTTGTAGCTCAAGAGGGAGGACAGCCCCGCGTCGGGTGGCTGGCGGTGTGCGAGAACTGCCGAACATCGGAGGAATATGAAGTGAACGGGCACGTCGAAATCCGGTGGAGCCATGGTCGTTTTCGCCAGCCGCCAGAAGCGAAGGTGTACCTCGACTCCCCACATAGCAGCGTCCCCGGTTATCACCCGCTGTGAGGAAGCCATGGAACAAAGTGAAGCGTCCCTGCTTGTCGCGAACGTAGACGAGCAGGATCATGACGGACGCACGGAGCGACTCGTTGAATTGACGGAGCTGCTACCGGATGACGGCATGGTCGGCTTCAGCGGGAATGCGGCGCAATGGCTATTCGAGGATGTCAAAGCCACTTGGCTCTACGGGTGCTTCGCCAGCACAGTACTTACTGCACATGCGTTCTGCTCGCTGCAGATCGCAGGAGCTATCCGGATGTTGGCAGATGATCCCCGTCTCCCCAACGAGGCGGAGTCGTTAGAACAACTAGCCGCTATCGCAGTAGAAGCGGGAGCACTCGACGTTGAGCGCCAAGCACGATTACTCGAACTTCACGATCGGTATCGCCTGTATACGTCCGCTCATCTCCATGAGTACGAGGCTCGCCTAGAACGCCACATGGTCGAAGTGGCGATTATCGGTACCGAACACCATCTTCTTTCAGATGCACGACTAGCCTTAGTCACTTCAGTGAGCTTGGTCTATAGATAATGAATCTTCTGCCGCCGGCCCCTTGGCGGACGTCGAGCACGATCGCCCGTTGTTTACACGACAAGAGCACACCTCGGCTGGGCTCCCGAACCACCGAGCAGTCCCACTTAGCCGGCGGTCTGGGGCACCTCTCGCAAGATTCAAGGCTGCACGTTCTGGGACGCGCGTTCGGTGTCGCCCATTGACGACCCGACCGCACACCGACCCGTCGTTCCGCGACACCTTGGGTCGTGGCAGCCACTCCGAGAGGACCGCACCGAAGAATCGTTCGGCGTATGCCGAAGCTCACTCCTCGCCGGCTTGGCGGTCGGTCGCTCGGAGTAGTGACTCCACCTCAGCAAGAATGGGCCTCCAACGCCTCGGCGTCGTCCAAGCCTCGTATTGCATGTAGATGGTCACGACGGTCGAAGCAAGAGCCGCGCCGATCACCACCGGTTTCCAACGACTTGATAGATGGGCAAAGCCCAGCAGGAAAGCAAAGCTGATACCCGCGTGCCAAGCATGGACGTGACGCACCTGTTTACTCTCCGGCGCCCCGCACTTGCACCAGTTCGCGATGTGCTCGCAGTTAGAACCACTGAGTCGGTAGGCCCCCTTGGTGGCGGCGATCTGGCATAAGGCTTCAGCTCGACGCACGACTTCATCAGGCGGGTACTCCCGCTCGGGCCAAGAGCCCAGGCCCCCGAAGATCTTCTGTGGATGCTCAATCATCTCAGCCACACCGCGCTTGCCCTCGAACTCCTTGAGCGTCCGTGGCTGCACAAGCGCCTTCGGCTTCTCCCAGATGTTGCGGCCTCCACTGAAGTCGATCACCCGCGAGTCGTCCACGAAGATCCCATGGTGGGCGTACAGGCGCCGCTTTACCCTGATGTGGTCGCCGGCAGCGAACGTGGACATGATCTTCTATTCAACCCGGCCAGCCAACCAGTCGCCACCTCCAGCGCTTCCACTTCGGCCGATATCGCTGACGACCAAAGACCAAATTGCGAGTGCTGAACCGCCGATTCGGTTCCTGGAGCTCGCACAACGCGCGCAATAGCCGTCGTTCGGTCGCGACAAGCGGTTCGGGAGATGTCGTTATTCGGTGCGGCGTTCTGTCGCGGCCCTGCCCCGGAACGGCACTTTGTGGGCATGCGGAGGACCCCGCTGAAAGAGCCCGCTCAGTCGTGGCTGAGGCTTCCACCCTTCCGAGAAGGTGCCAACCAAGAGGCCATCATTCCAACTGCAACGAGCAAGGCCCCAGCGGTGAGAGCCCAGACCAAGCCAGCTCCTTGTCTGTTGACGCCTATCACAAGAGCGATTGAACCTGCTCCCAAGAGCGCGATCGCCAGGCCCGTGACTCGACTGCGCCCGAGGAAACGAGCCGAGATAGCCGCAAGGACAGCGACAGCCACGAGGGGTCCAACCCATTCGACGCGTACGCCAACTCCCCACAGGCCGTGGCCGATGCTGTAAGAGCCTCCCATACTCCGGGGTCCTCCGAGTCCCGTGAGCTGGGTTCCGTCATGCCAATGAAGCCAAAGGACAGCAACCAGTAGGACCAGCCCGCTTGCGAATGCGGTGATCGCAAGTGGCAACCTGAAGCTAGTAGCTCGATCCGAAGGATGAGGCATGCTTAACCTCCCCTGTCGCGCTCCAAGAGTCTACGAGGTCGTAGCCGATGGCTATTGAGTGCCCCCCAACACCGGGTCGGTGAGACTGGGAAAATACTTCTCATCGATGCGGCGAACGTGATTGGGTCTCGGCCGACGGGGTGGTGGCGCGATCGACCAGGCGCGGCACGGGAGTTCGTGGAACGAGTTCGTGCTGCGGCGGAAGCGGATCGGTTCGCCGAACCCGTTGTCGTGGTCCTCGAGGGTGCTGCTCGCGGCGGCGTAGAGGAGGGTATCGCCGACGGCGTCAGAGTTCTCCATGCATCGGGCAGTGGTGACGACATGCTTATAGCTGTGGCTACCGACGCCACCAGTCAGGTGACACTTGTGTCAGCAGATCGCGCGCTGCGACAGCGAGCCGAGGCTCTGGGAGCAGGCGTGGCGAGTCCCGCATGGCTCATCGATCTACTCGATCGGTGATGCCGAACAATCGGGCATGACTCCGGTGCTACTGGCATTGCCCCAGATCGCCGGGTGAGAGACAGCTCTCACGTGGCATTCGGGCGTCGTGCTCGGCTTGCTGCTGAGGCAAGAAAGCGAAGGACCGCCGATCAGGGCGTCATCGCACCGCAACGGTCCCGAACATTTAGGCAACGTTCTAGCTCTGCAAGGGTCGAAACAAAAAGCAATCCATTGCTCACTTCGTCCATCCAAGGCCCTGGGAGGAGGTAGGGCACATCCGGCGTGACGATCAGACCAAAGATCTGAAAACGCTGTGAAACTCCGAGAATCTCGGGATGTGCTCGGATCGTCTCTATTTTGTTCCGCCAGGCCGTAGCAGCCGTCTCAATGAACTCTCTTCGGTCATGCACCGCCCAGAACTCCCCAAACTGAAGTGCTCGAGGAGTCGTTAGGGCCTTCGCATCGATTAGTAGGAGAGTGTCATCCCGGCAGGCGACTGCGTCGATGTTGGTAACGTCTTGTCCCTCATAGCGCAAGACACGGCCCTTTAGTCCGGCCACCGCGCCCTCGGGCTTCCACGAGCTACGGTCGATCACCTCTTGCACCTGGCGTTCGAAGAGGCTGGTCCACGCGTTCGCGTCTGCACCGCCGGTAGGTCGGACGTGGGCGTCGTCGAGTGCCCTGCTAGCACCGTCAAGATCGATGATCATTGTATCGGTTGTCAATGCACTCGCTAGGGCGTACTCCGCGTCGATCCACTCCAGTTCGGATGAGGTACGCAGCAGTTCATTGAAGCCAGCAGTAGGGTCCCAATCGGGGTGCCATTGATGCACGACCTGCGACCACTTTTCAAACTGCTGCTCGAGAGCATCCGTTCGTATCGCATGCAGGCCCCAAAGCGTCCAAGGACCTCTCGACATCTTCCGTTCCACGTCAGGTAGTCCGATGTCCTGCCAACAGGCCCATAGTGCACAAGCAGCCGCGAGACTTCGGATCGAAGGCTGCTGTCCGGTGCCAAGGTCAAAGATGCTTGACGGATCGAAGAATTCAGGGATGTAGTGAGTCCGCCATCTCATGAGTGATCGTCCGCGGTCGAGTTCCGCTCCCCAGGAAAACCAGCCGGGAAGCGCGCCGGCTGGCTTGTATTCAGCACCGGAAGGCGCGAACCTTCGACCATAGATCCCAGTCGGTGACATCGGACCGCCAATGTCTGATCTCCGCAGGTATCCATGGCGCGCTTCGTAAAAGGCAATGCACCTAGCCACAACCGGGTCGGTTGGGATGCCCACGCAGAAGAACGTGACTGGCTGAGCTATGGAAACCATAAGCCCCTTCGATACACTGCGGAAGCCCTGTCCCACATACCACATTGCCGTGGTGATCATCAGAAGGTCGTGGACGTCCTCGAGTGTCCGAGGGGAAACCCGGTAGGTACGACGAATTAGTTGGGGCCTAGTGGTGGGCGTTCGGCTCCGGCGAAGAAACGATTCCATGAACCACGACGGCGCCATTGCTTGTCCATCGAGAGGCGCAAGGAAGGCTCGTCGGACGAGGAGAAGCCACTCGGCTACGGAATGTCGTTGGACAACTTGGTCGGCGATCTCGCGTAACCACTCGAACAGCTCGTACAGCTCCTCCGCTCCATCTTTTCCGTGGAAGAACATCGGACCAACATCGGAAAGCTCCTGATACTTCGCCAGCATCACATTGGTTAGGTTGGTACGACGTCGAGCTAGATTTCCTGGAGTCGCGAATGCTCCCGCGAGAATCGGTTCCAAGACTTCCAGGCGGCGTCGCCGGCAGAGAGCCTTTATCATTTGCCGCTCGTCGCTGCTTAACGGGATGTCGGTCTCGCGCCGACGACGGCGCTTGGACTGTGGGACAGGCACGGCGAGGAATGCCCCACCTGCTCCGATCGTGCTCGCCAAGCGCTCGGCCTCGGAGCGGCTATTCGCTCTGGTCATTGGCCCTATTGTTCATCGTGGGCGGTGATGCAACCTGGAATGGCTTGAGTCACCTCTTGGAGCGTTTGAATCGGGAGCACTGCCGGTCGAAGTACTTCGCGCCACGCAGACGGTTCCGCGTGGCGTCAACTAACGGATCGACCGTACCGAACGCCGCCCTAGAACGCGCTCGTTGACCTTCTCCCCCGGATAACCTAGATCGCTGGGTTGGTGATCCACAATTAGCTCAGGTTGCTTTTAGGGCGCTCTTCCAGCGCGTCATTACATGTACCTTGTCTTTGACCTGGGTCACTCAGGCTATGTGGAACCACCCACACCGCCATGTCCACAACATTCGACTCCTAACGCAGTTCTGCGCGCCTCTTAATCATCAGAACAGTCTCCGCGACAATTCCAGTTCCTGTACCAACAAGCAGGAGGTCGACAAGGAGGAGGCCTACCCGCAACGTTTGGAACGGTACCCACAATTGAGAGCGGACCGCCCGCCAGGACAATGGTGCCAGGAGTGCGAACACAAGTACCACGACACCAAGAAGGCACCAAGCGAGCATGAGATAGCTTGATATTCGCCTGACTAACGCGGCGATGTCGTCGGCGGCAGCTGGTTTCGGTCGGTGACGCACCTCTTCGAAGAGAGGGAGCAGAGCTGCAAAATAGGCAAATACAAAGACGAGTAGAAGTGCAATCAGTCCACCGGCATCGACAATCTCTTTGTCCAACGATGCCGAGATCATCTCCTTGGCTTAGTCCGTTTCTTGAGACCCACCGTCTTTCGCACAGCCTGATATGTCTCGTCCGGAAATCGATAGACGGAGCCGCGTCCCGCTCGAGTTGGATCCGCGAATGCCGTGTCGCTGGCGGCTTCGAGTACCCGATCACGAACGAAGCCTGCTGGTAGCTCCACTTCCCAACGCTCTTCACTCCATGTGCCGCCCTCCAATACTTCAGCGACGCGAGAGTTAACCGAGTCTCGAAGTTCAACGTCATAGCGCGCGATCGCGGCCTCAACAAGGCCGCGTGCCCGCCCAGGCGTTTCCTTGAATATCGAAGCGACGAGTACCTGAGCCTCCGACAGTGTCATCCCTGCCCGAAGTAGCTGATAGACACGGTACAGCCGCGCCTCCCTCATGCCTCCCGGCACGACACGACCGGTAGCTTGTGCCAAGATCTCCGCAGCGCCTGCCTCGGCCATCGCCCTTGCAATGCGATCCAAGTCGACGGCGGGCCCAAGTGATATCCGGAGCCTGTTCACGTCTTCGTCGGACAAACTGATGTTTACTGAAACGTCCGTGGAATCACCCCCTCCAGCGGAGTCGCCTACGTATTCTACGTCCTCACCTGCCACGTCTGGGGCGTCGTCGGATGACAACGGTACAGACAACAAAGACCGTAAACCACCCGTAGCGTATCGCTGCCGCTCGGGCAACGATCGCGGGCGTTGAGGAACTGTGGACGCGCCAACCGCAAGCCATCGAAACGCCCGAGGCGGCGCATGTCGACCGCTCGAACGACGCCTCGGCAAAGGCCAGACCGCGCGGGGTCAACGGGTAGGTATACGGGTAAGTTCGCCTATAGGCCCTACCGAATACGCGTCCCAGAACGCGTGCCTTCAACATTCCCTCCGGCTAGCCCAGATTGCCGGGACCGGGGCACACAGAATATTCAGCTGGTAGCTCGTCCCGGCAACATACGGTGACCGCGCCAGAGTCGGCGTTCCGCGTCCGAAGGTATGAAGGCCGTGCGCACCGATTGTCGTACAGAACGCTCGTGTTCATGTGGACGTTTGTTATGCCGGCTGGGCCACGGCTGCAGGAGGAAGATAACGTCCCAATTCGTGCGGCCCGCACCCGTGTAACCGCGTCACCAAGGTGCCGTTCGGGGGCAGGCGCTAACAGAACGCCGCGCCAAATCTCGGCAGGGGTACCTGCGACCGGAGTCGCCCATAACTGTTTATCCCGCCCGCATCGTGTATCCACATGGCCCGCGCTGGATGCCGGTACATCACCCCACGGCCGAGGTGCTTTCGGACAACGACCGCCCGAGATCGACCCGGCTGAGCGATAGCGCGCAGATCCAGTCGCGAGCGATCATCCGGTGTCTCAAGCGATCCGTGGCCCGCAAGCTCTGCCCCTACCTCGTTGAAACGGGTCTTGACAACCGATAGGAGCAATCGCCGATCGGTCTGTTTTCGAACTACTGCGCAAAGGGACCTAGGGCGTTAGCTCGTAGGGACTTGGACTACATTTTGGACTACAACTCTTGTCCCCTTGAACCGTCTGCCGCCGTCCCCCATCGGCATCGTTGCTGGTCAGACCTTGTGCGGCCGTCTGCCGTCATCCCATCAGACGGGCTTTATCTCTTTATCAGGACGACGTCCGAGGGCTACCGGAAGATTGCTATTGGTGCAACGACTGCGGCCGGGTATCGAAGCGTGATGTTCGTGGTACTGCCGCCGCCGTCTCCGCTTCGGCGGCGCTGCGCTCGGTTCTGTGCAGGCACGTTTGGTAGCAATTGGCCTACTTGCGTCGGTTTACCTCGCAACACCTTGGACTGAATGGATGCCACGAGACGAGCTTCACCGTCGAGATCTTGGATGCTATCGACCTGGATGTTGTCCCTCTTCAGCCGCACGCCGAACTTGAACTTGGGGTCACTGGCCAGACTCGCAACGAGGGACAGGGGAGCGTCCTCCGCCAGAGCAGCTGCCTGCTCGACCACCGGAAGCTGGCGTTTGACGGTCCGCATCTCCTCGGGGTCAACAAGGGGCTTGTCGTCTTCACCTCGCATCGAACCGAAGGCTTCGAAAAACGGGATTAGTTCCGAGGCTCGGCTCGCGAAATCAAGTGATTTCAGGATGTCCGGAATGTCAATCATCACCCTTGCGTCGATCACTTCACCGGTCTCCAGCTGGTCCCAGATCGCTTCGTCGATTGCATCCAAAGGCTGGACATCGTCTGAGGCGGTTGCAAGCTCGTGAAACCGGCTGAATCGAGAGGGTCCTGTCTGGCGGAGGTTGAATTCGGTCTCTTCACCGGTCGACCGATTCCGACTGCCTTTGACGTCAACGGGGCCGACGGTGACGCCTCCCCCTACCGAACCACCATTCGCAGCCTGCCGGCGGATGTTCTCTTCGTCGAAGAGCCCGCCTTCCAACTGCTCTAGGAATTGAGAGACGATCGCATCATCGCGGTATAGGAAGATTCGCAGTCGCCCTACCATTCCATTCCCTTCCACATCATCTGGTCGACCAGACCAGCGATGCCTTCCCAAATCTTTGGGCATCCACCGCGACTCTATCAAGGGACGACGAACGTGTGTTCGTCACCGGATTCCATTCATCCGTGAGCCCAACATCACGACAGATCAATCAATCGGGGCCGATCAACCCGACCGTGAGAGGGGCTCGATCGACGCGGAACGACGGTTCGCGAACCGGTGACTTATCCCAGAATCGCGGCCCGAATGGCGGGGCTGCACTGCCTCCAAACGCCGGCTCAGAGAGCATCAAGAGTGACGTTCTGGAATAGTGATCAGTGCGCGATTACAGGGGAACCTTGAGCGCCGAACGCCGAATACGCGCATGTCGCTCCGCATTGGCTAACTGGAACGTGTTTTCGGTATTCGGTGCGCTTCAGTCACGTCGTTGCCCAATACCGTGCGATGAACCCGTCGGGGGGCAAAGGAAGCGGCGGCCTTACCCTCATGAAGCCGTCAACCGATTGGGCCTCGTACCGTCCTGTGCGGCCGCTCTGTGAAACCTCGAAGCATCGGCACCGGCGAATTGCTTGCCCTACGCTGACTCCGGACGATACTCGGAGGTAGGGATGGCCGACGTTCAGATCGAGGAGAACCCGGTCCACATTGACGGCGAGGACATGTCCGCGATCGTCGCCGCCATCGGAGAGCTCGGGAAGGAGGCCGAGCCCACGGAGCAACAGATGCTCCTGAAGGCAGCCTGGTGGGTTCTCGTGCTCCACTGGCTCGAGGATGACACCACTCACTTTGCTTTCGACAGCTTCCTCACCCTCCTCGGCGGCAAGGTGCTAAGGCATTACCGCAAGGTCAAGAAGGACGCGCCCGCTCGCATAGACGTGGTCGACCAGGAGCACAACACACTGGCTTCCCATGAACTCGACGAGAGCGACAACGAGGACACATAGGAAACCGTGGAGATCGGCGTCGCTTCCGGCCTGATTGTGGCTGTCATCGTGGCCGTGTTCGGGTGGGTCTGGAAGGCTCCCCGACGCTACGTCGTCGAGTTCATCCGGGCCGGGCGCAGGAAGCCGTACAGCTCACTGCACGCAGTGGTGACGGGACGAATGCCGCCAGTCTGGACGCGGGTCGAGACCCCCGATGGTCCACAGGTCGCCTGGCAGTGCGAGTTGATGGTGACCAACGGCGGAAATCGTATCGACTCGCCCGTGCGAGGAGAGCTGGGGTGGGAAAGCCGAACGGCCACGTTCACGACGCCGCTCGCCGTGCCCAACACCGGGCAGATCATGACTTTCCTCAATCCGACGTGGACGGGCTCTCTCAAGTTGAACGCCTGGACGCCGCTGCGAGAAGGAGAGCACCCCAAGGGCGCCCTCGATGCCAAGATCACCCTCTTCGACCGCTACGGCGGCCTGCATCGGAGTCGAGTGAAGTTCGCCCAGATGGTCGGACCCGTCGCGCCGCCGGGACGATGCGGAAGCTCGTCTGTCCGAAACGGACGGACGCTCATGTGTGACAAGCCAGCAGGCCATGACGGCGGCCACAGCGTCCTCGACCCGGCGACCCGGATCGCCTCGACTTGGGACGAGAACGGCCCCGGTCCGGACTTCCTCGTCACATAGCGTCTTGGCCGTGCCCACCGATCTCCGACAGCGGCCGCCGGGCGCTCGTCACGGGCGCCCATGAGCGCGGTGACCACGCCAAGGAAGCGGGTTGGGGGCTACGTATGCTTGCCGCGTGGACCGGTTCGACAACGGGGATTGGCGGATTCGCCCCGCTGGCACAGCGCGGCTAGAGGAGCTTTTGGCGCAAATCGACCTCGACGAGCTCAGGTTGCAAGCCGAGGCGCGCTGCCTGCTCAGGACTCCGCTTCTGGGGGTGCTGGACACGAGCTTCCTGTTCACCGGATTCCAGTCACAGCTACGAGCCGGAGGAGCGCCCCCACTCTCGCTGAGGGCGGCCCAGCAAGGTGCTATCAGGATGCTGACGGCAACGGGGACAGTTGAGCAGGTCTTCGACAAGCTCGACGAATTCGCCGAGTCCCTTGGCACCTCGACTGCTCATCTCGAAACCCTGTTTATTGACGACTGGTCTCCATGGATAACCGTGGCGGACGTCGAAGGCGTATTGGTCGACGACAGAGCCCAGATCGTCGCCGACCGGGACCCGACCGACCAGCCAGCTGCGATCCTTGCGTCACTGCTCTCGCCTTGCCTGATCCTCACGACGGATAAGGACTTCGAGTCCATGGCACCGATCGGTGCCCGGAGCGACGGTGAGTTGGCCAGCTCCATCCTCGCCGTGAGCGCGACGTTGGTGGTCGGCGAGGCGACCGTGCATGTCCAGGCGATGATGATGGTGCCGACACTCCCGGTGGCGGGAATTGTCGCTGGCGTGCGGTGGGCGAGCACCCGCGCTGGCATATCTCCATGGATCATGGGTCTGTTACTGGCTGGAGGCGGCGCACTTCTGTACCGACGGATGAGCTCCAAGCGGCGTGCGACGACCCGACAGGTACTCGGTGAGCTCGGGACCGCTCTCCTGGAAGAGATAGCTACGGCTCAGGCGCGACAGCAGATGGCCTTGCGCGACCTCGGGCGCCGAGTGGTACCGCTGCTGAGTCATAGGACGGTTGATGCCATGGTCCTGAGGGAATTGGCCATGGCTGATGAGACATTGTCGGCTCAGAGATTGTGGGAGCGGCTGGATCCGGCGACCCGACCCGCTGTGACAACGGTGCGCGAGACTCTGCGCCGTCACGCCGCAGCCGCGCCCGCTGGCCGGGGAACATGGACTCTTGGCCTTCCGCTTGCCTGGTTGCTGTCGCTAGACGAGGACAGCGCATAGTCTGGTCTGACAGCCGCTAATACTGGCTCCTCGACAGATCGGACTGGTCGTCGGCCGGGCTATCGGAACGGTCGAGGTGGCAGAGAGTGTGAGGATCCTATTCAGGAACCCGCTCGTGCCGGAACCTGGCCATACGTTTACGATGGTCAATCGTGAGCTCCATGGGGAGTTGACGCGACACAATTCTACTCGTGCGGTGACGAATCGTTGGCCCGGAGTGCGCGGATATGCCGAGTACCGAAGAACCACAAGAGTCGGACTGGGAAGCACTTCCCGACGACGATCCGTTGTATGGACCTCCTTTAGGGTTTCGACCGCTCGTAACAGACCCTCTTATTGCGAGACTTCCGTATCGGGATCTTCATTGGGAGGATTTCGAACGGCTACTTTGCAGAGTCGCGCAACGCGTGGATGGGCTGAAGAACGTCCGATTTTATGGAACCCGAGGACAGGCACAGCATGGCATCGACATCGTGGGTTGGACCGATTCGGGTGAAGCACAGGTCCTTCAGGGAAAGAATGTTGACGCCTTTGGAGAGCGCGAGTTCGCTGAAGCTGTGGCTGCATTCCAACAGGGGAAGCGGCCGTTTGGTCCGACCCGGTTCGTGGTAGGCGTCGCTCTTCCGGGTCGCCGAACCCAACTCATCGAGCAGCTGGCTCAGGCGCGAAGTCTACTGGGCGTGATTGTAGACCTTTACGACGCAGATCACCTCGACGACATGCTCCGACAGCACCCCGAGATCGTCGAGGAGTTCTTTGGACGGGAAGCCGCTCAACGCTTTTGCACCGGCGTTCTCGCTTCGGGTCCGAGTGATGCTGCGATGGATCACACTGCTCGTGCTTTCGCCGTCGGTCCTGTACGGGCTCTCGGTCTCGAAGAGGAGGTACAGCTCGCTCAGCAGCTAGAGGATCCGGCTGAAAAAGCTCGGGCGTTCCTAACGCTCGCCGACCAACTCGAGGAGGGCCATTGGGAGCCGCACGCACGTGCATACCGCCGGCTCGCACGAGGACTCTTTGTGGAAGCCGTTCGCGCAGGGGGCGACCCCGCGACAGCCACCGAGCTGGCTGACCTGTCCATGGCAGAAGCCGTCGAGGCTCTTCTTGCGGGCGACGCGAGATTTGCGGCATCCGCCTCTCAGACGATTGCAGGACTGTCAGGACTCCAGCCCTGGCCGGTCCTCGCTCCTGGCGTGGAATCAAAATCGCCGCCCCTGGCCGATCGACCCGAGTGGAAACTCCGAGCATCCGCGCTGTTCGCTTCTGGGGCGAGCCTACGAGAGCCCTTTCCTGGGTTATCCGGTGCCCTCAACCAAGCTCGTGAGCTCGTCTCGCAGCTCGTTGCAGCCGATGACAGTTCAGCGCTCCCGCTTGGCACGATCGTCGGAGAACTAGCGGTCGCCGCCGAGGACGCATCGTTCTCCTCAGAGACCATGGAGGCACTCGGATCAGCCGCGTGGCAGATGCTTCGAGCTCCTGAGCGGCAACACAGGCTCGGTGCCAGGTTGGCCTGCGTACTGGCCGAGATGCGGGGGGACTGGACGGAGCTGGTCGCGGCGGCGAGAAGATCGGAGTTCGAGCCAGGAGCGGCGGCCCTCATCATGGCGCGATATGCGCGGTCCTGCGCGCTCGCGACCGACGATGATCAGGCTATCGCGTCATGGTATGAAGCAATTCGGTGGGCCGGTGAAGTCACGTTAGCTACAGAAGCTGCCAACTGGATGCGGTGCATCATTAATACGCGTCTTCGGCTCGGTTTGTTTGGCGAAGACCAGGACCTACTCTCCACGGCTGCAGCGTTGGATGAGATGCCAGCGCGCGACAGGCTACTGCCAGATGTCGAAGATGAGTGGCGCGAGGCCCTTGGCGCGCTCTCGGAGAATCCCCCTGACGTACGAGACGCCCTTGAACCACTCGTAAGGATTCGATGGTTTTACCTGACGCTGGGCGATCTGCGTCAGGAGAATCAAGCCCTGATGAAGCTCGCGGTGCTTTTGGAGGGAGCTGGCGAATTCGACCGAGCTCTGGAGATTCTTGTGAGGGCTTCCGCTTCAAAGGAAGCGCAACAGCTCCTTGAGCGTTCTCCGGACCGGCCGGTGCATGTCGTCCACTCCCGGGGGCGCCCTCTTCGCAGCCAGAAGATCGTGCTCTACCGCGTAGTTAGCGACGGCGGGGACTTGATCCCTGATGATGAGGCCCTCAAGATTGGTATGTCCGCGGCAGAGGATGCGCTCGGAATCGTTGATGGATCGGTCGCGGATACCGGCTTCGCTCCAACGCTGCTCAGCTCCGCAGTCGAGGCGGTTGCAGCCGTAGCAGACCGGGTCCCGGAGTCACTCCTTAAGCGGTTGATCGACGCCTTGGAGTCCACCCTAGAGCGCCCCAAAGGCCAATTCTTCCAAACCGACGACGGGTTCTTTCGTATTCTCTGCGATGTGGCGTCGAGGCAGGACCTCCCGCTTGAGTTTCGGACTCGTTCCGCTCGTTTACTCGCCAAAGCATCAATAGCCATGCCTCACGCAAAGGGAAATCCCGCAGACGTGCTGCAGCTCGCGGAGGATGCTCCGGAACTCGCCTCTGCTATCGAGGAGGTCCTGCTTCCCTTAGTCGCTGATGACTCTCCACTCGCAGCGGTGATTCTGCGCGATTACCCGTCCGTACGAGAGCACGTCCGAGCACAGGCTGAGTCGGCGCTCACCCGGTTGCTAACGCCGCAACCGGCGAATCAAGACTCGATCGGGATTGGCGTGAATTACGGCCCCGATGCGTGGCTGATCGGCTCCTTAGATGAGGACTCGCGTATCGCAGCCATCGATGAGCTCATCGAACGTGCTGCACGCCCTGACGATGTCCTTGTCAATCGTGAGAGCGCTCTGCTCGCTGTGCCGGGTCTTCTCGTGACGCTCGATCCTGAAGTACGTTCAGGGTTCTTTGATGAGCTTATGCCCTTCGGACGTGGCGAGCGCGATGTCGTCACTCTGGCGATTCCCATTGGTCAGCAGCATCCTCTCTCGATGTTTCAGTTCAATATGGGTCCGTCCACCCTTGCGCCTGCCGGCCTGCGTGCGGCAGCGATTTGCGCACTCGACGACGCCTCTCAAAACGAGGTCGCCAAGCTCGCGATCGAAGGCCTGCGGCGAAGCACGGGCCATGAGCTGCACAGTCTCGTAACGGCTCTCGCGTCTCTCCCGGCAGCTCTTCTCGAAGCTTATGTTCCGCTGCTTGCTCGTGATGGGCGGGACGACCTAAGGGCGCTCGCAGCGGTCTGCTGGACGCAGCACCCAACTGACGTTGCTGTCGGTAACGCGCTGGCGGAAGATGCGGGTTCCGTGGTCAGGCGCACACTTGCTTCTAATCTTTCAAGAGCCGCTCTGTCGGCCGAACACGACGATCCGAGATGGTCGTTGTGGGTGGAACCGCTCAGTCTTCTCAGTCACGACATTCGCGCATCTGTCCGCCGTAAGGCAGACGTGGCGTTATTGACTGCACCTCGTTCGCAGAGTCGATAGGCCTTATGTCCCGAGCCAGCCAGGTGTCGACCGTTGTGCGTCGCACTAAGTCCCATCAGGATGTTTCGACCGCATGTGCCGGCACCTCACGGGTTCGCGCTGAACTATGCGAATCGTTGGGCTATCAGATGTGCAAGCGTCGGCCTCTCACGCAAGGCGACCGGCACGCCCCACCGGCCACAGTCGCCACGTTTTGAAATCTGAATCCCCGTGTTCCGGAAACGGGCATAGGGCGTTCTGGGGCCAGAAATCGTAACGTCACTGAGCTGGGAAAGATCTATTGTCCCCAAGCCGCTCCCGGGCCGCGTCTAGGGACGGATACGGGGGTCCTCGTTGAGGAGGGCTGGCACTCGCGGTCGACCCTGTAGCCAGACTTGAATAGCGGGGCTGATCGCCCCGCAGATATCTACTGCGTAACGATGACTAGCAGCTAAGTCCCGATCGATTATCAGGTCGTGATGCGCGATCGCATTTCGCAACTGGTAGAGATCGTCAACTCGGGTGTACAAGTCCTCGCGATCCATGTGACGAGGCGATGCCTGGAATCCACCCTCGATATCTCCCCAGAGGCGACGGTATTTCTGATGCAGTAATATTCGCCAGAAACCAAATGTCAGGGAAGCTATTACAGCATCACGATCGCGGCTCGGATCAACGATCTCGGACTCCCTAATGGTCTCATCAACGATTTGGCCCTCTTCGCGAAAGAGTGGTCCTGGAGTCTGCATGAACCACGGCTCGACTCCGAACAGTTCATATTTCCCGCGCAGCGAACAGTCGATGGAATTTCGAACAAGGATTTCAACGACTCCAATCTCCTCAAAGAGTCCCGCACTAATTCGTATGTTCCAGTCGTAAAGATCGACGATTACCTGCGGCTCACCACCAGCGCGCACCTCGTAAGGGCGCATCCGAGCCAGCGAAAAATGCTGTTGAAAGGCTGCTGCAAGGGTCTCGGGTTGCACGGAAACAGGCTAAAGCATTCGTCCGCGGGCCATCCGTAGGCTTTGTGACATCGTCCGACGACACCCGCCCTGAACAGGGGGCATCTGTGCCAGAGTGGATTCATGCTGTGGGATGACCTTCAGCTCCTCCAGTGGATTGACGAGATGGAGCAGCAGAGCGCGTACATCGGTACTGGTCACCGCCTGCTCGAAGAGCTTGCAAGACGCCAAGGCGTTCCCTGGAACGAGGAAATGAGGGCCTTCGCGATAGAACTGGCGTTGGCACATGATGCGGGCTACCTCATGTGGACCGACCGCAGCTCGACGTACGCCGTGAGGTTCAGCCCAACGAGCGATCCCAGCATGTGGTTGCAGACGATAGACGACATCCAGCTCACCCTTGCCGGTCGCGACCGAGCACGGGGACGTGTGATCCAGGTGGAGTTGCCCGCCCCTGATGAGGACGACAACCGGATCATTACGGGATTGACCATGGAGGAGATCGCTCGCTCGATCGGTGACACCTACACTGCCGCCCAGTTGCCCCGGTATCTCCGAGAGTCGGGCATTCCCGAGGAAGCTGTCCCCGAAGTGGTCACGGGAGACAAGTGGCAGTACGTCTTCGGGGTCCTTGAGTCACTCCATGAGGCAGGGTCTGCCGCTCGGCGTGTACTTCGGGATTTCATCGGTGGCTGGCTCGAAGGATATTTCCATGCCCCGCCGCCAATGGAGGTGCGAAAGCGAATCACCTCGTTGCTCGCTCAGCAGGGATGGCATGTTCGAAATGGGCGCCTTGTCATTGGCGAGCGTGTTCGCGTCGAGCCGGGTACCGTCTCGCCTCTCGGGAAAGACGCCAGGCTAGCGGCGCTTCACGCAGATATTCGGCAGGTGACGGAGCGATTTGTCGAAGATCACCTAGACGTTGCCATCTTCGAGGCATTCAAGGCGATCAACAATCGAGTGAAGCAAATGACCGGCGTCGATCTTGACGGCAGCTCGCTGATGGACCAGACGCTCGGGTCGGCGAATCCGAGGATCGTGTTTGCAGACCTCTCCACGCAGACCGGTAGGGACATCCAACAGGGACTGCACTTTATGTTCAAGGGCGCAGTACAGGGGATTCGGAATCCGGACGCTCATGAACAGTTCAAACCGCTCGACGAAGAGGAAGGGCTTGAAGAGCTGACGTTTGCCAGCATGCTTATGCGCAGGCTTGATGGTGCGACTGTCAGGGAAAGGACCTGAGGTCTCCCCAGCCCTCGCCGCAATAGAAGTCGCCGTCGGTATAGTGGTGACCGTCCGGGTGGACGAGATCGGTGCCGACCGAGCAGCCGCGGCGGTTTCAGCGACATGTCCAGATCTACATTCTTGAGCGGGTGTGTGAATCCGGTCGCAAGGTCTGGGTTGGGTGCAGATCGACGGCTACGCGTGCGCTCCTAAGCGATGACTCCACTCCATCGTTGGAATTCTCGTGCGCCTGAGATTGAGAGGGAGGCTGAGGGGTGATTTGGGGACCGTCCCGAACTGAAAACCCAGGTGGGAGGGTTGCGATACCGACAGGAACGCTCGGGAACGACTGGGGACGCGGGATATTCGCGGGATCAAATACACCCTCGGCATAGCGTCTACGCCATGACAGATCCCCTGCTTTCCACCCTCACCGAAGATGAGAAGCGGGCCCTTGCTGCCGGGATGGAGACGGATCCCCAGCGAACGGCCGTTTGGACTCAACTCTGGTCCGCGACTAGGCGCCTCGGAGCTCTTGGGCTGATCGAGTGGGCAGATCAGCGGAACGCCGCCGGCCAGACTCTCGTGGCACTCCCATTGCACCTCACGCCGGCCGGCGTGCGATTGGCGAGACAGCTCCGAGAATCGTGACACCAAGGTCAGCCGAACCGCTCGGGCCTCTGCCTGAGCGAGGGAAGGCCGCTGTCGGGGCTGAAATTGTCAAGGCAGGCATGACAACAGTCCCGCTGATCGGTGGCACCGTCGCCGAACTTTTTGAGTTTGTGATCGCCCCGAGTCTCGAGCGCCGCCGGGACGAATGGCTGCGGCGACTTGGGGCCGCCGTCGACGAGCTTCGGGAGCGATTCGACGGATTTGATCCAAAGAACCCGGAAGGAAACGAGGCATTTGTTACTGCCGTTCTTGCCGCGACGCCGATCGCAATGAAGACGAACGACGAAGACAAGCTCGAAATGCTCAAGAACGCGGTAATGAACGCCGCCATCGGTGCAATGGGCATCGCTGAGCACGAGCAGTTGACGTTCCTTCGACTAATCGATGAGCTCACTCCTCTTCACCTTCGATTTCTGACGTTCATGACCGACCCACAAGGGTGGTTCGAACGAACAGGCATAACGCCACCGTCCTTCGGGATGGCTGGCTCCCCGGCAGCGGTGCTCGAGGCCGGCCTACCGGAGCTGAGAGGTCATCGTGATGTGTTCGAACAGCTCGACCGAGACCTCGACGTGAGAGGGCTCGTTCAGGGCGGCAGCCTCTTCGTGACGATGACCCCTCAGGGGGCCTTTGGCGTGCGAGCGAAGGACCTAGGGCGCCGTTTCGTGGAATTTGTGACAAAGCCCTGATTGAATTCACGACGTCGAGGACCTGACGTGTCCAACTTCGTTGTTGTCGTTCTGCTAATTGCCGCCGGGGCTTTGGGCATCGCTGGCACCGCGACCGTGGCCATCAACTACGCCAGCGGCGTCAGGTTGGGTAGGGAGATCAGGGGCGAGATCCAGTCCGTGGAGGAATTGCGCAAGGAGTACCCGTTCCTCGCCAACCTCCCATACTTCACCGCCGGGGAGATCGACGTGCAGTCGATCGCCCATGACTTAGACAATCTACGGGTCGCGTTGCTTGGTTGCTTCGACCTCAGCGAGTTCTGGTCATGGGCATCATTTGCTACGTTCTCGCAGCCGTGTGCGACACGGTTGCCGGCGTGGAAGCACTTCTGAGATGACGAGCGAGGCGGCCATGCGTCTTCAGGTGCACATGTCGGAGCCTGGCTACCCACGCCAAGTCTGGGAGGCGTGGGAGGCCCGCCGAATCATGGACGAGGACCTTGTCGAGCTCTTGCCATACGCCTGGCTGTACTCTCAGGAGCCGGAGCGAGTCCTGGCTACCGCTCGTTGGGTAACGATGTTTCGAGCGGCCGGCTTCCTGCTGCTTCCAACCAATCTTGGACGACCGACGACCCCGCTGCGCGCCTTTCGCGGAGCCACGGAGGCGCGCATGACGGGAATGGCCTGGTACCTCGACCGACGCGACGCCGCACCCATCAGCAAGCGGCACGCACGCTTCGGCGAAGCCCATATCTACGTGACCACTGTTCCCCTCGAAGCGATGCTGGCGCATCTCCAGCGTGCCGACGAGGGCCCCGAGATCATCGTCGATCCGCAGTTGCTTGGTGAGATTGTCCAATCGAAAGGAGACTTCGCATGAGCTACGGGCTCCTTGGGCCGTTGCAAGTGGTTGGGGACGACAGTGAAGTGGTCGTGCGCTCAGGCGAACGAGAGCGTGTGCTTCTCGCGGGCCTCCCGCTCAGGGCATCCGCTTGTCGGCCACGCGAGATCGATCCATATGCGCTTGATCGGTAACCGCTCGTTTTGAACGCGAAACCGTGCATATCGACGGCTCGGTGTGCACTCGGTTTCACCAGTGGGCGGTACCGAACGAGCGCCCCAGAACGCGCGTCTTTGAACTGGTCCCCGGCTAGCCCGGAACACCTGCGGAAAGGTGGCACCACGGTCGCCGTGCATTCTTGTAACTGGAACCCGCCACAAGCCGATCGTCCGTTGCGCAGAATTCCTATCACCAGTTCCCGTATCCGCTTGTCTCCTCCACAAGCTGGTTGGGGCTGCAGCTGCCGAAGTCAAAGTGGTGCTGGTCGCTCTCCGTTCCGGTGGTCGCGTTGAGATCGAGGCTCGGGTAGGAACAGGCGACATTCGCAAGTAGGTCGACGAAGAACCGCCATTTCCACCACGCGCTATTGAAATTGGTCATGGACGGACCCTGGTATCAGGATGCCAGAGGCGAATGGGGACACACAGGGCAAAACACGGGGGCTCTCGTAAGTCTTCTGGGGCAATAGTTGAGTCGCCGAGAAGTAAGACCTGGGTGCTCGGCTCCAATGTCCCCAATCTTGTCCTCAATCTCGCGCCGTCGGGGACCTACTAGCGTCGTCCGGTGTCAGCATCACTCCTAGTCAACGCTAGTTTTGCCGTCTTGTGTCTTCCCACCCGACGATCGATTCCGGTTTTCGAGACCGTCCGATTCGTCCGCTCTCGCACTCCTCCAGCAGGACTTTTCGCGCCTCTAGGCCCTTTTCCTGTCCTAGTTCTCGACCGTCTGGATCTGGGCTGTAGCGACGCCAAACGACGAGAATACAGGCAAGTTGCGGTAGCACCCGGTTGACTCACGTTCCCCACCGACACCATCGTCGCGTCGGCTCGAGTCTCAACTTCCTTGGCGCGAACTTTCTTGCGGAGTGAAGTGAGTCGCCGAGCAAGCCAGGGCCCCATGTCGTCGTCGAGCGTCGTGCGGGTTTGGCACCATCCGAGGTCATCCGGCAGGGGCGCAGGAACGGCAGTTCCGATCGGCCAGCCGTCCGCGATTTCTACTCGTAGCACGTCTAGCGCGGGGATATCGGGGCATGACGCCCTCCTGCTGGGACACCCTTGTCATGTGCTCCTGTGCAATCCTGGATCGTGCTCGGCCAACACCCAATGGTCGAGTATGGGTTAAGGGAGGCACTGCGTGTTCCACGACATACCTGAGTCGATCCATCAGAAGATGGAAGAGCTGGAGAAACGAGACGCAGCTGACCGCATCGACGGAACAGCACAACTCGATCGCCTTCGCCAAATCCCGCCCGAGACCGGCCGGTTCCTCGCCCTGCTGGCTGCGTCAGCGCCCGAGGGTGCGTGGATCGAGATCGGCACCAGCGTGGGCTACTCGGCGTTGTGGCTTGCGCTGGCGTGCCGCGAACGCGGGCAGACCCTCACGACCTTTGAGATCCTGGCGTCGAAGTCGGTGATGGCTGAGGAAACCATCGCCGTTGCGGGGGTAAGCGATGTCGTTACGCTGGTGGAAGGCGACTTCCTGACCCACGTGGACAGGGTCGCTGACATCGGCTTCTGCTTCCTCGACGCAGAGAAAGAGGTCTATGGCTCGTGCTACGAGGCGGTAGTCCCGCGGCTAATACCAGGGGGCTTGCTCGTGGCCGACAACGCCATCAGCCACCGAGCCACCCTTCAGCCCATGCTTGACGCTGCGCTCTCGGACCCACGAATCGACGCGCTAGTCGTACCGATCGGCAAAGGCGAGCTCGTCTGCCGAAAGCGATAAACCAAGAGGTGACGCTCGCGGCCGCAATCACCGCCAGAAATAGAAGCGACGATCGCAAAAGTATGCTTCCCAGCATCGAGAACCGGACCCGATAAACAGCTCGGTTGCGTGTGCGCGTCGGTGGAGCCGCCGCCTAGCGAGCCTGAGAAAAGGCGGTACGAGCCATGGGTGCGAGCTTAGCGCCGGGTAAGAAGATGACATCGGACGAGCGCGAGGAGCTTCTGCGCAAATGCTGAATGACACACGATGCGATGTGGTTCTTCCAAGCCTTGCATGAGTGCGGGATCGAGACGGCCAACAAGATGAACATGGCGGCTGTGCGCTCGATGGCTGCCATGGAGGTGAAGAGAGTGGCCAAGGCACTGGGGATCGAAAAGGTTCAGACCTTCGCTGATCTTCGCCGCCTCATCGATGGCGGGAGCGACCTCATCAAGGCAAAGTTCACGAACTTCCAAATCTCCTACCCAGCCGAGGGCGTCGTGCGCTGGGAGTTCGATTCCTGCTTCGCCTACGACGGGGTGAGCAGGCTTGGCGTGATCGACCGCTACGAGTGTGGAATCTTCGAGCGGCCCAAAGGATGGTTCGATGCCCTAGGACTCGCCTACACGGTCACACCGCAGATCAAGGGTTGCATGATGCATGAACAAGGCCACCGCTTTCGAGAGTACGTATTTGACATACCGAGCTGAAGGCCACGCGCAAAGTGCCGTGTTCGCCTAGCGGACGCCGCACTCCTCATCGTGCGAACGACGAGGAGTGGAGTGGGCACAGGCCCGCAGGTCCTTGCTCCTTGCTCCTTGCTCTGAATGACTGGGAGGATTGACCCCCGTGATGGTGATACGTGGGGACCGCTGCTCTCGCGACGCGTTGGACAGCATCGCAGGCCAACATCTACGGTCGCGCTGGCAATCGCGTCGCGTCCAGTTCGTCCAAGCCGCCTCAGTTGTCTGGCTTCCCTGGCTTGTCGCGAGACTCGTTGTTCTCGCCAGTCTGGTACTGGCTAAGTACGAAGTCAGACATTTCCACATAACCAATAGCAAGGCGATCCTGGAGTCTCGCTCCGGGCTGCTGGGAGTCGATGCCAGCTGGTACCAGACGATCGCGGCGCACGGCTACCACAGTCTTCCCCGAGCTGCTCTGCGCTTTTTTCCGTTACTGCCGCTGCTCGCCAGAGGTGCGTTCGATGTTACGCACCTCTCAGTCGGCACCTGTGTACTCGTAATAGTGAACATCGCGAGTTTCATGACCACGGTTGGCATATACTTGTTCGTCGTCGCAGAACTTGGGGATGTCATCGTGGCGAACCGGTGCGTCTGGCTAATCAGCGTCGCGCCGCCCGCGTTCATACTTGTGATGGGATATTCAGAGTCCATCTTTATGGGCCTGTCAATTCTGTGCTTCTATCATCTGCGACGGAAGAATTGGTGGTGGGCTGCACTGTTCGGGTTCCTTGCGGCCACGGCTAGACCACTTGGCTGTCTTCTCGTAATTCCGGCGCTAGTCGAAACTATTCGGCAGGGGAGCAATGGTTCGATAAGAGAGCGCGCGGGGCGAGTTGTCGCAATCCTCGCACCGGCTGCCGGGATGCTCGCATTCCTGAGCTGGGTGCAAGTTGAATTCGGCAATTTCTTCCTACCCCTCAAGATCCAGCAACAATCCGGACACCATGGCGGAATCACCAATCCAGTTTCCACGTTGCATCATTCCATCGCGGGGCTGTTAGGTGGAAACCATATTGGAACTGGGCTCCACCTGCCGTGGGTGCTTGTTTCCGTCGCGATACTTGTCGTTTCTTTTCGCAAACTCCCGTTGTCGTATAGCCTCTTCTCCCTAGCAGTCCTACTCGCGGCCCTATCGGGCTCAAACCTGGAGTCCTTCGAGCGGTATGCCTTTAGTGCATTTCCACTCGTAATAGCTGGCTCCACACTGCTGCGCTCCCATCGGGTCTCCGTGGCAATCTTGATCGGCTGCGGTGCCGGCATGCTCGGTTATGCCCTCTTGACATTCTTGGGTGCATACGTCCCATGATCCTCACGCTTGTCGTCGTCGCAGGCTGAACCACCTTCAGCGTTTTTTCAGGTAGAGCATCCACTGATCGTGGAAGTCTGTCGTATTGCCGCCAGTCTCATCCTCGATGATGAAGAGTTCCCCAACTATCCGGGTGATATCTGCCTGTGGGAAGACAGTCCGAATTGCACTCGAAGTCGGAGCATTTGGTGGGCTACGAAAGAATGACATAAAGGCACCACCACCGTCACGCAGTACTCGCGCTGTCTCCTTGACGTAGCGCTCCGCCACGTCGAGTCGCTCGAGGTGAGTGTAGAGGGAAGATGCAATCGCAAAGTCAAATGAAGCATCTTCGTACGGGAATTCCACCTGTTCCGGCAACTGAGTACCGGCAGGGTTATACATCGGGTTGACGACATCGAGCCATTGGAATCGAATGTTCCCTAGACCGTCGAAGACCTGATTCCCATACTCGACACTTTCCCTGATCACCTCGAGACCAGAGTACGAAGAGATGCCGATCTCCTTCAGGCCTATCGCTTGCCGACCATTACCGGCTCCGATATCAAGGACTCGATCACCATTCCGTACCAGGTTGTGCTTTACGAAGTCGAGGGCTTGCTCTCGGCTCGATGCAATTGCTCGCGACGGAACGACAATGTGACCAAACCGAGCCCCTTCTAGGACGGGTAGCCACTGTCGAATAGAGTCATCATTTCGATGTTGCAGCACATCCCATCGGACGAGCGCTCGTTTGGCGAGCCGGCGGGCGTGCGGAAAGGAGGGCCGGTGCCGGTCCTCACCGGTTCCCGTCACCGAACCCTCTCCATGCTCACAGATACTGCCACGCGGCATCTACCACTTCGGGATCGAACACGTGCATGATACGTGGGCGCCTCCATTAGCGATGTCCCCCCGACATGTACCCGCACTACTATTGTCTTCTGGAGCAGCGATCGGGCCTCATGGGCAACAGATCGAGTGTCGTCTTACCACATGACAGAAACGCCAACTCCCTCCTCCTCTCCGCCCCCCTACCGCCGCTTGGACCAGATCGACGAGCAGAGCGCGCCCGAGCACAGTCATAGGGCCGAGAGAGACGTCGACGCTGTCGCGACCAGCTGGTGTTCCGTCTGGCAGGGCGGTTGAGGTCGTCCATGTCGATATCGAAAGCCGACACCGGCGCAACCAGCCGTCGGGGCGGGCGCGACCGGACTGGTAGAGGGTTCGACGAGTCGGGGTTGCGGGCCCTCGGTGAAGAGATCAATCGTGGTGTCAGACCTCGGTGTCCTCGGCGTCAGCGACGGTGGCTGAGGCGGACTCTCCTCGTAGCCGGGTTGGTGGCAATGGTCGCGATTGCCGGGGCGGTCGGCTACAACTGGTATCTGTTCAACCAGATCCACACCGTCTCGGTCAAAGGATTGAGCACAACGGGCGTCGGCGTCGAGTCGGGCACCGAGAACATCCTCATGGTCGGCTCCACCGACCGCTGCAGCCTCCCGAAAAGCGATCCGCTCTACCAGGACTGTGTCGCCGGCCACACTGGCATCAACAGCGACGTCGTAATGATCCTGCATCTCAATCTCGCCACCCGACGGGTGTCGATTCTGTCAATCCCACGCGACACGTTCTTGCCCAACGCCCGTGCCGACGGCGCCAACAAGATCGACGCCGCGCTCTACGAGGGCCCGACCCAGCTTGTCGCTGCCATCGAAGACGACTTCGGTATCCCTATCCAGCACTACGTGGAGCTGAATTTCGCCAGTTTCGCCAACGTGGTACAGACGATCGGCGGGGTCCATATGTACTTCCCAGAGCCCGTCTACGACCACGAGGTCGGCCTCGACGTCAAAACGCCCGGCTGCGTCTATCTCAACGGCGGCGATGCCCTCAAGCTCGTCAGGTCCCGTGAACTGCAATACAAAGGTCCCGGAGTCACTACTGACGACCACTCCTATTGGACCTACGACCCGGAGAGCGACCTGGCCCGCATCCGGCGCGACCACGAATTCCTTCGGGTGTTGGCCACCGCCGTCGTCCACAAAGGCCTCGCCAACCCGATCACCGACGAGCAGCTCGTCGCCAACCTGGCCCCCCAGGTCGAGATGGACGCACCACTCAGGGGCCAACTCCTCGGGCTCCTCAGATCGTTCCACGCCGTCGGTCCCAACGGGGTGCCACAACTGACGCTTCCCATCCAAGCTCCGAACGTGTCGACGGGCTACGTCTACAAGGGCGGCAGCTACGGAGACGTCGTCTATCCCACCGCCACCGGAGACCAGCAGGCCATCGACCAGTTCCTCGGGACCACGCCCACGGTCGACACCATGACCGGCCGGCGCCTACCGTCACCGGCATCGGTCACCGTGTCGGTGCTCAACGGGACCGGTGTCACCAACCAGGCCGCTACCACCGCCGGCGCGCTCGCCGCGCTGGGATTCAAGATCGGGCAATTGGGCGACACTGAGCCGGTCGGAACGCCGGCCGAAACCGTAGTCACTTATGCCGCGCCCGCCGACGAACCGGCCGCCGAAGTCGTCGCCCGACAGCTCACGGGCGTTGTCATCATGGGCCTAGGCGCGACAACCGGAGCAAGCCAAGTCACCGTTACCACCGGAACCGACTTCTCCGTCAAACCCCCACCATCCTCTGTCGCCAGCCCACCACCAACCACAGCGCCGCCCAGTTCCATTAAGGCATCACTGGCACCCCCGACCCCACCGGTCTCTCCGTTGGAACCTTGGGACCCACGGTCGTGTACCGCCTCCGGCAGAGAAGGCCCTTAGGACCCTCATCGGTCCCCCAGGCTGGGCTCAGCGGTGATCGGAGAAGAATGTCTTGAGCAATTCCGACGCTTCGTCGGCGAGGACGCCGCCTGTGACGGGTAGCTCGTAGCTCAGGCGGGGATCGGCACACAGCTGGTAGAGAGAGCCGCACGCGCCCGCCTTGGGATCGGCTGCTCCGAACACGATCCGCCCGAGACGGGCGGCCACCGCGGCGCCAGCGCACATGGGGCAGGGTTCGAGCGTCACGACCAGCGTCGCCGTCGTCAGTCTCCATGAACCCATGGCCCAGGCGGCGTCGCGCAGGGCGAGAACCTCGGCGTGTGCGGTCGGATCGTGCCGCAACTCGCGCTCGTTGTGGCGGGAGGCCACGACCGCGTCTTCTGAGACCACGACCGCCCCCACGGGCACGTCGCCGTGCACGGCCGCGGCGCGGGCCTCGTCCAGAGCCACGCGCATGACAGCTTCGTCGTCAAGCACGGGCAGCTCGGATGCTCCCGAACTCGTCAACCTGGGCATCGCACCCGGGCCGAACGAGCCGTCATGAGCGCGTCAACCACCGATCCACCATCCCTTCCTGAATTGCGCGGAGGAGGTGGGATTTGAACCCACGGTGAGTTGCCCCACACACGATCTCCAGTCGTGCCGATTCGTCCGCTCTCGCACTCCTCCGAGGGCCGCCCGGGCGCGGCAGCAGGGAGGCTATCGTCTTCCAGGCGTCGGCCGATGCTCGGTGCGGCGGCCGGGTCCTGCGCAATGGGCGCCCGTGAACCGAGTCAGGGCCGGAAGGCAGCAGCTCTCAGCGGGTACGTTTGTGTGCCGCAGCAAACCTGGCCGCCGCACCGGCCACCGGCCACCGGCCACTGGCCACCTAGGGCCGCAACGCCCCGCCGGTAGGCTGCGCCCGTGACGCTCCCCGGTGGCACAGAGCCGGCCCCCTATCTGTCCCTATACCGCCGTTTCCGCCCGCAGCGCTTCGACGAAGTGCTCGGGCAGGAGCACGTGACCCTGGCCCTGCGGAACGCGGTTCGCGACGGCCGGATGGGTCACGCGTATCTCTTCAGCGGTCCCCGAGGCACCGGCAAGACCTCCACGGCGCGCATCTTGGCCAAGGCGCTCGACTGCGCCGATGCTCGCGAAGGCGAGCCTTGTGGGGCGTGCGAATCGTGCGTGGAGATTGCCCGAGGGACCTCCATGGACGTGCACGAGCTCGACGCCGCTTCCAACAACGGAGTGGACGCCATGCGTGACCTGGTGGCCCATTCCGCGCTGGGCACCCCGGGCCGCTGGAAGGTCTACATCGTCGACGAGGTTCACATGTTGTCGACTGCCGCGTCGAACGCATTACTGAAGACCCTCGAGGAACCCCCAAGCCATGTCGTGTTCGTCCTCGCCACCACCGACACCCAGAAGGTTCTCCCCACGATCCGTAGCCGCACCCAGCACTTCGAGTTCCGTCTACTCGGCCCCGAGATCCTCGCTGGCCTGCTACGCAAGGTGCGGGACGAGGCAGGTCTCGACTTGGGTGACGAAGCCCTCGACGGCGCGGTGCGACGCGGTCGTGGCTCGGCCCGCGACGCGCTTTCTGCTCTAGACCAAGTCGCGGCCGGCGGCACCGTCGGCGATGAGATCGTCGTTCTCGCCGAGATCGCCGCCGCCCTCGCGGTGCGTGATGCCGGAGGAGTGCTCGTGGGAGTGGCGAAAGCATGCAACGCGGGGCACGACCCTCAGCGCCTTGCGGGCGAACTGGCGGACTACTTGCGCCAGGGCTTCCTGGGGATGCTCTCTCCAGGGCTCGTGTCGACGGTGGGTGAAGAGCGCGCCCAGGTGGAGGACACGGCCCGGCGTATGGGGCTTCCCGCCGTGGTCCGGGCGATGGAAGCTCTCGGGCGCGCCCTGGTCGACATGCGCGACACACCCGATCCGCGAGTGCATTTGGAGGCGACGTTGATCCGTCTCGCGCATCCGGAAGCAGATGACTCGGCGTCAGCGCTCCTCGAGCGAGTGGAGCGACTCGAGCGTGCCGTGGGATCGGGGTTCGTCGCGCCCGGCTCCGCGTCGACGTCCACCGCCGAATTCCCGGACGCGGCAACAGTGGCCCCTCCAGTCCGACGAGAGCGAGGCGGACGTTCCAGCGATGCTGGGGGGGAGGAGGAAGCGGACATCGCGGCGCACGGGGCTGCTACTGACGCCGGGAGTGGCGGAGAGGGAGAAAGAAGCGCAGGGGGAGAACGGTCCCAAGCGGGCGGGCCGGAGTTAGCACGCCGGGCTCTCGGGGCGTTGTGTGGGCGAGCAGGGAAAGTTGGCGAGCGAGGCGCTCTTCACCCGGGTGAGGAGGCGAGGGCGAGGCCGAAGGGCGAGGCGCAGCCGATTGCCACCGCGACTCTGCCTTCGCGCGACGAACTGGTGCAGGTGTGGGGGGACGGGTTGCTCGCGTCTCTTCCTGGGCGCGCGCGGGCGCGTTTTCGGACGGGCCGCTTCGTGGCGGCGGAGAACGGTGCCGCCGTATTCGCCCTCCCCAACGAGACGCAACGCTCCTACTGCGAGGAGGTCTGCTCCGAGGTCGAGTCGGTTCTCGCCGCGCGGTTTGGCACGGCCGTCCCGCTTCGCCTGGTGGTCGACGACGACCCTGCCGAGGAGCTGACGCAACGTGCCCCTGTGCCTTCGTCTGTTCGTGCCGCGGCTCGCAGGATGAAGATCCCCAAGAGCACTGGATCCGCGAAACCAGGTTCGACCCCGCCGGCGGCGGCCGTGGGCACTTCGAGGCAGGTTGGCGCGCGCGACGAGGAAGACGACGAAGACGCTGATTCCGAGGCTGAGCTGTTCGACCCGAAGGTGCTCGAAGCGGAGACAGAGCCGGCCGGAGAGGGCCCCAGTCCCGAAGAGCGGATCAAGTTGGCATTCCCCGGAGCCGAGGAGGTGTAGCGCCTTGTACGTGGGTCCGCTGCGTTCCCTGGTGGACGAGCTAGGCCGGCTGCCCGGTATCGGGCCGAAGTCGGCCCAGCGCATCGCGTTCCACCTACTCAAGGTGGAGTCCGAGGATGCTCTGCGTCTCGCCGACGCGATAGTCGCTATGAAGGAGCGGGTCACTTCGTGCACGGTTTGCTTCAACATCGCAGAGGGTGAGCTTTGCGAGTTCTGTTCCGACCCGAGACGCGACGGATCTTTGCTATGCGTGGTGGAAGATCCTCGCGACATCGTGGCTGTTGAGAAGACCAAGGAGTTTCGAGGCCGCTACCACGTGCTTGGCGGCGCGCTCAACCCGATCGAGGGCGTAGGACCCGATCAGCTGCGCGTATCGGAACTGCTCGACCGGCTATCTGACGGTGAGGTCACCGAAGTCATATTGTGCACGAACCCGAACCTGGAGGGGGAGGCGACCGCCATGTACTTGGCGCGGCAACTCGTGCCGACTGGCGTGAGGGTCACGCGCATCGCGAGTGGACTCCCAGTCGGTGGAGATCTCGAGTATGCCGACGAGCTGACCCTCGGACGCGCGCTCGAGGGGCGGCGTGAGGTGGACGCGTGAGCTGACCGACACTGGTATTGCGCGTTGGCGAACAATCCTCGAGCACCCTCATGGGCCTGTAAGGGTCGTGATCTGCAGGCTCACACGTCAGGCAATTGCACGCACCACCATGGCGTCACCCTGTCCTCCACCGCCACAGAGACTCGCGACCCCCAGCTGACCGCCGCGCCGGCGCAGCTCGTGGAGGACCGTAAGGGCGAGGCGGGTGCCGGACATCCCGACAGGATGTCCCAAAGCGATCGCTCCTCCGTTCACGTTGGTCAGCTCGTTGTCGATGCCGAGGTCCGCCATCGAGGCCAGCGTGACCGTCGCGAAGGCCTCGTTGATCTCGAACAGGTCGACGTCGGTGATGCTTTTCGAGATCTTGCCGAGCGCCTGGCGCGTGGCACGCGCCGGCTGCAGTAACAGACTGGCGTCGGGCCCGGCCACCTGCCCGTAGCTCAGGATCTCCCCGAGCGGTGTCGTGCCGATCTGTTCGGCCTTTGCCTTGGAGGTGACCACCACGGCTGCCGCCGCATCGGAGATTTGACTCGCGTTGCCCGCAGTAATGGTTCCTTCCTTGTCGAACGCGGGCTGGAGTGTTGCGAGGGACTCGACGGTGGTGCCTGGGCGCACGCCTTCATCGGTGTCGACGACGACCGGGTCGCCCTTCCGCTGAGGCACCGAGACTGCCACGATCTCGTCGGCGAAACGCCCGTCTTTGATGGCCGCGGTCGCGCGCTCGTGAGAGAGGACGGCGAGGAAGTCCTGCGCCTCGCGCGTGATCCCTGCAGTCTTGTTGTAACGCTCGGTGCCGAGTCCCATCGCGCAGTGGTCGAACTGGCAGTACAGCGCGTCGTACATCATCGAGTCGACCAGGCTGCCGTCACCCATCCGGTAGCCGGTGCGCGCTCCGAGCAACAGGTAGGGAGCTCGGCTCATCGACTCCATGCCGCCTGCCACGACCACCTCGGCCTCCCCGGAGGAGATGAGCAGATCGGCCAAATAGATCGAGTTCAAACCGGACAGGCACACCTTGTTCACGGTGGTCGCGGGCACAGTCATCGGGATCCCGGCGTTGGTGGCCGCCTGACGGGCAGTGATCTGCCCCTGACCCCCTTGGAGCACTTGGCCCATGAACACGTAGTCCACGTCTTCCGGAGCGACACGGGCGCGACCTAAGGCCGCGGTGATCGCGAATCCTCCGAGCTCCATGGCGCTGAAGCTGGCGAGCGCGCCCGAGAGTTTTCCTATCGGGGTGCGTGCCCCTGCGAGGATGACTGAACCTGCCATTGTTGCCTCCGGAGATCGGCCTGCGAGCAGCGGCCGAATCGGCCACCTCGGGAGTGGATTCTAGGGGACCCCGGCCGGCTTCTGGTGTGCCTTCGGGCGGGCCGGAGCCTTCGGGCGGGCCGGAGGGGACGGCGCGCCCAGTACAAGGGACGGCGCGCCCGGTACGAGGTGAAGGCGCGCCCGGTACGAGGTGAAGGCGCGCCCAGCACGAGGCACGAGGAGACGGCGCGCCGAGTACGAAATCACGCGCCCCGTAGTTCTACGGGTACAGGTATTCTCTGCGCCCATGCGTGCCTTCGGAGAGGCGATCCTGGCAGGAGCGAGCGGGGAGGAGCTCGCCGCCCTGCCCCTCCCCGAGTCGTACCGGGCAGCCCACGTGCTTGCATCCGAGGTGGAGATGTTCGCCGGCATCGACTCGGCGGAGAAGGACCCGCGCAAGTCACTACACGTCTCAGAGGTGGCGTTACCCGAGCTTGCTCCTGACGAGGCCTACGTAGCGGTCATGGCCTCTGCGATCAACTTCAACACTGTGTGGAGCGCCATCTTCGAGCCGCTCCCGACGTTCGGGTTCCTTCAGCGGCTCGGGAGGGAGGGCGTGTGGGGCGCGCGGCACGCGCAGAACCACCATGTCCTGGGCTCGGATGCATCCGGGGTGATAGTGCGGGTGGGATCCATGGTGCGCAAATGGAGACCCGGCGACAAGGTGGTAATCCACTGCAACTACGTCGACGATCAGGACCCCTCCTCCCACGACGACTCGATGCTGGCTTCGAACCAGCGCATTTGGGGATTCGAGACGAACTTCGGCGGACTGGCGGACCTCACGGTGGTGAAAGCCAACCAGCTCATGCCGAAGGCTGCCCACCTCAGCTGGGAGGAGGCGGCGGTCAACGCGCTATGCAACACGACGGCGTACCGCATGTTGCTGTCGCGCAACGGCGCGGTTATGCAGCAAGGCGACAGAGTGCTGGTGTGGGGGGCGAGCGGCGGGCTGGGCAGCTACGCGGTCCAGCACGTGCTGAACGGAGGGGGGATCCCCGTAGGTGTCGTGTCGTCCCCCGAGAAGGCGCAGTTGCTGCACGAGCTCGGTGTGGAGGCGGTGATCGACCGGAGGGCGGCCGGCTATCGCTTCTGGTCGGACGAGCACACCCAGGACGAGCGCGAATGGCGCCGTCTCGGTAACGACGTGCGCGCCCTCGTGGGCGACGATCCCGAGATCGTTTTCGAGCACCCGGGTCGCCAGACCATGGGGGCGTCGGTCTTCGTCTGCAAGCGTGGAGGCACGGTGGTCACCTGCGCGGCCACCTCGGGCTACATGATCGAGTACGACAACCGGCACCTGTGGATGCGGTTGAAGACCATCAAGGGCTCGCACTTCGCCAACTACCGTGAGGCCTGGGACGCGAACCAGCTCATCTGCGAGGGCAAGGTAGTGCCCTCGCTGTCCGTCGTCTACCCACTCGAGGAGGTGGGGGAGGCGACGTCCCAGGTGCACCACAACACGCACGAGGGGAAGATCGGTGTGCTGTGCCTGGCGTCGCGCGAAGGCCTTGGCATAGACAACTACGACCTACGCGAGAAGGTGGGCGAAGAGCGCATCACGCTCTTCCGGCGGCTCGGAGGGTGACCTTCTCCAGCTGGAGCAGGTCATGACTGTGCCCACGCCAGCTCGCGAGCTGCTTCTGACCCAGATCGACCACGTGGCAGTCGCCGTCAACGATCTCGAAGCGGCGATCTCCTTCTATCACGACACCTTCGGCGCATCGGTCGCACATCGCGAGCGGGTGGAAACTGATGGGGTCGAGGAGGCGTTGATCGCTGTGGCGGGCTCCTACATCCAGCTGCTGAGCCCCACTCGTGCGGACTCGCCTGTGGCCAAGTTCCTCGAGCGCCGTGGGGAGGGGCTGCATCACGTCGGCTACCGCGTCGCGAACTGTGCAGCAGCGTTGGCGGCGGTGAAGGCAGGCGGCGGGCGGGTGATAGACGAGGTGCCACGGCCCGGGTCGCGCGGGACGATCGTGGCGTTCGTGCACCCGAAGGGAGCTTTCGGCACCCTCATCGAGCTGGTCCAAGCGGGGCCCTCCGAGAACCTCCGGTAGCCTCGCGGCCGATGGAACACCCGATGTCGCAGCGTCTGGCGGCGCTCAAGTCTCGCAAGGAGGAGGCGCTGCACGCCGGCTCGGCACATGCCGTGGAGCGCCAGCACGCCAAAGGGAAGATGACCGCCCGCGAACGGATCGAGCACCTGCTCGACGAGGGCTCGTTCTGCGAGCTCGACATGCTTGCCCGCCACCGCGCTCACGGGATGGGGCTCGAGCACAAACGGCCGTACACCGACGGGGTGATCACCGGCCATGGCACGGTGGAAGGGCGCCGGGTGTGCGTGTTCAGCCAGGACTTCACCGTCTTCGGTGGCGCGCTCGGCGAGGTGTTCGCCGAGAAGATCCACAAGATCATGGATCTGGCGGCATCAATCGGCGTACCCATGATCGGGCTGAACGACGGAGCCGGTGCACGCATCCAAGAGGGTGTCGTGTCGCTTCATTCCTACGGAGGCATCTTTCATCGCAACGTGGAGGCCTCCGGTGTGATCCCTCAGATAAGCGTCGTCATGGGACCCTGCGCCGGAGGAGCTGTGTACTCCCCTGCGATGACCGACTTCGTCTTCATGGTCAACGGTTCCAGTCACATGTTCATCACCGGGCCCGAGGTGGTGAAGACGGTGACCGGGGAGGACGTCACCTTGGAGGAGCTCGGCGGCGCGATGACGCATGCCACGAAGTCAGGTGTGGCCACCTTCGTCGCTCCCGACGAGCGGACCTGCCTCGAGGAGGTTCGCTATCTGTTGTCGTTCCTGCCGTCGAACAACCTCGAGGAACCACCAAGCGTCGTCACGGACGACGACCCGGACCGGGGGGCTCCAGAGCTCGTAGACCTGATGCCTTCCTCGCCCAACCAGCCTTACGACATGAAGCAGGTGATCACATCGGTGGTGGACGAGGGCGAGTACCTCGAGGTGCACCCACACTGGGCGATGAACATCACGTGTGGATTCGCCCGCATGGAGGGACGCGTCGTGGGTCTCGTGGGGAACCAGCCGGCAGTGCTCGCAGGCGTGCTGGACATCGATTCGGCGGAGAAGGCGGCCCGATTCGTGCGCACGTGTGACGCGTTCAACATCCCGCTCATCACGTTCGTCGACGTTCCCGGGTTCATGCCGGGTACGGACCAGGAGCACGGCGGCATCATTCGTCATGGCGCCAAACTGCTCTATGCGTACTGCGAAGCGACCGTACCTCGTATCCAGGTCATCACCCGCAAGGCATACGGCGGTGCGTACGTGGTGATGAACTCCAAGTCGATCGGTGCAGATTTGGCCTTCGCCTGGCCATCAGCGGAGCTCGCGGTGATGGGCCCACAGGGGGCGGTCGAGATCGTCTACCGGCGAGAGCTGGCAGAGGCAGCAGACCCCGTGGCACGCCGGGCCGAGTTGGTCGAGGAGTACACCGAGCGCTACGCGAACCCCTATGTAGCAGCAGAGCGGGGTTACGTAGACGACGTTATCGATCCCTCGCAGACCCGGCGTGTGCTCGTACGGAGCCTCCGCCTGCTTGCTTCGAAGCGCGAGGAACTACCGCGACGCAAACACGGGAACGTTCCGTTGTGACACCACGGGCCCACGGTGGCGTCCCCCAGGTGGTCTCACAGCGCCCGGAACCCGCCCCGGACGTGGTAGCAGCCATATTGGCAGCGGTCAGCGAATCATGGCCCTGCGCGCGCCCCCCTGACGAAGGGTGGCGCCGTGAGCAACCGAAATGGCGGTTCTCCGGGCGGTGGTGGGCGAAGCCGACCGTGCTGCGGCGCGACCGACCGCAGGGCAGCCGCTGAGCTCAGGTCGCCGCGACCTCGCGACGATGCTCGACGAGGGTGACGAGCTCGTCGATTATGCGCGCGAGCCGGAAGTCCCTCGGGGTGTAGACGGCCGCTACGCCTTTCGCGCGCAGCAGCTCGGCGTCGGCCGAGGGGATGATGCCCCCGACCACCACCGGAACGTCGACTCCGACCGCCCGTAGACGGCCGAGCACCTCGGGGACTAGCTCCAAGTGGCTGCCCGAGAGGATCGAGATGCCGACCACGTCTACGTCCTCGTCGCGAGCGGCCGCGGCAATCTGCTCGGGGGTGAGCCTGATTCCCTCGTAGACGACTTCGAAGCCTGCGTCACGGGCCGCGACGGCGATCTGCTCCGCGCCGTTCGAGTGACCGTCCAGACCGGGTTTTGCGACTAGCAGGCGAGGAGGGCGTCCTGTGCGTTCGGTCACTGCTCGCGAACGTTCGAGGACGGCGCTCAGCTCGGTACCGCGGTGTCCCACCCCCCCCGAGACCCCGGTCGAGGCGCGATATTCACCGAACACGTCGCGCAGGGTCTGAGCCCACTCGCCGGTCGTGCCGCCCGCACGCGCGAGATCGATGGTTGCAGGCATGATATTGACGCTCTCCTGCTCTGCCGCGCTGCGCAGCGCTTCGAGTGCGCGCTCTACCGCGACGTTGTCGCGACGCGTTCTCCAATCGGCGACGTCCGCGCGCAGGATCGCCTCGGCCGCCGGATCGACCCGCAGGACCGTGCCCACCGACGCGTCGCCCTCGACGAGAGGCGAAGGCTCGCCTTCGACGAAGCAGTTCACGCCGACGACCTTCAGCTCACCGGTCTCGATGCGTCGCATTCGTTCGGCCTGACTTCGAACGAGTCGGAGCTTGAGCTCGTCGACGGCCTCGAACGCCCCACCCAACGCGAGGACGTCTTCGAGCTCCGTCTTGGCGTCTGCGGCAAGTTCAGCCGTCCTCGCTTCGACGACCTGCGAGCCGTCGAAGAGGTCGTCGTACTCGAGCAGATCGGTCTCGAAGGCAAGGATCTGCTGGACGCGCAAGGACCACTGTTGGTCCCACGGCCGAGGGAGGCCGAGGGCCTCGTTCCATGCCGGCAGCTGGATGGCACGGGCACGAGCTGAGCGTGACAGGGTCACACCCAGGGTCTCGAGCACGATGCGGGGAAGGTTGTTCTCGGGCTGGTCCTCGGTGAGGCCGAGCGAGTTCACCTGCACGCCGTAGCGGAAGCGGCGCAGCTTCGGGTCTTCGACGCCGTAGCGCTCGGTGCAGATGCTCTCCCACAACTGGCTGAAGGCACGCATCTTGCACGTTTCCTCCACGAAGCGGATGCCGGCGTTCACGAAGAACGAGATACGTCCCACCACCTGCGCGATCTCAGCGGAGTCGATCTTCTTCGAATCACGCACCGCGTCGAGGACACCGATCGCCGTGGCCAACGCGTACGCGATCTCCTGCACAGGGGTGGCTCCCGCCTCCTGGAGGTGATAGCTGCAGACATTGATCGGGTTCCATTTCGGGACGTGACGGATCGTGTAGGCGATCGTGTCGACGGTGAGACGCCTGCTCGGTTCAGGTGGGAATATGTAGGTGCCTCGTGACAGGTACTCCTTCACGATGTCGTTCTGGGTGGTCCCCTGCAGGGCTGCAGGGTCGACCCCTGTCTGTTGCGCATGTGCGATGTAGAGACCAAGAAGCCACGGCGCGGTGGCGTTGATCGTCATCGAGGTGTTCATCTCACCGACGGGGATGTCCTCCATGAGCTGTGCCATGTGGCCCAGGTGGGCCACTGGCACGCCGACCTTGCCGACTTCGCAAGCCGCCTCGGGCGCGTCCGGGTCGTATCCGGTCTGTGTGGGTAGGTCGAAGGCGATCGAGAGCCCGGTTTGGCCCTTCGCCAAGTTGGCCCGGTAGAGAGCGTTGGACGCTTTGGCAGAGGTGTGGCCGGAGTAGGTGCGCATGACCCAGGGCGAGTCGCCTCTGTGGTCCGGTAGCGCCATTTCGCTCACCGCTGTGTCCTGCATCTCGGCGGGCAACACCACCTAGGACCCCCAAGAGGCAGCGCATCTCGTGGTCTCGCGGTCCATGATGCCCGAGCTGACGGTTCCCATTTCTGTGGTTCCCATCCCTCGAAAGACATGAAGGGCCATTTTACCGGCGAGCCGTCACGAGCCGCGTGTCGAACACCCAGCCGGCAAGACCCGTAATGTGGCGGACTATGAGCGTGAAATGCGGCCCTCTCGCCTTAGTGGGAGGGAATGAGTGGAGCCCGGGGTGCGACTTCGATGCCGAGCTTCTTGCCTCCTCGGGCGGGGGCGAGGTGCTCGTGATCCCCACCGCCGCTGCCTACGAGCACCCGGAAAAGGCAGTCGCGACCGCCGAGGCGTGGTTCGCCCGGTTCGGGGGTCGCGCCCGGGGGCTCATGGTGCTCGGGCGGGCAGATGCGCAGGAGGAGACGAACGCGGCCCAAGTCCGCGCGAGCCGGTTCACCTATCTGGGGGGAGGCTCACCGATGCACTTGCGCTCGGTGCTGAAAGCTTCGGCCGTGTGGGAGGCGCTCTTGGACGCATGGCGAGACGGTGCCGTGGTGGCGGGCTCGTCGGCCGGCGCGATGGTGCTGACCGACCCGATGGTCGACCCGAGGGGCGGCGCGTTGACCGTGGGGCTGGGAATGCTCGAGCAGTTGGCCGTCATCCCACACTTCGGTCACGAGAACGCCGAGAAGGTTCACCGGTCGATCGCACTGGCCGCGCCGGGGTTACCGGTGGTGGGCATTCCCGAGCGAACTGCGCTGATACGAGATCCCGACGGGAGCTGGCGCCAAACGGGTGTCGGTGAGGTCCAGGTGTTCGTGAGCGGCGAACCGGCCGGTTTCGACGCCCTGCCCCATTAGCGCCGAACCCCCGGTTCCTCGCTCGCCTGTGCCATGGACCAGGCGGAAGATGCCTTCAGTCGATCTCGGTGATCGAGACGGACTCGATGGTGACGCTCTGGGTGGGCTTACCCGAACGTGTGCCGACGGCGTCGATAGCTGCGACGGTGTCCAGACCCGAGATCACCTTGCCGAACAACGAGTAGTTGGGGGGAAGGCGTGTTCCGTCGGGTCCGGAGATGACGAAGAACTGGCTGCCGTTCGTGTTGGCCCCGGAGTTGGCCATGGCCAGCGATCCGAGCTCGTAGCGCCCCGGCGGTGGCAGCTCGTCGGCGAATTGGTACCCGGGACCACCCCGGCCGGTGCCGGTGGGATCTCCTCCCTGCAGCACGAAGCCGGGGATAACGCGGTGAAAGACGATGCCGTCGAAGTAGTGATATCGGGCCAGGAAGACGAAGTTGTTCACCGTCCTTGGGGCCGCGAGAGGATCGAGGGCGATCGTCATCGTTCCCATGGACGTCGTCATCTCCGCCGTGTAGCGCTTTGCCGGGTCTATGCACATCGGAGGCTCGGCGTCGAACTTCTGGCGCTTGGGGCTCGAGCCGTTTGGCTCGGGGAGCTCGACACTCATGGGAGATCCTCCTCGACGTCCGTGCCTGGCTGCACTTCAGGACTCGGAGATGACCACCGACACCATCCGGTGCGTCACCTTTGGGGTACCGGCGGAGGTGCCGTCGGAGTTGATCTTCTGCACCACTGACATGCCCGAGGTGACTTGGCCGAACAACGAATAGCTGTCTGTCTGATACGGAGCGACCAAGATGAAGAACTGGCTGCCGTTCGTGTTGGCCCCGGAGTTGGCCATAGCCACCTCACCGGAGCTGTAGCCATTCTTCGGGATGTTCTCGTCCGCGAATTTGTATCCGGGCCCACCCGAGCCGGAGCCGGTGGGGTCGCCGGTCTGGTCCATGAAGCCGGGGATGACACGGTGGAAGATGATGCAGTCGTAGAAGTGGTTCTCCGCAAGGAAGACGAAGTTGTTGACGGTCTTCGGGGCTGCTGACGCGTCGAGCGCGATGGTGAAAGAGCCGATGTCCGTGGTGACGGTCGCCGTGTAGGTCTTCGTCGGGTCGATGATCATCGGCGGGGCCGAGTTCCACGACGGCTTCTTGAGCGAGGCGGTGAAGCTGCTCGGACAGTTGGCTGAGGTCGTGTCGCCGGCAAGGCTCACCGTCGTGGTGGTCGACGCGGCTGTCTGAGGAAGCGAGGTGGTGGAGGAGGTGGTCGCGGCGCTCGTCGAGGTGGTGGTCGAAGTCTTCACGGCGCTCGTCTTCTTCGTGCCCGGTTTGACGGCCACGTAGATACCCACTGCGACAGCCACCAGCACGAGAATCGTGATGGTGCGACGCACGCTCGTCCGCCGCTTGCGCTGTCGCTCCAGGGCGGCCATCTTGGCCTCTCTCTGAGCGCGTTTTCGCGCACGTTTCTCACTGGGCACGACCCGACACTACCGGTCTTGTTGTGGGAGCCGAAAGCCGGGTGGGAGTAGGGTCGGTGCCGGTGGCCCTAGTCGTTCAGAAGTTCGGTGGGACCTCACTCGGCGATGCCGACCGGATCCGTGTGATCGCAGACTATGTCTCGCGTACCCGCCGACAGGGTAACGACGTGGTCGTGGTGGTGAGCGCTATGGGCAAGACCACTGACGACCTGGTCCGCCTCGCCGGGGAGGTGAGCGCGGTGCAGCCGCCGCGCGAGCTCGACATGCTGCTCAGCGCGGGCGAGCGCATCTCGATGTCGTTGCTCGTGATGGCGCTGGCCGGCCTAGGGGTGGACGCCGTGTCCTACACCGGCAGTCAAGCGGGGATCATCACGGACACCACTCACCAGAAGGCCAGGATCATAGAGGTCAAGGGGGACCGGCTGCGCGAGTCCCTCGCGGCCGGCCGGGTACCGGTCGTGGCGGGGTTCCAAGGGGTGTCCACCGACCGCGACGTGACCACATTGGGGCGCGGGGGGTCGGACACGACCGCGGTGGCCTTGGCGGTTGCGTTGAAGGCCGACGCATGCGAGATATACACCGACGTGTCGGGAGTGTTCAGCGCCGATCCCCGCATCGTTCCCGAAGCGCGACGGTTGGCGCGCTTGAGCTTCGAGGAGATGCTCGACATTGCAGCAAGCGGAGGGCGAGTGCTCGCCCTCCGCTCGGTGGAGTTCGCCCGTAATCACCACGTACCCTTGCACGTGCGTTCCAGCTTCACCTGGGAGCCCGGCACTTGGGTCGCCGAGGAGGACCCGTCAATGGAACAGCCAGTCGTCACCGCAGTTACCCATGACGTCTCGGAGGCCAAGGTCACCGTGACCGGGGTCCCCGACCGGCCGGGCATCGCGGGTCGCCTCTTTCGCGCCCTCGCCGATCGCACCGTCAACGTCGACATGATCGTGCAGAACACCTCCTTGCGAGGCACCACCGACATCTCCTTCACGGTCCCCAAGGTGGACCTTGCCGCGAGCATGGAAGTGGCCAACGCGCTCGCTCCGGAGATCGGGGCCAGCGAGGTCCTGGTCGACGACGGCATCGCGAAGGTGTCGCTCGTGGGGGCCGGCATGCGGACGCACCCGGGCGTCTCTGCGACCATGTTCGAGTCACTGTCCACCGCCGGCATCAACATCGAGATGATCTCGACATCGCCGATCCGGGTCTCCTGCGTCGTCCGGGCGGATCGTGTCGAGGAGGCGGTGCAGGTGATCTACCGCTCCTTCGACCTCTCGGGCTGAGCCCGGAGCTTCTTACGTCCCTGAGGCCGCTTTGCCGGCACCCTGAGCCAAGCTTCTGGGGCCCATCTCTTCACGTGCTCTGCATACGTCTCGAGCGAGGCTCTCGAAGACGCGTGAGCTTCTCTGAGGCAAGCGAGAATCTCGTAGGATGGCGTCGATGCGAGTAGGCGTGGTGGGTGCCACGGGACAGGTGGGTTCGGTCATGCGGGCCATGCTCGTCGAGCGTGACTTCCCGGTCGACGAGGTGCGATTCTTCGCCTCGGCGCGCTCGGCGGGCCGACAGCTCGAGTTCGACGGCCGAGAGATCGAGGTCGAGGACGCCCACAAGGCCGACTTTCGCGGCGTCGAGCTGACGCTCATGTCTGCGGGGGCGAGTGCCTCACGCGTCCTCGCCCCGCGCATCGCCGAAGCCGGTGCATTGGTCATCGACAACTCCTCGGCTTGGCGCATGGACTACGAGGTGCCGCTCGTGGTTCCCGAGGTGAACGCCCACGCTCTCGACCACATCCCCAAGGGCATCGTCGCCAACCCGAACTGCACGACGATGGTGGCAATGCCGGTCCTGGCGCCGTTGCACCGTTCAGCCGGGCTTCGCAAGATAGTGGTCTCGACCTACCAGGCGGTGTCGGGAGCAGGGCTGGCAGGTGTGCGCGAGCTCGAGGAACAGCTCACGAAGACTCTGGAGGGAGCAGCCGGGCTCACCTTCGATGGCAAGGCGGTCGAGTATCCGGCGCCGTCGAAGTTCGCCGCCCCGATTGCTCACAACGTCGTTGCTGTTGCCGGCCGTCTTGTCGACGACCTGTCGGGCGAGACCGACGAGGAACAGAAGCTACGCAACGAGAGCCGCAAGATCCTGGAGATCGACGATCTCGCAGTGTCGGCCACATGCGTGAGGGTTCCGGTGTTCACCGGTCACAGCTTGTCGATCAACGCTCAGTTCGAGCGCGAGATCACGGTGGAGCAGGCAATTTCATTGCTCGGACGAGCTCCCGGAGTCGCTCTCTCGGACGTCCCCACCCCCCTCACCGCCGCTGGATCCGACGCGACGTTCGTGGGCAGAGTGCGGCGGGATCCCACCGTGCCGCACGGCCTCGCTCTGTTCGTCTGCGGAGACAACCTCAGGAAAGGGGCAGCGCTGAACGCCGTGCAGATCGCCGAAGCCATCTTGCAGCGTCGTCCAGCGAGGACCTGACGCTTCCTGTTCGCTTCTTATTCGCTTGCTCTCGCCCTCGTGGTGCTGCAGGTCCCGTTCGGTCAGCGATATCGCTCGGTCCTCACCTGGCCAGAACGGAGATGCGGTCGGCGAGGTTGACGGCGTGGTCTCCGAAGCGTTCGTAGAACCTGGCCACAAGAGCGGCTTCGATGCCGACGGGCAAAGGCATGGAGCCGCTCGCGATCTCGGCGGTGATCGTCACGTGTAGCTCGTCCATCTCGTCGTCCAGCGACTCGAGGTGCTCGGCCACCCCGGGAGAACGGTCGCCATAGGCGTCGGCCGTTGCCCGCCACATGGCGCATGCCACCTCACCCATCTGTTCGACGAGCCCCCGCGCACGCGGCGACAGCTCGATGCCGAGTCCCCGCCCTGCCCGCCGTGAGATGTGCTCGGCCAGGTCCCCGCCGCGCTCGAGGTCGGGCAACATGCGCAGGACTGTGACCAGGTATCGCAACTCCTCGGGGCCCGTGGAGCGCTGGGCGAGTTGGCGCTGGGCGAGCTGCTCGACCTCCCTGTAGAGAGCGTCGACGATCTCGTCACGGTCGGCCAATGCGCGCGCCGCCTCACGGTCGCCGGCGAGAAGCGAGTCGGTGGCCCCGGCCATTCCTTCACCGACGAGAGCGAAGAGCCTGATCATCTCATGGTCGATTCGGTCGAGGATCTCGGGGACCTCGTCGGCGCTGTTGGCGTCTTTCAGGGCGGATCGTCTGGGCACACCCCACCGTACCGCCGAGCCGGGGCGGTTCTCGTTGCAGGTGCTCGCGGGTGTCTGAGAGACGGCCCACGTGACCAGCCAGTCCGTGTGCGCCAGCATCGGCATGCTGCTACGAAGCTTCTCCGCTCCGTGCGCATATGCCGGGGAGATGCCGGGGAGGTGCTGGTGGACGTGTCGGGGACACGCCGGGGACGTTGGGAATCAGGGTCATCCGGAGAAAGGCACGAATCGCGATCCGCGAAAGCGCAACACCCCGGCGGTACTCTCGCCCGCGTGCGGGCCGATGAGGGGAGCGACAGGTGATCGTCGTGCTCGTGGTCGGGCTCGTCGCGGGTGCCGTGCTGGGCGCCCTGGCGACGTGGGTGGTCTGCTCCGCTCGGACCTCGGAGCGATCCGCCTTGCAGAGCGCAGCCCATGAGGCCGACGCTGCGAGGGCTCAGGCCGAGATGGAGGCCCTAAGGACCGCTCTCGAGCACGAGCGCGTCGGATCCGAAGAGCGCCTGGGCACGCTCGAAGAGATTCGGCACCAGCTGGTGGGCGAGTTCGCCGAGTTGTCGCGCCGAGCGCTCACTCAGAACAGTTTTCAGTTTCTCGAGCTGGCCGACACTCGCATGCGAGAAGCCCAGGAGTCGGCCAAGGGAGATCTCGACCAGCGCCGTCAGGCGCTCGAGCAGCTTCTCGTTCCCCTTCGTGATCAGCTGGGCAAGTACGAGCAGGGGCTCAGGTTGCTCGAGTTGGAGCGCCAGAAGGCGTACTCGCAGTTGAGCGAACAGGTGCACCAGCTCAACGAGTCCCAGGAGAAGCTTCAGCTCGAGACGCGGAATCTGGTCACCGCATTGCGTTCGCCTGCCACGAGGGGGCGGTGGGGCGAGATGCAGTTGCGGCGCGTCGTGGAAATGGCCGGGATGCTCGAGCACTGCGACTTCGAGGAACAGGTGAGCGCCCAGGCCCCCGACGGACCACTGCGCCCAGATTTGGTCGTGCGACTTCCGGGGGCGAAGCAGGTGGTCGTCGATGCCAAGGTGCCCTTGCAGGCGTTCCTCGATGCCAACGAGGCCGTCGACGACGAGAGCAGGCGATCACACCTACAGGCCCACGCCCGTCAATTACGGGCCCACGTGGACTCGTTGTCGAAGAAGGCGTACTGGCAGCAGTTCGCGAACTCACCGGAGTTCGTGGTGGCATTCGTGCCCGGCGACCCTCTGCTTGCCGCAGCGCTCGAGCACGACGCTTCGCTGCTCGAGCACGCAGTGGCTAATCATGTTCTGCTTGCCACCCCGACGACGTTGATCGCCTTGCTTCGCGCTGTTGCGTATGGATGGCAGTCCGACGCGTTGGCAGAGAACGCGCGCGAAGTCCAGCAAATAGGTCGCGAACTCTACCGACGGCTGGCGAAGTTCGGTGACCACATGGGACGCACCGGGAAGAGCTTGCGCTCTGCTGTCAATGCGTACAACCAGGCGGTCGGTTCGCTCGAGCACAGCGTGTTACCTCAGGCCCGCAGGTTCCACGAGTTGGGTGTGATAGGCGATGCGGAGAAGGACGAGCTCGACTTCGAGCAGGTCGACGCGGTGGCGAGGCATGTCCAGGCGCCCGAGCTTTCGGGCAATTCGCCGGCGCTCGAGCTGCTCGGGCGGACCGATGGCGAAGACGGCGACGAGCCGGCACCCGGCCTGCCCGGCGTCGCGAGAGGGTGAGCCCTCAGCCGGTCAGCGCCATCGCCAACCCCAGCGCCTCTGCGCGAGCTGCTGCTAGCTCCTTTCCCTCTAGCACGTACTGCGTGAGTCTGTCGTCGCCCAAGAGGAGGAGCACACAGCGCGAGACGTGTTGGCCGCAGGACCTCTCGAGGGCGGCCGCGTAAGCAGCGATCTGGGGTCGGTAGTACGTGGCCGTGGCGTTCACGGTGTCGGGGCCAGCAATCCGGTCAGTCTTGTAATCGACCACCACTAGGCCGTCGTCGTCCTCGAAGACCAGGTCCACGAACCCTTCGAGCAGGCGCGGCTCAGAGGACGGGACCGGGTCCGTGCGAGTCTCTATGGGGATGCCCACGTAGAGCTCGCGCCAATGACGTTTGGATGCCGCGCGCCTCACAACAGCGCTCGCGAGAGCCGCACTCGCCATCGAAGTCACCGAACCAACGTGCTTGCCCACACCATGGGCGAGGGCCCGTGCGCGTGACAGTTCGTCGATTGGCCGCCCGCTCAGATCGCGCCCACTGGTCAGGTCCACGGCCGCGAGCACATCATGCACCGCGCGCCCGATTTGCAGCGAAACTTCGGCACTCTGCCGTTGCGGTGCTCCCGCCTCTGGCCGTCCGGGGACGTTCGGCGCCGGGCCGCTCGCCGGACCTCTTGGAGCTGCAGCTTCTGCTAGAGCCGTTGCGGTCGTGACCGGTCTTCTCCTGAGCGCGCCGAGCAAAGCGGCGCGCTCGGCTGCCCATCGTTCGTAGAAGGCTTTCCATTCCGTGCCGTTGTCGTCGGGGTTGGCTTCGTCGTATTTGTCGAGGTTGGCTTCGTCGTTTTTGTCGGGGTTGGCCGATCTAGCACCGCCGGCACGGGTCGTCCCGACGGGCTGCGAGCTGCAGGTATCCGGTGGCAATCGCCGCCACAGATCTGGACGTGCCTCACAAAGCTCGAACAATCGTGACGCCAGTGAAGAATCCTCCGTTCCGTTGTGGGCGCGGTGGTGAAGGCACAGCACGAGGTGATCTCTCGCGCGTGTCATTCCCACATAGAGCAGGCGCTGGCGCTCGAAGTTGTTCAGCTCTTGGTCTCTAATACTCGCTTCTTCATAACCATCGGTACGGAAGAAGCGACCGGCCCTTGCCTCGAGGGAGCCGTTTTCGGTCCACAGCACGGGTTGCGGGTGATGCCTGTCGGGCTCCTGACGCTCCAGACCCGCGAGAAGAACCACCGGGAACTCGAGACCCTTGGCGCCGTGGACCGTCATGACCCGCACCGCGTCGTCGTCTGGATCGGGTGGTCCCACTCCTCGCGCTCCTCCATCGCTCTGCGCCTGCTGCTGTGCCCATGCAAGGAATGCGCGAAGCGTTCCGCCTTCCGTCTCGTCGAAAAGGCGGGCCTGATCGCACAACCACCGCAGCCTGTGCCAATGGTCTCTCGGACGTCTGTAGGCGAAGGCCAGCTCGAAGCTTCGAAGGTCTTCGATGGCGCGGACAACGACAGCAGAGGGCTCGAGCCACCATCGTTCTCGGTGGAGAGACTCGAGCACAGCCATGGCTAGCGCCACCGGATGGTCACCGAGCTCCGGGGGAGTGTGCGCACGCGGGTCCCACCGTCCCCCAGCTCGTTGCCAGCTCACGAGGTCGTCGTCACCGCACCCAAGACCTGGTGAGCGAAGGGCGGCAAGCACCGACAGCCCGTCTGCGGGGTCGTCCGCAGCGCGCAGGACCGCGAGCACGTCTCGGACGTCTTCGGTGCCCCACAGCATGGAGGCACCCTCGAGCCGGTACGGGACCCCTGCATCCTCGAACGCCTCTTCGAGCGAGGGGAGCGAGGTGCGAGCCGGCATCAGCACCGCCACATCCCTGAAGCGTGTAGCGCGGAGTCGGCCGTCAGTGGTGTCGGCGACAGGCCAGCGGTCCTCGACCATCCGGTGGATGCACCTGGCCGCGTCTCGTGCTGCCTCCCGGCGTACGTCTGGGATGGAGCCTTCCAGTCCTTCTCCGAGAACCACGACCGGAGCTCGAGCCCGGCTCGGCGTGGTGCCCTCCGGTATTTCGTCTGCTCGTTCGTGTGACTCACCGACGGGGTTGTTCTCTGGGTGAGGCGAACCGTCCTCGGACTGCAGTTCGTCGGACGGCCGAAGCTGGTCGGACTGCCGGAGCTGGTCGGACGGCCGGAGCTGGTCGAACGCCAACTGAACGGGCTCGTCAGCTTCGTGTGGCGCTGCGGTGGGTGCCGTCTTCCACGCAGGTCGTTCCAGGATGTCGGGCTCCTCGGGCATCACGGAGGGCAGCGCAAAGCGGTTGCCATGAAGGGCATGGTGCTGTGCCTGGCCGGGCACAGCTAGCGAGCCGAATAGCTCGCCGAACACGGCGTTCACGAGCTCGAGTATCCCCGGGACCGAGCGGAAGTTGGTTTGCAGGACTACGCACTCACCGACCTCGGCGCTCACTTGCTCGAAGAGCTCGATGTCCGCGCGCCTGAACCGGTAGATGGACTGCTTGGGGTCGCCCACCGCGAACAGGCTCCCGGGTCGTGCTGTTCGCAGCTCGCCCTCCCCGTCCACCTCGGAGACGAGCCTTGTTGCCAGCTCCACCTGGATTGGGTCGGTGTCCTGGAACTCGTCGATGAAGATCCACCTGTAGCGGCGACGCAGCGCCTCGACAGGTTCACCACCGCTGCGTAGGAGACGCCGGGCGTGAACCAGCAGGTCATGGAACGTGAGCCGACCCTCTCGGTGTCTTTCCTTTGCCGCTTGCAGGACGAAATCGATCAATCGAGGTAGCAGGTCCAATAGCACTGCTCTTCGCACAGAGGTGAGGATCTCGCCACGGGCTTCTTCTGCCGTGGCGCATGCCTCGCGCACTTCGTCTATTCGATCTCCCCAGTTGTCCTGGCGCCCGAGCACACAGCGCATCGAGGGAAGGCTGGCAAGCAAGCGCAATACCGCCTGCTCGTCTCCGTCGGCCGCGCCGAGCTGTGCCCGAGCGTCTGCCATCACCAGGCGCAGATGAGCAAGGAGGTTGTCGTCTTCGTTGGTACAGCAGCTAACGAGGGACAGCGCTCTGTCGAGCTGCACCTCGACGGGAGCGGCATCGACCTCGGGCGACTGCGTGCCCACAGCTACGAGGCCTTCATCGTCGTAGTCGACGCACTCTTCGAGACGGTCCCAGTTGTCGTGGAGGACTCGGGCGACGGCGCGCAGGTCGGTGTGCCGAAGCCCGCAGGCGAACCCCTTGACCAACGCGGGTTCAGCGTCGGCGTCCGACAAGAGCCCGTCGGCGAAGCGTGCCCAACGGACTTCGAAGTCAACGGCGTCCGCTGTGTCGTCGAGTACTTCGAAATCCGCAGGCAGCCCTGCCGCGGCGCAGTGCTCGAGCAGGATCCGTTGCGCAAAGGCGTGCAGCGTGGAGATCACCGCGTCGTCCAATTCCTCGGTAGCGCTCCGGATCAGTTGCTCTCCGGGCGTGTCATCCGATGCTGTACCGAGCTCCTGGCGGATGCGCTCGCGTAGCTCGGCTGCGGCGGCTTCAGTGAAGGTGATCGCGGCGATGTCACGAAGTCGCGCCGTGCCTGTCCTTACGAGGTTGACGATCCGCCTGACCAGCTCTGTGGTTTTGCCCGTGCCTGCTCCTGCGACGACCACCAGCGTCGTGTCCAGCTCTTCGCGTATCCGCGACCGCGCTTCGTCGTCGGCGCTGGTCACGCTTGCTCCTCAAACGTACGGAGATGCCCTCGATGTTCCTCCTGCTGCTCGTCAGGGTCTACGAATCCCTTCACCACGGCTCCGGCTAGAGAGACAGGGACCTTGTCGTAGAGGAGCTCTATCACCGGCCCAAGCTTGGGATCAGAGTGCTTGCGGTTCCACTGCCGTTCACGCCCAGGTGGGCAGACCGCGTCGAAGTCGCAAGTCGCGCAGTTCTTGAAGCGACCGTCGTAGAGCCCAGGCCCGGGTATGCCCGGGAAGCATCCGGCATCCACCCCTGACGCGATACGTTTGATCACCTGGCGAAAGCGCTCTTCGACTTCCTCGGTTACCACCAGGTGGTAGCAGGGGGCGATGCGTTCGCTCGACAGCAGCCAGTAACGCGTGTGCACCGGATCGTTGCTTCCGGTTCCGAAGCGCGCGCGGGCTGCAATTCCATAGAGCGGGAGCTGGAGGAGCGTGCCGGCGCCGACCGGATCACACAAGAGAGCGCGCAGCCCGCTCTGCCTCCCCGTCTTGTAGTCGGTTATCATCAGGTGGCCCGAGGGCGTTTCGTCCACCCGGTCAGCGCGCCCCCTGAAGCGGATCTCGCGTCCGTCTTCCAAGTGGATCGTCACTGGTGGGACGTCGGTGTCTTCGGTGCCAAAGGCAGACTCGACCGAGAGCGGTCGAAGGTCTCCTTCCTCGGAATGGAAGCGCCGGAGCTCTTGCAAGATTGCGGCTCGGTCAATCTGCCACAACAAGCGCTTGCCTACCCGGCCACCCGCCTCGACATCGTCGAAGTGATCGCCTGCGATGGTGAGCAAGCGCTCGAGCGATCGCTGGGCTCCCGCTACTCGTTCTGCCACGTACTGCTCGAGGATCGCGTGCACCAAGCTCCCCCGCTCGACCGGCTCGATTCGCCACAGCTCCTCGGGAAGAACACGTTTGGAGACTCGCAGCGCCCGTTCGAGCAGGTAATGGCGAGGGCAGCGTGCGTAGGTCTCGAACCTGGTCGCTGAGACCGGGGTATCGGGGTCGAACGGCGACACCATCCCCGCACCCACTAGCCCGTCGAAACGGGTGAACTCTGAAGCTGCCCGGCTCGTGATGGCTTCGTAGCCTGCCGCGAGACGCGAATTGACCTGGGTCACGGGCGATCGGGCCACCTCGCCGTCGCAGCTGACCCATCGCTCCAGCGTGCGCAACTCGAGCTCGACTCCTGAGAGCGGTGGGCCTGGGCCGGCGATGCCGGCGGCGAAGGAGTCCACAGGTCGCCAGGGTGTGCCCGAGGGAGCGAGGTCACGTAGCCACCGCGAAGGGAAGTGCGAGCGGCCCGTACGCGGGTCGCAGATGGGCAAGGTGGCGACGCGACGGCTGCTGCCCGCGCGGACTGCGTGTCCAAGGTCGTCGCGCAGCTCCTCGTGACGCGTCGCTCGTGTACTGAGTGTCCCAGAGGTGTCCGACAGCCGGATGTCCTCACCCAGCAGGGGATCCACGACTCCAGGTCCTGGAACCAGCGCATCGGCCAGGCCGCAAACGACCACTTGGTGAAAGCGCAGGCCCCGCGAGGCACCGAAAGGCGCTACGAAGACCCCGTCTGCGAAGCCCCCCCTGCCCGGTTCCCTTGCGTCGGGGTCGGTCTGCTCGAGTAGGACTCTGATCGCGAACCGAAAAGAGGTCAGGTCGGCCCCCCCCGACACCTGGTCGAGATCTCCGAGTGATTCCACGAGCCCGCGCACCTGAGCCGTGGCGACCAGCTCCTCATGCGGCCAGGGCTCGGTGGAGGCTTCTGGGTCCAGGTATTGGTCAAGGAGGGTGACTGCCCACCGGGCGTGCTCAGCCCAAGTCCCCCCCGGAGGCGTCGTGCGCGCGACGAGGCGCGAAACGAATCTCGACATAGCCTCGGCTTCCGTTGCGTCTGCGTCGTGGTGAGACGCGTGGCGGGCGAGGCGTTCGCTCCACTGTCCCGCACCACCGACGACCCCGGCTGCAGCGGACAGGGCGTCCCACTTGCTCGCGGGCACGGGACGACTATGAGGATCGGCGACGAGGGGCGCGGTAGTGAGCCATGTTGTCACCGCGTCGCGTCTCCAGTCACCACCGGCCAGTTCCAAAAGGCCAAGCAATGCCCGGGCCGTTGCGCACCGGTCGAGACGTCGCAGCCCCGGTCCGTTCGCCGCCGCCCCCGCTCCGGCGAGCTCTTGGTGGATCAGTCGCGTGTAACCGGCTCGTGGCGGATGCAGGATCGCCTGCCGCCACAACGCAACACCATCTTCTGCTGCGCCGAGCACGGCACGGACCGCGGTACGAACCTCCTCGTCGGTGTCGGCACACGGGCGGACCTCGCAGAAGGTCCCGTGGTTGGCCGACGCGTCGACACCGCCGTCGATTGTGCGTGCCCCCAGGTGGCGCAGGACTGCCGCCTCGAGTCGGGGGCATCGACCGAGGTGCCAGGTGCGCAACGGGCCGAGCTCGCTCGTGAGGGTCTTCCGGGTGCGAACCGCCTCCAAGGCGGCGGACGCGACGTCGAAATCGTCGGCGAAGCCACGTGTGTGAAGGCGCCTTCGCACAGCCCGCAGGAGCATGACGAGCGCGTCACCCTGAGTGCTCCTGGCCCCGATGGACTCGAGCACGGAGGGAGGGCAGCGCTGTAGTTCCTGCAGTGCTCGCTCGAGCGCGCCCAAGGCGCGCGGATGCTCGGCGAAATGCCCGAGCCGTCCGCCGCCAGTGAGGACCTCGGTCCGAAGAGCCTCCAGGCGGATCGGACCAGAGGCTGATCTCAACCCCCGCGAGGCGAGCAAAGGGATGCCGAGGGAGCGCACGAACCCTTCCAGCGTTGTGGCATTGACGTTGGCGATTCCCCTGTAGGTGCTGGTATCGGTACCTGTGGCAAGGGCATGCCGCACGAACACCGCTGCGTAGCCGGAGGCCGTGATCACTGTGACCGGCGCCAACCGGTCGCGCCCCTTGGCCTCGGCAACGGCGGCGAGGAGCTGAGCGGGGACCTGCTCGGTGCCGACATCGTCTACGTCGCCCATGACTGGGCGCATGCTACGGCTCGGGTGTAGCGCCGAGCGATGTCTCCTCGCGTTCTCGTGACCATGGCGGCTCGTGGGCGTGGCGATCCCGAAGGTGCCAGGCGGCGAAGGTGTTTCCGAGGACGTCTCGCCGCGCGAGCTCGATCCCAGCTTGCGTGTCGTCGCCTCTCAGCCGACAGCGGTGACGATGACCATGACCACGCCGAACACGAGGCAGTAGATGCCGAACGGCGTGAGAGTCTTCGTCTTGAAATAGTTCATGAGGAAACGCACCGAGATCACCGCTGTGACAGCCGCACAGACGGCGGCGACGAGGGCCTGCCCGCGTATCCCGTTGCCCAGAGGGCCTGTCAGGTCGGAGACCTTCAACAATCCCGCAGCGAGAATTATCGGGGTGGCGAGCAGAAAGGCGAACCGGGCCGAGTCCTCGTGGTCCATTCCGCGTACGAGCCCGGCTGTCATGCAGACACCTTCGCGGCTTATGCCCGCTATCAGTGCCGTGGATTGAGCCACGCCGATCAAGCCCGCCTCCTTGAAGTGCAGAGTGTCGAGCTTGCGGTCGCCTTCTTCGTTTGCGCCACGGCGGACGGCCAGGGCTCTCACCTCGGAGCGGCGCCGAAGTCGTTCCGCTGCGAGGAGGATGAAGCCATTGAGGATGAGGAAGAACGCCGCGGCTTCGGGTTTCGCGAGCGCAACACGCAACGGGTGTTCGAGGAGGATCCCGAGAATCCCGGCGGGGATGCTGGCCACGACGATGAGCCACGCCAGGCGTTCGGTCGGTGTCTCGACTCGTCTCTTGACCAAGGTGGCGAACAATGCGGTGATGATCCGGACCCAGTCTTGCCAGAAGTAGATGAGCAGGCCTATAGCGCTTCCCACGTGGAGCATGACGAGAAAGGCGAGCCAGTGCGACTCGGGATTGGACTGCGCCTTTACCACCGAGTGCCACCCGAACAGAGATGGGAAGAGAACGGTGTGGCCCAGGCTCGAGACCGGGAACAACTCGCTCACACCTTGGAGGATTCCGAGGATGACGGCCTGGAGCATGCTGATCCGCAGGTGGACGCTGCCCGCCGAGCTTGAGGCGAGCAACGCCGCGTGCAAGTGCGCGTGGGCCGCTGCTGTCGCTGGCAGGAACCGGAGCACGTCGAGGCCCTTTCTGATTGCTGCGAATCCGGGTTTGTCAGCCCCAGGCTGCAGGCGCCGCCAGGGTACCAACGCCGATCACCGCTACAAAGGCAGGGCCTTTGGTCGACGGAGAGATTGTTCTTCGCATGTTCACAGTCTCATAGGGCGTTCTTTGACGCTTCCCAGGTTCTTCCCAGGTTCTTGGGCCATTCTGTCCGAAGACCGCGTCATGTCCGATATGACAGCGGTGTCATGGAATCGCGAGTGTCGCGAACCATGGCTAGGTCGGTGTCTGCGGGATCCATCTCGCAGTGGCCTGGGGCCGACGCCCCACCCGCACGGGCTCAAGTGTCGGGTAGCGGTGGCGCCAGGAGCACCGAGAAGCTTCGCAAGAGGAGGCCGCAAGGGTGAGGATTCTTGTGCTCGGCGGCGACGGCTACCTGGGGTGGCCGACCGCGCTGCACCTGTCGCACGGTGGGCACGACGTAGGCATCGTGGACAACTTCGTTCGGCGTCAGTACGACCACGAGATGGGCGTGGAAAGCCTTGTGCCGATACGCCAGCTCCACCACCGGTTGCGGACCTGGGAGCAGGTGTCCGGGCTGCGGATCGAGGCGTTCGTTGGGGACATGACGGACGCTCCGTTTGTGGAGCAAACCTTCGACTGCTTCGAGCCCGAGGCCGTCGTGCACTTTGCCGAGCAGCGCTCAGCGCCGTATTCGATGATCGACAGGCAGCACGCGGTCTATACCCAGTGCAACAACGTGGTGGGGACTCTGAACCTGTTGTACGCGATCGCCGCGCGTGACCCGTCGATCCACCTGGTGAAGCTCGGGACGATGGGTGAGTACGGGACCCCGAACATCGACATCGAGGAAGGGTTCATCGAGATCACGCACAAGGGTCGTACCGACGTGTTGCCCTACCCGAAACAGGCAGGGTCCTTCTACCACCTGTCGAAGGTCCACGACAGTCACAACATTCAATTCGCGTGCCGGACTTGGGGGCTCAGGGCGACAGATCTGAACCAGGGCATCGTCTACGGACAGGAGACCGACGAGACGACGGCGCACCCCGACCTTGCCACGCGTTTCGACTACGACTCGGTGTTCGGGACCGTGTTGAACAGGTTCTGTGTACAAGCCGTCGTCGGGCACCCCCTCACGGTCTACGGACGAGGTGGTCAGACTCGGGGCATGCTCGACATCCGCGACACCCTGGCTTGTGTGGAGCTGGCACTGCTCAACCCGGCGGAAAAAGGCGAGTACAGGGTGTTCAATCAGTTCACGGAGACGTTCTCGGTGATGCAGATGGCCGACATCGTGATAGAGGCCTATCCCGGGAAGGTGCATGTCGAGGAGGTCGAGGACCCACGGGTAGAGCAGGAAGAGCACTACTACCGTGCGGCGCACACGAAGCTGCTCGACCTGGGGCTACTGCCGCACCTCTTGGAGGCTTCGACGATCAGGTCACTGTTGGCGGTGGCAGATCGTCACCGCGATCGGGTGGACATGGACGCCATAGGGCCCACGGTCGACTGGCGCCGGACCGCCAGCCCTCTTAGGACCACCTCTGGTCTCAGCGCTGGCTGATCCTGGTCGGGCCCGCCGCGGTCTGAGATGCACGTTCTAAGGTGCTGCAATGGTCGGGCGCAGACGTCGCATCCGAAGGCGACGCGTGCTCGCACGAAGGTTGTTCCCGACTCTCGTGCTCGCCGCCTGCAGCGCCGTTGTGGCCGTTCTGGTGATCGGCACTGTGTCGCAGATCTCTCCCGCGTCCAGTTCGTACCGCAGAACGGTGGACCGTAGTTACGCTGTCTTGGCTGCACCTCTGCTTGCTTCTTCGGATTCCTATGGCACTGATCTGGGAACCTTGTTGCATGCGGGTCCTGGCTTCGACCGAGCCAAGTTCTTCGCGGAACTTGACACGCTGGCTTCTTCGAGCGAGACCCTCGCACGTCAGTTCAATGCGATCACACCTCCCGTTCCCGCAGTGGCGGCGGGTTCCGATTGCACACGATCCATCGACGGACGGGCCCGGGCACTAGCGAACCTGCGCGTCGCCCTGGAGGGACTGCTCGGCGGAAGGACCGGGAGCGGAGCACTAGCCGCCGACGAGGCAGGCGCGGTTCAATCCATGCATTCGGTGGGTGACGCGCTCGAATCGGACGATGCCTTGTGGGCGGCTTGCAGGAGGTCACTTCGTCGTGCAGCGGGTTCCGCTCGTCTCGTTGCGTCGACATGGGTGTCGGATCCGTCGTCATGGACACCGGGGAACCTCAGCGACTTTGTGGCAGCCGTGATCGGGTCGCCCACGCTGGCACCGGCTCACCGCCTCGCGATCACAAATGTTGTCACGGTGCCGGCGCCGTCGCAGCGCTCGGCTGGCGGCGTCCTCATCCCGCCGACTTCTGCACTACGTGTGCACGTGGTCGTGGCAGACCAGGGCAACTTGGACGAGCAACGGGTGAAGGTCGCGGCTTCACTAACGTCCTCCGGCGCGCAGAGCGGTGTCGCTTCCTCCGGCACGCAAAGCACGGTCTCGCCTGCCGCGACGATCGACATCGCCGCGGGCACCTCGGTCGCGCTTGCACTTTCCGCGCTCGCCGTCGTCCCCGGGGGCTCCTACACGCTGGATGTCGTCACGACGCCGGCATCGCCAGCGAGTCCCGCAGTCATGTCGCTTCCCGTGACAGTGGACAAGGCGGTCACGATCATGTCGGTGTTGCCGTCGGTTAGCGCGGTTAGCGTGGGCAAGAGGTTGACCTATACAGCGAGCGTGTCCGCGTCATTGACGGGGCTGCCCGTGGCAACCGGAACCGTTGTGTTCGACGACGACAGCCTGCCGATTACTGCATGCACCGCCCAGCCGGTGGGCCAAGGTGAGGCGACTTGTTCGGTTCTCTATGCGGCTGCCGGCGTGCACGCGATCACAGCCTTCTACTCAGGTGATTCCAGCCACTCGTCCGCCGCGTCGCCGCCTCTGATCGAGAAGGTCATCGGTGCGCCGACGAGCTCACGAGCTGGGCCGAGAACGCGGGCGGGGGAAAAGCAGCGATAGAAGCCCTGGTGACTGGGTGGCGATAGACGCCCGGTGACTGCGTAGCGATAGACGCCCGGGTGGCGAAGCGGGGAAGAGAGCCCGAGAAGCAAAGCGGGACGAAAGCGCAAAAGAGGCTGAGCTCGCAGCGCCAGAGCTTCCGCATGTGACCGCGGCGCCCGAAGCGCCATAGGATCCATCTAACCTGACAGGAGGGCCCAAGCGTCGTGGCAGAGAGCATCACAATCATCGACAACCGGACGGGGAACCAGCTTGAGATCCCGATCCGCCAGGGGGGGGTACCGGCCAGCGAGTGGCAGAAGCTTCTGCCGGGCATCTCGTTCTACGATCCCGGCCTCACCGCTACCGCTACTTGCGAGAGCGCCATCTCTTTCGTAGACGGGGAGCGGGGCATCCTTCGCTACCGCGGTTACCCGATCGAGGAGCTCGCCGAGCGGTCGAACTATCTGGAGGTGTCGTACCTGCTGATGCACGGTGAACTTCCCACCCCCGAGCAGTTCGACCAGTGGCGCCATCAGATCACCCACCACACGTTCATCCACGAGAACGTACGCAAGCGTTTCCTTGAGGGCTTCCACTACGACGCCCACCCCATGGGGATGCTTGTATCCGCGATGGCGGCGCTGTCCACCTTCTACCCCGAGGCGAAGGACATCTTTGATCCAACGTCGCGGTGGCGTCAGATCATCCGGGTGATCGCCAAGACGCCGACCCTCGCTGCGGCTGCTCACCGTTTCAGCGTGGGCATGCCCTTTGTCTACCCGGACAACTCGCTCGACTTCTGCTCGAACTTCCTTTCGATGATGTGGAAGGTGGCCGAGCCCCGCTTCGAGGCGAACCCAGCGTTGGCGCGAGCCCTGGACATCTTGTTCATTCTCCATGCCGACCATGAGCAGGCCTGCTCCACCACTGCGATGAGGATCCTGGGCTCGTCCCATGCCGATCCGTACTCGTGCTGTGCGGCGGCGTGCGCGGCCCTTTACGGCCCTCGCCACGGGGGAGCCAACGAGGCCGTGATCCGTATGCTCGACGAGATCGGGTCGACCGAGAACGTGCCCGCGTTCATCAACTCGGTCAAGACTGGGCGTGGGCGCCTGCAGGGATTCGGCCACCGCATCTACAAGAGCTACGACCCCCGGGCCAAGATCATCAAGCGCACCGCCGACGAGGTGTTCGCAGTCACCGGCAAGAACCCGCTCCTCGACATTGCCTTGAAGCTCGAGGAGGTCGCGCTCGAAGACGAGTACTTCACCAGCCGGAAGCTCTACCCGAACGTCGACTTCTACTCGGGGCTCATCTATCAGGCCATGGGCTTTCCCCTCGAGATGTTCCCCGTGCTCTTCGCCATTCCCCGGACCTCCGGATGGCTTGCGCACTGGCAGGAGCTGCTCGAGCAGAACGCCAAGATCGTCCGTCCCCGACAGCTGTTCGTCGGCGCAGAGCAACGCGAGTACGTACCACTCGAGAATCGCTGACCGTTGCGTTGGCCCGCCTGGGAGGGGAGCTGCGATGCCGGGCGTGATCGGCAGTGCAGTCAGGGAGTGGGGCGGGCGATGACACGCATAAGGCCCTCTTGGACCATGGAGACCAAGAGCGTGCCGTCACGGGCGAACAAGAAGCCACGAGCGAGACCCCTCGCCCCGTAGGCACTGGGGCTGTCCATGTCGTGGAGCAGCCACTCGTCGGCCCGGAACGGACGGTGGAACCACATGCAGTGGTCGAGGCTGGCTCCCATGAACTCGGTGGCGTGCCATCGCACATCGTGCGGAGCCAGCATCGTGTCGAACAGCGACATGTCAGAGGCGTAGACGGCCACGCACGCGTGGAGAAGCGGGTCGTCGCCGAGCGTGCCGTCAGCCCGGATCCACAGTCGTTGGACGGGCTCGCGACTTTCATGGGCGATCCACGGCAGCTCGCCAACGTGACGCTGGTCTATCGGGTGGGGGCGCGCGAACCAATCAGCCAGCTGGTCCCGGAAGGGTTCGAGCCGCTCCGAGAGGGGCTTGAGCTCATCGGGTGGGGGTACCTCGGGCATGGGCGCCTGATGGACGAGAGGACCTTCCTCGTCGACGTGGAACGACGTCGCCATGTTGAAGATGGCTTCCCCGTGCTGGATCGCCACGACCCGCCGCGTGGTGAACGACCGGCCGTCGCGGATGCGATCGACCTCGTAGAGGATCGGGGCTTTCGGGTCCCCGGGACGCAAGAAGTACGAGTGCAGCGAGTGAACCCGGCCCCGCTCCACGGTGCGTCCGGCTGCCATGAGCGACTGGGCGGCCACCTGGCCCCCGAAGATACGCATGCGGCGTTCGTCGGGACCGACACCCCGGAAGATGTTGACCTCGATCGGCTCGATGTCGAGCAGCTTCACCAGGGAGTCCAGCGCTTCGCCCACAGGCACATCATTCCAGGTGCCCACGGGCCACCCGCAACTGTTCACCCGGCGCAAATTCACAGCCGATCAGAAACAGGCGGGAACAAGCCGTCCGTGGCTCGGGGAACTGTCCCGGGGATCGTCCTTCGCCGCCCGTCCTGAGAGACCGTGTGGACCGTCGCGTTCGAGGTTCGGCCATGGTGCGGGGGTAAGGTGGCCCAGATGCCCGGCACGCTCGCGGAGAGCTTCGAGCGCCTTCGGCGCGTGTACCAGACCCCTTCTGGGAAGAAGATGGTCCGTTACACGATGGTGTCGGTGGTCTCGACCATCGTGTCCCTCGGGGTCCTGTTCCTCGTATTCGGCGTGGCTCACCTGTGGTCGGAGGTGCCGTCCGCCGTCTTCGCCAACGCGGTCGCAACGGTGCCCTCCTACTACTTGAACCGCCGGTGGGCGTGGGGCAAGGCAGGGCGGTCGCACCTGGTGAAGGAGGTCCTTCCGTTCTGGCTCGCTTCGTTCGCAGGTTTGGCGTTGTCCACCTGGGCGGCCGCTATGGCCCGCGATTTCAGCGACTCGCACCACTTGCACCACTTCGGGCACACGGTGGTCGTCCTGGGCGCGAACTTGGCCGCCTACGGTGTGCTTTGGGTCGGGAAGTTCCTGCTCTTCGAGCAACTCTTCCGCCACCGGCCGACAGCCGAAGCGCACAGCGAGGCGGAGGTCGCGCGAAACGAGACCACGCAGGCGACAGATGTCGACACAGCACAGGTGTTCGTGCCGGATCAGCCGGAGATTGTCTCGGCCCGTGGGCAGATCGCCGTCGAGAGCGGATCAGTCGCGGAAGTTGGTGCACTGGAGGGGGATGCCGAAGTCCCCTTCCTTGAGCGCCTGGATCACCGCCTGTAGATCGTCACGTTTCTTCGAGGAGACCCGGACCTGGTCACCTTGAGTCTGTGAGGAGACCCCCTTCAGGTTCATGTCCTTGATGAACCTGTTGATGCGCTTGGCGTTGTCAACGGAGATACCCGCGTGGATCGCGATGCGCTGGCGGACCGCTCCCTTCGCGGCCTCCTCCACTTTTTTGTCCTCGAGAGCTTTGAGCGATACCTGCCTGCGGACGAGCTTCTCCTCGAGCACCTGGTGGAGGGCGCGTAGACGATCCTCAGTGGTCGAGTGAAGAACGAGCTCCCCAGCACCGAGCTCGATCGAGGAATCGGTACCTTTGAAGTCGAAGCGCGTTCGAGCCTCACGATTGGCCTGGTCCACAGCGTTGCGAACCTCTTGCATGTCCACCTCGGAGACGGCGTCGAAGGTCGGCATGAGCGACACCCTAATGCTGCGTGTCATGCATGCCCTTGGCGCCGGTGGATCGCCGGTTGCGCGTCGTCTCGGAGGGGTGCCTGCAACGGGTCATGTGGTCCCCGCGGTAACGTCGGTCCGGGTCGGTGCCCGAGCGGACAAAGGGAGCAGGCTGTAAACCTGCCGGCATTGCCTACGAAGGTTCGAATCCTTCCCGGCCCACTTCGCGGCCCACTTCCTGGCAGATCGGTCCGCAGACTGTGGTCCGTCCGGTTGTCGCAGCGTTTGCCCGATCGACTTGCCTTTGGGAAACGCCTCGTTACAATGCCGTTACGAAGAGTCCCCGTCTCCGGCAGGAGCTTGTTGACGGGCCGGCCCTGCGGAGGTAGCCGGGTGGTCTACCTTGACCTGGGATTCGAATTCGAGCTGATGGGTCCGAGGTGACTGGCGAAGCGACCAAGACCGATCTTCGTAGGTTCTTCGACCGCCTAGTGCGTGTGCCCGCTCGCAATCTGGCGGCAGCGCCCGCCGTGGTGAGAGTTCTCGATCGGTTGACCAAGTGGGACGAGGCGGTGCGGTCGCGCTGGCCCTTCAGTGCCCTTGTCGGTCCTGACATCCCCCCCGCCTCGGTTGCCGGTGACGGCTCACGTCTTCTCGTGAGGCCCGCGATCCTCGGATGCATCGCCGTCACGGCCATCGCGGCCGGAGTTTCCCAGCAGCGCTCGCCTTTCGTGTTGAAACAGGCTGGCGCGTGGTTCTTCGGAGTGCCCGCCTCGGGTGCGAAACCTTCTGCGCACGGCCTCTTCCTCGGGCTCGTGGCCGTCTACGGGGGGCTGGTGCTCCTCGTGCGCGCCTGGTACAGCCTCATCCGCACCACCTCTCAGCTACAGGAAGTACCCGTGCGCAAGCTCTTGGGGATCTTCGCCCTGTGGGTGCTCCCTCTGTTGCTCGCACCGCCTCTGTTCAGCCGAGACGTCTACAGCTACGTAGCCCAGGGCGAAATGATGAGCCATCACATAAGCCCCTATCACTACGGTCCGGGGGTTCTCGGTGGGGCTCCGTCGGTGGCGTTGGTGGACAAGCTCTGGCTGAACACGCCCGCTCCCTACGGACCCCTCTTCATGCAACTCGACGGCATTCTCACCAGCATCTCGTTCCACCACGAGATTCCCAATCTGCTGTTGCTGCGTCTGCTCGCGCTCGGGGGCGTAGGGCTGATCGCGCTGAGCATCCCCAGCCTGGCCCGCAGCATGGGACGAGACGCCGCGTACGTGTTCACCCTGGCAGTGCTGAATCCGGTCACGATCCTGCACCTAGTGGGAGGTGCCCACAACGATGCCTTGATGCTCGGGCTGATGTTGGCCGGCCTTGCCGTCGCCAAACGCGGTAGACCCGTGGCAGGCATCGTGCTCTGTTCGCTTGCCGCCGCCGTGAAGGTTCCAGCCGCCCTCGGGATCCTCTACATCGCCTGGGAATGGACGGGCGCCGGCTTGCCGCTTCGCGCTCGCGTTCGTCCTGTGATCACGGCCGGATTGGTGGCCGGCGCGGTCATGGGGGCGCTGACTCTTGCCACAGGACTCGGCTGGAGCTGGGTGATGAACCTGGCCACGCCCGGGACGGTCCGCTCATGGGTGGCGCCGGCGACAGGTGCGGGAATCTTGCTGACCGACCTCGTGCACTTGGTGGGGGTGAATGTTCCCCTTCACAGTGTGTTGTCGGCGACCAGAGTCCTGGGGCTCGGCGCGGCAGCGGTAGTCGGGGTGCGGTTATTGCTGCGCTGCGACCAGGTTGGCGCCCTGCGCGCCATGGGACTCACGATGCTGCTCGTGGTGCTGCTCGGCCCGGTGGTCCAACCGTGGTACCTGTCGTGGGGTCTGCTGCTTCTCGCCCCGGTGGCGATCGGGAGGATCCGTTCGCTCATCATCGGGCTTTCCGTGTTCTCCATCTTGGTGGGCTTGCCCGGAGGCCGGCAGCTGGTATGGGATCTGCTGCACGCCAACCCGTTGAGCGTGGCTGCCGCACTGCTGGTGTGCCTCGGGATCCTCACGGTTCCGCTCACTCCGTTCGACCGCGAGCAGCTTCTTTCCCGCTGGCGCCGGCGTGGTGACGGACCGAGAAGGCAGGTGGGCGAGCAGACCCCTGACCTCGACTACGCCGGTGTTTGAGCGGATGCCCGAATAGATCGAGGTAGTACCGACCGGCGCGCTGCAAGAGCGGCCGGCTCGTTTGTCTCCAGCCTGCCTCCAGCCTGCCTCCAGCCTGCTTGCAGGCTGGAGGCAGGCTGCAGCCAGAAGGACGTGGCGTCCGGTCGGGTCGGTTGGGACCCTTCTCAAAGCATTCGCTGGAGGATGGCTACGTCGAGCCAACGACCGAACTTCCGGCCGACCTCACGCTCTATGCCCACAAGGGCGAATCCGCAGCTCTGGTGGAGGGCAATGGACGGGGTGTTGTCAGTGGTGGTCCTGGCGATCACGGTGTGGAAGCCCTGGTCGGTCGCCAGGCGGACGAGCTCCTCGAGCAGCATGCGGCCCACGCCGCGACCACGCCAGTCCCCTTCGACGTACACCGAGTCCTCCACCGTCGTGGCATAGGCCGCACGGTCGTGAAACGGCGAGAGCGAGCCGAAGCCGCACACCTCGGGGCCCTCCACGGCGACGAGGGCTGGGTGTACGCCCTGATGCCGAGCGACCCAAGCATGCTGGGCGCGTGCGGTGCGCGGCTCGAGGTCGAAGGTGACCGTCGATTCCGTCACCTCCGCGTTGTAGATGCGACGGATCGCCTCGGCGTCGCCCGCATTCGCCAAGCGGACCTGCATCAGATGGGATGGTACTGGCGGGCAGCGCTTCGGCAGAGTGGGCGAGGGACGGTATGCTGCGACGCTGCGGCAAGTGCCGTGCCGGCCCCCTTAGCTCAGTCGGTAGAGCACAGCCATGGTAAGGCTGGTGTCGTCGGTTCGATTCCGACAGGGGGCTCACCTACGGTCGGCAGTGGGGCTGGGGTCCCGCCGCCTGGAGGTGAGGTCCCGCCGTCTGGACGGGTGGGGCTCCACAAAGGGGCCGTAGGCGTCACCAACACGGCGGCGTAGCTCAGTTGGCAGAGCACACGGCTCATAATCGTGGGGTCGCGGGTTCGAGTCCCGCCGCCGCTACAGGCCGTCAGGCGGAGTCCCCTGGGGCGTCTTGCCCCAGGGGATGCAGAGCAGGAGCTACAGCAGGAGCGACGATGGCGAAGAACGAGAAGCGTGTGCAGATCACCTTGGCATGCGAGGTGTGCAAACGGCGCAACTACATCACGATGAAGAATCGGCAGAACGACCGTGAGCGTATCGAGATGAACAAGTACTGCCGCTGGGACCGCCGTCACACCCTTCACAAAGAGACCCGTTAGGGGGCCGAGGCGCGCCTCGGACCGAAGGTGCAATGAAGACCGCCCGCCACCGGCAGGGAGCCTCTCCCGTGCCCGGGGGCGCCGCAGTCCGCCTGTGGAACGAGGTAACCTTCGTCATCGGGTCCCCAAAGGCCGGCTGGGTGGCAGTGGTGCCCTAGCTGCCGGAGGGCAGTAGCTCAACTGGTAGAGCACCGGTCTCCAAAACCGGCGGCTGGGGGTTCGAGTCCCTCCTGCCCTGCCACTCCCTTTCCGCCAAGAGTTGCGCAGTCGAGAGGCATGCGAAGCCGTGAACCGAGAGATGAAGCGCATAATGCAGCGCCAGGGCCAAGTGGAGGCCGACGGCTCTCCCGCGGTCCGGCGCCAGGCACCGACGAAGCCTCGCCCGCAGGCGCAACCGGAGATGTCCGCCGTCGGCCGGGTGGTGGAGTTCACTCGGGAGGTGCGCTCCGAGCTGCGACAAGTGGCGTGGCCTACGCGCCCCGAGGTCGTCAATTCGGCGACGGTCGTCTTCATCACCTTGGTGCTGCTGGTGTGCCTGATCTTCCTCCTGAACTACGCGTTCTCGCACGCCGTGATCTTCCTCTTCAAGTCGTGAGCCGTAGATCATGAGCGAGCTGCTCAAGGGGCCCGAGGGCTCCGAACCACACCCAGTCACCGTGGCCGGCGAGGAGCCGGGCGAAGTCACCGTGGCCGGCGAGGAGCCGGGCGAAGTCACCGTGGCCGACGAAGAGCTGGGCGAAGTCACCGTGGCCGGCGAGGAGCCGGGCGAAGTCACCGTGGCCGACGAAGAGCTGGGCGAAGACGAAGGGGCCGACGAGGAGCTGGGCGAAGACGAAGGCGAGCCCGGGGTCTTCGTCGAGAGCCCCTACGACCGGCCAGGCCAATGGTTCGTGGTTCACACGTACGCGGGCTACGAGAACAAGGTGAAGTCGAACCTCGAGAGCCGGATCGTTTCGATGAACATGGAGGACCGGATCTTCGAGGTCGTGATTCCCATGGAGGACGTCGTCGAGTTCAAGGGTGGCAAGAAGGTGATCGTGCAGAAGAAGGTGTTCCCTGGCTATCTGCTCACCCGTTGCGGTCTCGACGACGATTCGTGGTCGGTCATCCGCAACACCCCGGGTGTCACGGGGTTCGTCGGCCCGGGGACGAAGCCCACTCCGCTGTCGCGCCGCGAGGTGGAGAGCATCCTGCAGGTGAAGGTGGAAGGCGGCGTCGAGCCGACGAAGAAGACCCGGCCCAGGCTCGAGTACGAGGTCGGCGAGACCGTGCGCGTGCGCGAGGGGCCATTCGCCGATTTCTCCGGGCAGATAGACGAGATCAACGAGGACCAGTTCAAGCTGAAGGTTCTGGTCAACATCTTCGGCCGGGAAACACCGGTCGAGCTCGAGTTCAGCCAGGTTGCAAAGCTCTAAGCAGGCCCGACAGGCCCTAACAGTCAGACAGGAGGTCGCACCCCGTGCCGCCGAGGAAGAAGATTCTGGCAGTCGTGAAGATCCAGCTGCCCGCCGGGGGTGCGACGCCCGCGCCACCGGTCGGCACCGCGCTCGGGCCCCACGGCGTGCAGACCATGGAATTCTGTCGGCAGTACAACGCGGCAACCGAGAACCAGCGAGGTCAGATCGTTCCTGTCGAGATCACGATTTTCGAGGACCGCTCGTTCTCTTTCGTCTTGAAGACCCCCCCCACCCCCGTGTTGATCCGAGAGGCTGCCGGCGTGGAGAAAGGGGTCGCGGCCGCCGGTCGTGAGCAGGTGGGGAGCATCACCGCTGCCCAGGTTGCCGAAATCGCCAGGATCAAGATGCCAGACCTCAACACCGACGACCTCGAAGCGGCCAAGCTCCAGGTGGAGGGGACGGCGCGTTCGATGGGTGTTGCCGTCACTCGCTGAGTGGCAGCTCGGTAGCGGCGAGTGGCAAGAAGAAGAGAGGAACCGACGTGCACAGAGGAAAGGCGTACGCCGCAGCGCTCGAGCGGCTCGACCGAGAGCGGCTGTACTCACCGGCGGAGGCCGTCGATCTCCTGAAAGACGTTGCCGCGGCCTCGTTCGACGAGACGGTCGAGCTGGCCGTGCGGCTGGCAGTGGACCCCCGAAAGGCGGACCAGATCGTAAGGGGGACCTTGAGCCTCCCGGCAGGCACCGGGAGGAGCACCCGCGTCGTCGTCTTCGCCGCTGGGGAGGACGCTGCGGCTGCTCGCGAAGCGGGGGCAGAAGCTGTCGGCGCTGACGACCTGGTGGCACGGATCGAAGGCGGCTACCTCGAATTCGACGTTGCCATCGCCACACCCGCCCTCATGGGCCAAGTGGGCAAGCTCGGGCGCGTGCTGGGGCCACGCGGCCTCATGCCCAACCCCAAGACAGGTACCGTGACGACCGACGTGGGCAAAGCGGTTACCGAATTCAAAGGTGGGCGCGTCGAGTACAGGACGGACAAAGTCGGCAACGTGCACGTTGTCATCGGCAAGGTCTCCTTCTCGCGTGAGCAGCTGCTGGACAACTTCCACACGGTCATCGACGAGCTCGTGCGGGCGAAGCCGGCAGCCGCCAAGGGCCGCTACCTGCGCTCGGTCACCCTCGCATCCACGATGTCGCCGGGCATAAGAATTGATCCCTCCCGGGCCCGCGAGGTGGAGGAACTGGTCACGCCGGCGTAGAACGCGTCCACTGGCGCGTCGGGTAGGCTCCCCTGCGAGTCGAGACAGAGCCGTCGCCGTAGACCTCCGGTTGCGCCACTGGCGTCGAAGGGGCCTTGGCCCACCCGACTAGGCGACGACCACGTTCCACCTCGGGGTCTTAGGTCCCTGCTCGGTGGCCGCGGTGACGGCCAGGACACCTGCGTCGCGAGACGCACGCAGGTCGATGCACCGAGGTGCATCGATGAGCAGGAGAGCCAAATGAACGACCCGAGACCCGGGAAGGTTGCAGTGGTCGACGAGGTACGCGTGCGCCTCGATTCGGCCGTGGCCGTTGTCCTCACCGAGTATCGCGGTCTCGCCGTGAGCGAGATGGCCGAGCTTCGCCGCGCGCTTCGAGCCGCGGGCAGCGAATACAAGGTTTACAAAAACACGTTGGTGAAGTTGGCGGTCGCAGGTGGGCGTTACCAGGTGATCGACCCGTTGCTGAAGGGGCCCACTGGCATCGCCTTCGTTTCGGGAGAGATCACCGCCGTGGCGAAGGCGCTGCGTGACTACGCGCGAGTGAACCCCAACCTGGTAGTGAAGGGAGGGCTCCACGGTGAGGAGTTCCTTTCGACCCAGGACCTCGCCTGCCTGGCCGACTTGCCTTCGCGCGAAGTTCTGCTGGCTGGGATCGCCGCCGCGATGGCTGGCCCCTTGCGACAACTCGCAGGCCTGCTCCAGGCGCTACCCCGCAGCTTCGCCTATGGCTTGCATGCACTGATCGAGGAGCGAGGCGGACCACCACTGGCCGCGCAGGAAGACGAGGAACGACCAGCGGCTCCGCAGGCTCCGGAGAACGGCGCAACGGCGACCACGATCGCCGCTGGAGAGAGCGTGTAGGCCGACGAGGCCCAAACCAGACCGACGAGGCCCAAACCAGACCGACGAGGCCCAAACCAGACCAACAAGATCCAAACCAGAAGGAGGACGGCAAAGGTGGCTGAGAAGACCCTGACCAAGAGCGAGATCATCGACGGGATCGCTAATTTGAGCGTGCTGGAGCTCTCGGAGCTCTTGAAAGACTTCGAGGAGCGCTTTGGCGTGACGGCTGCGGCACCTGTTGCGGTGGCTGCACCCGCGGCAGGAGGGGGTGGTGCAGAGCCGGCGCCCGGCGAGGAGGAAAAGACCGAGTTCGACGTGATCCTTACCAGTGCTGGAGACAAGAAGATCCAGGTCATCAAAGAGGTCCGCGCACTGACGAGCCTCGGTCTCAAAGAGGCCAAAGACCTGGTCGACTCGGCGCCCAAGACAGTGCTCGAGAGGGTGTCGAAGGCTGATGCCGACAAGGCCAAGACCAAGCTCGAAGAGGCCGGTGGCACCGTCGAGATGAAGTGAGCCCTGCGGGCGCCGTCGGGCGTCTCGCGCGCCTAAAAGTGGTTGACGGAGACCGGGTACTTCCGTAGTGTGGTTGTGGCAGCAGCCGGGGGGTTGTTGTCTGACGCGTTCTCGCGTATACTGTTAGGTTGCCGTGCTCCTTTTTCGCGTCATCCCGCATTCGACGGCTTAATGGCGCGCGCCCTGGCTCCACCTGCCCGGTCTCGCTTCCGTTGGCCACGTGACAGATCCGGTATCGAGACCGGCCGCGAGGTTCCGGGCACCGCCGAAGCGGCCGCATGACCCGAACCCAGCAGTGTGGGCACACGGCGACCGTGCACTACCGGTTCTCACCGCGTGGCCCCCGACCGCGTAGCCCAGCAGCACCCTGAACACCGTCTCCACCGTCACGATCGAATCGACCAGAGCCACCCACACTCACCGACCGACACCGCAAGATCCCACCGACCGACACCGCACTTTGGAGGAAGACCGTTGCCTGCACGGTCAAAAAGCCCGGGGCGTTTCAGCTTTGCCAACCTCGACGAGGTCGTGCCCCTGCCGGACCTCGTCGCGATCCAGCGGGACTCCTTCCGCTGGTTCCTCGAGAAGGGATTGGCCGAAGCGTTCGCCGACATCAGCCCAATCGAGGATTTCACGGGCCAGCTGAGCCTGGAACTGGAGTTCGATCCGACCGATCCTGACCTTCGCCCGTCCCCGAAGTTCTCCGAGGCCGAGTGCAAAGAGAAGGACATGATCTACGCCGCGCCTGTCTTCGTGCGAGCACGCTTCATGAACGCCCAGACCGGTGAGATCAAGGAACAGACCGTCTTCATGGGGGATTTCCCGATGATGACGGACAAGGGCACGTTCATTATCAACGGTACCGAGCGTGTGGTGGTGAGCCAGCTGGTGCGGTCCCCGGGTGTCATCTTTCAACCGGGCCGTGATCCGAAGACGATCGTTACCGGCACCATCCACCCCTATCGAGGCGAGTGGATCGAGCTGGACGTCGAGGCCAAGCCGTCCAAGGACGTCACGGCTGGTGCGCGCGTGGCTCGGAAACGACGCTTGTCGTTGTTCGTCCTGCTACGGGCGCTCGGTTACGAAGACGAAGGCTTCCTTGCCCGCTTCGTGCGGCACTTCGACTTCCTCGAGGGTCAGTGGGAGCGCGAACGCGACGTCGCTCCAACCCGTGAGGAGGCACTGCTCGAGATCTACAAGCGGGCACGCCCAGGAGAGCCGCTCTCAGCGGAGGCGGCGCGCGGCTACTTCGAGAACGCCTTCTTCAATCCGAAGCGCTACGACCTGACCCGGGTCGGCCGCTACAAGCTCAACCGCAAGCTCGGTCCGGAGATCGAGCGCGTCTGTGAGCTGCTCGACGTCGATCTCGAGCGTCCGGCACCCGACCAGGGTGTGTTGAGCCCCTCGGAAATCTTGGCGACTGCCACGTACATGCTCCACCTGGCGGACGGCGAGGCAGGGTACCGCATCGACGACCAAGACCACTTCGCGAACCGGCGTATCAGGTCTGTGGGCGAACTGATCCAGAATCAGGTGCGTGTCGGGCTGAGCAGGATGGAAAGGGTCGTGCGCGAACGCATGACCACCCAGGATGTCGAGGCGATCACGCCCCAGACCCTCATCAACATCCGGCCGGTGGTTGCTGCCATCAAAGAGTTCTTCGGGACGAGCCAGCTGAGCCAGTTCATGGACCAGAACAACCCGCTCTCGGGCCTGGCCCACAAGCGGCGACTCTCAGCGCTCGGTCCGGGCGGGCTCTCGCGTGAGCGCGCCGGTTTCGAGGTGCGTGACGTGCACAGCTCCCACTACGGGCGCATGTGCCCGATCGAGACGCCCGAGGGCCCGAACATCGGCCTGATCGGAGCACTTGCCACCTATGCCCGGGTCAACGAGTACGGGTTCATCGAGACCCCATACCGCCGCGTGGTCGACGGTCGGGTGAGTGACGAGATCGTGTACCTGGCTGCCGACGAGGAAGAAGAGCACGTCATAGCCCAGGCCAACGCAAAGCTCGATGAGCACAACCGATTCGCCGTCGACCGGGTGCTCGTCAGGCGCGGTCCCCAAGGGGCCGGCGTACGTGTCGGTGCCACGTCCACCTCGTACGGGACCACGAGCGAGGTCGACTTCGTGCCCCCGGTCGAGGTCGACCTGATGGACGTCTCGCCGAAGCAAATCGTCTCGGTGTCGACAGCGCTCATCCCCTTCGTCGAGCACGACGACGCCAACCGGGCCCTGATGGGCGCCAACATGCAGAAGCAGGCGGTGCCGCTAGTTGTTCCTGAGGCTCCCTACATCGGCACGGGCGTGGAGGCGCGCGCGGCACGCGACGCCGGAGATGTCCTTCTGGCCGAGGGCGAAGGAACGGTGACCGAGGTGTCGGGCGACAACGTGACCGTTGAGTACCGCGCGAACCAACGCGACCAGCTGGGTCGCGATCTCGGCCGCAAGCGCTACACGCTGGCCAGGTTCCGCCGGTCCAACCAGAACACCTCGATCAACCAGAAGGTCGTCGTGGACGAAGGTCAGAAGGTCTCGACCGGCGACGTTCTCGCCGACGGGCCTGCAACCCACAACGGGGAGCTGGCTCTGGGCAAGAACCTGCTGGTCGCGTTCATGCCCTGGGAGGGCTACAACTTTGAGGACGCCATCATCATCTCCGAACGCCTGGTACGAGACGACGTGCTCACGTCCATCCACATCGAGGAGCATGAGGTCGACGCGCGGGACACGAAGCTCGGTGCTGAGGAGATCACCCGCGACATACCCAATCTCTCCGAGGAGATCCTGGCGGATCTCGACGAGCGCGGGATCATCCGGATCGGAGCCGAGGTCGACGCCGGGGACGTGCTCGTGGGCAAGGTCACCCCCAAGGGCGAGACCGAACAGACCCCCGAGGAGCGCCTCCTTCGGGCGATCTTCGGTGAAAAGGCGCGCGAGGTACGTGACACCTCGTTGAAGGTGCCCCATGGCGAGTCCGGAAAGGTGATCGATGTGCGGGTCTTCTCCCGGGAGGACTCCCACGAGCTCCCGCCCGGGGTCAACCAGCTCGTCCGGGTGTACGTGGCCCAGAAGCGAAAGATCTCCGAAGGCGACAAGCTGGCCGGCCGTCACGGGAACAAGGGTGTGATCTCGAAGATCCTTCCCATAGAGGACATGCCGTTCCTCGCGGACGGCACCCCCGTCGACATCATCTTGAACCCACTGGGTGTTCCCAGCCGGATGAACGTGGGCCAGGTGCTCGAGTCACACCTGGGCTACGCGGCACGCTGGGGCTGGGACGGGGACGGAACGAGCGTCTCGTCTGCTGTCGGAGAAGGGAGCACCGCCTCGAGGGGCGGTGCGCGATCTGCGAACGGCGCGGCACACGACCGGCGCGACAGCCGTACCAAGACCCGCCCACGTACCGAACCGGCCGTGTGGGTGGCGACGCCGGCCTTCGACGGGGCGCACTGGGACGAGGAGGACGAAGCAGGCCGGCACCCCACCATCCGCCGTCTCTTCGAGCGATTGCATCCTGACTCGGCCGACGGTACGCGCCAGATCGGTTCCGACGGCAAGGCCACTCTCTACAACGGCAGGACCGGCGAGCCCTACGACAACCCGGTCTCGGTCGGCTACGTGTACATCTTGAAGCTTGCTCACCTCGTCGACGACAAGATCCACGCCCGCTCGACCGGGCCTTACTCGATGATCACCCAGCAGCCCCTCGGTGGGAAGGCGCAGTTCGGCGGGCAGCGTTTCGGCGAGATGGAGGTGTGGGCGCTCGAGGCGTACGGGGCGGCCTACGCGCTGCAAGAGCTACTCACGATCAAGTCCGACGACGTGCTCGGACGTGTCAAGGTCTACGAGGCAATCGTGAAGGGGGAGAACATCCCCGAGCCGGGCATCCCCGAGAGCTTCAAGGTTCTCATAAAGGAGATGCAGTCACTGTGTTTGAACGTCGAAGTGCTGTCGACGACGGGTGAGGAGATCGAGATGCGAGAGCTCGACGAGGACGTGTTCCGAACCGCCGAGGAGCTGGGCATCGACATCAGCCGCCCCGAGCGAGGCTCGGACGAAGAGGACGAGCGCCGCGCTGCGGAGAGGAGCTTCTGAGAATGCTCGACGTGAACGACTTCGACCAGCTCAGGATCGGCCTTGCTACTGCCGAGTCCATCCGCTCATGGTCCAACGGCGAGGTCAAGAAGCCCGAGACGATCAACTACCGCACTTTGCGCCCGGAGAAGGACGGGTTGTTCTGCGAGAAGATCTTCGGTCCCACGAAGGACTGGGAGTGCTATTGCGGGAAGTACAAGCGCGTCCGCTTCCGGGGGATCATCTGCGAGCGCTGTGGTGTCGAGGTCACACGCTCGAAAGTCCGGCGCGAGCGGATGGGCCATATCGAGCTCGCCGCTCCGGTGGTGCACATTTGGTATCTGCGCGGCACCCGTAGCTGGCTCGCGTACCTGCTGATGGGGACAGAGGCTCGCGAGGAACTAAAGGCCAAGCAGCTCGAGAAGGTCATCTACTTCGCCGCCAACCTGGTCACCTGGGTGGACGAGGAACGCCGTCGCGAAGACATCCCGGCGCTCGAAGCCGAGTTGGCCGAGGAGCTGTCCCAGCTCGAGCGCCAGCGCGACGTCGAGATCGATCGTCGGTTCAAGGCGCTCGAATCGGAGCTCGCCGAGCTCGAGGCCGGGGGTGCGAAGGACACCGAGATCAAGGCCTGCCAGCGGCTGGCGGAGAAGGAGATCGGCGCGCTCCGAGAGCGGACCGAGGCGGAGATCGACTTGGCCAAGCGTGCCTTCGACGAGTTTCGCGATCTCTACGCCCGCAAGATCATCGAGGACGAGCTGTTGTGGCGGGAGCTCAAGGGTCGCTATGACGATTACTTCGAGGGTGGGATGGGGGCGGAGGCCATTTCCGGGCTCATCGATCGCATCGACTTCGACGTGGAGGAGACGAAGCTTCGCGAGGCGATCGACGCCACCGACGGCCGTCGACCGCTGTCTGCCCAGCGCCGCCAGAAGGCCATCAAGCGGCTCAAGATCGTCTCGGCATTCAATTGCCGCGACGACCACGGCCGGCGTGTGAACGATCCGCGGGCGATGATCCTGGGTGTCGTACCCGTGATCCCGCCCGACCTGCGACCGATGGTCCAGCTCGACGGCGGTCGCTTCGCAACCTCGGACCTGAACGACCTCTACCGGCGTGTGATCAATCGCAACAACCGGCTCAAGAGGCTGCTCGACCTCGGGGCACCGGAGATCATCATCAACAACGAGAAGCGAATGCTCCAAGAGGCGGTCGACGCACTCTTCGACAACGGCAGGCGAGGCCGGCCGGTGACCGGCCCGGGCAATCGGCCGCTCAAGAGCCTGTCGGACATGCTGAAAGGCAAGCAGGGCAGGTTCCGGCAGAACCTGCTCGGCAAGCGCGTCGACTACTCGGGGCGTTCGGTCATAGTCATAGGTCCCACTCTGCAGCTCCACCAGTGCGGTTTGCCCAAGCTGATGGCCCTCGAGCTCTTCAAGCCGTTCGTTATGAAGAGGCTGGTCGACACGGAGCTGGCCCAGAACATCAAATCGGCCAAGCGCATGGTGGAGCGTCGCCGGCCCCAGGTGTGGGACGTGCTCGAAGGTGTCATCCAGGAGCACCCTGTCCTGCTGAATCGGGCGCCCACGCTGCACCGCCTGGGCATCCAGGCGTTCGAGCCGGTGCTGGTCGAGGGAAAGGCCGTCCAGGTGCACCCTCTGGTGTGCACCGCCTTCAACGCTGACTTCGACGGCGACCAGATGGCGGTCCACCTTCCGCTGTCCTCAGAGGCTCAGTCCGAGGCGCGTGTCCTCATGCTGTCTGCCAACAACATCTTGTCCCCAGCCACCGGGAGGCCCATCACGGTGCCCACCCAGGACATGGTCTTCGGTGCCTACTACCTCACCCTCGCGAGGGACGGGGCCAAGGGCGAGGGCCTCACGTTCCGCCACGCCTACGAAGTCGAACGTGCACTCGACGAGCGGGAGGTGGACCTGCACGCCAAGATCGTTCTGCGTCTGCTTCCGGGCTCGTCGCTGTACGCGGCGGCTGCCAAGGCGCTGGGTGCCTCCTCGTTGCCCGCCGACTCCGGCGAGTCTACCGAGTCCGCGGAAGTCGCCGAGTCCGCCGAGGTCGCTGAAGCCGCCGAGCCCGTTGAAGCGGGTGAGCCCGCTGCGACGCCCTCTGGCATCGAGGAGGCCGAGGCGCTCGAGATCACGACCACGCCGGGCCGGGTGCTGTTCAACAGCGCGCTGCCAAAAGGCTTCCGGTTCGTGAACGACGTCGTCGGCAAGCGCTCCACACCCATCGGGGCGATCGTCGAAGAGATCTGTGCCACCGAGCCCAAGCACGTCGTGGCCGAGAGCCTCGACCGTGTGAAGGCTCTCGGTTTCCGTTACGCGGCGCAGTCGGGTCTCACGATCTCCATCGACGACGTGCGCACGCCCGCTCAGAAGCAGTCGATCCTCGAGCGCTACGAGCGCGAGACGGAGAAGGCGGAGACGCAGTTCAAGAGGGGGATCATCACCGACGACGAGCGACGCCAGAAGGAGATCGAGATCTGGACGTCGGCCACCTCGGAGGTGGGCCGGGCCATGGAGAAGGCCCTCTCTGCCATGGCCTTCAACCCGCTCGACATGATGGTGGACTCCGGGGCCAGGGGGAACACCCAGCAGATCCGCCAGATCGCAGGGATGAAGGGCTTGGTGTCCAACCCCCGTGGTGAGATGATCCCCAGGCCGATCAAGTCCTCGTTCCGCGAGGGTCTGTCGGTGCTCGAGTACTTCATCTCGACCCACGGTGCCCGCAAGGGCCTGGCTGACACGGCTTTGCGCACGGCCGACTCGGGGTATCTCACAAGGCGACTCGTCGATGTTGCTCAGGAGCTCATCGTGCGGATTGAGGATTGCGGTACCACCCGCGGTATCTGGCTCGACGACCTCGCGCCCGATGAAGCGGGTCGGCGCTCCTACCTGGAGACACGCGCCTACGGCCGCGTGCTCGCCGAGGACGCGACACTCTCGGACGGTACGGTGCTGTCGACAGGGACGGTTCTCGACGACGAGCTCGTGGCCAAGTTGCGCGACGACGCGGCCGTCTCACGTGTCCGGGTTCGTTCGGTCCTCACGTGTGAGGCCGAGCATGGCATCTGCGCCATGTGCTACGGCCAGTCCCTCGCGACGGGCCGGCTCATCGAGCTCGGTGAGGCGGTGGGTGTGATCGCCGCCCAGTCGATCGGCGAGCCGGGGACGCAGCTCACCATGCGGACGTTCCACACGGGTGGTGTGGTGGGTGAGGACATCACCCACGGCCTTCCCCGTGTGGTCGAGCTCTTCGAGGCCCGCACCCCGAAGGGCGCCGCGGTGCTGGCGCGCGACTCCGGCGTCGTGCGCGTGGAGGAAGAAGAGGGCGGTCGTCGCGTCACGATCATGGCCGAGGACGGCACCGAGGAGTCGGTGCTCGTACCGGCGCGCGCCCACCTCGAGGTGTCTGCCGGTCAGGAGGTCGTCGCAGGCGACGCCCTGGTCGAGGGGCCGAAGGACCCGAAGGAGCTGCTCGAGGTGAAGGGCATTCGCGACACCCAGCAGTACCTGGTGGAAGAAGTTCAGAAGGTCTACCGGGACCAAGGTGTGTCGATCCACGACAAGCACATCGAGCTGATCGTTCGCCAGATGCTCCGTCGTGTGCTCGTCGCCGAGCCTGGTGACTCGCCGTTCCTGCCGGGAGAGCGAGTCGACGCCCAGATCTTCGCCGAGGCGAACCGGAACCTGGTCCAAGAGCAGAAGCGGCCGGCTGAGGGTCGCCCCGAGCTCATGGGGATCACGAAGGCGTCCCTGGCCACCGATTCGTGGCTTTCGGCGGCCTCGTTCCAAGAGACGACCCGGGTTCTTACGGAAGCTGCCATCGAGGGCCGTTCCGATCGCCTGTTCGGGCTGAAGGAGAACATCATCATCGGCAAGTTGATCCCCGCGGGATCCGGCATGGACCACTACCGCGAGATCCAGGTCGACCTGCCAGATGCGGCCGGGGTGTCGTTGCGCAGCTACGGTTATGACGAGGAGACCGAGGATCTTGCCGCGTGGCTCCGAGACGTCGGAGGCCCGCGCGCTGGGACCGAGCAGGCACTTGGCGGCGACGGCCTTCTCGGCGAGGGCGAACAGAGTCTCTACGCCTGGGAGGGTGCGGCACCCGGAGAGCCAGCTTCTTCGTTCGCCTGGCCCGTAGGCGGCACTCCCGATGGCGGGGCGGGTGCCGACAGCGAGCCCCGCAGCACAGAGGGAGAGGGCCAGCTCGGCACGGGCGCTTGAACAGGTAACCTGATAGCTCCGTTGTTCCATTCCGAGAGGTCACGCGTGCCCACCATCGAACAGCTCGTCCGAAAGGGCCGGGCTACGAAGCAGTCCAAGACGAAGACTCCGGCGCTGAAGGGAGCCCCTCAGCGGAGAGGGGTGTGCACGCGCGTCTTCACCACGACTCCGAAGAAGCCGAACTCGGCGCTTCGCAAAGTCGCCCGGGTGCGGCTTACGAGTGGCGTGGAGGTGAGCGCGTACATCCCGGGCGTGGGGCACAACTTGCAGGAGCACTCGATCGTGCTCGTGCGTGGTGGCCGTGTGAAGGACCTCCCCGGTGTTCGTTACAAGGTCATCCGAGGTGCTCTCGACGCGGCGGGTGTTCGCGAGCGGAGCCAGGCCCGGTCGCGCTACGGCGCCAAGAAGGAGGCCTGAGGATGCCCCGGAACGGTCCCGCAGCTCGTCGTGAGCTTGCTCCGGATCCCGTCTATCGGTCAGTGCTCGTCACCCAGGTGGTGAACAAGGTGTTGTCGCGCGGCAAGCGGTCGCTAGCCGAGCGCATCGTCTACGACGCGCTCACCACGGTGCAAGAGAAGACCGGAGCTGACCCGGTGCCCGTGTTGAAGAAGGCAGTGGAGAGCGTCCGCCCCGAGCTCGAGGTTCGAAGCCGCCGCGTGGGTGGGGCCACCTACCAGGTACCGGTGGAGGTGCGCCCACGCAGAGCCACCACGTTGGCGATCCGGTGGCTCGTCTCGTTCGCCCGCCAGCGGCGGGAGAAGACGATGGCACAGCGCCTCGCGAGCGAGGTGCTCGATGCCGCCAACGGCACCGGCGCCGCTGTCAAACGCCGCGAGGACCTGCACAAGATGGCTGAGTCGAACAAGGCCTTCGCCCATTACCGCTGGTAGGGGAGAAGGCGCTGCCGGCCCGCCTGCTGGCCCTGCGACACCGGCGGGAGCGGTCAGTTCAGGACAATCATTTGGTTATCACCCGAGAGCTTGAAGAACATGGCTGAAGCACGCCCGATTCGCGAATTCCCCCTCGCCAGGACCCGCAACATAGGGATCATGGCCCACATCGACGCGGGAAAGACCACGACGACCGAGAGGATCCTCTACTACACCGGCAAGAACTACAAGATAGGCGAGGTCCATGAAGGTGCCGCCACCATGGACTGGATGGTCCAGGAGCAAGAGCGCGGCATCACGATCACCTCTGCTGCCACCACCTGCAAGTGGCGCGACTGCTGGATCAACATCATCGACACACCGGGTCACGTCGACTTCACGATGGAGGTCGAGCGGTCCCTTCGCGTGCTCGACGGCGCCGTGGCTGTCTTCGACGCGGTGGCAGGGGTGGAGCCTCAGACCGAGACCGTGTGGCGCCAGGCGGACAAGTACTCGGTGCCCCGGATTGGCTTCGTGAACAAGATGGACCGCATCGGGGCTGACTTCGCGCGCTCGGTGTCGATGATTCGTGATCGTCTCGATGCAGATCCCGCCGTCATCCAGCTGCCGATCGGGGTGGAGGGCACGTTCTGCGGCATCGTCGACCTGTTGCGGATGGAGGCTTTGGTATGGGACGACGAGATGGGAGAGAAATGGAGCACCGAGCCCCTCCCGGCGGACCTCACCAGCGAGGCGGCACAGGCGCGCCACCAGCTGGTGGATCTGCTGTCCAACTTCGACGACACGATCATGGAGCGCTACGTCGCAGACGAGAAGATCACCACTGACGACCTGCGCAGGGCGCTTCGCAAGGCGACCATCGCGAGCCGGGTCGTCCCCGTGCTTTGCGGGTCAGCCTTCAAGAACAAAGCGGTGCAGCCCCTTCTCGACGCGGTGGTCGACTACCTTCCGAGCCCTCTCGACGTCCCGCCTGCGACGGGGACCTCGCAGAAAGGTGAGGCCGTCGAGCGAAAAGCAGACGACGCGGAGCCCTTTGCCGCCCTCGCGTTCAAGATCATGACCGACCCATACGTGGGCAAGCTCACCTACCTTCGCGTGTACTCCGGGACCCTGGCAAAGGGGGCGACCGTGGTGAACTTCACCAAGAACGGCCGCAAGGAGCGCGTGGGGAGAATCCTGCAGATGCACGCCAACCACCGTGAGGACAAAGATGCCATCTTCACTGGCGACATCGTTGCAGCAGTCGGGCTCAAGGACACCACGACCGGTGACACGCTGTGCGACCCCGCCCATCCTGTCCTCTTGGAGAGCCTCGAGTTCCCCGAGCCCGTGATCCACGTCGCCGTTGAACCGAAGACGAAAGCGGATCAGGACAAGCTAGGCAAGGCCCTGTACGCCCTCTCAGAGGAGGACCCCACCTTCAGGGTGCGCACCGACGAGGAGACGGGTCAGACCGTGATCTCGGGCATGGGCGAGCTGCACCTGGAAGTGCTGGTCGACCGCATGCTGCGGGAATTCAACGTGGATGCCAACGTGGGCAAGCCGCAAGTGGCCTACCGCGAGACCATCCGCCACGCGGTTGAGAAGGTCGAGGGCCGCTATGTGCGCCAGACCGGTGGCCGGGGGCAGTACGGTCACGTGGCCATCAGTCTGGAGCCGACTGGTCCGGGAGGGGGCTATGAGTTCGTCGACAAGATCTCCGGCGGGGTGATCCCCAAGGAGTACATCCCCGCTGTCGACGCCGGGATCCAAGATGCCCTCACGAGCGGGGTGCTGGCCGGCTACCCGGTGGTCGATGTGCGCGTCACCTTGACATACGGCTCGTACCACGAGGTCGACTCATCGGAGATGGCCTTCAAGATCGCCGGGTCCATTGCGGTGAAGGAGGCCGCTCGCAAAGCCGGTCCTGTGCTCCTGGAGCCGGTGATGGCCGTCGAGGTCGTCACGCGGGAGGAGAACATGGGCGACGTGATAGGCGACCTGTCCTCCAGGCGGGGGAAGGTAGAGGGCATGGAACAGCGGGGTGCGAGCCAGGTGATCAGGGCCCTCGTGCCCTTGGCCGACATGTTCGGCTACGCTACCGACCTGCGCTCGCGGACCCAGGGTCGGGCCACTTACACGATGCAGTTCAGCGCGTACCACGAGGTACCGGACTCGATCGCCCGTGAGATCATCGCTCGGGCACGCGGGGAGTAGAAGGAGACGTCATGGCCAAGAAGAAGTTCGAGCGCTCGAAGCCGCACATCAATATCGGGACGATGGGCCACATCGACCACGGTAAGACCATGCTCACGGCGGCCATCACGAAGGTCTTGTCGGAGAAGAACCCGAACGTGGCATACACACCGTTCGAGCAGATCGACAAGGCGCCCGAGGAGAAGCAGCGCGGCATCACGATCCAGATCGCCCACGTCGAGTACGAGACCGACAAGCGCCACTACGCGCACGTCGACATGCCCGGGCACGCTGACTACATCAAGAACATGATCACCGGCGCTGCCCAGATAGACGGAGCCGTCCTCGTGGTCTCTGCTGCCGACGGACCGATGCCGCAGACCCGTGAGCACGTGCTGCTCGCTCGCCAGGTGGGAGTCCCCTACATCGTGGTCGCGCTGAACAAGGTGGACCTGGTCGACGACGAGGAGCTGCTCGACCTGGTCGAGCTCGAGGTGCGAGAGCTACTCACCCAGTACGAGTTCCCGGGCGACGAAGTGCCCGTGGTGCGAGTGAGCGCTACCAAGGGGCTCGAGGGAGACCCGGAGGCGGTCAAGAAGATATTCGAGCTCATGGACGCTGTCGACGACTACATCCCCGAACCCGATCGCCCACTCGACAGGCCCTTCCTCATGCCCATCGAGGACGTGATGTCGATCACCGGCCGGGGCACCGTCGTCACGGGCAAGGTCGAGCAGGGAGTGGTGAAGGTGGGAGACAGCGTGGAGGTCGTCGGGCTGCGTCCCACTCAGAGCACCGTGGTCACCGGCGTCGAGATGTTCCGCAAGCTCCTTGACGAAGGTCGGGCCGGGGACAACATCGGGGCTCTGCTGCGCGGCACGAAGAAAGAGGAGGTCGAGCGCGGCCAGGTACTGGCCAAGCCCGGCTCGATCACCCCGCACACGAACTTCACTGGCCAGGTGTATGTCCTCACGAAGGAAGAGGGTGGCCGGCACAAGCCGTTCTTCAACAACTACCGTCCGCAGTTCTACTTCCGCACCACCGACGTCACCGGGTCGATCACGTTGCCCGAGGGGACCGAGATGGTCATGCCCGGCGACAACACCGAGATGACCGTGGAGCTCCAAAAGCCGATCGCCATGGACGAGGGCCTGCTCTTTGCAATCCGCGAAGGCGGGCGCACCGTGGGATCAGGCCGGGTCATCAAGGTCATCAAGTAGCCGACGAAGATCTGACCGGAGCAGGGAAATGGCCGACGCCGCCAGGCAGAAGATCCGTATCCGGCTCAAGGCCTACGACCATGAGGTCCTCGACCAGTCCACGGAGAAGATCGTGCAGACGGTGCTGCGGACCCAAGCGAGGGTCCAGGGGCCGATCCCGCTACCGACCGAGAAGCACCGCTACACGGTGATCCGCTCGCCACACAAGTACAAGGACAGTCGGGAGCATTTCGAGATGCGAGTGCACAAGAGGCTGGTCGACATAGTCGAGCCAACACCCAAGACCGTGGATTCGCTCCAGCGCCTCGACCTGCCTGCCGGGGTCGACATCGAGATCAAGATCCAAAACGCCTGAATCCGACAGCTCCTAGCGTCGCCCTCACCCCTCCACCCAGTCCGGGTGACGTGAACCGAAGGCGCCGGTAGCGGCCCACGCTGGGATCGTGTAGCGTTTTCGCCCGGGCTGATTCCCGGTTTCTCGGCATATTCGACGTCTCCGAGCGCCCACCTGCCAGTAGGTGGGGACCCCGGGGCACAACTTGAAGAGCGCTCCGCTCGGGTTTCCCGGGCGGAGCGCTGGCGTGCTGCCAAGCACGGCACGCCAGTGAGGGCACCGGTGACGATGCTCGCATCCCGGCAAATGTCGCGGCGCGGGGGTTACCGGCTGAGACTGCCAGCGACGGGGCGGGACCCCGCCGTCTTGGAGGAGGGTGGCGTTCGGGCCCCGCCCGGGGCACCGCAGGCGCCAGGAACGTGGAAGGACTCGAGGTTCAAGACCGTGGCGACCAAGGCGATCGTCGGTGAGAAGGTGGGCATGACCCAGGTCTTCGACGACCAGAACCGTGCCGTGGCAGTCACGGTGCTGAAGGTCGCGCCCGTCCGCGTGGTGAAGATAAAGCGCCCCGAGCGCGAGGGCTACTCCGCTCTCCAGGTCACCTGGGGCGCGCGGCAGGCAGGTGCTCTTTCGAAGCCCGAGAAGGGTCACTTCGAGGCTGCTGGTGTGGAGCCCGGTCGCCGCCTCGTCGAGCTCCGCATCGAGGACTCGAGCGGCTACGAGGTTGGCCAGCAGCTCAGCGCTGACCTGCTTTCCGCCGGAGAACGCGTCGACGCGATCGCGGTTTCGAAGGGCAAGGGTTTCACCGGAGCGATGAAGCGCCACAACTTCAAAGGACAGGGAGCCTCCCACGGGAACCACAAGAAGCACCGTTCCCCTGGCTCGGTGGGGGCGTGTGCTACCCCCGCGCGGGTCTTCCGGGGCACGCGTATGGCCGGCCGGATGGGTGGCCACCGGGTGACCACGCTGAACCTGGAGGTCGTCGATGCTGACGCTGAACGTCAGCTCGTCCTGCTGAAGGGGGCGGTGCCCGGTCCTCGCGGTGCCGTGGTCGTGCTCCGTGACACGGTCAAGGGCACGAACGGGGCAGTCAGGCCATGAGCGTGCTTCCCGCAACGACTTCGAGGCCCGACGGCAGGCGACGTGAGTCGCCCGCGCTCGAACGCCGGAGGGTGCTCCGCCGCCGTATTGACGGCAGCCTTATCGGCGAGGCCGTCCTCGACCCGCGGTTATTCGGTCTCGCGCCGAACGCCGCCGTACTGCACCAGGTGGTGACAGCTCAGTTGGCCGCGGCACGTTCGGGTACTCAATCCACCCGCACGCGGGCCGAGGTGTCGGGAGGAGGGACCAAGCCGTTCCGCCAGAAAGGGACCGGCAGGGCCCGGCAAGGATCGATCCGCTCCCCGCAATGGACCGGGGGTGGTGTGGCCCTGGGGCCGAAGCCTCGTTCCTACCGCCAGCGCACCCCGAAGAAGATGACTCGCCTGGCCCTGCACTGCGCGTTGTCGGACAAGGCCGCCGAGGCCAGGGTGGCATTGGTCGAGGACTGGACGTTCGAGGAGCCCAAGACGAAAGACGCACGCTCCGCGCTGGAAATGCTCGGCATCGAAGGGCGCGTGCTGGTCGTGTTGGGTCCCGACGACGGCATAGCGGACCGCTCGTTTGCAAACCTGCCCCATGTCCAGTGCGCCCAGCTCGCCGAGTTGAGTGCTTATGACGTGGTGCGCTGTGACTGGGTGGTCTTCACCGACGCGACGCTTCCGGGTGAGACAGAGCTGCTGGATGCCGGTCCTGAAGTCGAGGAAGCGGCCGGTCCTGGAGTCGAGGAAGCGGCCGGTCCTGAAATCGAAGAAGCGGCCGGCTCGGGAGTCGACAACGCCGACGAGGACGAAGGAAGCGGCCGGTGACAGACGCGACGAAGGTCCTGCTGCACCCTGTGGTCTCGGAGAAGACGTATGCCCTGATGCAAGACGGCACCTACGTCTTCGTCGTCGCGCCCGACGCCACACGTGCCGACGTGCGTCGAGCGGTCGAGGATGTCTTCAGCGTGCGCGTCAGGAAAGTGAACACCCTCAACCGAAAGGGCAAGTTGCGGCGCAACCGCAAGACGAACACCCTAGGCCAGCGCCCTTCCACGAAACGTGCCGTAGTCACCCTCGTGGAGGGGGATCGCATCGACCTGTTCGAGAAGGGCTGAGGTACTCGCGATGCCGCTGAGAAAGCGCAGGCCCACCAGTGCAGGACGTCGATTCCAGTCGGTCTCCGATTTCTCCGAGATCACCCGGTCACGTCCCGAGAGGTCGCTGGTGGCGCCCAAGCCGCGCTCGGGCGGGCGCAACAGCTACGGCCGCAGGACCGCGCGTCACCGAGGTGGCGGCCACAAGCGTCAGTATCGCATCATCGACTTCAAGCGCGACAAAGATGGGGTGCCCGCCAAGGTGGCATCCATCGAGTACGACCCCAACCGCAATGCCCGCATCGCGTTGTTGCACTACTACGACGGGGAGAAGCGCTACATCCTTGCTCCTGCCCAGGTGGAGGTAGGAGACGTGTTGCAGAATGGCCAGGGATCGGAGATCCGCGCCGGCAACGCGCTCCCCCTGCGTTACGTCCCGGTGGGCTCTACGTTGCACAACGTCGAACTGCGACCCGGGCAAGGCGGCAAGCTCGCTCGTGGCGCAGGAATGAGCGTCCAGCTTGTGGCCAAAGAAGGCCTCTTCGCCACCATTCGCCTGCCGTCCACCGAGATGCGGCGGGTGCCCATCGACTGCCGAGGAACCTTGGGCGAGGTGGGGCATGCCGAGGCCGAGCTGGTCGACCTGGGCAAGGCGGGCCGCAACCGCTGGAAGGGAGTGCGCCCGCAGACCCGCGGAGTGGCCATGAACCCGGTGGACCACCCGCTCGGTGGTGGCGAAGGCAAGTCTTCGGGTGGGCGGCACCCGGTGACTCCGTGGGGCAAACCCGAAGGCCGCACGCGTGACCGCCACAAGCGGTCGAACCAGATGATCGTACGACGCCGCCGTACGCGCGGCGGGCGGCGATGATGCCGGGCAAGGAAGTGTCGAATGCCGCGTAGCCTGAAGAAGGGTCCGTTCGTGGACGACCACTTGCTCAAGAAAGTGGACGCTCTCAACGCCACAAATGAGAAGCGCGTCATCAAGACCTGGTCGCGTCGCTCCACTGTCATCCCCGACATGGTGGGGCATACGATCGCGGTGCACGACGGTCGCAAGCACGTGCCCGTGTACGTGACCGAATCGATGGTCGGGCACAAGCTGGGGGAGTTCGCCCCCACCCGCACCTTCCGGTACCACGCGGGACAGGAACGTCAGGCGAGGCGCTGAGATGGCCGGGACGAAGACCAACGAAGCGCCAGGCACGCGCGCCGTTCTGCGCCACCACCGGATGTCGGCATACAAGGCTCGCCAGGTGCTCGACCTCATCCGTGGTCAGGACGTGGACCGCGCCGAGGAGATACTGCGTTCCACGCCACGCGAAGCGGCTCGTGTAGTGGCGAAAGTGCTCGGATCGGCAGTGTCCAATGCCAGGAACAACGACCTTCTCGATCCCGAAGAGCTCTACGTTTCCGCGTGCTTTGCCGACGAGGGGACGACCCTGAAGCGCTGGCGTCCGAGGGCTCGGGGACGTGCAACGCGCATCCGAAAGCGCACATGCCACATCACCGTCATCGTCAGTCGTCTTCCCGATGACCGCCTCGAGCGTCGTCGCGCCCACGAGGCAGATCGCAGTGCCGCGTTGCGTTCCAGGAGAGTTGCGGCTTCTCGACGTGCGGAAGAGGCAGTTCCCGCCGGCGCGTCGAGCGCCGAGGTCCCTGGTGTGCCAGAGGAGACGCAGGAGGCGACCGACCAGCTTGCAGAAGGTGGCGAGGAGGAGGAAACGACAGAGGATCCCGAGGCGGCCGAGGCCGGTGAAGTCGCTGTGCATGACGCAGGGGCAGGAGATCACGTGCAGAGCACGGAGGAGAGCGACTGAGATGGGCCAGAAGGTAAACCCGTATGGCTTCCGCCTCGGAGTGACCACGGACTGGAAGTCGCGCTGGTTCGAGCAGCGCAATTACCGCGAGTTCGTGGTGGAGGACTGGAAGATCCGCGACTACCTCTCCTCGCAACTCGAGTCGGCTGCCGTGAGCCGTATCGAGATCGAGCGGACGCGCGACCGGATTCGTGTGGATCTCCACACAGCGCGACCAGGAATTGTCATCGGTCGTCGCGGCGCGGAGGCAGATCGTCTTCGGAAGAAGCTCGAGGAGATAACTGGGCTGCGGAATCGGATTGCGCTGAACATCCAGGAGATCAAGCAGCCCGAGCTCGACGCAGCCCTGATCGCTCAAAGCATCGCGGACCAGCTGGCTCGCCGCGTGGCGTTCCGCCGGGCCATGAAGCGGGCCGTGCAGACCGTGATGAAAGCGGGGGCCCTTGGTGTCCGGGTTCAGTGCTCGGGTCGGCTTGGTGGCTCGGAAATGGCCCGCAAGGAGGGATATAGGGAAGGTCGTGTCCCTCTTCACACGCTTCGCGCCGACATCGACTACGGATTCCGTGAGGGTCGCACGACGTTCGGCCGAATCGGTGTGAAGGTGTGGATCTACAAGGGCGACATTCTCCCGTACCGGTTGTCGTCGCAGGAGAAGATCTCGAAGGAGGCGGCTATGGCCGCTGGCGAGACCTCGGGCCAGGTCGCTCCGCGCCGTCTCATCACCGCCGGCGGTGGACGACGACGCGCCGGGCAGGGAGAGCCCGGGAGCGCTCCGGAGGCTGTCCCGGCAGCTTCAGAGGAAGAATCGCTGGTCACGGCGTTGCCCGGCGCCGGCCCCGTCACCGGGGAGCCGGACGACCTCGAGCGTCTGTTGGCCGAGGAGGAAGAGATCGAGCGCCGCACGCGTACCGAGCACCATGAGACGCCACACTTCCGTAAGGAGCCGGACTGATGCTCATGCCTCGCAAGGTGAAGTACCGCAAGCACCAACGTGGACGGTTGACCGGCTCTGCAAAAGGGGGCACCGCCATCAACTTCGGTGACTTCGGCATCCAGGCGCTCGAGCCAGCGTGGATCACGCAACGCCAGATAGAGGCCGCCCGTATCGCTATGACCCGTCACGTCAAGCGTGGCGGGAAGGTGTGGATACGCATCTTCCCGCAAAAGCCGGTGACGCAGAAGCCCGCCGAGACCCGCATGGGGTCGGGCAAGGGGAACCCCGAGCACTGGGTCGCTCCGGTCCGTCCCGGCAGGATCCTCTTCGAGCTGGCAGGGGTGGACCGTGAGCTGGCGCGCGCCGCCATGGAACGCGCCATCCAGAAGCTGCCCTGCAAGGCCCGTTTCGTGGTGCGCGCAGGCACCCACGGAGCGGACGAGGTGGAGGTCTGAGCTGATGTCGAACATTGCAGAGCTGGTAGAGCTCGATGACGACGAACTGGCCACGCGCCTTGCGGAATACCGTCGCGAGCTCCTCAATCTGAGGTTCCAGCTCGCTACGAGCCAACTGGACAACCCGGCGCGCCTGTCTGCAGCCCGGCGCGACATCGCCCGAGTCCTCACGTTGATGCGCGAGCGTGAGATCGCTTTGGCCGAGGGGACAGAGGCTCCTGCGGCGGTATCGGCCCGTCGTCTGCCCAGACGTCCCCCGGCGACAGACGAGGAGCTCGAAGTGGTGACCGAAGGGGTCGAGGGCGCGGAAGGGGTCGAGGGCGCGGAAGGGGTCGAGGGCGCGGAAGACGTCGAGGGCCTGGGAGACGAGGAGGGGCTCGTCTCGGGGCAAGACCCGTTGGAGGGACGCCTCGCGTCTGATAGCGAGCTCGATGAAGAGCCAGAGGAGGACGGCTGATGGCCGAGGAGACCGCACCCTCCCCGGCGCGCCGACACGGGCGCAAGGTCCGTGAGGGCCTCGTCGTCTCCGACAAGATGGCGGCGACCGTGGTTGTCGCTGTAACCGAACGGGTGCGCCATGCGCGCTACGGCAAGACCGTCCAGCGCACCAGGAAGCTCTATGCGCACGATGAGGCCCACGAGGCCAGAATCGGCGATCGCGTGCGCGTCATGGAGACCCGTCCACTGTCGAAGACGAAGCGCTGGCGCGTCACTGAAGTGCTCGAGCGTGCACGATGATCCAGCAGGAATCTCGGCTGAAGGTCGCCGACAACTCCGGCGCGCGAGAGGTGCTTTGCATCAAGGTGCTGGGTGGCTCACGCCGCCGCTATGCGGGCATTGGTGACGTGTTCGTCGCCACGGTGAAGGATGCCATTCCCGGTGCCGCCGTCAAGAAGGGAGAGGTGGTGCGGTGCGTGGTCGTCCGCACGGCCAAGGAAAGGCGGCGTCCCGACGGCAGCTACATCAAGTTTGACGAGAACGCAGCAGTTCTCATCAACGAGCAGCTACAACCTCGTGGCACACGCATATTCGGACCGGTCGGGCGTGAGCTGCGGGACAAGAAGTTCATGAGGATCGTGTCTCTCGCCCCGGAGGTGTTGTGATGCGTGTGCGCAAGGGTGACACAGTTCAGGTGCTGTCCGGTAAGCACCGTGGGAAGCGAGGACAGGTCATGGTCGCCTTACCGGCTGACGGCAAGGTGATCGTCGACGGCGCGAATCTGTCGAAGCGCCACGCCAAGCCACAGGGCGCCACGATGCAGGGGGGGATCATCGACAAGGACATGCCTCTGCCCGTGTCGGCAGTCGCGATCGTCTGTCCCTCGGACGGTCCCACTCGTGTCGGAGTTGGTTTCGACGAAGCAGGCCGGAAGATCCGGATCTGCCGAAAGTGCGGAATCGAACTGTGACGACCGCCACCTTCACGCGTCCCCGGCCCAGGCTGAAGGAGCGCTACATGTCGACCGTGCGCGCCCAGCTCCAGCAGGAGCTCGGCCTGTCGAGCGTGATGGAGGTCCCCCGCCTCGAGAAGTTCGTCGTGAACATGGGCGTGGGCAAAGCCACGCAGCAGCCGTCCCTCGTGGAGGGCGCCGTCAAGGACCTCGAGGTGATCACCGGTCAGAAGCCTGCCGTGACGCGCGCCCGCCGGTCGATCGCGGGGTTCAAGTTGCGCGAAGGCATGGCGATCGGTGCCAAGGTGACGCTACGAGGTGACCGCGCCTGGGAGTTCTTGGACCGGCTCATCTCCCTGGCCATACCCAGAGTTCGCGACTTCCGGGGGCTGTCTCCGGTTTCGTTCGACGGCCGGGGCAACTACACGTTTGGTGTTACCGAGCAGCTCATCTTCCCTGAGGTCGACTACGACCGCGTCGACGTGACGCGAGGAATGGACATCACCATCTGCACCACAGCTCGGAGCGACTCGGAGGGTCGTGCCTTCCTCGTCGCGTTCGGGTTCCCCTTCAGGCAGGAGGCCGTCTGAGAAATGGCCAAGAAGGCATTGATTTTCAAGCAGCAGCGCACCCCGAAGTTTCGAGTCCGCGCCTACACCAGATGCCGAAGGTGTGGGAGACCGAAGGCGGTGTTCCGGCAGTTCGGCCTATGCCGAATCTGCCTGCGCGTGATGGTGCATGCCGGGGAAATTCCCGGGGTCACAAAGGCGAGCTGGTGAGGGGAGGGACGCGCCGATGACGATGACGGACCCGATCGCCGACATGTTGACCCGAATTCGCAACGCGAACACCGCCATGCACGACACGGTGAAGATGCCGGGCTCCAAGCTCAAGGCGTCCCTCGCGGATATCTTGAAGCGCGAGGGATACATCGCAGGCTTCGACGTAAGCCCGTCGTCCAAGGGTCCGGGATCCGTTCTGGAGATCACCCTCAAGTACACCCCGGACCGGACTCGCACGATCGCCGGTCTTCGCCGCGTGTCGAAACCCGGTTTGCGAATCTACGCGCGCGCCGACCACATGCCACGCGTCCTCGGTGGGATGGGCGTCGCCGTCGTGTCCACGAACCAGGGACTGATGACCGACAGAGAGGCGCGCAAGCGGCGCGTTGGCGGAGAGGTGCTCTGCTATGTGTGGTGAGACGACGGGGGTCCTCTGATGTCGCGCGTAGGCAGGGTCCCCATCGAGGTTCCCAGCGGCGTCACGGTGACGGTGGACGGTCCACTAGTCACAGTGGTCGGCCCACAAGGAACCCTTTCGCGCCCACTGCCCTCACCGATCACGGTTCGCCAGGAGGACTCGCTGCTCCTAGTAGAGCGCCCTGACGACGAGCGTGAGCATCGTGCTCTGCACGGATTGACCCGATCTCTTCTGTCGAACATGGTGACAGGGGTCACGACCGGTTTCGTCAAAGAGCTCGAGATCGTCGGCGTCGGTTATCGGGCTACAGCCCGCGGGCCGGCTGCACTGGAGCTTGCCCTCGGCTTCTCCCACCCCGTGGTCGTGGAGGCGCCCGAGGGCGTCACCTTCGAGATCCCCGTTCCCACCCGAATCGTCGTAAAGGGGATCGACAAGGAAAAAGTGGGTCAAGTGGCGGCTGACATTCGTAAGGTGCGCAAACCCGAGCCCTACAAGGGTAAGGGCGTGCGCTATGCGGGCGAGCGCGTCGTGCGCAAAGCCGGAAAGGCGGCCAAGTAGCAATGGTGTCTGCGCCAGCCCGCAAGAGGGAACAGCGCCTGCGCAGGCACGCGCGCGTGCGCAAAGCGATCTCGGGAACCGCACAGCGTCCACGCTTAGCGGTGTTCCGCTCGGCGCGGCACATCTCTGCCCAGGTCATAGATGACGCTTCCGGGCGTACCCTGGCTGCTGCCAGCACCGTGGAGCCGGGCCTGCGTGCCACGCCCGGCGGCAACGTGGCCGCCGCCTCGGTTATTGGTCGTCTTGTCGCCGAGCGAGCCCGCGCTGCAGGAGTCAGTCGTGTCGTCTTCGACCGTGGTGGATACCGCTATCACGGACGCGTGGCAGCACTTGCAGATGCGGCACGCGAGGCGGGACTGGAGCTCTGATCATGCTGGACGGACAGTTCGAGGAACGCACCATCCGCGTCAACCGGGTTGCCAAGGTGGTGAAGGGCGGCCGGCGCTTCTCCTTCACCGCTCTGATGGTGGTGGGGGACGGCAACGGGCGCGTCGGCCTTGGATACGGAAAGGCGAAGGAGGCGGGCCTGGCCGTGCAAAAGGGGATCGAGGAAGCGAGGAAGAACATGTTCGACGTTCCCCTCGCTGGGTCGACCATCACCCACCCGGTGATCGGCGAGGCAGGCGCTGGTCGGGTGATGCTCAAGCCCGCGGCTCCCGGCACCGGCGTGATCGCCGGCGGTGCAGCGCGCGCGATCCTGGAGATGGCCGGCATATCCGACGTCTTGTGCAAGTCGCTGGGCTCGTCCAACGGGATCAACGTGGCGCACGCCACGATCGTCGGGCTCAAGTCGCTCATGCGTCCCGAACAGCTGTCGCGCCTTCGAGGCAAGCCCGCCGAGGAGCTCGTGCCCCGGGGAGTGCTGCGCGCTTATCGCGAACGCCAGCGGAGCTCCGACCTGTTCTCCGAGGTCGAGGCATGACTGCATCAGCCCGAGCGAGTACCTTGCACCTGCGGGTGACCCAGGTCCGCTCGGGGATCGGTACCAAGCCCAAGCATCGAGCCACGCTGCGGGCGTTGGGGTTGCGGGGTGTCGGCCGCACGAGCGTTCTGCCCGACTCGGCCTCGGTACGTGGAATGGTGGCTCGGGTGTCCCACCTGGTGGAAGTGAGGCCGGCGGGGAGTGAGGAGTTGCGAGCTCGCCCTGTGAGGCGTTCAGACGCCCGAAAGGCGCGCCGCGCCGCGCACGAGAAGATCGAGGCGGCTGCGAAGGCCCAGAAGGTGGCGAAGGCCCAGAAGGTCGGCGGGGTGGCGAAGGCTCGGCAGACCCCTGAGGCCCAGAGAACCGAGAAGGCCCAGAAGGTCGCGAAGGTCCAGAAGGTCGCGAAGGTCGCGAAGGCCCAGAAGGTCGCGAAGGTCGCGAAGGTCGCGAAGGCCCAGAAGGTGGCGAAGGCCCAGAAGGTGGCGAAGGCCCAGAAGGCAGAGGAAGATTCATGATGAAGCTGCACGACCTGCATGCTCCCGTGGGCGCCAACCGTGGCCGAAGGCGAGTGGGGCGCGGTATCAGCGGCCGCCGTGGCAAGACAGCAGGCCGGGGAATGAAGGGAACAGGAGCGCGCGACAACATGAAGCCAGGCTTCGAGGGCGGCCAGCTACCGCTGGCTCAGCGCGTCCCCAAGCTCAAGGGCTTCCGTAACCCGTTTCGGGTCTCGTACGCGGTCGTCAACCTGGACACGCTGGACCAATTCACAGGTGACGAAGCGACGCCAGATTCCCTGGCTGCCGCCGGCCTGGTGAAGAAGGGCTCGCTGGTCAAGGTGCTTGGGCGAGGAGAGCTGCACAGGCCGATTAGGGTCAAGACCCACGCGGTGAGCGCAACGGCGCGCGGTCGGATCGAGGCTGAGGGCGGCACCGTCGAGGTGTTACCTCCGCCGTTCGGGCACGACCGGCCGCCCGCGCAGGGAAATGCGCTCACGAACCGCTAGCCTCGGGAGGCGGTTTTCAGTGCAAGGAGAGAGGCGATGCTCTCGAGCCTGAAGAACATCTTCAAGGTTCCCGACCTGCGCAACAAGGTCGTGTTCACTCTGCTTGTCATCGGCCTGTATCAACTGGGCGCGAACATCATCGTCCCGTACGTCTCGATCGCGAAGGTTCAACAGCTGGAGGCGGAGGCCCAGAAGGCAGGAATCTTGGGCTTTCTCAACCTGTTCTCAGGGGGCGGACTGCTGCGGATGGCGGTGTTCGGGCTGGGGATCATGCCCTACATCACCAGCTCGATCATCATCCAGCTCTTGTCGACGGTCATTCCGAAGTTCGAGGAATGGCGAGACCAGGGAGCTGTGGGCCAGAAGAAGCTGACCCAGACTACTAGGTACCTGACCATCGGTCTCGCGCTGCTGCAGTCCTCCGGACTGGTCTATGTTTTCCACACGGGGGCCCAAGGGCTCCTGGGGGGGACCACGAAGATCGACCTCATCCCGAACTTCACTTTCTATCGCGCGGCCTTCATCGTCCTCACGCTCACTGCCGGCACCGCCTTCGTGATGTGGCTCGGCGAGCTGATAACGCAACGCGGGATCGGCAACGGGATGTCGATCATCATCTTTGCCAGTGTCGTCGCGGGGATTCCCGCAGGAGGAGCGGCTGTCCTTGCCCAGGGTGGCGACGTGAAGTTTGGAATCATAGTTGGACTGACGTTGGTTCTGATCGTGGCGGTCGTGTTCATGGAGCAGGGCCAGCGCCGTATCCCGGTCACCTTTGCCAAACGAGTCGTTGGCCGGCGCATGTACGGTGGTTCGTCGACCTACATACCGTTGAAGGTGAACCAGTCCGGCGTTATCCCTATCATCTTCGCAAGCTCGTTGCTCTACATACCGGTGCTCTTGTCGAACATCGTGCCGTGGTTGGCGTTCCGGAGCTTCGTCAGCAATCACATCCAGCCGACGAGCCTCTTGTACGTGCTGTCGTACGGCGTTCTCATCTTCGCCTTCACCTTCTTCTACGTGTACGTCGCGTTCGACCCGCACCAGCAAGCTGACATCATCCGGAAGCAGGGCGGCTACATTCCAGGTATCCGGCCCGGGCCACCTACCGAGCGCTATCTCTCGCGCATCTTGAACCGCATTACTGTGCCTGGCGGTTTGTACCTAGCGATAGTGGCCGTGCTACCGTCGCTGTTGATGGCTCTGTGGAATTTGCGTGCGTACCCGTTCTACGGGACCACTCTCCTCATCGCCGTGGGCGTCACTCTGGAGACGATGAAACAGATCGACAGCCAGCTCATGATGCGCAACTACGAGGGTTTCCTCAAGTAGCCGGCCGTGGCACTACCTGGCGTCAAGCTAGTGGTCTTCGGCAAACAGGGTGCCGGCAAGGGAACACAGTGCGTTCGCTTGTCGCAACACTATGTGGTGCCGCACATCTCGACTGGGGACATGCTGCGCGCTGCAGTGAAGAACCGCTCGGAGCTTGGGCTGAAGGCCAAGGCGATCATGGAGCGCGGCGAATTGCTGGGCGACGATCTCATCATGGAGATGGTCGCAGAGCGCCTGGCTGAGCCCGATGCGAGTGAGCGAGGCTTCATACTCGACGGATTTCCGCGAACCGCACATCAGGCGGAGGCCCTTGCAGCGTTCATGGCGCCCGGAGACTTGGATCTGGCAGTGGACATAGAGCTGCCCACGGCAGAGGTTCTGCGGCGTTTGGCAAGTCGTCGAGTGTGCAGTGAGTGCGGTGCAAACTATTCGGTGTCGTCGCCGCCCAAGATCAACTGGACCTGCGACACCTGCAACGGCGAGGTCATCCAGCGCAAGGACGACACCGAGGAGGCTATCGAGCGCCGGCTCGAGATCTATGAGCGTCAGACCGCTCCCCTCATTGACTGGTACTCCAAACGTGGGCAGTTTGCGGAGGTGGATGGCGTCGGCTCCCCCGATGCCGTGCTGCGGCGGATCATCCGCACTGTCGACGAGCGACGCAAAGATCAGGGAACCGCTCGGTGAGGAGGGCGGTCGAGGAGATCGCCAAGATGCGCCGAGCCGGGAAGGTGGTGGCCGAGATGCATGCCGCCACCAAGGAGATGGCGAAGCCGGGCGTGACCACGGCCGAGCTGGACGCGGCGGCTCGTGAAGTCCTGCGTAACCGCGGTGCGAAGTCGAACTTCTTGAACTACCGCGGGTTCCCGGCGGTCATCTGCACCTCCCCGAACGACATGATCGTCCACGGCATCCCGGGTGGATACGTGCTTCGCGAGGGCGACATCCTGTCTGTCGACTGTGGGGCGATCGTGGAGGGGTACCACGCGGACGCCGCTTTCACGATGGCCATCGGGGCCGTGCCTGCCAGCACCACCCGGCTCCTGGAGGTCACCGAGAAGAGCTTGTGGGCCGGCATTGCCGAGCTTCGCCCGGGCAACCGCCTGCACGAGGTCGGCCGGGCGGTGCAGAACGTGGCGGAAGCCGCAGGGTTCTCGGTCATCCGGGAGTACGTCGGCCACGCAATCGGTTCGTCTATGCACGAGGAGCCACAGGTCCCCAACTACTGGCCGGGAACAGCGGGCCCGGTGCTCAAGAGCGGGATGGTCTTCGCGGTGGAGCCCATGGTGAACGCCGGGGGCCCGGCTACTCGCCTGCTCGAGGACGGATGGAGCGTGGTGACACAAGACGGCAGCCTGTCGGCCCATTTCGAGCACACGATCGCCGTGACGGACGACGGCCCGGAGGTGCTCACCCTCCTGTGAGGTGGCAGGCGGCTCTGTGCCTGGTGACCAGCCGAGGCGCTATGCTGGTCGACCGGCCCGTCGGGCCAGGGTCGTGGCCCGCGAGCCAGGACCGTGATCCGTCGAGCCAGGGTCGTGGCCGTGTTGACGCACGGAAGCCCGAGAGTGGTAATCGTCATCTCTGCACGATGGGTGGCGTAAACGGTACGCGCGTCCACATTGCGGCCTGCTCATAGGAAGACGGACGAGGAGGGGTCACCTGCCGAAACCCAAGGAGGATGCGATCGTGCTCGAGGGAACGGTCGTCGAGCCGCTCCCAAACGCGATGTTCCGTGTCGAGCTCGAGAATGGCCACCGTGTCCTGGCGCACAGCTCCGGCAAGATGCGGATGAATCGAATTCGTATCTTGCCCGGTGATCGTGTGCAGGTGGAGATCACTCCGTACGATCTGAGCCGCGGACGAATCACCTACCGCTACAAGTGAAACGGCTGGCGGTGGGGCTGGGGCCCCGTCGTCCGGAGGAGGGTGGCCGGGGCCCGACGAGGGCTCCGGACGAACAGAACGACTTGCGAGGACGACGATGAAGGTGCGACCGAGCGTGAAAGCGATCTGCGACAAGTGCAAGGTGATCAGGCGCAACGGGCGGGTCATGGTGATATGCGAGAACCCGCGGCACAAGCAACGCCAGGGCTGAACGACCTGCAAGAGATCGGAGAGAGGACGAGGACGTGGCACGAATCGCCGGTGTGGACATACCACGGGAGAAGCGGCTCGAGGTCTCATTGACCTACATCTATGGGGTCGGGCGGACGCAGGCGCAGCAGATCATCTCCAGCACGGATCTGAGCCCCGACACCAGGGTGCGCGACCTCACCGATGACGAGGTCCTGAGGCTGCGCTCCTATATCGATTCGAACCTAAAGGTCGAAGGTGACCTGCGCCGAGACGTCGCACAGGACATCAAGCGAAAGATGGAAATTGGCAGCTACCAGGGTATACGGCATCGCAAGGGCCTGCCTGTGAACGGCCAACGCACCCATACGAACGCCAGGACCCGCAAGGGCCCGAAGAAGACCGTCGCCGGGAAGAAGAAGGTTCGGAAACACTGATGCCCAGGCCTACCAAATCGGCTGCCGCGCGCCGACCTCGTAGACGCGAGAAGAAGAATGTCGCCTACGGGGTAGCTCACATCAAGAGCTCCTTCAACAACACGATCGTCTCCATCTCCGACCAGGAAGGGAACGTGCTCGCGTGGGCGTCGGCGGGGAACGTCGGGTACAAGGGATCGCGCAAGTCGACTCCGTTCGCGGCCCAACTCGCTGCGGAGCAGGCTGCACGGCGCGCAATGGAGCATGGCGTACGAAAGGTCGACGTCCTGGTACGTGGTCCGGGCTCCGGGCGCGAGACAGCGATCCGATCCTTGGCGGCCGCGGGCATCGAGGTGGCCGGGATCAAGGATGTGACACCCATCCCTCACAACGGTTGCCGCCCGAAGAAGCGGCGCCGGGTGTGAGGCAGGTGTAGGTACCGACATGGCTCGTTACACCGGCCCCGTCTGCCGCATGTGCCGTCGTGAGCGGACGAAGCTCTTCCTGAAAGGGGAGCGCTGCTACTCGTTGAAATGCCCCGTGAGCGAGGCGGTCACCGACCGCCACAGCCGCGCCTACGCGCCAGGCGAGCACGGGCGCGACCGGATGCGCCAGGGGTCGGAGTACTTGGCACAGCTGCGCGAGAAGCAGAAGGCCCGCCGCATCTACGGACTGCTCGAGGCCCAGTTTCGCAACGTCTACGCCGAGGCCACACGCCAGCCCGGCGTCACAGGTGAGAACCTGCTGCGACTCCTCGAACTGCGGCTGGACAACGTGGCGTTTCGTGCCACTTGGGGCGCGAGCCGGGCACAGGCGCGTCAGTTGGTGCGTCATGGGCACGTGCTTGTCAACGACAAGCGCGTCACGATACCGAGCTATCGAGCTCGCGAGGGGGACGTCATCGCGCTCAAGCCGTCTGCGCGCGAGATGTACGTGGTCCGACGCAACCTGGACACCTTGGATCGCCAGATGCCTCTGTGGCTCGAGGCGGGCGAAGGAGGTAGCCAGGTACGCGTCGCATCGTTGCCCCAACGCGAGCATATCGATGAGCCTGTTCGAGAATCACTCATCGTCGAGCTCTATTCGAAGTAACTCTCTATCGAACACCGACCGAGTGCGTGGACCGCGAATCAGCCCGAACCAGCCCGAACCAGCCAGTACGAACTAGGGAGCCAACCGTATGCTCATCATCCAACGACCGACAGTTGAGATCCTCGGGGAGGAGGAATCCGGCCGGCAACGCTTCGCCATCGGTCCGCTCGAGCCCGGGTTCGGCCACACGCTGGGCAACTCGCTCCGCCGGGCCCTTCTGTCGGCCATTCCTGGAGCTGCAGTGACCCAAGTCCGCTTCGACGAAGCGCTCCACGAGTTCACCACCCTGCCGGGAGTCAAGGAGGACGTCACCGACATCATTTTGAACCTGAAGGACGTCGTGATGCGAGTGCACAGCGACGACCCGGTGACGCTGCGCTGTGACGAGCGAGGGCCCGGCGAGGTCACTGCCGGGAAGCTTCAACTTACGGCCGACGTCGAGATACTAAACCCGGACCTGCACATTGCCACGTTGAACCAGAAGGGTCGCCTCGCCATGGACGTAACGGTGGAGCGTGGTCGCGGCTACGCTTCCGCCGAGCGCAACAAGCTTTCGAGCACGATAGGCATAATCCCGGTCGACTCGATCTTCTCGCCGGTCCGCCGGGTGGCGTTCTCGATCGAGCCAGTACGGGTCGAGCAGTCCACCGATTTCGACCGACTGGTGCTCGACATCGAGACCGACGGGTCACTTACTCCGCGCGAGGCACTGGCGTCAGCCGGCGACACCCTGCGGTCGTTGGTAGGGCTGGTAGCCGACCTCGAGGACGAACCCCAGGGTCTCGAGCTCGGAGAGGTGGGCACCGCGATCAGCGGCTCGCCCGATCTCGACTTGCCCATCGAGGACCTCGACCTGTCCGAGCGGCCTCGCAACTGCTTGAAGCGCGCGCAAGTCAATACGATCGGTGAGCTGGTGGACCGTTCGGCAGACGATTTGCTGGCGATCACGAACTTCGGGCAGAAGTCACTCGACGAGGTCCTCCAACGTCTGGACGAGCGGGGGCTCGCTCTGCGAGTGAGGGACTGAGAGGTCTGCAGATGCGTGGCACACCCCGCAGAGGGCGGCGACTGGGCGGTGACGCGGCACACGAGAAGGCGATGCTCGGCAACCTCGTTGCTTCGCTGGTCGCGGCAGAGGCGCTGGTCACGACCGAGGCCAAGGCCAAGGCACTGCGGCCCGTCATGGAGAAGTGCATCACTGCAGCGGTCAAAGGCGGGGTGCACCGCCAACGCCAGGTCGTCGCGCTGATTCGGGACAAGGACATGGCGCACAAGCTGTTCGCCGAAATCGGGCCGCGTTATGCGGATCGCCCCGGGGGTTACACCCGGATACTCAAGCTCGGTCCTCGCCAGGGAGACAACGCGCCGATGGCGCGTATCGAGCTGGTTTGAGCATGCGCCGGCAGGCGCCGGATCGGTCCGCCGATGCAGTGCGTCTACGCCTGGTGGTGGCCTACGACGGGAGCGGGTTCAGGGGCTTCGCCGCGCAAGATGGCCAGCGAACTGTGGCAGGGGAGCTGTCACGAGCCATCGCCACCGTCGCCCGGCATGAAGTCGAGCTCGTCTGCGCGGGGCGCACCGACGCGGGAGTGCACGCGTCGGGTCAGGTCGTGCACGTAGACGTGCGGCGCGATCTCTCGCCGCAGCGGCTGGCCAAGGCGGTGAACGCGATGCTGGGGCCCACCGTTGTGGTGCGCTCGGCCACAGAGGCACCGCCTGGCTTCGACGCCAGACACTCAGCGAGGTCGCGTCGGTACCGTTACCTGGTGTTGAGGTGCGACACCCCCGACCCGCTGCTCGCCCCCCTCACCTGGCACGTCCGGGACAGCCTGGAAATGCGGTCGATGGCGTGCGCGTCGGACTCACTGATCGGCGAGCACGACTTCTCGGCGTTCTGTCGGAGGCCGCCTGGGGCGCCCGGCGATCAACCGATCACCCGCCGGGTCCTCGAAGCTCGCTGGAGCCAGCTGCCGATCACCGGGCGCGAGCTCCTGGAGGGCGAGGCCCTGATGCGTTTTGACATCTCGGCTCAGTCGTTCTGCCACCACATGGTCCGCTCGATCGTCGGCACCCTGGTGGACGTGGGGCGCGGGCGGCGCCCGGCGTCGGACATGACCTGGCTGCTTCGCTATGGCGGCCGTTCCCATGCGACGACGATCGCCCCTCCTCAGGGGCTGTGCCTGGTCGGTGTCGACTACTGACGGGCCCCGGCCTCACAGGTCCTCTCCGGTGCTATCGTCGCGCCTGCTGGTGGCGGGTACGTGCACGAGGACTTCTCGAGGGCTGCCCAAGCCATCTCGGGCGCTTTCGGGCCCGGTTCCAGAACCAGAACGAAGGACTCTCTGCGTGCGCACCTTCTCACCCAAGGCTGATGACATCACCCGGACGTGGCATGTCGTGGATGCCGACGGCCTGGTGCTCGGGCGGCTGGCCACCGAGGTGGCGTCGCGGCTTCGTGGCAAGCAGAAGCCCGTGTTCGCCCCCCACGTCGACACAGGTGATCACGTGATAGTGGTCAATGCGGACAAGATCGTGCTCAGCGCTGGAAAGGCGGGGAAAGAGGTCTTCCACCGACACAGCGGCTACCCCGGCGGCCTCAAGTCTCAAGGACTCGACGCCCTGCTCGCCACCCGTCCCGAAGAGGTCGTGCGACGGGCCGTCCGGGGGATGCTTCCTCGGACGCGACTGGGTCGTCAGCAGTTGGCCAAGCTGAAGGTGTACGCGGGCCCCCACCATTCTCACCAGGCCCAGCAGCCGCAGGTTCTCGAGCTTCCTGCTGCCCGGGCCCGGTCCTGATCGCTCGTGCACGCGTAGAGAGGAACTCAAGGCTCAATGTCTTCCAAGCCCAAGCTCCCAGCCCCGCTCATCCAGGCCACCGGCAGGCGCAAGGCCGCTGTCGCGCGTGTGCGGATCCGCCAAGGCAAGGGGGCTGTCACGGTGAACCGCCGGCCTATCGAGGAGTACTTCACCTCGGCTACCCACAGGATGGTCGTCACCGAGCCGCTGCGGCTGACGAACCTCACCGAGAGCTACGACATCGATGCCACCATCGACGGCGGGGGGCTCACAGGCCAGGCTGGGGCGCTTCGCTTGGGCATCGCTCGCTCCATAGTCGAGCTCGACACCGAGTTGCGCCCGACCCTGAAGAAGGCGGGGCTTCTCACGCGCGACGCGCGCGAGAAGGAGAGCAAGAAGTACGGACTGAAGAAAGCCCGCAAGGCGCCTCAGTACTCGAAGCGATAGCCCGAGGTGCAAGCTCGTTTCGGCACCGATGGCGTCCGGGGCGTTGCCAACGCACAGCTCGGTGCGGAGTTCGTTCTCGCGCTGGGCAGGGCCACCGCCCGCGCGTTGCCGGCTCCGTGTTTCATCATCGGACGTGACACCAGGCGCTCGGGCCCGTTGCTGCAAGCCGCGATGTCGGCGGGGCTCGCCAGCGAAGGTGTGGACGTTCTCGACGTGGGAGTGCTTCCGACTCCCGGCATCGCCTGGCTCTCGGCGGTCCGGGGGGTTCCTGCCGCAGTGGTCTCGGCCTCGCACAATCCCTTCGACGACAACGGAATCAAGATCTTCTCCCCTGGCGGGCTGAAGCTTCCTGCGTCGACCGAGGGTGCAATCGAGGAAGAGCTCGAGAGGCTCCTCGAAGATCCAGAAGCGCTCGAGCGGCCTACGGGAGCCGGGGTTGGGTGCCTTCGCCAGGAGCCGGAGGCCGCGCAGGGCTATGTCGACCACCTGACTGGTGTCCTCGAGGGTCGGGACCTAGCCGGTCTTCAGGTGGTGGTGGATTGCGCGAACGGCGCCGCTTCCTCAGTTGCGCCCGCGGCGCTCAGAAGTGCGGGTGCACGAGTGCATGCCATTGCCTGCGAGCCGGACGGGACGAACATCAACGACGGCTGCGGCTCCACCCACCCCGAAGCGCTTGCCGCCGAGGTGGTCGCGCGACGCGCGGAGGTGGGCCTGGCCCTGGACGGGGATGCGGACCGCCTCTTGCCCGTGGACCACACGGGCGCCGTAGCGACCGGGGACGAGATGCTCGCGCTCTTTGCTTCGGACCTTGCACAGCGCCGGAAGCTGGCGGGCGACACCGTGGTGGTCACAGTGATGTCCAATCTGGGGTTTCATCGGGCTATGGCCGAGCGCGGCATCACAGTGCTCGAGACTCCCGTAGGTGACCGCCACATCCTCGAGGCCTTGGACGACCGCAACCTGGTCCTGGGGGGCGAGCAGTCGGGACACATCGTCTTTCGCGAGCTGGCCACCACCGGCGACGGCGTGCTCACTGCTCTGATGCTTCTCGACCTCGTGCGCAGGTCGGGGCGACCCCTGGCAGAGCTGGTGGGTGGCGCCATGCGTCGCGTACCCCAAGTGCTCGCCAACGTGGCCGTGGCAGATCCTTGCTTGGTGTTGGCAGCCGAGGAGGTGCGTGACGCGCTGTTGGCCGTGGAGGGGTCGTTGAGAGGAAGCGGCAGGGTGCTGCTGCGAGCAAGCGGCACGGAGCCTCTGGTCAGGGTCATGGTCGAGGCGACCGAGGAGCGGGCAGCGGTTGCTGCGGTCGAGCGACTGCGCCGTGCGGTGGAGATGGCCGGTGCCGAGGACCGCCGGCCTACCGGCGAGGCAGGGACCCGGCCGACGTCACGATGAGCCGCAGGGCGAGAAGTAGCGCTCGGGGCGGGCACAGCCACCGCGGCGGCGGTGCCGTAGCCTGAGGCAATGTGCGGCATCATCGGGGCTACCGGCCAGAAGCGTGTTGCCGAGATCCTGCTCGACGGCCTCGCCCGTCTCGAATACCGCGGTTACGACTCTGCGGGAGTGGCCCTCCAAGCTGACGGGGACCTCTGGCGGGCGCGCGCTGCCACGGGGACCCGGTCCCTCGAGAACCTCCGGAAGATGGTGAACGGCGCACCTGACGCCCGTGGTGCGCTCACCGGGATCGGCCACACGCGCTGGGCAACCCATGGACATCCGACCGAGGAGAACGCCCACCCGATCATGGACTGCTCGGGTCGGGTGGCAGTCGTGCACAACGGCATCATCGAGAACTGGCGCGAGCTCACGGAGCGGCTCACCTCCCACGGTCATGTACGCACCTCGGACACCGACACCGAGGTGCTCGCCCATCTGGTCGAGGAGGAGCTTGCCACTGGAGCCTCGCTTGTTGACGCAGTTCGTGCAACGCTGCGCGAAGTGCGAGGTGCGTTCGCTCTCGCCGTGGTGTGCGCGGGCGAACCTGGGACAATCGTCGCGGCCCGCCGGGTCTCACCTTTGGTGATCGGGATAGCTGATGCCGACCCTGAGGGGGACGTTGCCGGCGAGGCCCTGCTCGCGTCAGACGTCCCTGCTTTGCTCGGTAGCGCGCGCCGCTTCTGGGTGTTGGAGGACGACCAGGTCGTCGAGTTGCGACCCGGTTCGATACGGGTTACCACGCTGGCGGGCAAGGAAGTCGAGCCCGCGGTGCTCCAGGTGAATTGGGATCTCGAAGCAGCGGAGAAGGGTGGTTTCCCCGACTTCATGGGAAAGGAGATCCATGAGCAACCCCGGGCGCTGTCTGACACGCTTCTCGGCCGGCTGTCGGCCGACGGCACTTTCGCCCTCGACGAGCTGAGGATCTCCGACGACGACCTTTCGCGCGTGAACAAGGTCTTCATCGCGGCGTGCGGGTCGAGCTACCACGCCGCGCTCGTTGCCAAATATGCGATCGAGCACTGGGCGCGCCTGTCGACCGAGGTCGACATCGCGTCCGAATTCCGATATCGAGACCCAGTTCTCGACGAGCGCACCCTGGTGATCGGTGTCAGCCAGTCGGGTGAGACCATCGACACCCTTCAGGCTATGCGCGAGGCGCGCCAGTGGAACGCAAAGGTGCTTGTGATCTCGAACGTGGTGGACTCCTCTATGGCGCGCGAAGCCGACGGAGTGCTCTACACGCGTGCGGGGCCTGAGGTCGGCGTAGCTTCCACGAAGACCCATCTAGCTCAGATCGTCGCTCTGGAGGTGCTCGCGCTGCACATTGCCCAGCTTCGAGGTCGCGTCTCTCCGGCCGATACCAGGATGCTCTTCGGCGATCTCGAAGGGCTGCCAGGCCTGGTGGAGCGGGCGTTGGCTCGCGAGGAGGACGTCGCTGAGGTCGCTGGTCGTTTCTTGGGCACGAGGGACTTCTTCTTCCTGGGTCGTCACGTCGGCTACCCGGTGGCGCTGGAGGGAGCCCTCAAGTTGAAGGAGATCTCGTACCTGCGCGCAGAGGGATACCCAGCCGGTGAGCTCAAGCACGGGCCGATAGCGTTGATCGAGCCTGGGGCGGTGGTCGTCGGTGTGGCGACCCGAACACGGCTGTGGGAGAAGATGATGGGTAACATCGCTGAGGTACGAAGTCGTGGCGCTACCGTCGTGCTCGTGGCAAACGACTCGGATAGCGAAACCGCCGAGCAGGCCGACGAAGTGCTGTGGGTGCCTCCCACGGAGCCTTTGCTGGCACCTGTCGTCGATGTCGTGCCGTTACAGCTTTTCGCATATCACCTTGCACGGGCGCACGGGCACGACGTCGACCGTCCTCGGAACCTGGCTAAGACCGTCACCGTGGAATGACCGCTGCGTGGTCGCTGTGACCGGTACGCGCGGCGAGGACGGAGAGACCCGCCCGGCTGAGCCTCTTGTCGTGCGCGGCCTGGGGATCGATGCGGTGGACGTGCAACGGTTCCGGCGGGTGATCTCACGCCGTCCCAGCATGGTGCCGCGAGTGTTCACCGATACCGAACGTGCAGACGCGGCACGCGTGAGGGACTCGGCTCCCCCTCTGGCCGCGCGCTTCGCGGCGAAAGAAGCGGTCATGAAAGCTCTCGGGGTGGGCGTCGGCGCTCTGGGCTGGCGTGAGATTGAGGTGATCCGGGCCGACAGTGGAGCTCCGGACCTCGTGCTCGCTGGCCGGGCGACAGAACTGGCTGTCGACCAGGGGATCCGGATGTGGCACGTGTCGCTCACGCATACCGACCTCGTGGCCATTGCCAGCGTGGTTGCGGTCGGGGCGCAGGAGAACGGGGCCGCATCGTGAAGCCGGTAGTGACCGTGGCCGAGATGCACGCGATCGACGCCGAGGCTCACGCAGAGGTCGAAGAGGCCGTCTTGGTGGAGCGGGCGGGCACAGCGCTCGCAACGTGGGCATTACGGCTGCTGGGCGGGTCCTACGGCCGGCGGGTGGTGGTGATCGCCGGGAAGGGCAACAACGGCGCAGACGGGAAGGTGGCCGGTGCGCGCGTTCGCCGTCGAGGCGCAGCGGTGCAGGTGATCGAAGCTGGCGCGCTCTCGCGCATCGAGCCACGCGAGCGGGTGGACCTAGTGATCGACGCTGCTTACGGCACGGGCTTCCGGGGGACCTATCGCGCTCCGGTCGTGCCCCAGGGAGTGCCCGTGCTCGCCGCCGATATCCCTTCGGGCGTGAACGGTGATACGGGGGAGGCTTGCGGTGAGCTTCTCCGGGCAGATCTGACAGTCACCTTCGCAGCGCTGAAGCCGGGGCTCTTGCAAGGCGACGGGCCGCTGCTAGCTGGCCGTGTGGAGGTCGCCGACATCGGTCTCGACGTCAGCCGGGCCCATCTGTGGGTGGTCGAGGACGCGGACGTGGTGACGATGTTGCCGGCACGCGAGCGCTCTGCACACAAGTGGCGATCGGCGATCGCCGTCGTCGCTGGGTCACCGGGGATGACAGGAGCCGCGGAGCTGTGCGCGCGAAGCGCCTACCGGGCGGGAGCCGGGATGGTCCGACTCGGGGTGCCCGGGGCCGATCTCGCCGAGCTCGGAGCCACCGAAGCAGTCGGTGTGGCGCTTCCTTCCGAGCAGTGGGTTCCTGCAGCGCTCGAAATGGCGGAGAGGTGCAAAGCTTTCGTGGTCGGCCCGGGTCTCGGCCGGAAGGAGCACACTGTCTCACAGGTGAGGCAGCTGGTCGCCGAGGCGCCCATACCGGTGGTGGTCGACGCCGACGGACTGTTCGCACTGGGCACCGGCGAAGAGGTCGCTGCCGTTGTCCGAGAACGCAGCGCGCGAGGTGGCCACGATGTCGTGCTCACCCCCCACGACGGGGAGTTCGCTCGCCTGACGGGCTCCGTGCCGGGGAAGGACCGTATAAGCGATGCCACGCGCCTTGCTCGTTCGAGCGGTGCAGTGGTGCTGCTGAAGGGTCCCACGACGGTGGTTGCGCAACCCGGTGGACGTGCCCTTCTAGCGGTGGCCGGGTCGCCGCGGCTTGCCACGGCGGGTACCGGTGATGTGCTCGCGGGGGTGATCGGGGCGTTCGTAGCACGAGGGTTGGCTCCTCCCGAGGCGGCCGCGCTCGCGGCTCATGTGCACGCGCGCGCCGCAGGCATTGGCCGTTCCGAGGGACTCGTGGCCGGTGAAGTGGCCGACTTGGTCGCGCGTTGGCTGTCAGGAGTGCGGCGTGGGTAAGCCTGTCATCGCCGTCGTCGTGCCGACTCGCCAAGCGCTGCGGCCGGTATGGGCCGAGATAGACCTCGCCGCTGTGAGGCACAACGCCCGGTTGCTGCGGCAAGTCGCCTCACCGGCGGCGTTGTGCGCAGTCGTGAAGGCGGACGGCTACGGCCATGGTGCCGTCGCCGTTGGGCGTGCCGCGCTCGAAGGAGGAGCGACCTGGTTGGCAGTGGCGACGGTGGAGGAGGGCATAGTGCTTCGCGAGGCGGGCATAAGCGCTGCCGTGCTCGTCCTGTCGGAGCCTTCGCCCGAAGCGATGAGGCAGGCCGTGGCGAGCGGGCTGACCCCGACCGTCTATTCTCCCAGCGGCGTGGAGGCTGCCGAGCGAGCGGCCGTCGCCGCAGGGGGCACGCTCGCGGTCCACGTCAAAGTGGACACGGGGATGCACCGCGTCGGAGCGGACCCCTCGGAGCTCGCGGGGATCATCACGGCCGTTACCGCGGCGCCCCACCTGGAATGCGGAGCGCTGTGGACCCACCTGGCGGTGGCGGACGGCATGAGCAAGCAAGACCGTGACTTCACCGTCGAGCAGCTCCGTTTGTTCTCTGACATGCGGCGACTGGTCGCGGATTGCGGGGCGAAGGTCTCCTTTGTCCACGCGGCCAACTCGGCCGCCACTCTTCGTTTCCCAGAGTCTCACCTCGACATGGTGCGTTGCGGGATCGCCCTGTTCGGCGTGCTGCCTTCTCCGGCTCTTGAAGACACTTTCGCCGACGTGGGCGCGCTTGTCGGAGGCTCGGTGGACCGCACGGGAACGCGATATGCGGACCTGCGTCCGGTGCTGTCGCTTCGAGCGGAGGTCTCCCACGTCAGGCGCCTCGAGGCCGGCGAGCGTCCCTCGTACGGGCGCTTGTACGCGCTGGCGGTGCCGTCTGTCGTGGCCACCGTCCCCGTCGGGTACGCCGACGGGATCCCGAGGCGGTACTTCAGCGAGGGGGGTACGGTGCTCATCGGTGGCCGTCGCCGGCCACTGGCGGGGGCGGTCACGATGGACCAGATCATGGTCGACTGCGGTCCGGACGCGGAGGTGTCGGTGGGGGACGAGGTCGTGCTCATCGGTAAGCAGGGAGACGAGTGCCTCACGGCTTGGGATTGGGCCGACCTGCTCGGGACGATCAGCTACGAGGTTCTCTGCGGCATCGGCCCGCGGGTTCCTCGTATCGTCGTCGACAGCGACAGCGACAACGACGTCGACAGCGACGTCGACAGCGACGTCGACAGCGACATCGACAGCGACAGCGACATCGTCAGCCGGAGCGAGGAGGTTCCACGGTGAAACGCAGGCTCGGCCGGTCGGGCAGGGGCCCCACCGGTATCGCGATGAAACCAATGGGCGAAGATCTGGCGAGCAGAGGTGTCTGCAAGTGACTGAGGGAGGATCCTCGGGTCACCCTCACCGGCTTGCCGGAGCCCTGGCTCTTGGAGTGGGAGCTGTGGCTGCTGCTGGCTCGGTGTTGCATCACCGAAGCGTCACGCGCGCGACCGCCACCGAGGAGGATTTCGAGTCCGAGGGCCTCACGCTTCCCGGGGACCTCCTGCACCACTTCGTCGAAGTCGAAGACGGCGGTCGTATCCATGTTGTCGAAGGCGGCACGGGCCCAGTGCTGCTGCTGCTTCACGGGTTCCTGCTCGACTCCTCGATCTGGGCGCATCAGTTTCGTGACCTCGCTCACCAACACCGCGTGATCGCCATCGACCACCGCGGTCACGGCAAGTCGCTGTCTGATGTGGGCGCTCTCAGTATTCGCCGCCTGGCGGCCGATCTCGCCGCCGTGCTCGATGAGCTGGATCTCTCCAAGGTGCTCCTCGTGGGCCATTCGATGGGCGGCATGGTCGCGCTGCAGCTTGCTTTGGACTCACCGACGACGGTTCGGCGTCGAGTCAGCGGAATGGTGCTCGCGTCGACCCTGGCTGGACCCTTCCTTCAGATGCCAGGCTGGGGCAACCTGGCTCGCGTGGCCGCGCCTGCCTCGGCGCGCGCTGCACTGCTCTCTCGCAGCCTGGGCGTACCCAGCGTGCTCTTGCAGGATCTGCGTTACTTGGTGAGCAGGCTCGGGTTCGGCGGTGATGCACGGCCGGCGCAGGTTCGCTTCGTGGAGGCCCTGCACACGGCAACCTCCTCGCGTACCCTGGCCGGTCTCCTGCCCTCGCTGGCCCTCTTCGATCTGTCCGCCAGCCTGGGATCGATCGAGGAGCCGGTGCTGGTGGTGGTCGGATCGCACGACCGCCTGACGCCACCACGTGCAGCGCGACGCATGGCCGGGATTCTCCCGCATGCTCAGCTGGTGGAGCTCGCCCGCTGTGGGCACATGCCGATGATCGAGCGCCCGCACGAGTTCTCCCGCATGCTCGACGAGTTCTCTGCCAAGACCGATCACCGTTCCTAATTCGCGCAGCCTCTGGAACGACATCGCCGTCTCGAGATTCATCGGCCACGGGGATCGAACGTCCCGGCGATACCATCGGCGGGTGCCCACGCTGTCTGAGATCGCAGTCGAGGCGTCCACCTGCACGCGCTGCCGGCTAGCCGGCAGCAGGACCAACGTGGTATTCGGCATGGGCAATCCGCAGGCGGATCTCATGTTCGTCGGTGAGGGCCCAGGCGCCGAAGAGGACCGTCAGGGTTTGCCCTTCGTCGGTCGTTCGGGCCAGCTGCTGGACCGTCTGATGCGCCAAGAGATCGGCCTGACCCGAGAGCACTGCTATGTGGCGAATGTCATCCGGTGCAGGCCTCCCGGAAATCGTGATCCTCTCCCGGACGAGATCGAGGCGTGCAGTCCGTATCTCGAAGCGCAGCTCGAGCTCATAGCCCCGCGCGTCGTAGTAACTCTCGGTAACTTTGCCACCCGTCGGCTTCTGCGTACCTCGGAGGGCATCAGCCGTCTTCGCGGTCGTTCGTATCCGTTCCGGGAGGGCCACTTGGTCCCCACCTACCATCCCGCCGCGGCCTTGCGAGGCGGTGGGGAGATCGTGGCGGAGATGCGCGCGGACTTCGTCCGGGCGAAGCGTCTTCTGGCAGGCGAGCCCTCGTGACCTGCGACACAGCCGACACACCACCCGAGCCTGGACGCGACGCTTCCGAAGATGTCGGTGCTCCGATCACCGTACGTACCGCCTCGGCCGAGCAGACCAAGGATCTCGCTGGCGCGCTGGCTAGGGCGCTCAGGGCCGGTGACGTCGTGCTCCTGGCCGGTGACCTCGGAGCTGGGAAGACCACCTTCACTAAAGGGCTGGCGGAGGCGCTCGGGATCACAGAGCCGGTCACCAGTCCGACCTTCACGCTCGTAAGGACCTACCCGACGGTCAGAGACGCCGGCGAGGCCGCAGATCCACGCAGTGTCAGGAACCTGGTGCACGCTGACATCTTCCGCCTCGACCACTTGCGAGAGGTCGCGGATCTGGCGATCGCAGAGATGCTCGAAGACGGCGCGGCCGCGGTGGTGGAGTGGGGCGACCTGGCCGCCCCGGTGCTCGGCCGCGATGCTCTCGTCGTGAACCTCGCCCACGGTTCGACTCCCGACGACCGGTGCGTGTCCTTTCGACTCACTGGTTGTTGGCAGTCGCGTCGAGGAGAGCTTGTTGAGCTCCTGAGGCGCTGGAGCGTCGAACGCGCACGCTGCGCTCGGCCAGGGTAGGGGCCGTGCTCGTCCTCGCCGTGGAGTCGGCCACGGAGCTGGCTGGTGTAGCCCTCGCTGACGAAGTGGGCGTGATCGCGACGGCGTCGACGTCACGAGGGCGTCACCACGCCGAGTCGATCGCTCCTTCCGTGAAGTTCGTATGCGATCGCGCCGGTATGTCCCTGCGCTCCCTCGAGGGTGTCTGCGTGGACGTGGGCCCGGGGCTGTTCACCGGACTGCGGGTGGGAATAGCGACGGCAAAGGCGCTTGCTTTCGCGCTCGGGATACCCGTCGTGCCCGTCACCAGCCTAGAGGTCCTGGCCCAGGCTCTTTGTGGAGCGGGCGCCGCGGCCGGAAGCCTGCTCGTGCCGGTCGTGGACGCCAAGCGAGACGAGGTGTTCTCCGCGCGTTTTCGCGTCGCTGGCGATTCCGACGTGGGCGCCGTTCGGGCGGGAGAGGATGGCGTCGTTCAGGTGGGAGAGGATCTCGTGTTGTCCCCGGAGGACCTTGCGACCTCCCTTTCGAAGCTTGGAGAGCCGTTCGTGCTCGGCGGCGACGGGGCAATGCGTTATGCAGAGGTTCTCGGCAAGCTGCCGGGAGCGAGACTGGCATCCGCCGCGCTCGTCAACCCACCGGTGGGGGTGCTTGCAGCCATCGGTGTGGCGCGTCTCGGTGCCGGTCTCGGCCTCGATGCGGCGGAGATCGCTCCGAAGTACCTGCGCGATGCCGACGCGCGCATCCACTGGGAGCAGCGCCTAGTCTCCTCGAGCGCTCGCGAACGGTGATCTGACCGTGGCAGACGACATCGAGGGTCGCGCGTCCGCGGGGGGGCTCGACGATGACGACGGGGCTGGAGGGCACGGCCACCTACAGGACGTGCTCGGGGCGGTGCGGATCGTGCCGCTTCGGCGCCGGCACCTGCGCTCGGTGGTGCGCATAGAGGACGACGCCTACCCCCGCCCGTGGTCTGCAGCTCTCTTCCTGTCCGAGATCGCCCAGAGGTCTTCACGCAGGTACACAGTGGCCGTCATCGGTCCAATGGTGGTGGGTTACTGCGGGCTGATGCTCGTGGGCGACGAAGGCCACGTGACCACGCTCACCGTGGATCCTCGCTGGCAACAACGCGGGATCGGGACCTTGTTGTTGCTCGACCTGGCTCGTGCCGCCCCCGGGCTCGGGGTCCGGCACCTTACCCTCGAGGTGAGGGTGGGCAACACTACGGCTCATGAGATCTACCGGCGCTTCGGCTTTGCACCGGCAGGCGTGCGCAAGCACTACTACCCCGAGACCGGGGAGGATGCCATCGTCATGTGGGCACGCGACATCGACTCTCCTGCCTACTCTGACAGGTTGAGCGGGATCGAGTCGCGGCTCAGGTGTTCACGATGATCGAGTCGGGGCTCAGGTGTTCACGATGATCGAATCGGGCACAAGCGAAGTGACGCTTGGCATCGAGACTTCGTGCGACGAAACCGCGGCCGCGGTAGTAATCGGAGGCGGCGATATTCGCTCGTCGGTGGTGGCAAGCCAAGTTGACGTCCACGCGACCTTTGGTGGGGTCGTTCCAGAGCTCGCGAGCCGCGCTCACTTAGAGGTCCTCACTGTCGTGGTGAGCCGTGCGCTCGAAGAGGCAGGGCTGAAGTTCCAGGCGCCCGAGGTGCCCGCGATCGACGCTGTGGCCGCGACTGTCGGCCCGGGCCTCGTCGGTTCCCTGCTCGTAGGTGTGAGCGAGGCGAAGGCTCTGGCTCTCGCTTGGGGGCTCCCGTTCGTGGGCGTGAACCATCTGGAGGGCCATCTGTTTGCAGCTCTGTTGGAGCACCGCGACCTTCCCTGGCCGCTCGTGGTGCTGCTCGTGTCGGGCGGGCACACCATGCTGATTTCGATGGACGGGCCGGGGCGCTACCGCCAGCTCGGCCAGACCCTTGACGATGCAGCAGGTGAGGCGTTCGACAAGGTGGCACGCTTCCTCGGGCTCGGCTATCCGGGGGGGCCGGCCATAGAGGCGGCTGCTGCTTCGGGAGACCCCCGGGCCTTCGCCTTTCCCCGAGCCATGCTCGACGAAGGTTTCGACTTCTCTTTCAGCGGCTTGAAGACCGCCGTGGTCCACGCCGTGCATCGGTCCCCCGAGGCTTCGAACGCCGACGTGGCGGCGTCGTTCCAGCAGGCCGTCGTGGAGGTTCTCGTGGCGAAGGCGCTCCGTGGCGCGAGAGACACGCGTGCGGGTGGATTGTGCCTCGCCGGCGGGGTCGCAGCCAACGGGCCTCTTCGGGATTCTCTCAGCGCAGCCTGCGGGGAGCTCGGGCTGCCCGTGTACGTACCTAGCCTGGCCATGTGCACCGACAACGCGGCGATGGTCGCGGCGGCCGGGTGGTTCCAGCTTCGCCAACGCGGGCCGAGCCCTCTCGACACGGGTGCCCAGCCGAACCTGCGGCTGCCCCTGCTGCCCTGAGCCTGCCTCTGGTTCGGCCGGCGCGATTGCCTGCGCGGCCTCGTCCCGGTAGTGTTAGCACTCGCAAGGTCAGAGTGCTAACCACGTGCCCACAGGAGGCCCGCCTGCCATGAAGCTCCACCCCCTCGAGGACCGGATCGTCGTCCGTCCCGGCGAGTCCGAGGAGACCACCGCATCGGGGCTCGTCATCCCCGACACCGCCAAGGAGAAGCCCCAGCAGGGTGAAGTTCTCGCCGTCGGCCCCGGTCGGCGCGCCGAGAACACCGGCGAGCTGATACCGCTCGGCGTGGCCGTCGGCGACACCGTCGTCTACTCGAAGTACGGCGGCACCGAGATCACAGTGGACGGTGAGGACTTGTTGATCCTCTCCGGTCGCGACGTGCTTGCCAAAGTCGACAAGTAGCCCGGGTCAGAGATGTCGAAGATCCTGAAGTTCGACGAGCACGCGCGCCGAGGGCTCGAGTCCGGGGTGAACAGGCTCGCCGACACCGTCAAGGTCACGCTCGGCCCCAAGGGCCGCAACGTGGTCATCGACAAGAAGTTCGGCGCGCCCACCATCACCAATGACGGTGTGACGATCGCGCGCGAGGTCGAGCTGGAGGACCCGTTCGAGAACATGGGCGCCCAACTGGTGAAGGAGGTGGCGACGAAGACTAACGACGTCGCCGGCGACGGCACCACCACGGCGACTGTGCTGGCGCAAGCCCTCATTCACGAGGGGCTGCGCAACGTTGCCGCCGGAGCGAACCCCTTGGCATTGAAGCGCGGCATGGAGAAGGGCGTAGAGGCCGTGGTGAGCGAGGTCAAGAAGCTGGCTAGGGAGATCGGCTCGAAGACCGAGATAGCGCAGGTCGCGTCGATCTCTGCCGCGGACACCTCGATTGGCGAGATCCTCGCCGAGGCCATTGACAAGGTCGGCAAGGACGGGACGGTGACCGTCGAGGAGTCGAACACGTTCGGCCTCGAGCTCGAGTTCACCGAGGGTATGCAGTTCGACAAGGGCTACCTCTCGCCGTACTTCGTGACCGACCCCGAGCGCCAGGAGGCAGTCCTCGACGAGCCGTTCGTGCTGATCGCGAACCAGAAGATCAGTGCGGTGCACGACCTCGTGCCAGTGCTCGAGAAGATCATGCAGACCGGCAAGCCGCTTCTCGTGATCTCTGAGGATGTGGAAGGCGAGGCACTGGCCACCTTGGTGGTGAACAAGATCCGGGGCACCTTCACATCGGTGGCGGCGAAAGCCCCTGGCTTTGGCGAGCGTCGAAAGGCGATGCTGCAGGACATGGCCATCCTGACAGGTGGCCAGGTGATCTCCGAGGAGATCGGTCTGAAGCTGGAGAATGCCACGATCGACTTGCTTGGCAAGGCGCGCCGCGTGATCGTCACCAAGGACGACACCACGATCGTCGATGGTGCCGGCTCCGAGGAGGACGTGAAGGGTCGTATCGCTCAGATCAAGCGCGAGATCGATGAGACGGACTCCGACTGGGACCGAGAGAAGCTCGCCGAACGTTTGGCCAAGCTGGCTGGCGGAGTGGCCGTGGTGCGGGTCGGCGCGGCCACGGAGATCGAGCTGAAGGAGAAGAAGCACCGCATCGAGGACGCGCTTTCGGCCACGCGTGCAGCCATTGAGGAAGGCATCGTGGCAGGTGGCGGTGTGGCGTTCGTGCGAAGCCGCGGCGCGGTGGAGAAGCTGGCGAAGCGCCTCGTCGGTGACGAGGCGATCGGAGCGCTGATCGTCGCGCACGCTCTCGACGAACCGCTGAAGTGGATAGCGATCAACGCCGGCCTCGAAGGTGCGGTCACCGTGCGCCAGGTGGAGGCGGAGAGCGGTTCGACAGGTCTGAACGCTGTCACCGGGAACTTCGAGGATCTCGTGAAAGCCGGGGTCATCGACCCCGCCAAGGTCACGCGCTCGGCACTACAGAATGCTGCCTCGGTAGCCAGCCTGCTTCTCACCACCGAGGTGCTTGTGGCGGAGAAGCCCGAGAAACATGACGTCCCGGCCGCTGACGGCATGGGCGGAATGGGCGGAATGGGCGGCATGGGAGGAATGGGCGGCATGATGTGACGGGGGGTCCGAGCTCTACCCGGTAACCTCCGCCTGAGTGCAGGCCCGTCCAAGCACAGCCCCGAGATCCGACGGTTCTCGCCGTCCCGGGGAGCCCGCTCCCTGGGCGCGGCTCGCCCCCGAGGCCCGGCAGGGCATCAGCGTCAGACGTGTCAGAGAGGCCGTGGAGGCGAGACATCGCGTTCTCGGCGGACCCGGGCAGGTGTCGGATGAAGAGCACCTCCTAACTGGAACGCGCGCCGCCGTCCTCGTTCCGATCTTCGAGGAAGACGGTGAAGCCCGGGTGGTGCTCACCCGGCGCGCGGCACACCTTCGTACCCACCCCGGGGAGGTCAGCTTCCCCGGGGGTCGCCTCGACGCTGGTGAAGGGCCCGAGGAAGGGGCGCTTCGGGAGGCAGCCGAGGAGATTGCCCTGGATCCCGGTTCCATAGAGGTGGTCGGGCGGCTCACCCCCGTCTTCACGCTCTCCTCGGGTGCGGCCATCACCCCCGTGGTGGGTGTCATCTCTTCGCGTCCGAGGCTCCTGGCCAACCCGAGCGAGGTGGAGCGCGTCTTTGACGTGGCGCTTGCGAGGCTGGCCGCCGTGGACGTGTTCCGCGAAGAGCGCTGGGTGGTCCTGGGCACCTCGTCTCCGGTGTGGTTCTTCGAGCTGGACGAAGACACGGTCTGTGGTGCGACCGCGCGCATCCTCGTGGAGCTTCTTCGCCTTGCGCTCGAGGTATAACCCTGGCATCGGGGCTAGCCCTGGGGCGACGATGGCGGGCGGTATCGTGGAGAGATCGTGTGAGGTGCAGGAGGAGACCAGGTGGCCGACATCGAGATCGGGATCTACAAGTCAGGCCGGCAGGCCTACGGTTTCGATGACATCGCCATAGTCCCGAGCCGCAGAACACGCGACCCCGAGGACATCGACATCTCCTGGGAGATCGATGCCTTTCGCTTCGAGTTGCCGCTCATGGCCGCGGCCATGGATGGAGTGGTGAGCCCTCGCACTGCGGTGGAGATCGGCCGTCTCGGCGGCGTGGCCGTGCTGAACCTGGAGGGGCTGTGGACCCGCTACGAGGACCCCGAGCCGCTCTTCGAGGAGATCGCCACCCTCGAGGACGAGAAGGCGACGGCCCGGATGCAACAGATGTACTTGGAGCCCGTGAAGCCCGAGCTGGTCACGCGGCGTATCCGTGAGATCTCGTCGGCGGGTGTGGTGTCTTGTGCCTCGGTCACCCCCCAGCGCACCGCGGAACTGGCGCCCGCCATCCTGGCCGGCGAGCTGGACCTTCTCGTGATCCAGGGGACGGTCGTCTCCGCCGAGCACGTCTCGAAGACCTCTGAGCCGCTCAACTTGAAGAAGTTCATCCGCGACTTCGACCTACCCGTGATCGTCGGTGGTTGTGCCTCGTACCAGGCGGCGTTGCATCTCATGCGCACCGGCGCGGTGGGCGTGCTGGTGGGGGTGGGTCCTGGAAACGCCTGCACCACCCGCGGCGTGCTCGGGATAGGCGTGCCGCAGGCGACTGCGATAGCGGACGTGGCTGGGGCCAGGATGCGTCACCTCGATGAGACCGGCGTCTACGTCCATGTCATCGCCGACGGCGGCATGAGCCGTGGCGGCGACGTTGCCAAGGCCATCGCGTGCGGGGCGGACGCGGTCATGCTCGGGTCGCCATTGTCCTCGGCACAGGAGGCGCCGTGCAGAGGCTTCCACTGGGGCATGGCAACCTTCCATCCCACGCTTCCGCGTGGTGCGCGGGTGCGCACGACCGTGCGGGGCTCCTTGAAGGAGATCCTCCTGGGACCGGCGCACGAGAACGACGGCCGCATGAACCTGTTCGGTGCTCTGCGAACGTCGATGGCGACCTGCGGGTACCAGTCGGTCAAGGAGTTCCAGAAGACCGAGGTGATGATCGCGCCGGCGTTCCAGACCGAGGGCAAGGCGCTCCAACGCTCTCAGGGTGTGGGGATGGGCCGCTGACAGATCACCTCGACACCGTTCTGGTCGTCGATTTCGGCGCCCAGTACTCGCAGCTCATAGCCAGGCGTGTGCGCGAGGCGCGCGTCTACTCCGAGATCGTCCCGTTCGACGCGCCCGTGTCCGAGCTCTTGGAGCGCAGACCGAAGGGCATCATTCTGTCGGGCGGTCCCGAGTCCGTGTACGCGCAGTGGGCGCCGACCCTCGATCCCCGCATCTACGAGGCGGGGGTCCCGATCCTCGGCATCTGCTACGGGGCGCAGCTGCTCACCAGGCAGCTCGGGGGCATGGTGGAGCGCACCGGGCGTGCCGAGTACGGGCGGACCCCTCTCACGCGCATAGGTTCTTCGCCGCTCTTTTGTGACTGGCCCGCGCAGCAAAGCGTGGACGTGTGGATGAGCCACGCGGACTCGATCACCGAAGTGCCACCCGGGTTCGTGGCCACAGCGACGACCGCCGAGTCGCCGGTGGCGGCCCTGGACGACATCGAGCGTCGTATCCACGGCGTGCAGTTCCACCCGGAGGTGCTCCACACCGCTCGTGGCCAGGAGCTTCTCGAGCGCTTCCTGTTCGATGTGTGTGGGGCGCGCCCGAGTTGGACCCACACGAACATCATCGAGTCCTCGGTCGAAGCGATAAGGGCGCAGGTGGGAGGCGCAAGGGTGCTGTGCGCCCTGTCGGGCGGGGTGGACTCGGCAGTCGCGGCCGCGCTCGTCCATCGAGCGGTGGGCGCCCAGCTCACCTGCGTGTTCGTGGACACCGGTCTCATGCGCGCTGGCGAGGGAGAGCAGGTGGAGGAGACGTTCCGCAGCCAGTTCCATGTGGACCTCGTCCACGTGAAGGCCACCGAGCGCTTCTTCGGGGTGCTTACCGGGGTGAGCGATCCCGAGGAGAAGCGAAAGGCGATCGGCGAGACCTTCATCCGCGTGTTCGAGGAGGTGGCACGCGACGTGGAAGATGCCCGCTTCTTGGTGCAGGGGACGCTGTACCCCGACATCATCGAGTCCGGCACCCGTGACGCCGCCACCATCAAGTCGCATCACAATGTGGGAGGGCTACCGCAGGACATGTCCTTCGAGCTTGTCGAGCCGCTCCGCCTCCTGTTCAAGGACGAGGTGCGCGCCGTCGGAGAAGAGCTGGGCCTTCCCGAGGAGATCGTGTGGCGTCAACCCTTCCCCGGTCCGGGATTGGCGGTACGCATCGTCGGAGAGGTCACGCCCGAGCGCGTTGGGATCCTGCGTGCCGCCGACGCGATCGTCCTCGACGAGGTCCGTAGGGCCGGCTTATACCGCGAGCTGTGGCAGAGCTTCGCCGTGCTGCCCGCCGTGCGCAGCGTCGGGGTGATGGGCGACGGCCGCACCTATGCGTACCCGATCGTGATAAGGGCGGTCACCTCGGACGACGCCATGACGGCAGACTGGGCCCGGCTTCCCCATGAGCTGCTCGAACGCCTTTCCACCCGCATCATCAACGAGGTGGACGGCGTCAACCGGGTGGTGCTCGACATCACGTCGAAGCCGCCCGGGACCATCGAGTGGGAGTGACCTCGGTGGAGGAGGGCAGGGTGCGCGCTCCCCTTCACCGCTTCGGAGGCCTCGGTGCCTTCGGGGACCTCGAAGACGAACTCGTGGAAGTTCTCGCGCCTTCAGATGGCCGCGACGTCGGGGACAGCGAGCTCGACGACGAAGCCCGTGCTCGCGCCACGTCCGAGTCAGGCGGTGCGCCCGCTCCCGGTGGTGGGGGGTCCTCGAGCGGAGCAAGGTCGGGACGCGCGAAGCGACGTCGGACACCTTGGAGCGAGACGGTCCCTTCGCCGGACGCCCTTCTCGAGGGTCTGAATGACCCGCAGCGTCGTTCAGTGCTCCACAGGGGCGGCCCGTTGCTGGTGGTGGCAGGTGCGGGATCGGGCAAGACCCGGGCGCTCACCCACCGTGTTGCCCATCTGATTGCCACGGGCGACGCCCTGCCTTGGGAGGTGCTCGCGATCACCTTCACGAACAAGGCGGCCGATGAGATGCGCGAGCGTCTCGTCAAGCTGATCGGTCCCGTGGCGCAGCGCATGTGGGTCTCTACCTTTCACGCGGCTTGTGTGCGGATCCTGCGTTCGCACGCCGACCGCCTCGGTTATCGGCGATCGTTCACGGTTTACGACGACACCGACTCGCGCCGCCTTATCGAGCACGTTCTCAAGGACCTGAACATCGACGCGAAGAAACTGCCAGCCCGTTCGGTGCAAGCAGCTGTCTCTGGAGCCAAGGCCGAGCTCGTCGACCCCGAAGACTTCCAGGCGCAGGCCCGGAGCGTCTTCGAGCGCCGGATCGCAGGCGTCTATGTCGAGTACCAGCAGCGCATGTTCGCCGCCTCGGCCATGGACTTCGACGACCTGCTCCTTCTCACGGTGAGACTCCTGCACACCTTCCCCGAAGTCCTCGATAGTTATCGAAGGCGCTTCAGGCACGTGTTGGTGGACGAGTATCAGGACACGAACCGCGCACAGAACGAGATCGTCCTGCTGCTCGGCGCTCAGCATCACAACGTCACTGTCGTGGGGGACACCGACCAGGCGATCTACGGGTGGAGATCGGCGGACATCCGCAACATCCTCGAGTTCGAGGAGTCGTTTCCCGACGCGACCGTCATCCCGCTCGAGCAGAACTACCGATCGACCAAGACGATCCTCGACGCCGCAAACGCGGTGATCGCGAATAACACGACCCGGGTGCCGAAGGCATTGTGGACGGCAGGGGAAGCGGGAGTGCCACTGTGTCGCTACCGCGCGGACGACGAGTACGACGAGGCGGCATGGGTGACCTCTGAGATCGCCCGCCTGCATGCGAGCGAGGGGTTGGCGTACCGCGACATCGCCGTCTTCTACCGCACCAATGCGCAGAGCCGCACCTTCGAAGAGGAGCTCGTGCGTGAAGGCATCGCCTATCGGGTTGTGGGCGGCACGCGCTTCTACGATCGCCGTGAGGTGAAGGACGTCCTCGCCTACCTACGAGTGTTGGCCAACCCTTCCGACGAGGTCTCTGCGCGCAGGATCGTGAACGTTCCCCGCCGGGGCGTAGGCGATTCCTCGGTGGATCGTTTGGTCGCTTGGGCCCGTGCACACGGCCGCGATTTCGCCGACGCTCTCGAACATGCTCGGGATGCCGGGGTGACTGCGCGCGCGGCCAAAGGTGTCGACAGCCTGCAAGAGCTCCTTGACGAGTTGCGGACGATGCAGGGATCCGGTGTCGGGCCTGGTGGGCTCGTGGAAGCCGTGGCCGAGCGCACCGGGTACCGAGCGGAGCTCGAGGCAGCCGAGACCCTCGAGTCCATCGCACGACTCGAGAACATCGCCGAGCTGAGGGGTGCTGCGGCTGAGTACGACGAGCTCGACGAGTTCCTGGAGTCCGTAGCCCTGGTCTCTGACGTGGACGAGCTCGAGGCTGACTCGGACCGCGTGTCTCTCATGACACTGCACACGGCCAAGGGACTCGAGTTCCCGGCGGTGTTCCTGGTCGGGATGGAGGACGGGGTGTTTCCTCACCTACACACCCTTGGCGACCCGGTCCGCCTGGAAGAGGAGCGCCGCCTGGCTTATGTGGGGATCACGCGAGCACAGCGGCGTCTATACGTGTCCCACGCGTGGAGCCGGACGTTGTGGGGATCGACGAGTTACTGCATTCCCAGCCGGTTCCTCGCCGAGCTTCCCGACGAACTCGTGCACGATGTGGGCGACTCGTCGACGACACGCCCCGACCCCCTGCGCGCATCCCCCTCGTGGGGTCACTGGCGGGGACGAAGAAGCGGCAGGTCTCGGAGTGTTGCCGGCATGAGCTTCGACTGCACGGACAGCGACGATCGTGACTTCGAATTGATGTTCGACGATCCCGACGTCGACGCCGACGTGTTCCACGATCCCGACCCATGGGGAGATGCGGAGGCGCCCGTTTCTTGGGACCGCGGGCGGGCAGAACTGGGCTCGGCCGGAGCCCAGGCCGGTTGTCAGAATTCCAGTCGTCAGAGCTCCGGTCGTCGGAGCTCGAGCCGGCAAGGTGGAGCTGGTCGTTCGAGCTCTGGCCATGAGCGTGCAGGTGGCCGACGGAGCCGCCTTCCGAAGATGGCGGAGGAACGCCTTCAGGGTCGGTAACCGTGAGCGAGGCGGGCCCTCGTGGGCGCGTCAATGACGAACGCTTGCCACCGGTCGCACCGTATGCCGCTCAGTCGTTCACGCGTGTTCTCGTCCGCCACTCACAGGCCACCGCGTTGCAAAGGCCGTAGCGGAAGATCGTTCCGGTCATTGTCATCGAGTTCTTCTTCTACGGCTAGCCTCTAGGCGCCGATGACCTCCGTTGCCGAGCTCAGCGTCCCGTACCCCTGTCCTGAAGAAGACGATCCGAAGTCGACCGCTCGGTGGACGCGCCCCGCTCTGGTGGCGATCGCCGCACTTGCCGCACTTTCTTACGCCTGGTCGATCAACCACGACATGATCGACCCTTACTACGCGGCGACGGTGCGGAGCATGGCTGGGAGCTGGCACGACTTTGTGTTCGGCTCGTTCGACCCCGCCGGAACGATCACGCTCGACAAGCTGCCCGGCGCCTTCTGGATCCAGGCGTTGTCGGTCCGGCTGTTCGGAGTGCACACATGGGCGATCGTGCTCCCTCAGGTGCTGGAGGGTGTCGGCGCCGTGCTCGTCCTGTACCGGGCGGTGCGCCGTCTGGCCGGGCCGGTGGCCGCCCTCGTTGCTGCACTGGTTCTCGCCGCCAGCCCCGTCACCGTTGCCCTGAACCGGGGGAACATCTCCGACAGTCTGATGATTCTGCTGCTGGTGCTCGCCGCAGACGCCGCGTCGGCCGCATTGGTAAGCGGACGCTTGAATCTCCTGCTACTGGCGGGGGTCTGGGTGGGGCTCGCCTTCCAAGCCAAGATGATCGAGGCCTGGCTGGTGCTGCCGGCGCTCGGTGCTGCCTACCTGTTGGCCGCGCCGTCCGCGCCTTGGCAACGAGTGCGCTCGGTGGTGGCCCTCGGAGTTGTCGCCGGTGTCGTGTCGCTGCTGTGGATGACGGCGGTGACCCTCACTCCGGCGTCAGACCGTCCCTATGTCGACGGGAGCTCTCATAATTCGGTATACGAGCAAGTGTTCGTCTACAACGGCTTCGGGCGCTTCGGTCACCAGACACCCATGCAGCTGCTCGCCAAGGAATCAGTTGGTGTTGCGATCCCCTATCCACCGCCAAGCTGGAACCGCCTGGTGGCTGGCCAGTCGGGGCGCGACACGGGCTGGCTGTTGCCCGCCGCGTTGGCCGCGGGCGTATTCGTTCTCGTCCGGCGGAGACGACGACCTCGGCGTGACACGACCCGTGCCGCGATCGTGTTGTGGGGGACGTGGCTGGCGATCTTCGTCGTTGTGCTCTCCGCCGCGCCGACCGTGAACCCCTACTACACAGCGGTTCTATCGCCCCCGATTGCCGCTCTCATCGGAGTCGGCGTGGTCGCCTTGTGGGCGGCCCGCTGCCGGCTCCTCACGCGGGCGATCGTGGTTGCCATCGTTGCGGGGTCGACGACATACGCAACTTGGCTCATCCCCGCCGTGGGGACAGACGTGGCGGGATGGCTGCGGCCTGTAGTGATCGCTGCTGGCGCCGCCGTCGTCTTGGCAGTGGCCATTAGCACCCTGTTCATGCTCCGGTCCCAAGCGGAGAGCGGCTCAGCCGGTCGCCACTTTCGCACGAACGTGAGCACGGCTGTCGCGTTGTGCGGAGCATTGGCCTCTGTCATGATCGTCCCTGCTGTCGCTTCAGCCTCCGTTGTGGCGCGCGGCGAAAGCATGTACGACACTCCGTTCGAACCGCCGGGCGTCTTTCTTGGTATCGACCTCCTGTTCGTCCAATCACTCGCCACGGCCAGAAACTCCCTGCCGCAGTTGGAACGCGCCCGGTACGGAGCTCCCGATCTGCTCGCAACACAGACATCAACGATCGCCTCGGGGTTCGCCTACACCAGCGGGCAGGAGGTGCTGCCTATCGGCGGGTTCACAGGCACCATCCCCGAGCCGACGGTCACACAACTGAAGACTGATGTTGCCACTGGACAGTTCCACCTGGTGCTCGCCGGCCGCACCCGCGATCCTCGCATCGAATGGATCGCTGCGCGCTGCCCAGATGTCGGTCATCCCACCGGCGTGTTCACCCTCTACTTCTGTGTGCCCGCCGATGCCCGCTGAGTGAACTATGACCTCTCGTCCCTACGTTTGAGACGACGCGGCTGGACCGTAGTCGTCGTTGGCGGGGTTATGTGCTGAAGGGCCAGTGCATCTCGCGGCTCGTACCCGGTGTCGAGATCACGGCCGTTGTCAACGGATTCGCATATTCAGACGTGAAGACATCGTGGAGGTGCGCCGACTCGCCGTTGCCGTCTCGACGATTCGCCGATTCCTGGGATGGTCGGCGGATCGCCATCTGCGGAGACCGGCAGATCATCGCGGACATAGAACCATCGGGTTCCGGATAACTGTCCTCATGGTGACCGACTCGCGCAACGGCATCACGGAGCGGTCTGCCTAGATGCAGTTGGAATAGCGGTTGGTACGAAGAAACCTCACCTGGGTGTAAACTGATCCTGCCATCGGTTCCGTGAGTGATCGGGTATTCGCTCGTAGCGCTGGTCGGGCACGGAAGGTTTACCTGGTGTTGGAACGTCCGTCGCGTTGGGTTCACCTCTCCTCGCTACGATGACGCGCGCGCGTTGCGCGCGGTGAAATGGTACGTATCCCTCGCGGCTTGTGGGAGCAAGCGATGGAGGAACGGCTCTGGTCGGGTCATGACCCGTCCGGATCAAAGGGTTGTGTCGGTATTCCACCGACCGAAATTCAGAGTTCACAGAGCGGTGGAGTTTCGCACCGCGGAGGGACTCCCCGGGATGACGAGGAACGGGTGAACCCCCAGCGCCTACGCAGCGTTGGCGAGAACGTCAAGCATGCCGTCGATGATTTTCGTTTGGTGCCACCT
>Ga0181533_1000018_pt1 | contig 192508 bp, 176 predicted proteins | sample PEATcosm2014_Bin_45_FD_119772 | JGI IMG/M metagenome (GOLD analysis project Ga0181533, IMG submission 119772) | Peatland microbial communities from MTU Mesocosm Facility, Houghton, MI, USA - PEATcosm2014_Bin11_60_metaG | ecosystem: Environmental > Terrestrial > Soil > Wetlands > Peat | place... | reverse complement strand
TCCTTGCGTGTCATCGCCTTCACCTCTCGCCGTATCCGTCGCTCCATCGGCGACGGCGTAGCCGGTTAAGGCGGACCTCTCTAACTGCTTATACCCCCGGACATCTCCGGTGCTTCTAACACGATGACGTCCGCCGGTTGACACGGCCACCGAGATTGGGTATCCACAGGGCCACAATTTGGGCTGCACAACTGGCGTGCGTGGAATCAACCACGATGGAGTGCTGACCTTCAGTAGGTCGACCGCCTGGGCCTCTGAGGTTTGAGGTTCAGACTTTTTGCCGTAAGGGGTCTCAGTGCTGAAGAATTACTTGTTGGCTCCCGGGCCCACACCTGTGCCGCCGCGCGTGTTGCTGGCCATGGCGCAGCCCATCATTCATCACCGCACGCCGCAGTTCAGCCGCATCTTCGCCGAAGCGAAAAGCGGCTTGAAGGAGCTCTTCCAAACCGAGCAGGACGTGTTGATGCTCGCTGCCTCTGGCAGCGGTGGAATGGAAGCCGCGGTCAGCAACCTTTTCTCTCCTGGCGAGGAAGTGCTGGTGATCAACGGCGGCAAGTTTGGGGAGCGCTGGCTGAGGATATCGGCTGCTTATGGTCTGAAGGTGTGCGAGCTGCGCGTCGGGTGGGGCCAAGGCGCCAAAGTCGACGATGTCCGCCGTTTACTCGAGCAGCGGCCCGCCATCCGTGGGCTGCTGGTACAAGCGAGCGAAACTTCAACCGCCGCGCTGCACCCGGTCGAAGCGCTGGCTGAGTTGACCCGCAAGCGCGACACGCTGCTAATCGTCGATGGCATCACCGCGGTAGGCGTGCTCGATCTGCCGATGGACCGCTGGGGCATCGATGTGCTGGTGACCGGCTCGCAGAAGGCACTGATGCTGCCACCGGGCCTGGCCTTCATTGCCCTCAGTGAGCGTGCCTGGAAACGCACCAAAGAAGCCAAACTGCCACGTTTCTACTTCGACCTGAACAACGAGCGTGAGAACCAGGCCAAAGATACCACTGCGTGGACGCCCGCGATCTCACTCGTCATCGGTTTGCGGGAATCCCTGGCAATGATCCACGAAGAGGGCTTGCAACAGGTATTCGCGCGCTGCGCGCGCATGGCAGCTGCCACGCGCGCGGCCGCCGCGGCGCTTGGGTTGCAGTTGGTGGCGCCCGACGCGCCCAGCCCGGCGCTCACCGGCATCTACACGCCATCTGATGTCGACGGCGGCAAGCTTGTGGTCTACCTACGCGATCGCCTGGGCGTCACCTTCGCCGGCGGACAAGATCAGTTGAAAGGGAAGGTCGTGCGCATCGCGCACCTGGGTTATATGGGTATTTTTGACGTTGTGACCGCCATCGCCGCATTGGAGATGGCGCTTGGCCATTTCGGCCACCCTGTGCCGCTCGGTCGCGGTGTCGGTGCGGCGCAGGAAATCCTGATGTCTGAGCTAAAGGAGTGAGCTATGTACCGTGTCCTCGTCAGCGATAAGCTTTCCTCAGAAGGCCTGGAGATCCTGAAATCCGCGCCGGATATGCAGGTCGACAACATTACCGGGCTCAAGCCCCAGCAACTGGCGGAGAAGATCGGGCCCTATCACGGTCTCATCGTGCGCAGCGCCTCAACCGTAAACGCCGAGGTCATCGCCGCCGCCGAGAACCTGCGTGTCATCGGGCGCGCCGGCGTCGGCGTAGACAACGTCGACGTAGCGGCGGCAACCAAGCGCGGGATCGTCGTGATGAACACGCCGGCGGGCAACAACATCACTACCGCCGAGCACGCCATCAGCATGATGATGGCCTTGGCGCGCTCCATACCGCAAGCCACGGCGTCGATGAAAAGCGGCAAGTGGGAGAAGAGCAGCTTCACCGGTTCCGAGGTGTTCAACAAGACGCTTGGGATCCTCGGCATCGGCAACATCGGAAGCCTGGTGGCCGAGCGCGCCCTCGGCTTGAAGATGCGGGTCATCGCCTACGATCCGTTCATTTCGCAGCAAGCGGCCCAACGCCTGGGGGTCGAACTCGTCAGCGTCGACGACCTTTATGCTCGCTCGGATTTCATCAGCGTGCACACGCCGCTGAACGCGGAAACGCGAGGGCTTGTCGGCGCCGACGCCTTCGCCAAGATGAAGAAAGGCGTGCGCGTCATCAACTGCGCCCGCGGCGGCATCGTTGACGAGGAGGCGTTGGCGGCGGCCATCAAGGAAGGGAAAGTCGACGGCGCCGCCGTCGACGTGTTCGCCAAGGAACCGCCACCGCCGGATAATCCGCTGCTCAAGCTCGACAAGGTCATTCTCACGCCGCACCTCGGTGCGGCAACTACCGAAGCGCAGCTCAACGTCGCCATCGCCATCGCGCATCAGGTGGTGAATTACCTCACTCGCGGCGTCATTCAGGACGCCGTCAACGTGCCCTCGATCGGCCCGGAACTCTTGGAGGTGCTGGGCCCGTATCTCACGCTCTGTGAGAAACTCGGCAGCTTGCAGGGGCAGGTGCTGACTGCCGCGCCGGACGAGGTTGCCATCGAGTACGCCGGCGAGGTGGCCCAATATGACGTCAAGTCACTCACGCTGGCCGTGCTGCGCGGGCTGTTGGCGCGCGTGGTCGAATCGACCGCGGTCAACTACGTCAACGCGCCGGCGATCGCGCGCGAGCGCGGCATACGCATAGTGGAATCGAAAGCCAGTGAGTCCAAGGGCTTTTCGAACCTCGTCACGGTGAGCATCAACACCGCCAAGGGGCCCAGCATCGTCGCCGGTGCGATCTTCGGCCAACACGTGATTCGGCTGGTCCGCATCAACGATTTCTATCTCGACGCCAGTCCGGAAGGCTTCATCCTCATGCTGCACAACCGCGACGTCCCCGGCGTGGTCGGAGCGGTTGGCACGCTCCTCGGCAAGGCGAAGATCAACATCGCCCGGCTGGAGCTAGGGCGGGAAAGGATCGGCGGTATGGCGATCTCGCTCATTCACGTCGACGACAGCATCCCTGCCTCGGTGTTGGAGGAGCTGCGGAAGTTGCCCGACATCGTCTCGGCGCAGCTCGTAACGCTTTGAATGATCAAAACCTTGGGAGGCTGATCTGTTATGCCTGCAGTAGTCGTTGTCGGTGCGCAATGGGGGGATGAAGGCAAGGGGAAAGTTGTCGACCTTTTGACCGAGCATGCCGACATCGTCGCTCGCTACCAGGGCGGCAACAACGCCGGCCACACCGTTGTCGTCGATGGCCACAAGACGATCTTGCACCTGGTTCCGTCCGGCGTTTTGCACCCGGGCAAGGTGTGTGTGATCGGCAACGGGGTGGTCATCGATCCCGCCGTCCTCATCACCGAGATCGATGAATTGCGGCAGCGCGGCTTCTTAGCGCAGGACGAGCTGCTGAAGATCAGCGACCGCGCGCACCTGATCATGCCCTACCACCGCGCCATCGACCTGGCGCGCGAACGCCTCCGCGGTGAGGGCCGCATCGGCACTACCGGCCGCGGCATCGGCCCGACCTATGAAGACAAGATGGCGCGCATCGGCATTCGCTTCGCCGATTTCTGTGATGAAGCGGCGTTCGCAGATGTTTTGCAACGCATCATCGAAGAGAAGAACTCGTACCTGCGCGACATGCTCAAGGAGAAGGCGCTCGATTTCGCTGCCATCGTTGCCGAGTATGCCGCTTTTCGCGACCGCCTGGCGCGCTACATTACCGATTCCAGCGTCTACCTGAACGAGGCCTTGGCGCAGTCGAAGCGTGTCCTCCTCGAAGGGGCGCAGGGCACCATGCTCGACGTTGATCATGGCACCTATCCTTACGTCACCTCGTCCAACACGGCGGCCGGCGGGGCGTGCAGCGGCAGTGGCATCGCGCCCAATCGAATTTCCGCGGTGATCGGCATCGCGAAGGCTTACACCACGCGCGTCGGCAGCGGGCCGTTCCCGACCGAGCTACTGGACGAGCTCGGAGCGAAACTGCGACAGGACGGGGACGAATACGGCGCCACCACCGGCCGGCCACGGCGGTGCGGTTGGTTCGACGCGGTGGTCGTGCGCGCGGCAGTGCGGCTCAACGGGTTGAGCGGGCTGGCGCTGACCAAGCTCGACGTCCTTACCGGCTTCAAAACCATTCGCATCTGCACGGCGTACGAGTTCGAAGGCCGTCGACTCCACGACTTCCCCGCCAGCGCCGCGGCAATCCGTGGTCTCCAGCCGGTCTACGAAGAGGTCCCCGGTTGGAACGAACCGCTGCGCGGGGCGCGCTCGCTCGCCGATCTGCCCGCCAACGCTCGTGCCTATGTTCACCGGCTGGAGGAAGTTACGGGCGCGCCCATGGTCATGGTCTCGGTAGGCGCCGGCCGCAACGAAACCATTCTGCTGCGCAATCCGTTCGACTAGACGCGCCCTTCACGCAGCCGGGGCGGATGTTTGTCTCAGTCTGGCTCCAGCGGATGGAAGACCAAGCCACTCAGTAGCTTCGGATAGAAGTAGGTCGACTTCTCCGGCATGGTCTGGCCGGCTAGACACACCGCTTGCACATCGGCGACGTCGGGCGGGTTCATGAGGAGTGCCACCTGCGCTCCCTGTTCGACGGCATCCAGCGCGGCCACATCGTCGTGCATGTACGCCAGCCGCCCGTCCTGCGCTGCGGCGCTGACGTCGATACCGATGAGCCCCCGTAGGATGACGCTGTCGAGAATCGGCACGTCGAGCCGGCGCACCACGGCGTGGAGATGCCCGGCGTACTGATCGGCCACCGCAGAGTCGTCGAGGGTTGCCAGCACGAGATCGTCCGCCCCAGCTGAGACGACACCGAAGCGGCCCAACTGAGGCGGCTCATGCAGCGCAGCGAGGAAAGCCTCGCGCGCCGACCGTGGAAAGCGTCGCAAACGGAAATGCCGCTGCAGCTGTGCCGTGAACTTCGGGGCGTCGAAGCTCGCCGACTTCAACAGCACGCGGTGCGTGGGCAAGATCACCAGTCCGGGGTGGCTCATGCTGGTGACATACATGAGCACGAAGTTGTAGGGTGCGTCCGGATCGTGACCGCCTTGCGCGCGGCGTTCCTCGGAATACGCCTGGGCCGTTTCATATCGGTGGTGACCGTCGGCAATGACGATCGACTCCTCGGCCAGCGGGGCGGAGATGGCCTCGATCACGCTCGCCTCGGTGAGCAGCCACAACCGGTGGCGCACATCGGCGTCGTCTCTCAAGTCGATGTCGGGCGGCCGTGTTGCCGCGCCCTGCGCCGCCTCGAGCACTTGCAGCTTGTCGGCGAACAGCGCGAACAGCGGGCTCAGATTTGTCCGGCAGGCGCGCAACAGGCGCATGCGATCTTCCTTCGGCCGCGCCAGCGTGCGTTCGTGCGGGCGGATCTGACCAGAAGAAAACGGCTCCAGCCGGACGGTGCCGATGATGCCCTCCCGCTGGCGCGCCTCGCCGTTGGGAAGGACGAAGTCTTGGACGTAGCGGCACAGCGCTGGCGCCCTGTCGCGCACGAGCACACCGTCACGCCGCCAGGCTTGCAGTAGCTCCGCGGCCGTAGCGTAAGGATCGGCCGAACGGTTGAGAATGAGACGGATCACGTTGCGCTCACTGCGCTCGTACAGCGCATTGCGATGCGCTTCGGGGATCACGTCGTAGGGCGGTGCCACCACGGCAGCAAGATCACCGATCACCGCCGGGTTGTACCGGAGAGGACTGAACGGCCGTAGCATCACCATGACTCACTCCGAATAAGAATCATCTGATTCCCTCACCTTGACCCTCTCCCGGGGAGAGAGGGAACCCTCAATGAACCGTCGTCGCCTTCGGCTCGTGGGGTTTGGACTTTGGACTTGTGCGCGAGTGCAGCACAAACCTCGTTCAAAGAAACAGCGCCTTCGCGGATCACCTTCAGCCCGGCGCGCAAATCAAGCACGGTCGACGCCGGCTCGCCAGAGAGCGTACCGCCGTCGAGGTAGTAATCAACCCGGCTGCCGAAATACGCCCGGGCCTCGTCCGCTCGGACCGGTGGCCGCCTCGCGTCCGGGTTGGCGCTCGGCGCGGTGACCGGCCTACCCAAGGCTCGTACCAACGCCGTCGCCAGGGGATGACTGGACAGCCGTACCCCGATGCCGTCGCCTCCGCCGGTCAGTGCAGATGGCACCGACGTGCGGGCGCGCAGCACTAGTGTCAGCGGGCCTGGCCAGAAACGGTCCATCAACGTCACGGCCTCGGGCGAGATCTCGGTAGTCAGATCACGCAGCATCTCGACGCCCCCAATCAAAACGGCAACGGGCTTCCCACGCTCTCGCACTTTCAACTCGATGATCCTCCGCAGCGCCAGCGGATTGCAGGCATCGGCGCCGAGGGCGTAGAGCGTTTCAGTCGGATACACGACGATGCCGCCCTCCGCCAGCACGGCCGCCGCGGTCGCGAGGGGCTCGTCATTGCGGCGGCTGACGTTGTCCCTTGAGACGGACATCCTTCTCCTCGACTTGGCGGGCCAGCTCGGTCTTGAATGTGGCCAGGCGCGCGGCGAGATCGTCGTCGTGCAGCGCCAAGATTTCCAGCGCCAGGATCGCTGCGTTCTCGGCCCCGGCCTTCCCGACAGCCATCGTCGCCACCGGCACGCCGGGCGGCATCTGCACCGTCGCCAGCAACGCGTCGAGTCCGTGCAGACTGCCGCTCTCCAGCGGCACACCGATCACGGGCAGGGTGGTGTGCGCCGCCACCACGCCCGCGAGATGCGCCGCCAATCCCGCGCCGGCGATCAGCACATGCAGCCCGCGTTCACGCGCCGAGCTGGCGTAGGCTGCGGTGCGCTCCGGCGCGCGGTGGGCCGAGGTCACCGTGACCTCGTACGCTACGCCGAAGGCATCCAGCCGTTGCGCGGCGGCGCGCATGATTTCCCAATCACTGTCGCTGCCCATGAGAATAGCGACGCGCGGCGCCGGCTGCTGCGAGGCGCCGTCGTGCGATCGCGATGACGTCGGATCAGGGGTGGTCATGCATGCTGCTCCAAGGCGTGGTAACCGATATCGCGGCGGTAGTGGATCCCGTCCCAGTGAATCTGTTCCACGCCGTGATAGGCTTCAGCTACGGCATCACGCACCGTGGCACCGAGCGCGGTCACGCCCAACACGCGGCCGCCGTTAGTGACGATGACATCGTCGCGCTGTACCGTGCCGGAGTGGAAGACGGTGCCGTCTTGCCACCCACGCAGCGCCTCGAGGCCGCGAATGACCTTGCCCTTCTCGTAGGTACCGGGATAGCCGGCGGCGGCGAGAACGACGCAGGCGGCGGCGCGCGTGTCCCACTCCACCTTGACCTCCGCCAGACTGGCGTCGATGCACGCCTCCATCAAATCCACCAAATCACTCTTGAGACGGACCATCAACGGCTGGCATTCCGGATCGCCGAAGCGGGCGTTGAACTCCAAGACCTTAGGACCACTCTCAGTGATGATCAAGCCAGCATACAGCACGCCGCGATAGTCCAGCTTCAATTCGTTGAGACCCCTTACCACCGGCTCCATGATATCGTGCATGATGCGGTCGTGCAGCGCTGGGGTGACGATGGGCGCGGGCGAGTATGCGCCCATGCCTCCGGTGTTCGGTCCGGTCTCGCCGTCGAAGGCGCGCTTGTGGTCCTGCGAGGATGCCAGCGGCAGGACCGTGTGGCCGTCGGTCAAGGCGATGAAGGAGACCTCCTCGCCTTCGAGAAACTCCTCGACGACAACGCGCTCGCCGGCGTCGCCGAAAATGCGAGTGCGCATGATTTCGTTGATGGCGTCTTCGGCCTGCTTGACAGTTTGGCAGATCACGACGCCCTTTCCGGCGGCGAGGCCGTCGGCTTTGACCACGATCGGTGCGCCGACCTCCGCGACATAGCGGGCCGCTTCATCCGCATCCGAGAAGGTGCCGAAGAACCCCGTCGGCACGTTGTGACGCCGCAACAGTTCCTTGGTAAATGCTTTGCTCCCCTCAATCCGCGCCCCAGCGCGCGTGGGGCCGAAGATGCGCAGCCCGTGGCGCTGAAACTCGTCCACGATCCCCAGCGTCAGCGGCAGCTCGGGTCCGACGATGGTGAGGTCAATGCGCTGGTCGCGCGCGAAGCGCACTAGCGCGGCGATGTCGTCCGCTGCCAGCGGTACGAGCTCGGCGACCTGAGCGATGCCGGCATTGCCCGGAGCACACAAGACGCGCTTCACGCGCGCTGACTGGCGGATCTTCCATGCCAGCGCATGTTCGCGCCCGCCGCTGCCGATGATGAGGATGTTCATTGTCGGATGAGCCAGTGAGCCGGTGAGCCGGTGCACCGCTGAACGCAGGTGCACCCGGAGGCAACGTCACAGCTGCAGCGAGTGATCACTCTTGATCTCGTAGAATTCATTTCGCACTGGCATACCGGCTCACAGGCGGACCCGTCAATGCCGGAAGTGCCGCACCCCGGTGAATACCATGGCGAGGTTGAGCCGGTCGGCGGCGGCGATGATTTCTTCATCTCGCACACTACCACCGGGTTGCACGATGGCGGTGGCCCCGGCCTTCGCCGCCTCCTCGACGCCGTCGGGGAACGGAAAGAACGCGTCGCTTGCCAACACAGAGCCCTTCAAGGAAATACCGACTCGTGCGGCCTTGTCACGCGCGGCGTGTACCGGATCGACGCGCGAGGTCGCGCCGCCGCCGAGCGCCAGCGTGCGGTGCGCTTCGACGAAGGCGATGGCGTTCGATTTCACGTGCTTGACCACCTTGAGCCCGAATGTCAGGCCGGCGTACTCGTCGACGGTCGGCGGGCGCTTGGTCGCGACACGGGCGGCGCGCGGCTCTTCCATGGCGCGGTCAGCGTCTTGCACCAGCAGTCCGCCGAATACGCCGCGGATGTCGCGCCCATGCTGCCGCATCGCGTCGGGATGCCAGCGCATCAAGCGCCGGTTCTTCTTCTTGCGCAGGAACTCAAGCGCGTCGGGGGCGAACTCCGGCGCAATCAGGACCTCGGTGAATATTTCATCTACCTCGCGCGCCAGATCGAGCGTCCAGGTCCTGTTGGTGACGATGATACCGCCGAACGGGGAGTCGGGATCTGTAGAAAACGCGCGGCGATACGCCTCCAGAACGGCCGATGCCGTCCCGACACCGCACGGCGTGTTGTGCTTGAGGATGGCGGCCGCCGCGTCGGCGTCGTCGATGAACTCGAGCATCAGAAACAAGGCCGCGTTGATATCGACGATGTTGTTGTACGACAGTTCCTTGCCGTGCAGCTGCTCGACGGCGCGAAAGAAGTCGCCGTACAGGGCCGCTTGTTGGTGCGGGTTCTCGCCGTAGCGCAGGTCCTGCGCCTTGCGCAACCCGATGTGCACCGTGTCGCTGAAGGCTTTGCGGCCGCCATCGTCCAGGCTGCCGAGGTAATCGGCGATGGCGCCGTCGTAGTGCGCTGTGGTGGCAAACGCCTTGCGCGCCAGTCGCGCGTTGGTCGCGGCGGAGACCGCGCCCCCATCGCCGCGCATCTCTTCGATGATCGTCGAGTAGTCGGCGGGATCGACCACGACGGTGACGTCGTGATGGTTCTTCGCCGCCGAGCGCACCATCGATGGGCCGCCGATGTCGATGTTCTCGATGGCCTCCTCCAGGCTGCACTGCGGACGGGCGACGGTGGCTTCGAAGGGATACAGGTTGACCACCACCATGTCGATGGGCGCTATCTGATGCGCCGCCATCTGTTCTTGGTGGCGCCGGTCCTCGCGCCGGCCTAGGATGCCGCCGTGAATCTTGGGATGGAGAGTCTTGACGCGGCCATCGAGGATCTCGGGCGAGCCGGTATGCTCGCTTACCGGCACCACCGGGATGCCGGCGTCGGTGAGAGCCTTCGCTGTGCCACCGGTCGAAAGAATCTCGACGTTGAACCCGTGCAGCGCCTTGACGAAATCGATCAGGCCGCTCTTGTCGCTGACACTCACTAATGCCCGTGTGATCTTCGCCATCCCAGCCTCTCCTCCTTACTGTAGAATGCGCGGCACCCGTTGGCCCACGCCGGTCAGCACCTCGTAGGCGATCGTTTCTTGCCAGGCCGCCACCTCGGTCACGCTGATCTCGGCACCGTTCTGCCGCCCCCACAGCACGACCTCGTCGCCGAGCTGTACGCCGCCGACCTCGGTGACATCTACCATCGTGAGATCCATGCACATCGCGCCGATCACGTGGCAGGCGGCGACATCGCCGGCCCTGGCACCGGTGAGCACCAGGATCGGCTTGCGCACGCCGGCGGCGCGCAGCTCCACCCCCTCTTCGATGGTGGCGACGCCGAGGTAGTCCGCGCCGGCAGCCTCGAAGATGGGGGCGACGAGCGCCGCGCCGTGTCCGTAGGCGTTGGCTTTGACAACGGCCAGCACGGCTACGTCTGCCGGCAGCGCGGCGCGCACAGCGGCGAAATTGGCGCGCAACGCGGCGGCGTCGATGGCGGCGAAGGTTGGACGTCCAGCTAACGGCGTGGTCATGGAACGGCGAGCGAGCCCCGCTTACCAAATGGTACCGAAGTTGTAAAGGTAACCTGAAATCACTATGGTTCTTGCGTGCACGTGATCATCAACGGCGAGGCACAGACGCTGTCCGGAGGCCTGACCGTCGCGGATTTGATCAGCCAGCTCGGACTCAACCAGCGGCGGGTCGCCGTGGAAATGAACCGCGAGATCGTCGCGCGAGAGCACTACGGCGACCGCGTGTTGAGGGAAGGCGACCAGGTCGAGATCGTGCATTTTGTTGGCGGAGGATAGCAAAGAAACATGGCCGATCCATTCGAACTGGCAGGGAAGAGTTTCCAATCGCGGCTAATCGTCGGCACCGGCAAGTACCGCGATTTCGCCGAGACCAAGCGCGCGGTTGAGGTTTCCGGCGCCGAGATTGTCACCGTCGCGCTCCGGCGCGTGAACATCACCGACCCGGGCAAGGAGAACCTGCTCGATTTCCTCTCTCCGTCGCGGTACACGATTCTGCCGAACACCGCCGGCTGTTATACGGCGGACGAGGCCATCCGCACGGCCCGGCTCGCGCGCGAGGCCGGCATTGGAAAACTCGTGAAGTTGGAAGTCATCGGTGATCAGAAGACGCTGTTCCCCGATGTGCCGGCGACCATCGAGGCCGCCAAGGTCTTGGTGCGTGAGGGATTCGTGGTTCTGCCGTACATCAACGACGATCCCATTGCCGCGAAGAAGCTGGAAGAGATCGGGTGCGCGGCGGTGATGCCGCTTGCCGCGCCGATCGGGTCCGGTCTCGGCATTCGCAACCCCTACAACATCCGCATCATCCTCGAGCAGGCCCGAGTGCCGGTGATCGTCGATGCCGGCGTCGGTACCGCTTCGGATGCTGCGGTCGCTATGGAACTCGGCTGCGATGCCGTGTTGATGAACACCGCCATCGCCGGTGCCAAGGATCCGATCTTGATGGCGGAAGCTATGCGTCTGGCGGTGGAGGCGGGGCGCAAGGCTTTCCTTGCCGGCCGTATTCAGCGCAAGCTCTACGCGACGGCGTCGAGCCCGATCGAAGGGCTGATCGATTAGCCCTCAGGGGTCAGCAGTCAGCTTTCGGTGACCGCGGTACGTGTGCGGCGGGTCACGAGCTGATAGGTGATGGCTGAGAGCTGATGGCTGAGAGCTTTCCTTGTCTCTACCTCGTCACCGACCGCACACGTACCTGCGGGCGCCCGCTGATCGACGTCGTCGAGGAAGCGCTGCGAGGTGGTGTCGACGCGGTCCAGCTCCGAGAAAAAGAACTGCCGGTGACAGAACTGTTGGCTCTCGCCTGTGAGTTGCGCGACCTGTGCCGCCGGTACGGCGCGCGCCTCCTGATCAACGACCGCGTCGATATCGCGATGGCTGCAAGGGCCGACGGCGCGCACTTGCCGGTCAACTCATTCACGCCTGCCGACGCGTGGCGCCTGCTGGGGCCGCAAGCCCTGATCGGCGCGTCGGCGCACAGCCTGGCGGAAGCACGGGCCGCCGCAGACGGCGGCGCCGACTTCATCGTCTTCGGGCCGGTCTTCGACACGCCATCGAAGCGGCCGTTCGGCCCGCCGGTGGGACTGACCGCATTGCGAGACGTGACACGAAACATTTCGCTGCCGGTGTTGGCAATCGGCGGCATCACCACGGAGCGGGTAGAGACCGTGCGCCAGCACGGGGCGCGCGGCGTGGCGGTGGTGTCGGCGATTCTGGAGGCGGGCGACCCGCGCGCCGCTGCGGCGGCGCTGCGGACTCGCTTCGGCGCATAATCTCGCGCCGTCGCTTCAACATCGGCAGCAGCTCCGGCCAGAATCGGAAGAGTCCGATGTTGTCCGTCTGATGAGGGCGTGCAACGCGTCGCGCATCATCGCGGCACGCATGCGCTGCCGTCGAAGCAGCTGTCGGCGAGGCAGTTGCAGGTGCGCACTTCGTGGCTTGCATCGGGCGGGCAGCCACAGGCGCCGATCGCGCAGGTGTTGGGGAAGTCGCCGGTGGTGGTGCAGCACATGGCTGACGTCACCGTGCCACCGGAAGTGAGGCAGCCCTGCTCGGCCAGGCTCACGGCGCAGCCACTAAGCGCGGCGTTCACCGCGCGGAGGATCTCATCGACAGTGATCTGGCCGTCGTGGTTCGCATCACCGGCCAGGCAGGCTGAAACATCCACATTGCCGAGCGCGATATCCACCATGGTGAGAATATCATCGATGGTGACTTGGCCGTTGCCGTTGCAGTCGCCGACACAGGGGACCGGGACCGTGAAATTGACCGTCTGGTTCTGGCTAGGGACCGTGACGGATTGGTTGCTGACACACGGCAAGCCCAGTGAGTTCAAGCCGTTATCGCCCCCGCAGTTGAGGCCAACCTGCCAGGTGCCGTTGGCCACGCCGAACGCGTACTGGCCGTTGTTGTTGGTCTGACCGCCGACGTTGTACTGCGTCCCGTTAATGGTGGCGAACGCGTACACGAACAAGTTCGTGATCGGATTTCCGTTGCTCTCCTGCACCGTGCCGGTGATCGATGACGTCACTGCCAAAGCGACCGCCACGATCCCAGTCCGGTTTACGCCATCGGTCACGGTGAATTGGAGCTGTGGGCCGATCAGGTTCTGGTTGGCGAGATCGCTGGATGAAAACCCAAGATTCCACGTGCCGCCGAACACACCAATGCTAAAGGTACCGTCCGAATTGGTCGTCGAGTTGGAACAGTTTCCCGGAACCTGCGGGCAAGCGCTCACGCCGATGTTCCCGACACCATTGTTCATCGTGTCGACCAACTGCCCCATCAAATAAGCCGTGAAGAGCGGGACCGTAAAATTGACCGTCTGGTTCTGGCTGGGGACCGTGACGGACTGTTCGCTGACACACGGCAAGCCCCGTGAGTTCAAGCCGTTGCAGTCGAGGCCGACCTGCCAAGTGCCGTTGGCCACGCCTAACGCGTAATTGCCGTTGTTGTTGGTCTCAGTGCCGCTGGCACTGCCGACGAAGTACTCCGTCCCGCTAATGTTGGCGGACGCGTACACTTCCAAGTTCGTGATGGGGTTTCCGTTGCTATCCTGCACCGTACCGGTGATCGATGACGTTACTGCCAAAGCGACCGCCACGATCCCAGTCTGGTTCACGCCATCGGTCACGGTGAATGGGAGCTGTGGGCCGATCAGGTTCTGGTTGGCGAGGTCGTCGGATGAAAACGAAAGATTCCACGTGCCGCCGAACACACCAATGCTAAAGGTGCCGTCCGAGTTGGTCGTCGAGCCGGAACAGTTTCCCGAACCCTGCGGGCAAGCGTTCATGCCGATGTTTCCAACACCGTTGTCCATCGTGTCGACCAACTGCCCGCTCAAATAAGCCGTGAAATGTTGGGCAATGAAATCCTGCTGCAATGCCTGGCCGTCAGTGACGTTTACGCTTGCACCCGTTTCCAAATACCCGAGGGCGGTGAGCTCGTCGCTATCCGGGCCGATGTTCCAAGTCCCCGCGGTGACGCCGACGACGTAGTTCCCGGCGCTGTCGGTAAGCCCGTAGCCTTCGTACTGATCCGTATCCGCATAGATATCCACGCCGGCCAACGGATTCCCCTGATCGTCTTTCAACGTGCCGTAAATCAGCGCTGTGGCTTTCGGCAACTGGATAGAGACTCCCGATACGCTGCCGCCGCTGATGTCCACCGGGTATTTACCATTGAGGGCCAAATACCCCGCGAGAGCCAAAGATTGCTCAGAGGGATCAAGCTTCCATTTGGTCGACGCCGAAGACACAGGAATCGCGAAGTTCCCGCTGGCGTCAGAGAAGCCAACTGCAAGCAGTCCGCTACTCGACTTCGCCGAAATTAGGACGCCCGGAATCCCCGCACCACTGCCCAGGTCGGTCAGGCGGCCGGCGATGGTGCGGTCGGCGGCGGTGAGCGAGAGGTTCTGGGGGACCGTCGCGCCGGTGTTGACCGTTACGACCGGCGCCGCGGAGGAGTCAGCCACGAACCCGGCATCAAGGGCGAAGACCGCATAGCTGCCGGGCGCCGCGTTGAGCGTGAAATTGCCGCTAGCGTCAGCGAGCGCCATGATTATCGGGGCACCGTTGAAGGCCGGGTCGATGAGAAAAGTGAATGCATACGGCACGGCCGAGCCGCCGCTGGTGACCTGACCGACGACCTTCTGGGCGTACACGGGCTGCGTGATGGTGAACGCCGCGGTCACCGGGGAGACCTGGTAGATGAACTTCGCAACGCTCATGGTGGCTGCGTCGAACCCATGGCCTGACCGTGCGAAGTTCAGCAGGGTGTGAATCTTGCCGTCGGCCAGGCCATCTTCGTCGCCGGGGACATTGGTGTCACGCACCCCGCCGATGGTCAGTGCCTGCCCGTCCGTGACCTGGAAGCTTTGGACCAGCAGGTCACCGCTGTCGATCGTGCCGTTGCCGTTGATGTCGAGGAAGGTTTCCACCAGTACGGTTTGGCCGCTCGCCAGCCCGGTGATGTCCAGCGCGATCGTCCCCGTGTAGTTGGCGGCAACGCTGGTAGGCGTGATCGTCAGGCTTGCGGCCAGGGCGGTCCCGGCTGCCATGGCGAGGCTGGCACACGCAACCAGAATCGCGGTTAACGACGTGATTGCAGCCTTGGTCATCATGATTCAACTCTCCCTGCGAGAAGCTTCTTGCGGGATCTCGTGCCGTTTGGGCAACCGAAAACCAGGGCGGTCCTTACACCATTGACAATGCGAAAGCCATTGACCGTGATTGCGGCTTCCGCTGCCGAAACCGCCACAGCTTGCGACGTCAGTGTGAACGGTTGTGAGACAGTTGAGCGCTTGAAGACTTCCCAAACCCGAAAACAGTGGGCTTACAGTCTGGAAATGATGATGATGATGCCGCCGGCGGCGAGACTCAAGAGTCTCATAATTTCACTCAAGTTCCTAAAAATGATGGTGATGATGCCGCCGGCAGCGAGACCCCAGAGGAAGTCCTTCTGCAGACTCACCTCGGGGCCGCGGGTACGTTCGCTGAAGATAGCGCTGGCGATGAAGATGGCCGACAGAACCCCGAGCGCCCAGGAAATGCCCGGGAGATCTTCGCCGCCGCGTTCCAGCGTGGCGTAACGCGACAGCGCGAACAGGAACGCGAAACCGAGCGCGATGGCGATGATGCGCAGGATACGGAGGACAATCATTGTCGTGAACCGTGCTCGTGAGTCGTGCTCGTTATTAGAGGATGGGAGCCGGAGGTTCTCTCAGAGGTTCCGATCACGATTCACGAGCGCGATTCACGTTCTCATTCTTCCTTGACCTTGGCGGAGCGGGCCATCTTCAGCAGCTCCTGCGCGCGCTTGTCGCCGGAGGCGGCTTCCCGCTCCCACTTCTTTTCGCGCCAGGGCCTCACCACGTACTCGTCGAGGAAGATCACGAAGAGGCTGAAGCCGAGCATGATGGCGATCGAAATATACATGTTCAGTCCCATAATTTACCTCGCGGCGCGCCGCTTCAACATCCTGGTCATAGCCGGGGCGCGATTGGCTTCCCTCGTGATGAACTTCGGCCGCAACAGGATGATGAGCACCGGCGTCAGCGTCTGCGACCCGACGTAGCTGATGGCCATCCACATCGCCAGCAGCGATCCCATCTCGGCGTTGAAGCGGATGTTCGACGACGTCCAGAACACCGTGCTGACGACCATGATGATGGCCGTGAAGCTCACCGCCTTACCCGAAGTGACCAGCGCCTCGCGCACCGAGTCCTGCAAATCTCCGCGCACACGGATTTCCTCGATGGTGCGACTGACAATATACAGGCCGTAATCGATGCCGAAACCCAAGCCCACGGTGACCAGCGGCAGGGTGTGGATGTTCACCCCGATGTGGTTCACGGCCATGTACGCGTTGACCATGATATTCGCCAGCGCCAGCGGCGCCAGCAGGTACAGGCCCGCGGCGAAGGAACGGTAGGTAAAGAGCATGATCATGTACATGGTGAAGAAGCCGAGGAAGTTCATCAGGGCGTCGTTGCGGACGAGTTCTTCGTTGGCGGCCGCCAGCGTTCCGATCAAGCCGCCGGCCAGCTTGAAGACGGCTTTCCACGGTGCGCTTACGGTCGTCGCAACCTTCTGGCCCGCACGTTCCATGGTCAAGTCGAGGAGAGTGGAAGTGTCCGATTGGTGCATTAAAGCGGTGCGGAACTCCGCGTCGGTGCGCACCGGCTGTTTGCCCACCGCTACGATACGGTCGCCGACTTTGAATGGCGTATCAGCAGAAGCCACGCTCCCCACCACCCACGACGGGCCAGCCTTTTCCCAAATCGGCTCGGGATGGACCTCTTTGACCACTACCGTGCCGTCTTCGGCACTCCCCAACGTCAGGCCGAGATCCTCGATCTCGGTGCCGGAGATGAAGTCCTTGCACTCCTTGATGATGCGCCTAATGTTCTCGCCTTTGTGGTCCTTACAGAAGAAGGTCACGTGCGCGGTGGTGTAATCCGGCGTCACGTATTTCGCGGTCTCGCTCGGTGGTGAGCCCGAGAAGTAGATGAAGAACAGACCGCCGACATCCACCCAGTTGTCCGGGATCACGCCCCACTTCGGCTCCAGTTCGTGGAACACCATGTTGACCGCCCGGATGATGTCGGCCAGCGAGAAGCTGTAGCCGACCGACGGATCGCGTTCGAGGTGCCGCTGGAAGGTTTCCATCGCGCGCAAGGTCTCGGGATACTTCATGGCGTCTTTGTCGTAGCCCTCGTTCACCACGATGAGCGGTTCGACGCCGCCGAACTTATCCTGGATCTTTTTGTGCGAGACGTTGTACGGCGAGTCTGTCCACAGCAACGGCGACGCCGAGCTCGGGTCGCCGATGGTGAGGCCGCGGACGAAGTAGATGGCAACCAGCGTGACGCCGAGCCAGGCGGTGACGGTCACGATCTTGCCGGTGCGCGTCAGGACCGCGTTGACAAAGCGCTCGATGCTGCGCCGGAAGCCGCCGTGCTCGCGCATGACCACCAGCTCCGGCACGGGTGCCTTCAGGTAGTAGTAGACGATCGGGTTGAGCAGCATCTCGGAGATGGTGATCGCCAGGATCCACCACGACGCCGTGATCGCCAGCTTCTGCAGCATGACCACGGGGACGAGCAGGATGACCAAGACCGCGAAGGCATCGGTGGTGATGCCGGACAAGGTCGGCACGAAGAGCTGGGCGAAGGCGGCGACGATGGCGCGCCGCTTGTACCACCCCGAGTTCGCGAACTCTTCGTAGTAGCGCTCGTGCATCTGGATGGCGTGGCTCACGGCGCGCGCCGTGATGAGGAACGGCATCACCAGCATCAGAGGATCGAGCGCCAAGCCGATCAGGTAGATGAACCCCAGGCCCCAGAAGGCCGCAATCACGCCGGTGATGGTGGGACGCAAGGCGCCGCGCCAGTCGTGGAAGTACATCCACCCCAGTACCCACTCGAAACACCAGGTGATGACCAGAACGAAGAACACGTCGCCGGCGTAGTGGTACACCCAGCCATACAGGCGCGGCTCGCCGGCAACGTAGACCTCGGTGTTGGCGTCCTGGAACGGCTCCACGACGTTTTCATTCACTTCGGTGAAGATGCGTTTGTAATCGAGTCGCCCTTCGATGAAGTTCGCGCGGATCAAAGCAGCCTTATCGTCGAGTGAAACCAGCAAGCCGTAGATGTTCTCGGCGTTGTGCACGATGCGCCGGATGTTCGCCGCCTCCTCGGGGGTCTTCACCGGTTCCAGCATCACCGGCTGCGCCCGCATGGTGCCGCCGGCTGCCACCTTGAGATAGCGTACGGTACGGTGCGCAATGGAATCGATCTGGTTGTGATTGACACCGTAAACCTTGTCCAGGCCTTCGGTCATTCTCCAGATCTTGTTGAGCGTGTCGACGTTGAAGATCGACCCTTCCTTCACCTGGATCATGATGTTGATGTTGTTGGCGCCGCCGAAGGTGCCGGAGTACTTGTTGTGGATCTTCACGTACGGGTGGTTCTGGGGCAGCAGGTCGCCGAAGCTGGTCACCAGCCTCAGCTGGGAGCCCCAGTAGGCGAACATGGCGGTGACCAGAATGACGACGATGGAGACCGGGAGGCGGTAGTCGATGAGTTTGTCCCCGAGCCAGTACAGCAGTCGTTTGTCTTCGGGAACGTCGTAATCGAGGGCCATGCAATCCTCCTTGCGCTTTCCCCGGCACTATCCCAGTGAGGGGAGCCAGGTCTGGCCGCCGTCTTTGGTGTGCAGGATCAGGCCGAAGCCGCCGACGATCCAGCCGTTCTGCTGGTCGATCCAGCTCATGCCGCGCAGCCAGGTGACGACTTCCATGCCCTTGGCACGCTGCCACTCGCCATCCGGGGTGGCGAGCCGCACGACCTCACCGGCGGCTCCGATCGCCCAGCCGGTGCCGTCGGGAAATAGAATGGGGTTGAACAGCGGATCCACGATGGGATAGTCGAGTTTCATCTTTTCGAATTTCCAGGTGGTGCCGTCCCGGGTGCGTGCAACCTTTCCATCCAAGCCGGCAACCAGTCCGTGCTGAGCATCGATCATGTGGACGCCGAAGAAGGTTGGGATGTCGAGGATGTCGATGACCTCTGCGCCGAGCAGGCTCTGTTCCTGCTCCGACCACGTCTGCCCGCCGTCGGCGGTGTGGTAGATCTTGCCAAACTCACCGACCACCCAGCCGGTCTTGGCGTCGAGGAACTGCAAATCATACAGCACCGGGTCTTGCGAGACGATGGCTTCTTCGGCGCTCATCGTCTTCGCCGAGGCCTGGACGATCTTGTGCAGGCTCCAGTTGGCGCCGCCGTCACGCGTCTCCAACAGGATCGATTTGTCACCCACGGCCCAGCCGTGTCTGGCATCGATGAAGTAGATGGAGAACAGATACACGTCGGTGCCGCTCTTCTGGCGCTGCCACGTTTTGCCGCCGTCGACAGTGTGCAGGATCAAACCTTCCTGCCCCGAAATCCAGCCGTTGTTGGCGTCCACGAAACGAATGCGGTAAAGACCACGGTCGCCTCCGGCCTTCATTTGCGACCAGGTGAACCCGCCGTCGGTGGTGGTCAGGATCTTGCCGCCATAGCCGATGACGACTGCGTGGTCGGCGCTGAGGGCCTGCACATCGTAGAACTTGTCGGAGATACTAATGGTGCGCGACAGCAGCGGGACCTGTTCCGCTTCGCGGTGACACCCGGTGCTGACGGTGATTGCCGCGAGCAGCAGCAATGGACGGACCCAACCAATATTTCGCATGATGCCTCCTGAGGACGTTTGACTCACAATTCTGCCCGCGGCGTGTGCGCGCTCCTGTACAAAGCCTCACCCCTGACTGTCAAGGACTCCCCGCCTCTTTTTATGGTGCCTCGGAGGGGAACCACTTGCCCTGTTCGGGTTTTTCCAGGAGCCGCTGCTGGTCGACCTTCCAGCGTCCGTCTTCGCGGATCAGGGTGTACAGCTCCCACTCCTGCACGCCGAGCTGATTCAAAAACTTGTCCTGGGAGCTGAGGAGGTCCGGAACATGGGCGACCGCGCCCTCGACCTTGCCCGGATAGACGTGAAAATCAAAGATTTTCGCGTCCGCCATCTGCGCGGTCCACTGTTGCTCCTTGGCCCACTCGTCGCGATTCTTGTGTTGCGCCATGTCGGCCGAGATGTAGTCGTAAGCGCTGGCGAAGTTCCCGGCCTTCAGCGCCTCCAGGTAACGCGTCACGGTTTCTTCAGGGGTGAGACCGGCCGCCGTCGCCTTGGCCTCTTCGCCTGAGGCGAGACGCACGCCGGACATCAGCAGGAGCAAGACAACGCCTTCAGCTGCGCATCTGATACTTCGGTGCATCACTCTTTCCCTAAATTGTTCTGCGAGTTCTGGTGCCCCTCGCGTTCTGATCCTTTACTCCCTCCGGCCCCGAAACATCAAGCCCACCAGCACGACTTGCAGCACGATGACCACCGCGACCACGATGCCGGAGCTGAGGCGGAAGTTGCCCAGACTGGCGTCCAGCTCCTCGACCTGCTTTCCCACCTGGGCGATGTCACCTTTCAGGCCACTGCTTTCCACGTACAGGCCTCGCACCTCCTCACGCATGCCTTTGATCTGTTCGAGGCTGGTTTGCAGCACGTCACGGTTCTGGCGCACCTCGTCGTGCCCCTCGCCGACTCCTTGCTGCAACGCGTTCAACTGATCGCGCAACTGCGAGATGTCGGCCACCAACGAGCGTTGCGCCTCGATCAGCGCGTTGATCTCCTGGGTCACCTCGGGTGCTCTGGCCGCCTTCGCTTCTTTTTTCGCGGGGGCTCTTGCCCGCTCTGCCGCCGCCCGTCGTGGCGCACACAGGCACACCGCCGCCCCGAGCACCAGCATCCCTGCCACAGCCAACCATGATCTACCCCGGTGTCGCGCCACCTGATTGTCCCCCTAGCCGCAAGTCACTGTTCATCTCTTCCGCACGCCGACTTCTATGTGAAGTGGCGAAACTTGTCCAGGTTTTCGCGATCGTCCTCGCGAATGGTCCGTCGGCGTGGCAGCGAACGCAACGGACACGAATCGCGGGCACGGCTGACGACCTCAGTGGTACATCTCCATGATGTCGATCATGCCCAGTGCTCGCATGGTTTCGAAAAGCCGGCTCTTGATCTCCTTGACCGTGGGCAAGGTCAGCACCTCCTGGGCCAAGCTGCGAGCCGTTTCAAAGGTCATCGCCCGGATCAGCCTTTTGATGACCGGGATGAAGAACGGCCCCATGCTCAGATCGTCGAACCCGAGGCCGACGAGCAGCAAGGTGCACACGGGATCGGCCGCCATCTCGCCGCAGATGGACACCGGCTTGCCGGCGTCTTTGGCGGCAGTCACCGCGTTCGCCACCATCTGAATCACAGCTGGATGCAGCGGCTCGTACAGCGGCGCCACCTTGCGGTTGTTGCGGTCAACCGCGAGCACGTACTGGATCAGGTCATTCGTGCCGATGCTGATGAAATCCACCTCCTGCACCAGATGAGGCGCCAGGCACACGGCGGAAGGCACCTCCATCATCATGCCGACCGGCATCGCGTCGGGAACCGGCTCGTTGATGGCCCGCAGCTCCTCCTGCGCCTCGGCCAGCAACTCCTTCGCGCGCCGGATCTCCTCCAGACTCGAGATCATCGGGAACATCATTCGCACCGGCCGATTCACGGCGACGCGCAGGATGGCACGCAGCTGCGCCTTGAAGATCTCGGGCAGCTCCAGCGAGATGCGAATCGAGCGCCAACCGAGGAAGGGATTGTCCTCGCGTGGGACGTGGAGATACGGGGGGTACTTGTCCGCGCCGAGATCGAGTGTGCGAATGGTAACCGGCTTGCCGCCCATGCCGTTGACCACACGGCGGTACAGCTCGATCTGCTCGTCTTCGTTCAAGAAATCGCGGTGGGAGAGGAATGGCACCTCCGTACGGTACAGGCCTATGCCCTCGGCGCCATGCAGCAAAGCCAGATTCATGTCGCCCAGCAGGCCGATGTTGGCGCACAGGTGAACGCGGTGGCCGTCGACGGTTTCGGCGCGCAGATCGCGCAGCGTTTCTAACTCTCGATTGAAGGCCCGGTACTCGCGTTCGAGGCGATCGAACTCGCGTAGGATCTCGCTGGTCGGGTTGACGTGCACGACACCGGCGTTGCCGTCGACGATCAGCTGATCCCCTTCGCGAATCACGTCCTCAGCACGTTCGGCACCGACTACGGTCGGGATTTCGAGCGACTTTGCCAGAATGGAGGCATGGGAGGTGACGCCGCCGCTTGCGAGCACTACGCCTCTCAGGTCCTGCTGCTCGATCATGGCCAGATCCGACAGCGAGACGCCGCTGGCGACGAGCACAATGCCCGTCCCAAATGGGCGCTGCCGCTCGTTGATCCCAAGCAGCTGCCGCAGCACGCGTTGTCCGATATCCTTGATGTCGGCGGCACGATCTTGGAGATAGGCGTCGGTCAGGCCGGCGAACTGGGCCATAAACTCCTTCACGGTCTGATCTACTGCGGCCTCGGTACTGAGTCCATCGCGAATCAGTTCTTCCAACCGTGCGAGAAAGCCTTGGTCTTTCAACATCAGTTGCTGCGCCTCAAACATGGCAGCATCGATCTCCGGGACGGTTGAACGGATTCGGACCTTGACCCGCTCTAACTCCTCGATGGCGCGCTCAATGGCAGTATGCAGGCGATGGACCTCGCGCTTCGTAGACGCCCGCCGCTGCCTCGACGACTCGTCGACTTTGATCTCGGAGTCCATCAGGTGGGCACGGCCGATGCCGAAGCCGGGTGAAGCCGCCAGCCCGGTCAGCCGCGTCTGCCCCCGCGGGCGGGTCGGCGCCTGCTGCGGGCCATGCGCCTCATAGTCACGCAGCCGTTCCATGGCGTCGACCATGCGCTGCTGGTACGAGAGACTCTCCTCCTCCTTCGTCTGCAGCCGGGCCTGCAACCGCGTCTGCGCCAGAATCCCGGCCACTGGAACGGCAATCGCCTTGAGCAGCCGTACCTCCTCGCGGGTGAAGCGGCGGCGGCGTGAGGTCTGCACGATCAGAACGCCGAGAGGTTGGCGCTGGTCGACGACAGGGACACCCAGGAACGAGTGGTACCGCTCCTCTCCGGTCTCCGGGAAGTACTTGTACCGGGGGTGGGCCATGGCATCGATGGCCATCACCGGCTGCATCTTCTGGACGACGACGCCTGTCAGTCCCTCCTCAACGCCCATGCTGACTCTGCCGACGGAACTGGGGTCGAGCCCTGTGGTTGCCCACAGCGTGAGCACCCGTTTGGCGGCGTCGTAGACGTACACCGAGCACACCTCCATCGCGAGATAGTTCGCCACCGCCTCGACAATGCTCTGTATGCTCGCCCGTTGGTCGGCGGCGTGGGTGAAGATCGCGCCGACCTCTTCCAGCAGCCGCAGTCCATGACGACGTCGCGGCTCGCGCGGCTGCGATATGCCTCTTGCGGCCTCTACCATGCGACAAACGCGCCAAGGTCTCGGTGAACTTATATACCACGCGCTACTGCACGACAACGCGCGCCGCCATCTTCGGCAATGTGACCGCCTCAAAGGCCGCACCGAAGAGAGGCTGGCCTCAGGAGAACTCCGGAACCAGGTGCCGCTTGAGGGTAGCGATCATTTCTTCCGGATTGGTCGCCGGGATCTCGTACGCGATCGGTACGTCCACACCGGCAGCCACGAACTCTGCCATCCTCTTACGGCAGCGCGCCGGAGACCCCGCGATCGCGAAGCTGTCGATGACCTGATCAGTGACGAGCTCCACCGGAATCTCGCCTTGCCTGAAACGTTCGGTGAACTGTCGCAGCAGCGTCTCGGGAAACTCGACGCACCGCAAGATCGGGCTCGTCGCCTCAAATGCCCCAATCCCGAGCAGGACCGCCAAGAGGGGCTTTACCGCTTCCCTCGCTTCCTTTTCATCCTCCGAGATGGATATCGGCAGGATCGCCGACACCTCGAATCCCTCGAGCGTTCTCCCGGCTCGTTCCGCTCCCAGTCTCAGTTGTTCACGCGCGAACCGCACGTACTCAGGACCACTCATCGTGCTCAGGATGACGCCGTCCGCGATAGCTCCTGCCAGCTGGAGGTTCTTCGGCCCGGTGACGCCGAGGTGAATCGGCGGATGACTTCGCGGCGGCGAGAAATGCAGCACGGCATCCGTGAGGCGGAAAATCTCGCCGCTGCGCGTCAGCTGCTCGCCGCGCAGGAGTCCGCGTATGAGGTCCACCGTCTCTCGGATAGCGCGGCCCGGCCGTTCCCATCCGAGGTGCAACTGATCCTGAATCCAGAAGCGCGCGCCGGCGCCAATCCCCAACACGGCGCGACCGCCGGAGATCTCGTCCAACGTGGCGAATTCCATCGCGATCAACCCCGGGTGCCGGGTGTAGGGATTCACCACGCTGATGCCGATTCGGAGAGACTCGGTTTGGCACGCCACGGCAGTTGCCAGAGAAAAAGCCCCCCGGAAGAAGGGGTCTTCCAGAACCCAAAGGCTCCCGAACCCGGCTGTTTCAGCCAGTCGGGCGCACCTCAGGATTTCGGTTGCGGGCGAGGTCTCCAGGGCCAGCCCGAACTCCTTGACTCTCGCCACGACCTTTTCCTCCTCTTGCGCTCTGCCCCGCTCTTGTTGCCAGACGAGAGAGGAAGGCTCTCTACGATGGCCCGCTCGCAATTGTCGAGCTTAGCCGTCGCAGCGGGGTTGCAGTGGTTCTTCGCGATGAAAGTGTAGAGGAGAGAATTGAACGGGTGCCAGCTGAGCCGCCGTGAAGAGCGGCACCTCACGGCCGCGGAAAAGCGACGCTAGCGTAACTGACGGTGTGCTCGAAGTCACCGGTGACATCGAGCGAGCTGTAGTACTCGATCAGCTCGCCGGGCGTGCGCTGGCGGTGGAAGGTGAGAAACAGGGTGATCGGCAGAGCACCGCAGATGGTGGCGCCGGTTTCCGCGAGGTAGTCGCGAAAGGCCTGGGCGTCGCCGCTGCCGATGCGGGTGATCGCACCCATATCCAGGCCGCGCAAGGCGGTGCGCACTTGCTCCGGGCCTTCGGCCGCAAAAGGCACGTACCCAAAGCGCCAGCCATAGTGCACGAAGTCCGAGCTGACTACGAACACGGTCTTGCCGTCATCGAGCTGTGCCAGTGTGCTCGCGGCGGTGGCGAAATCGTCGGGACCGAGATCGCCGATGAGCGCCGGCACCACGGCCACGTTCGGCAGCACCCGCTGCAGCAACGGCAACTGGATCTCCAGGGAGTGCTCGTCCTGAAAGGGTCTGGCGTCGCTGCGATACAACGAGCCACCTAGCAACGTCTCGACGCCGGCGCGGTGCACCGGCACCGTGCCGAGCGGCGTTTCGAAGCCGTCGACTTCCAGCACCGCCACACCGTGGAAAGCTGCGGAGTGACTCGGTGCGAGAATCGTCACGCGTTGGTAGTCACCACCCCTCAAGCGGCGATACCCGGCCGCCGCCGCGCGCCCCGAGTACACATAGCCGGCGTGGGGCACGATGAGCCCGAGCAACGCCGCCGCCGGCCCACCGCTGGCGGCGCCCAAGAGTTCGTCCACTTGGCGGCGCAGCTGCGCCGCGTCCCGCGCATACCAGGTTCCCGCCAGTCGGCTGCGTTTGATCGTCACGACGGCCGGCCTCCCTCTTGCCGCATCCCCTGCGCCTGCTCGGGTCTGAAGAGCACCTCGCGCTCCTGCCGCACGTTCGGCCGCCGGTAACAATCGGCGCAAGTCACCACCACATACACGCGCGACAGCTTGAGGATGGTGACCACGCCCGCGGGATCGTCGGGCCGCGCCACCGTCGTCGGCTGCACGTCACCGGTGTGCAGCTGGTAGTAATCGACATGGTACGAGGAGCGGGTATGGAATGTCTCGGCGACCTCCCGCCCGCAATGCGTGCAGCGGAGCGGAGTCTTGCTGCTCTCGGCGGTCGTCATCAGCGAATGCATCTTATCCGATTCTCTCCGGCACCACACCTGGAGAGTTTGCCGGCAACATCGCTGTGAAGCGGCTGCCCACCCCGCGCTGGCTCTCGACGGAAATGGTGCCGCCATGCTGCTCGATGATGGCCTTGGTGATCGCCAGCCCGAGACCTAAGCCGCGCGCGCCGAACTCGAGCCGCCCGGAGGTGTGTAGCTGGATGTCCCCGCCGGCGGCGGAGAACGGCTCGAACACTTCGCCGAGCAACGAGGCATCTATGCCGATCCCGGTGTCGGCCACGCTGATTTCTACTGCCGCCTCGGCCGCGGCGGCGGTGACCGTGACCGACCCTCCATCGGGTGTGAACCGCACCGCGTTCGAGATCAGGTTGAAGAGGGCGCGCTCGAGCCACACGCGATCGCCGCTGATGGTGGGCAATACCTCCGGCACCTCGAACCGCAGGGCCAGCGCGCGGCCGCCGGTGGTGCGTTCGAACGTGGCGTGCGCCTCACGCAGCAGGCCGATGAGATCCACCGGCGCGGTGTGCAGTTTGAGGCCTGCGGTCCGCCAACGCGCGGCCGTGGCCATTTGCGTCAGCCCGCGCGCCAGCCATTCGGCACTGCGATGCGCCGTGTCGAGCCAAGGCCGCGCCGCAGGTGGCACCTCCGCCTCCGCCATCAGGGCCAATGCGTTCGAAAGGATGTGCAATGGCGTGCCCAGCTCATGGGTGGCGAGCGTCAACAGACGCCCTTTTTGATCGGCTTCGCGCCGGGCGCGCTGGCACGCCTGCTCGAGCTCGCGGATCAGGCGGCGGCGATCCGCTTCGACGTCGTAGCGCTCCAGGCCGCGGCGCACCACAAGCCGCAGCTCATGGGGCTCCCAAGGCTTGGTGAGGTAATAGTACACGTGACCGCTGTTGATCGCTTCCACCAGCGTGTCGATGCCGGTGTAGCCGGTGAGCAACACGCGAATGATTTCGGAATGCTCGACCGCGGCGCGTGCCAGCAGCTCGGTGCCGGTCATCTCGGGCATACGCTGGTCGGCGATCATCAACGCGATCGGCTCGTTTGCCAGTGCTGCCAATCCATGAGCCGCCGTGGCTACGGTGATCACGCGGTTGCCGTCGCGGAGGGCGCGCGCAATCGCCCGCAGACTTGCCGGTTCATCGTCGACCACCAAAACGGGGTGCGCCGTCATGCTCGCAGCCGGGAGGCGCAGCGATATAGGCACAAATCGGAGCCGGAGGCTAGCGACTGGAGCTGGAGGTGGGTGCCGAAGGATGCGGCTCAGTGGGGGAAAAGCGAGGAACAAGCCGGTCATTACCCACGGGCAGCGTCAGGCCGGCTGATGGGCGAGGAGCGACAGTGAGGTCGCTAAAGCGGCGGCGGAGTGACGCCCTCACAGATCTCGACATCGAGCTGTCGCGCTGCTTCGTGGGCGCGGTCATCGACGTAGGGGCTGATGACCAGGCGTCGCTGCGGCCGGCACCCGGTAACGCCCGCATACAGATCGGCCTTCCGCGCAAAGCCCACCACGTCGAAGGCGGAGACGGCGGACTTGATCTCGACGAGGACGTGCAGCCCATCGCGGATCACGGCGTCGAGCTCGACGTCTGAGGGATAGCCCAGGAGGCGGCCGGCTTCGTCCCGGTACCGCCACTGCTCGACGCGGACGTGCGGTTGATCCGCGAACAGCGCGCGGACCCCGGCCCGGAAGGCCTCTTCGCTAGCGAGCCCCCAGCGCGCACTGAAGGCCAAGATCTGGGGTTGCAAGGCAGCCAACTCGCGCAGTGACTCCGTGTGCTCGTTGGTGCGGCTCCCTTGTTCACTGGCGTGTCGGTGCTCATCCATACGGCGATCGAAGTCAGCGCGCATCTGCCGTAGCTCCGACAGAATGGCGGCGGTCTCCTCGCGCGTGGTGAGATACTCACTGAGGACCGCGATCACCTGGCCGCGCACCTCGACATCCTCGCGCAAGAGCTTGGAGAGTTCGGTGCGGAGCTGCTTCAGCAGCGGGCGTGGCTTCTGAGCCGGCGACATAGGCATCCGTATTATTATGTTATTTGCCGGTGGTGATGGTCAACCGCGGGGTTCGGTCACAGAAGTTTCGGCGCAAACTCGGATGGCGCTTGCGTGTGCTGGCGTATCGGACCGGCTTGAGCGTCTGCGTCAGCGTGTAGACGAGCAGGACCGAGGTGTCGATATAGAGCACCTATCTGGTCCCGGCTCGTTTCGGTGCGGGCCGATGCTGCCGGCCGATGTCTTCCTGCGCCAGGATGCGTTTCAGGCTCTCCTTGCGTGCTCGGTGCAGGAGTTCGGGCAGCGACTTTCCCTTCACATACTTGGCAAAGTCTTTGAGTTCCATAAGGTGACTGCTAGCAGCGCCGCGCGCAGTCAATCGGATTCAGGCCCGCTCATGCGCCCGAACTGCTTAAGGTCGAGGCGATGAAGTCCCTGCACCTCTTCGAAGCCTGCATCTGCGGTAAGGATCTCCGTCAACCCATGATTCAGCATGACTGCAACATGCAGGAGGTCGCGCGGGCTCAGGCTCCGGTATTGCTCCGCCAGCTGCCGGGCACGCTGCAGGTCTCGGTCCGCAACGGGCAACACGCGGCCGCGCATGAGCTCGTAGAAGGCATCGAAGATGAGGAAACCCTTCTCGCGTTGGTTGATATGCAGATACCGATACAGCAACTCCTGAAATACTTCGGCATCGGTACTTCGGCATCGGTCACCGCGTCGAGCTGGTCGCTCGCGACCGCCATGATGATGCGCTGCGAGGGCGCGCGCAGCGGGTGCTCGACGCCTCCAGCGTACATCGGCACGTTCACATCGAGAAAGACCCGGCTCATCGCTGCTCGGCGGCTGTGCGCGCGGCGTCGACCTCATGCTTCATGTCAGCCCAGTCTCCCACGGGCGCGGCGACGCGGCACAGCGCCTCGGCGGCCCGGATCCGCGCCTGCCGTTCGCGTGCCAGTAGAGATTCAATGGCCTCATTGACCAGGTCTGCTTCGGGCACACCACGCCGCCGCGCCTCCTGGCGTAGCCGCGCCAGCGTCGGGCCAGGGAGAGTCACTTCCAGTCGCTCGGTTGCCGTGTCCATGCATTCCTCCATGAACGCTAGCGTACTGACTGGCAACCGCCGCGGCAAGCGGAATGGGTCTTGTCGCATGATGCCCTCCCGGGCCCGAATGCGGCATCCACCGGCACGCGCCGGCAGGGTCTAGACCGTGCAGAAAGTGCATCCAGAGTGTGCGATTCCTGCACGGGGAATTACGTGTGTGTCATTGCAGCGCACAGGGAAGCGCGATACCGGCCGGTGCCGGGCAATGATTTTGTCGGATTGGTCGTCATGTCTGGGCGTTGATGCCGCGCCAGATTTCCTTAGGCTGCGTAAGCCGAGCAAACAGGCAGGTGTGCCGTCTCCGTGACCGGATCTCAGACCTTGCTGTAACTACGTAGGTTTACGGAGGCGCGGCGCTAATCTCTTCATAAGTGATTTTGCGCTCCGACGCGTGGAGATTTTCATTGACACCGAACAGCGAGTGAGTTACACGCAACGCGGCGCGGTGAGTAGGCCGCGTGCTCGTTCACCGGCAAGAGGGGACAGGCAAAGCTTTTCACTTTCGCCTTTCAGCTTTCGCTGGGTAAGCCATGATGGTTGGCTCGGATCTTTCGCTCACTTTTCCCTTGCTAGGAACTTTCATACGCCCCCGATGCTGATGACAGGCCGCAACAGCATCGCTGACGCCTTGACACTTCAGCCATGTGGCAGTTTTGGATCGAAGCGTAGCACTTGCGCGGTGACCATTGCGTTGCCAAGGGCAAAAGAGATATGGCAGCTGCGAGGTTGACCTATGAGTTCAACGGCGTCGCTGCGGAACCCGTTGTTGGCTTCAGTACGCTATGGCTAAGTCCCAAAGCCTATGCCGAGTTCCTGAATCGGCTTGACCGTTCGCCTCCCCATTTGCCTGGGGCGGTGCGGCTAATCTGATAGGTGAGGTGCGTGATCACCGGGTGAGCAATATGGCGACAGATGATCTCGGAAAGCCGAACGCGTCGCTCTTCGACCTTGTGGGGTCATTTCCGCGTGCGACTTGGGAGCTTATCGACTACCACTTCAAGTCGACGTACGACGACTACCTTGCGCAGGGCGCACCATCCTTCCCTCGTTGGTGAAGAAGCGCGATACATCCTCGCCCTTGTCCGCCATGCGGGCAACCGATTCCGCGGCCAGCGGCCGCCGCGATCTATGAGTGTTTCGCATACAGTTTCTGCTCCTCACGAGAAGACAACGAAGGCGAGCACCACTGGCTCGTCACCCTTTGGAAAGCGACTCGAAAGCGGGCATCCATGGCTGTGCACCCGTCCGCCTCTCCCCGCCTGGATTCCCGCGTGCGCGGGAATGACAGGTTCGCCTGCCGCAGCACGGAAACAGACTCATCTATTGTCACATCAGGGCTAACTCGTGCCCGTCTACGATCGGACCTTCACTCCGCCTGCACCTGTTGCGGATGTGATCGTTGTGCATCCTTTGGGTGGCACGAGAAGCGACGTCCTGCGGGGCAAGCTCGACACTGGCGCAGACCTCAGAGGTGGAGACCCGACGTTCGTCCCCTCAAACGTCGGCCGGCCGGTACACATCGAGGCCGTCAATTCCTCCGAAGTCGCCATCCGTGGTCGCCAGCTTCGAGAGCCCACTGTCCCGCATGAAGGCAACCACAAGAGAGTCGTTGGTCAGCAATCCCTCTTCCCTCCTGACCGCTTCGCTCTTGGTAAGGACATCGAGAGTGAGCGGCAGAATGGTGAGATTCATCTGTCGGATCTTGCCCACATCTTCGTTGTACTTCGTAAGCTGTCTGACGACCTCCGGCTTGGATTTCAGCCGCCTGACAGCGGTTTTTGCGGTGACCAGCTCCTTTTGGATGGCCTCGGCCACCATCAGACGATGCAGCACCTCTGCAAGGACAGAGGTCGAGCTGTAGCCCTGCAACTCACGGCGCGCGCACCGTTCCAGCAAGATCCTGCAATCAGTGGACTCTCCGCCGAAGTGGTAGATGAAAATATTGGCATCGATGAACACGCTGCTGCCACTCTGCACATCAGCCACCGTGTTCATACTCCAGCTCTGTGTCCTCAGCGATCCAGCGGAGCGTCGCTCGGTCCAGCGCTACGCTCGCCCACGTCGTCCTTACCGCCGCCATCGCCCCGTTCACGTCGGCAGACTGCGCGGCAGCGTTTTGGGCAATCCATTCGTCTATCTGCCGGAGCAGGCGTTCGCGCTCGCTGTCCCCAAGTGTCCGCAGCCTTGTAAGCACCGCCTCTTCGATTCTCATCGGATTACCTTCGGCCATCCTTGCATCCGTCCTTCAGATGTTCACTACCATGCAATGACAGGTCGCGGCCAGAGTGAGTAGTGGTTGTCATGGGGCCGGATCCCATCGGGTAGAAGCCCTAGCCGTCCCTGCCACAAATGTGGAGACGCTTACGGAGACGCTTACGGCTTGATCCAGGCGTGCGACCAGTGTAGATACTGCCGCCCTAATGGAGGCGTGAACTGACCGCGATGCCGCTGAAAGAGGTCGATCGGGTCGAGATCCTCACGATCCTCGATAACAGCATCGATCTGCTGCTTCCCGGCGCCCAGAACGTCCAGCGCCTGCCGTTCTCGCCCGACGTGCTGACGCGGGAGAATCCCATAGCGGAGCACGGCTTCGCGGCGCTGGTCACCGTGCATAAGGGTAACACTTCCGCCTCCCTGCTCTTCGACACCGGCCTGAGCAAGACCGGTCTGGTACACAACATGGACGTGCTCGGGCTGAAGGCAGGCGATCTGCAAGCGATCGTCCTCAGTCACGGCCACGCCGATCACACGCAAGGGCTACCAAGACTCGTCGATCGCCTCGGCAAGCGTAGGATGCCGCTGGTGCTGCACCCCGACGCCTTCCTGCAACGCAAACTCGTTCTCCCGGACGGTCTCGAGGTGAACCTGCCGCCCCCGGATCGCCAGAGCTTGTCGCAAAACGGCGTCGAATTCGCCGAAGAGCGCGGTCCCTCGCTTCTGCTGGACGATCTTGTGCTAGTCACTGGACAGGTGTCCCGGGCGACCTCGTTTGAAGTCGGCCTTCCGCTCCACCATGCTTTCATCGACGGCAGCTACCGGCCGGACCCGTACCTCTATGATGATCAAGCGATTGTCGTGCACGTCAGAGACAAGGGTTTGGTGGTGCTCACCGGGTGCGGGCACGCCGGTGTCATCAATACCGTCCAGCACGCGCGGCAACTCACCGGAATCGAGAAAACCGCCGCCGTGATGGGCGGATTTCATCTGTCCGGCTTGTTTTTTGAGCAGGCCATCGAGCCCACCGTTGCTGCGCTCAAACAAATCGATCCTGGTTTGATTGTCCCAGCTCACTGCACCGGCTGGAAGGCGACTCACCGCATCGCGCGAGAGTTCCCCGATGCCTTCATTCAGAATAGTGTGGGGACACGTTTCCTGTTGTGAATTCCCTGTGCGTTCTCTATGATAGCTGACAAAATCCAGCAGTAGTTCCCACCAGTAGGAAGACCAAAGCCCGCCACCCCGGCTGGGCAAGAATCTGGAAGTGGCTTAGAATTTGCAAAATCCCTTACAGGATAAAAAAGTTACTTTAACAGGAACCACTTTATGAGCGCGACCGCATCGGCATCCACCCTGGGGGAAATCCTTGCCCACTACTCATCCGCACTCGCCGGAGAGGGTAGCAACGGCATTAGCACCCAGCATCTGATTCCGATCCTTCAGGATATCCAGGACCGCGACGGCTACCTGACGGAAGAGACGCTACGAGAGCTGGCGCAGGCGAGCAACATCTCGGACAACGAAATCTACGGGATCGCCACCTTCTATGCCCAGTTTCGCTTCAAGCCGCCGGCCAAACACACCATCCGGGTGTGCCAGGGCACAGCTTGCCACGTACGCGGCGGGCGCCAGGTCATGGAAGAGTTCCACCACCGTCTGGGCGTCCGCACGGGCGAAATTACCGACGACGGCGAATATGAACTTCAGCGCATCGCCTGCATCGGTTGCTGCGCGCTCGCTCCGACCGTCACTGTGGACGGCGAGGTGCATGCCCGCGTGACACCACGCAAGGTGCGATCGATCGTCGGACGCTAGGAAGCAGAAGAACATCCATCCAGGATTCGCGGACCAAAGAGCCATGACGACTACCCTTCAACAAGAGTACGCTGAAGCTCAGGCGAAATGGCAGGAACTCGAGCGGGCCAGCGTGCCCGTCTTCCGCGTAGGCGCCGCCACTTGCGGCCGGGCCGCGGGCGCCGAGCGGGTGATCGAGCGCCTCCACACCGAAGTCCGGGATCGAGGTCTCGGCGCCCGCATCATCGAAGTGGGCTGCATGGGCCCGTGCTTTCTGGAGCCGCTCGTCGTCATAGAGAAGCCGGGACTCCCCGGCGTTTGCTACGCCAACGTCGGTCCCGACGAGATGTCATCTCTAGTGCGCCGCTTCGTGCTGGGCAACGATCCGTGCGCGGAATGGGCATTGGGCAGAACGGGACCCGGGAGTGTCGACGGTATCGGTCCAATCGAGGAGCACCCGGCGCTGCGGGGCCAAGTGCGCAACGTCCTGCGCAACTGCGGCCTAATCGATCCGGAGAACGTCCACCATTATCTGGCGCGCGATGGCTACCGGGGGTTCCTGCGCGCACTCGAACTGGGACCCGAGGCGGTCGTGGCCGAGGTCAAGGCGGCGGGGATCCGCGGGCGCGGTGGCGCCGGCTTCCCCACCGGGCAGAAGTGGGAGTTCTGCCGGAGCACGGGTGTGCTGCCGCGCTACCTGATTTGCAACGCCGACGAGGGCGACCCGGGCGCCTTCATGAACCGCTCGCTCTTGGAGAGTGACCCGCACGCGGTGCTCGAAGGCATGTTGATCGCGGCCTTCGCCATCAGCGCATCCCAGGGGTACATTTACTGCCGCGCCGAGTATCCGCTTGCCATCAAGCGTCTGCAGCTCGCCATCAGCCAGATGCGAGACCTCGGCTTGTTGGGCGCCGACATTCAAGGCTCCGGCTTCTCGTTCGACGTCAAGATCAAGAAGGGTGCGGGCGCCTTCGTCTGCGGTGAGGAGACCGCGCTGATCGCCTCGATCGAAGGCCGGCGTGGCATGCCGCGACCGCGTCCGCCTTTCCCGGCAACAAGCGGCCTCTGGGGCAAGCCCACCGTGATCCAAAACGTCGAAACCTTGGGCAGCCTCGCCTCCATCATGCGCAACGGAGCGGCCTGGTTTGCGGGCTTCGGTACCGAGACGAGCCGGGGCACCAAGACCTTCGCGCTGGCGGGTAAGATCCAGCGCACAGGGCTCATCGAGGTGCCGCTCGGGACGACACTCAAAGAGATCGTCTACGAGATCGGCGGCGGCGTGCCGGGCGGGCGGCAACTCAAGGGCGTGCAGACGGGCGGGCCCTCCGGCGGCTGCATCCCGAGAGAACTTCTCAACCTACCGGTGGACTACAAGACCCTCGCCGAGGCTGGCTCGATCATGGGGTCGGGCGGGATGATAGTGCTGGATGAAGATAGCTGCATGGTGGACATCGCCCGCTACTTCCTGAGTTTCACGCGGGAGGAGTCCTGCGGCAAGTGCCCCCCCTGCCGCGTCGGCTCCCGCATCATGCTGGACATCCTCGAGCGCATCTGTGCCGGGAAGGGACAGGAAGAAGACCTGGAGCGGCTGGAGAGCCTCGCCGAGACGGTGCAGAAGGCATCGCTGTGCGGCCTTGGTCAGACGGCCCCCAATCCCGTTTTGACCACCCTGCGCTATTTCCGGCAGGAATACGAAGCTCACATCCGCGAGAAGTACTGTCCGGCCGGGGTCTGCCCGGATATCGTCCACGCGCCTTGCGAGAACGGGTGCCCGGCCGGAGTGGACGTGCCGCTGTACATCTCGCTGGTCGGCGAGGGCCGCTACGAGGAGGCGTTGGCCTCCCACCTGGAGCGGAACCCCTTGCCCTCCATCTGCGCGCGGGTGTGCCCGCACCCGTGTGAGGACAAGTGCCGCCGGCAGCAGATCGATTCTCCGGTCGCCATCCGCGCCATCAAGCGTCACATGGTGGACACGGCGCGCAGGCCCGAGCCGCAGCAGATGGTGCGCGACAACCCGCACAACCACGGCAAGAAGATCGCGGTCATCGGCTCCGGGCCGGCCGGCCTCTCCTGCGCCTACTATCTGCGACGGCTCGGTTACCCGGTGACCATCTTCGAACGGGAAGAGCGCCCCGGCGGCATGCTGGCGTACGCCATCCCCGAGTACCGGCTGCCCCGCGACATCCTGAAGGAGGAGATCGACTGGATCCTAGGCTTCGGCATCGATCTCAAGCTCGGCACGGAGTTCGGCAAGGATCTCACCTACGAAGCTCTCGTGCAGGAAGGCTATCGCGCCTTCTTCCTCGGCCTGGGCTGCTGGGAGGGTATCCGGCTCGGCATCCCCGGAGAGGACCTCAAAGGCGTGACGCAGGGGCTCGACTTCCTTCTGGCGCGCAACCGTGGCCAGGACTTCCCTCTCGGCAAGAAGGTCGTCGTGATCGGCGGCGGCGACGTGGCTATCGACTCCTGCCGCATGGCTTTCCGCATGGGCGCTGACGTCACTCTCGTATATCGCCGCACGCGTGAGGAGATGCCGGCCATCAAGACCGAGATCGAAGAGGCCGAGGCGGAAGGCGTGAAGCTGGTCTTCCTCGCCGCACCGGAGCGCATCGAAGGCAACGGGGCGGCGAGCCGCCTCGTCTGCCAGCGCATGAAGCTCTCGGGGTTCGAGCTCGACGGGCGCCGCCGGCCCGAGCCCACTGGAGAGGAGATGTCCTTCGAAGCGGACAGCATCATCGCCGCCATCGGCCAGAGGCCGGTGCTGGGTGACATCGGGAAACAGACGCGTATCACCATCACCCGCGCAGGAAGGATCCAGGTCGACCCGTTCTCTAACGCCACCAGCACCGCGGTCATCTATGCAGGCGGCGACGTGGTCACGGGCCCCAGCATCGCGCTTGCGGCCATCGCCGCCGGCGAACGGGCGGCCTGCGCCATCAACGAAGAGTTGTCCAAGGACGTCGCGCCGGCCGAGCGCTCGGTTGCCTTCTGGCGGGACGCCATGAACAACCCGGCCTCCTTCGACCCCGAGGCCGAACCCGTGACGGCCGCGCGGATGAAACAGCGATCTCTGCAGCTGTCAGCCCGAATGAACCTCGACGAAGTGGAGCAACCCGTGGATCGTGACCAGGCACGCATGGAATGCGCGCGCTGCCTGCGCTGCGACTATCGTTTTGCGGAGTAGCGCCCATGGAAACAGCCGCTACCCTGACTATTGACGGCCGCCAGGTCGCGGCCAACGCCGGCGAGACCGTGTTGCAAACAGCTCTGCGCCACGGCATCTCCATACCTCACCTCTGTACACACCCGAGCTTGCCGGCCTTCGGCGCCTGCCGGATGTGCATCGTCGAGATCGACGGGGTGCGGGGCTACCCCGCTTCCTGCTCGACACTGGCGACGGAGGGCATGGTCGTAAAGACCGACACTCCGACCCTCCAGAACCTGAGGCGTTCCGTGCTGGAGTTGATCCTCGCCGAGCATCCTTCAGCCTGCCTGGTCTGCGATAAGCGGGATCTCTGCGAGCAATACCGCCCGAGGTCTGAAAAGGCGGGCTGCACCACCGGCTGCCACACGTGCAACAACAAGCAAGTCTGCGGGATCCGCGATCTGTCAGAGAGCATCGGCCTCTGCTCTCTTCCCTACGTGCCCTTCTACCGTCACCTCCCGATCGAGCGCTCCGATCCGTTCCTCGACCGTGACCTGAACCTGTGTATCCTGTGCGGCCGCTGCGTGCGCATCTGTAAAGAACATCACGGGCAGAGCACGATCGAGTTCGTCGGCCGCGGTAGCCAGACGCACATCGGTGAGGCCTTCGGCCGTTCGCTTTCTGACGCGGGCTGCCGTTTCTGCGGCTCGTGCATCGACGTCTGCCCGACCGGGAGTCTCTCCGACCGTTACGCCAAATGGTTCGGCGCTCCGGCGCGCTTCACCGCCACGACCTGCACCTTGTGCGAGGCCGCTTGTGCGATCACCGTGCAGGCGTCGCCGCTGAAGCGGGCGGTGATGGCGCGTGGCATCAACACGCGCGTGCCCATCTGCGTCCTCGGCCGCTTCGCCATTCCAGAGTTCCTCAACGGCGTCACCCGTCTGAAGAAGCCGCAGGTGCGGATCGGAAAAGTGCTGCGCGCGTTATCCTGGGAGCAGGCGCTGGCGCATACCGTCGAGCGGCTGCAGCCGTTCGTCGGCGACGGCTTCGCCTTGGTGTGCGACACCAGCAGCACCCTCGAAGACCGCTATGTGTTTCAGAAGTTCACCAGTGCAGTGATGCGGTCGCCGCATTACGTAGAGATCCGGCCGAATGGAGATGGCGCGTCGCGCGGCGCGCTGCCGAGCGGCGTGCGCGCGGCGTTGCTCACCGGTGATTTCGTCGATGCGGCCGGGCTCGCCCAGCTCGAAGTGCTGATCACGCAGGACTGCTATCCCACGGCCCTTGCCGAACGAGCGCATGTCTCGCTGCCTGCCGCGGTGCTGGCCGAGGTGGCGGGCACCTGGGTCGACGGCCAGGGGCTGATGCGGCCGTTGCGTAAGGCCTGCGACCCACCCGGCGAGGCCAAGCCCGATTGGCAAATCATCACCGAGCTGGCGCGGGCGATGGGTGCCGAAGGCTTCGAGTACGAATCGGCGGCCGCCATCAAGGCAGAGATCGGGGCCGGCAAGGCCGGCCTGCGCATCCGGCAGTTGCAGAAGGCGCCCGCCGCCGGCGACCCTCGTTACCGGCGGACCCATTTCCGCGGCCACAACCTGGAGGAGAAGGTCCGCGGCTTGAGCGAGCTGCCGCCGGCGGAAGCGGCCGCCGCCGCGGTTGGAGGTTGAGCCGTGTTCGAGATCCTGCAGAAACGTGAAATCGCGCCGAACGCGCACCAGGCGGTGATCTACGCGCCGGCCATCGCCAAGAAGGCGCGGCCCGGCCAGTTCGTCATCGTGATGGTCGATGAACACTCGGAGCGCGTGCCGTTTACGTTGTGCGACTGGGACCGGCAGGCCGGTACGATCACCTTGGTCGTGCAGGAAGTCGGACAATCGAGCCGCAAGTTCGTCCTGCTCAAGGCCGGCGATCAGATCGCGCACCTCGTCGGCCCGCTCGGCGTCCCGTTGGAAATCGAGAAGTACGGCACCGTAGCCCTGGCGGCCGGCTGCTACGGCATCGGCGCGATACTCAGCCTCGCCCGCGCTTTGAAGCAGGCCGGCAACCGCGTGATCACCGTCATCGAGGCCAACAGCCAGTACCTCCACTACTACCGCGACGAGTTGCTGGCGACCTCGGACGAGATGATTCAAACCACCACCGATGGCTCCAACGGAACCAAGGGCCATTCGGTGGACATCATCAAGCGGAAGCTCGAAAACGGGGAGCCGCTGGACCGGGTGATCGCCATAGGTTGCGTGTTCATGATGATGCTCGCCGCCAACACCACCAAACCGTTCGGGGTGAAGACGCTGGTGGCGTTGAATCCGATCATGCTCGACGGCACCGGCATGTGTGGCGCGTGTCGGGTGACCGTCGCCAACGAGATGAAGTTCGCTTGCGTCGATGGCCCGTTCTTCGATGCCCACCAGGTCGATTGGGAAGAGCTGTTTGACCGCCGCGCCGCCTACAGCGAAGAGGAGATCCGCTCGGTAGCGCGCACCGCGCCGGCGGCCCCGCGGCCGCACGGCCACGCCATCTGAGTAGCAGCCATGGCACAGCCAGTGAAGAAGAAAGACATTCCCCGCCAGCCGATGCCGGAGCAGGCGCCGGAGGACCGGATCAACAACTACAACGAGGTCCCGTACGGCTTCACCGACGATCTCGCCATGCTGGAGGCGCAGCGGTGCATCCTGTGCAAAAACGCGAAATGCGTCCCCGCCTGCCCGGTCAACATCGATATTCCCGGTTTCATCAAGCTGATTCAGGAAGGCAAGTTCGTCGAGGCGGCGCGCAAGATCAAGGAGACAAATTCTCTGCCGGCAGTCTGTGGCCGCGTCTGCCCGCAGGAAGATCAGTGTGAAGGCGTCTGCGTCATCGGCATCAAGCAGAAGCCGGTCGCCATCGGACGGCTGGAGCGTTTCGTGGCCGACTACGAGCGCAGCACGGGTCAGGTCCTCATCCCACCGGTGGCGCCCAAAACGGGCAAGCGGGTCGCCGTCATCGGCGCCGGGCCCGCGGGGCTGACGGTCGCCGGCGATCTCATCCTCAAGGGACACGAGGTCACGGTGTTCGAGGCGCTGCAAGATCCGGGTGGCGTGTTGATATACGGCATCCCCGAGTTCCGCCTGCCGAAGGTGATCGTGCACGCCGAGGTAGATTACTTGAAGAAGCTCGGCGTCGAATTCGTTTTTGACTACGTGGTCGGCCGCAACGCCACCATCCGCGAGCTGTTCGATGAAGAGGGCTATCACGCCGTGTTCATCGGCACGGGCGCCGGGCTGCCCTCGTTCATGGAGGTTCCCGGGGAGAACCTCATCGGCGTCTATTCCGCCAATGAGTATCTGACACGCTCCAACCTGATGAAGTCGTATCTGTTCCCCGAGTACGATACGCCGCCGATCAACCGCGAACGCGTGGCCGTCATAGGCGGCGGCAATGTGGCCATGGACTGCGCGCGCACGGCGTTGCGCCAGGGCGCTGATGTGACCATCGCCTACCGTCGGGCACGCGAGCAGATGCCGGCCCGGATAGAAGAAGTGCACCATGCGGAAGAGGAAGGGATAGAGTTCAAGTTGCTCACCGCCCCAACGCGCGTCCTGGGAGACCAGCGCCGTCGCGTGGTCGGGATGGAATGCATCCAGATGGAGCTCGGCGAACCCGACTCCTCGGGCCGGCGGCGCCCCGTGCCGATAAAGGGCTCCGAGTTCATCATGGAGCTCGACACCGTGGTCGTTGCCATTGGCAACAAGCCCAACCCGCTGGTGCCGCGCGCGACGCCCGAGCTGAAGGTAACCAAGTGGGGCACGGTAGTCGCGGATGAGAAGACCATGGCGACCTCGATCCCGGGCGTCTACGCTGGTGGCGACATCGTCTCCGGCGCCGCCACGGTGATTCTGGCCATGGGCCAGGGCCGCATCGCCGCGAACAGCATCGACGCATATCTGAAAGGTGAAGCGCCACCCGCTGGTAGCGCGCAACCACAGTAGGTTCCTCGCCCTCCGGCTGAGAAGTCCCAAGCTCTCGGGTGCTGGACACAGAAGTCTGTGCGTGAGGGCGGCGCCGCCCGCGGATCAATGTCTGGGCGTGATAAGAGCAAGCCGGCTTAAGAGAGTGTGGATAAACGTTTCGCCGGCCGGCGAATGAATTCGCGCCTACGAAAAGCACGAAGTCGGCCTGCGCCGACTGGGCTGATGTTGGGTGGGGAGCCCGCCCTTCGACGGGGCTCAAGACAAGCTCCGGCGGGCTTGGCGCAGTTTGTGGCCGCGGTTTCAACCGCCCGGGTAGGGTGGGGGCGGTCGATCATCTATTCATGAACGCCGCGGCGACGAGAACCAACCGAGAGCGCCGGACCATCGAGGCGATGATCCGGCTGTTCTGCCGCGACCAGCACGGCATGAAGCGCAGCTTGTGTGTGCAATGTGCTGAGCTTCAGGCCTACGCGCGGCAGCGGCTGGAGAAATGTCCCTACGGTGATGACAAGCCCACCTGCGCCAACTGCCCCATCCACTGCTACAAGCCGTCGCTGCGCCAGCAGGTGCAGACGGTGATGCGTTACGCCGGCCCGCGTATGCTCCGGCACCACCCCATCCTCGCTGTCCGCCACATGCTCGACGAACGGAGACTCGCACCCGAGCGCCCGCGCAAAGGTAAACGTTCCGATCTGATCCAAGCCCCAGGCGCCGACGACTAGCAGCGTCGCGGACAGCAAGCAACAGGCTTCCAAGCAAGATCCGGGCACGGGCTGATGATCCTGCCGGCGCGCTCGTTTCATCATCTCTCTTGCAAAGTGGGGAAGACGACACCGGGACGTGCATCCAGAGCCCGAATCTCTTGCCGGAGTCTCCCTGTCTCTTCTTGTTGGCAAGCTCCTCTGCCAGTCGGCGCTCGCCGGCATCGCAGAGAAGAGCGTCAAACTCAGCAAGACCGGTTGATCTGGAGAAGTGAGGCGACCGCGACGGCACCCGACTTGGAACTGGTGGCCGAGCTGCGCGCGCGCCGAGTCGCGGCCTGACGGCCCATCGAACTCATCCTCGACCACATCGGCATCGGCCGGTGGACAGCGGAGATGCTCCTCACGTTCCGCCTCGGCCGCCCGGCCGTCCATTTCGCGCTCGCAGTCGATCGATGCATGAATGATCCGGGCTTCTAGCTCGACTTGGCGGGCGTGTGATACTATGCATTCGACATGATGGTCGACTGGCGACGAACCGCGCTTCCAAGCGACGAGCTGCCCATGAAGGTTGTCGGACGGCGAAGGTGGCGAGGCGGGCTCGCCGCCGCCGCGGGTCTGCTGGAGATCGCTTTGCGGCTCCGCGGCGACAAGCCGTTCATCCCCAAGGGAGTGTATCGCTTCGCGAGTTTCGAAGAGAGCGACGCATGGTCCCTGACGATGCTGACGAGGCCCCGGAAGCACGCCCCCCGCTCCTAGAGGACCTTGTGGCTCTCTGCCGAGACCTGAACGCGGCGGGTGCAGCCTACGTGGTCATTGGCGGGATGGCCGTCATTCAGGCCGGCTTCCCGCGGGCCACGGGCGACATCGACCTGCTGATCGACATCTCCCCGGCGAATCAAGAGCGGGTGCGGCGGGCACTGCTGAAGCTCCAGGATCAGGCCGTCCGTGACGTGGCGCCCGACGATCTTGGCCGCTACGCCGTGGTGCGCGTGGCCGATGAGATCGTTGTCGACCTCATGAAGGCGGCGTGCGGAATCGCTTACGAAGAGGCCAGCCGGCACGTAGACCTCGTCGAGGTCGACGGCGTCCCCATCCCGTTCGCCAACCCCGAGCTGCTCCTGCGGATGAAGGACACGTACCGCGACAAGGACAAGCTCGACCGTGCCTTCCTGGCGCGTCTCGTCAACCAGCGGAAGAAACGCTGACCGCAGAGGACCGCGCCGCGTGGAAGCTCTCCGGCGGCCTGGGTGGTGCCGGCACCCAACACGCTCTTTGCGGTCATCGATCCGGACGGTACGATCAGCGACTTCAATCCGGCCAACAACCGCTTGTCCGTGAACGTCGGCGGGACCGACCTCGCGGTGACCATTCTCACGCGCTCCGTGCAAGCGGACGGGTCGGCAAGTGTGATCGTGCAGGTCGTCAACAACTGCGCGCCGGCAGCGCCCTCGTCCACGCTGGCCATTCGCTACGCCGGCACATCCGGTTCACCGATCACGACGACGATCGTCCCCGCCCTCGATGCCGGCGCTCTGGCGCAACTTGCGCTCAGCCTCGCGCCCGGAACGCTGACGAGCCCGGAGCAACTATATTACAGTGACGGCAGATGACGCGGGCGTCGTGGCGGACGTTGATCGTAGCAACAACGAGGCAACCTTTGCGTTGGACCTGCCAGTAGCCCCATGCGCGGGCGACTGTAACGGGGATGGGACTGTAACCGTAAGCGAGCTGCTGACAATGGTGGATGTTGCCCTGGGGAACGCGAATATCGATGGCTGCTTCGCAGGGGACGCAAACCACGACGGCCAGATCACCGTGGATGAGATCCACACCGCCGTGAACCACGCGCTGGAGGGATGCGGGTAGCACGCGGTGTCAGGTGCCGGGTGTCAGGGACGCGCGGTTCGGCTAAATGCTTATCAGGCACGCAGAGCGCAACGTGCGATCGGATGTGCTATAGGTGGCGAGTCGGAGGTGCGCATGGCCAAACGGTATCGGTTCCCCGTCATCATTGAACGTGATGACGAGAGCGGCATGTTCGTCGCCACCGTCCCGACACTTCCCGGAGCCCACACGCAGGCGGCAACGCTTGACGAACTTGAGCGGAACGTTCGCGAGGTGGTCGAACTGTGCCTCGAAGAGGCCGAGAGCCGTGGCCTCACCGAGTTCCCCAGCTTTTATGGCGTCCACGAGCTTGAACTGGAGCGATGAGCCGCCTGCGCATTGTTGATGCGGCCACATTGGAGCGCGTGCTGTTCGCGCTTGGGTTTCAGAAGAGTCGTCAGAAGGGAAGCCACGCCTTTTATCGCCACCCGGACGGGCGCGGCACCTCCATCCCGCATCATCCGGGCCGGGAGTTGGCTCGGCCGCTGATTCGCGAAATCCTACGAGAAATCGGCGTGACTCCCGACGAATACCACCGCGTCCTCGACACGGTGTAAGTGGAACTTGCCACGCTCACCCTCCGATCGGAGCCACGCAGCGGCATGGCCCAGGTACTGGAGCCACGACGGCCATGTCACCGTCGACGAGATCCTCACGGCCGTGAACAACGCGCTGATATGGATGCGCGCAAGACCCGTGGGGGGGTGAACGCTCAGTTCCCGGCCGCCCGACGGTTGCTCACTCCCGACTGTCAGGTTACAGATCGCGCCGGTTGTAGATGGCGTCGAAGCGACCGAGTTCGTCGAACTGCAGGTACTTGTAAACCTCGTCCCGGTGCGGGGCGACACGGCTCTCAAACTCGGCGAGGTACTGCGCCGGCGTCGGGAGCTTGCCCAGTATCGCTGTGACCGCGCCCAGCTCGGCAGAGCCGAGGAAAACCTTCGCGCCGTCACCCATGCGGTTGTCGAAGTTGCGCGTCGAGGTGGAGAATACGGTCACCCCGGCCGGAACGCGCAGCTGGTTGCCCATGCAGAGGGAGCACCCGGGCGTCTCGATGCGTGCCCCGATCGCGTTGAACAGTGCAAAGTAGGCCTCGCTCTTGAGCTTGGCCTGGTCCATCCGCGTCGGCGGGCAAATATATGTTCGTGTTGCCGGGTTGTGCTTGTGGCCCTCCCAGATCTTCGCTGCGGCGCGGAAGTGACCGATGTTGGTCATGCACGAACCAAGGAAGACGTCTTGGATCGGCGTCCCGGCCACCTCGGATAGTACCTTGACATCGTCGGGATCGTTGGGGCAGGCGACGATCGGCTCGGTGATCTCGCTGAGATCGATGTCGATCACCGCGGCGTACTCCGCGTTAGCATCCGCCTTGAGCAGCTGCGGATTCGCCAGCCATGCCTCGATGGCTTTGGCGCGCTTCTCCAGCGTCTCGGCGTCCTGATAGCCGTCCTCGATCATGCGCCGGATGAGGGCGACGCTGGAACGCAGGAAGGTCTTGACCGATTCCTCGGAGAGTTGGATGCAGCCGGCAGCCGCCGAGCGCTCGGCGGCCGCATCGGTGAGCTCGAAGCCCTGCTCCACCGTGAGGTTCGGCAGGCCCTCGATCTCGAGGATGCGACCGTTGAAGATATTCTTTTTGTTCTTCTTGGGTACCGTCAATAAGCCCTTTTTTATCGCCCACAGCGGGATGGCGTTCACCGCGTCGCGCAAGGTAATGCCGGAGCGAAACTCGCCCGAGAAGCGCACCAGAACCGACTCGGGCATGTCGAGCGGCATGAAGCCGAGCGCGCCGGCAAAGGCGACCAGCCCGGAGCCCGCCGGGAACGAGATGCCGGTCGGGAAGCGGGTGTGCGAGTCGCCACCGGTGCCTACGGTATCGGGCACCAGCAGCCGGTTGATCCAACTGTGGCAGACGCCATCGCCCGGCCGTAGCGCGACGCCTTTGCGCTCGGCGATGAAGGGCGGCAACGTCTGGTGCATCTTCACGTCTGCCGGTTTGGGGTAGGCGGCGGTGTGGCAGAACGACTGCAAGAAGAGCGGGCTCTGGAACCTGAGGCAGGCGAGTTCCTTAAGCTCGTCGGCCGTCATCGGCCCCGTCGTGTCCTGCGATAGCACCGTGGTCATCTTGGGCTCGCACGCGCTGCCCGGCAGCACGCCCGGCAGACCGGCTGCCTTGCCCACGATCTTCTGCGCCTGCGTGTAACCCTGGCCAGGCTTGGGTTTGGGGTTCTCGGTCTTGCGGAAGACGTCGGTCTCGCCCATCCCGAGCGCCGCGCGCGCTCTGGCGGTGAGCGCGCGGCCGATAATCAGCGGGATGCGGCCGCCGGCGCGGAACTCGTCGGGCAGCGTGTTCGGGCTGATCTTGAATCGCGAAACGACTTGGCCTGACCCCGAGGTGATCGTGCCCTCTCGCGTGTCGATCGTGACCTCGTCACCCGAGCCGATGCCGGTCACGTCGGCGACGAGGGGAAGACCGCCGGAGTCCTCAGCGGTGTTGAAGAAGATGGGGGCGATGGCGCCGCCGATGATCACGCCGCCGCGGCGCTTGTTGGGCACCGCCGGGATGTCTTCGCCGATGTGCCAGAGGACGCTGTTGCAGGCTGATTTGCGCGACGAGCCGGTGCCGACCACGTCGCCGAGGAAGGCCACGCGAGCGCCGGCCTTACGCCACTCGGCCATGGTGTCGATGCCGCCGGGAAAGCGCGTCTTGCCCATCGCCAGCGCGTGCAGCGGAATGTCGGGACGGGTCGACGCGTCACTGGCGGGCGAGAAATCGTCGGTGTTGGTCTCGCCGTCCACCCTGAAAACCTTCACCTTGATTTCGACGGGCAGCTCGGGCCGCGAGGTGAACCACTCGGCCGCTGCCCATGATTCGAGAACCTTCTTTGCCGCCCCGTTGGCCTTGGCAAGCTTCTCGACCTGGTTGAACGCGTCGTAGACCAGGGTGGTGCGGGAGAGCGCCTTGACGGCAGCATCTGCGACCTCGGCGTCCTGCAAGGCCGCGATCAGATGCTCGACGTTGTAACCACCGAGCATGGTGCCGAGGATCTCGACGGCACGGGCCTTGGAAACCAGAGGGCTCCGAGCCGTCCCTTTCAGGACCTGCCCGAGGAAGGCGGCTTTGACTTTGGCGGCCGGATCAACTCCCGGCGGCACACGGTTCTCGAACAGATCCAACAGCAGCTTCTCCTGCCCCGCCGGGGGTGATGTGAGCAACCCGCACAGTTGCTCGGTCTGCTCTGGATTGAGGGGAAGCGGCGGAATGCCCTGCGCGGCCCGCTCGGCTACGTGCTTCTGGTATTTCTCGATCATCTTCGTGCTCCTGCTATCTCGTTCAAGGTAGGGGGTGATTCGGACGGTTTCTTGTAACCGGAGTTACGCAACAAAACAACTGCATCAGGCGCAACGAGGCCAGTCGGCCGCGGCTTGCCCGGCTCGATCCGATGTGGGACGGTCAATGATATGGACGGGTTCGAGCATCTTGCGCGCACTTTGGTGGCCGAAGCCGGCGAGCGCCTGCGGGCGGCATGGGGTGAGGCGAAGATCGTCGAGCATAAGGGTGTTGTCGACATCGTCACCGAGACCGATCGTGAGATCGAGGCGCTGCTGACAGCGGAACTGCGACGCGCCTTTCCGGATCATCTCATCGTGGCCGAGGAGGCCTCGGCCGGCTGCGCGCTTCAGCGTCCGCCGGACGAGCGCTACGTTTGGTACCTCGATCCACTAGACGGCACCATCAACTTCGCGCACGGGTATCCGCAGTTTGCCGTCTCGCTGGCGCTGGCGCGTGGCCGCGAGCTGTTGCTAGGGATCGTGCACGATCCGGTGCGCAGAGAGACCTTCTGTGCCCGCCGCGGCCTCGGCGCGACGCTGAACGACGCGCCCATTCGGGTCTCGGCGACCGACGACATCGAGCAAGCGCTCATCGGCACCGGCTTTCCGTACGACCGTCGCGAGCACCTCGACTTTTATCTCCGCTTCCTCACCGACTTCATGGTTCGCGCGCAGGGCGTGCGCCGCAGTGGCTCGGCGGCGCTCGATCTGTCGTACGTCGCGTGCGGCCGTCTCGACGGGTTTTGGGAATGGAAACTCAAGCCATGGGACACGGCGGCAGGTGCGCTGCTCGTCGAGGAGGCGGGCGGCAGCATCAGCGATTTTCGGGGCGGGCCCTTCGATCTTTTCGGACAGCAAACCCTTGCGTCTAACGGGCGGCTGCACCGGCTGATGGCCGACACCTTGGCTGCGCGTCTACAGCAGCCTTGACACACCGATCGAACACGTTCGTATCATCCTCGACTCGGATTATTCTCTCACGATGGGACGCGCACGCAACGCGTCACCTGCGAGCGCCGCTCACCTGTTCGACGTCACGCACGGCGCCGCGCGCGGCGCTGGTGGTCAGGAGCGCGTACGCCTGCAGCGCGCGTGAAATCTCGCGGTGGCGGCCGACTGGCTTCCAGGCGTTGGCGCCGCGCGCCAGCATCTCCAGGCGGCGCGCCTTGAGCATCGGCGCGTCAATGAGCACGTCGACGCGCCGGTTGGGGATGTCGATGCGAATGCGATCACCTTCCTCGACCAGGCCGATGGTGCCGCCTTCAGCCGCTTCGGGCGAGACGTGACCGAGGCTGAGCCCCGAGGTGCCGCCGCTGAAGCGACCGTCAGTGATCAGAGCGCACACCTTCCCGAGGTTCTTCGCTTTGATGTACGAGGTCGGGTACAGCATCTCCTGCATGCCTGGTCCGCCCTTCGGCCCCTCGTAGCGGATCACGACGACGTCGCCAGGCTTGATGCGGTCCTTGAGGATCGCCTCGCACGCCGCCTCCTGCGAGTGGAAGATGCGTGCCGGACCCTCGAAGTGCCAGATCGATTCATCAACGCCGGCCGTCTTCACGATGCAGCCGTCCTCGGCCAGGTTGCCGTAGAGCACGGCAAGGCCGCCGTCGGCGCTGTACGCATGCTCGACCTCACGGATGCAGCCGTTGACCGTATCGGCGTCGGCCGCGGCGTAGTACTTGTCCTGCGAGAACGCCTCGGTCGTACGCACCCCGCCCGGCGCCGCCAGCGCCCGCTGCTGCGCCGCTTTGGTGGCGGTAGATCGGCGAATGTCGTTGGCGTCGATGCCCTCGCCGAGCGTGGCCGCGTGCACGGTGCGCACCTCGCGATGCACGAGTCCGGCGCGGTCGAGCGCGCCGAGAATGGTGAAGATGCCGCCAGCGTGGCTCACGTCCTCGACGTGGTAGCTCGAAGACGGCGCCACCTTGCAAATGTTGGGGACGCGCCGTGACAGCCGATCGATGTCCTGCATCGTGAAAGGCACGCCGGCCTCGTGGGCGATGGCGAGCAGGTGCAAAACGGTATTGGTCGAGCCCCCCATGGCGATGTCCAGCGTCATCGCGTTCTCGAAGGCTTCGGAAGTGGCGATGCTGCGGGGCAGGACGCTGCTGTCGCCATCGACGTAGTAGCGGCGAGCCAGCGCCACGATCTGGCGCGCGGCCTCCTCGAACAGCGACCAGCGCATCTTGTGTGTCGCCAGCAGTGTGCCGTTACCGGGCAAGGCCAAGCCCAGCGCTTCGTTGAGGCAATTCATGCTGTTGGCGGTGAAGAGACCGGAACACGAGCCGCAAGTGGGACAGGCAGAGCGCTCCATCTCGAGCAGCCGTTCGTCGGCGACAGCGCTGTCACCGGCGGCAACCATGGCATCGATCAGATCGATCTTCAGCGGTTGCCCCTGCGCGTCGTGCGTTCCAACCGAGGTGCCCGCTTCCATCGGCCCGCCGGAGACGAAGATCGTCGGGATGTTGAGCCGCATGGCGGCCATGAGCATGCCCGGTGTTATCTTGTCGCAGTTCGAGATGCACAGGAGCGCGTCGGCGACGTGGGCCTCGGCCATGTACTCGACGCTGTCGGCGATCAAATCGCGGCTGGGCAGCGAGTAGAGCATGCCGCCGTGTCCCATGGCGATGCCGTCGTCGATGGCGATGGTGTTGAACTCGGCGCCGTAACCGCCGGCAGCATCTATCACCTGCTTCACGCGTTGGCCGACGTCGTGCAGGTGCACGTGTCCGGGAACGAACTGGGTGAAGCTGTTGGCGATGGCGATGATGGGCTTGTTGAAATCGGCATCCTTCATGCCGGTGGCGCGCCACAAGGCTCGTGCCCCGGCCATGGTGCGGCCCTGGGTGGTGATACGGCTACGATATGGGTTCATGTGCCCCACTGTAGCTGTAATGTGGCGCCTGTCACAACCAGCCGGATAGCTAGTAGCTAGGGGGGGGCTGTCGTACCAGCGGGCGCTTGCGTTGAGGGCGAGAGCACTGCTCCCGCCCTCAAGGGAACGCTCGGCGTTTCGCCTGGTTTTCTTGGGGGGGAACGGTGCTCCCCCCCAATAGTCGCGGCCCGGGGCAATTTCGTCGCGGTACCGCGGCGACCGAAGTTCGCTACGGGCAGTTCACTGTGACAGTGACACCGCCATCGGACGATTCGAAGGGTTCCACCAGCGGACTAGGCTGCGGGTCGCCCGACAGCAGGAGGTTGAAGGGACTGGCCTGGACGTTCCCCCAACCCGGCCCACCTGTCAGCATGTCATTGATCCAATCAACGATGAGCTGAACGCCACCCGTGGTGTCGGTGTAAACTTTGTTGCTTCCCCACATCGTGTGCCGCGAGCCGGTGCCGATGTAGTAGTGGTAGTTCTTGGTTCCGGCCGCAACCGCTCCATAAGTGTCGTTGGCTTGCTGAACCATGAGTTGGTTCCAGTCGCAGCTCGACTCCCACCAGTTCGGCCAATCGAAGATCCTCGACTGATTGACCATCACGTGATAGAAGCCGGTCTGGCCCCCCATGCCTCCGTCGAACGCCGTGGCGTAGTGTGCCCAGTTCGTGTTGGGAAAGTACGCGGCGACGGCCTCAATGTACCCCACCATGCCGGTAGGATTATCACCCGAGAACGACCCGATTACCCCGGGAATGTACTTGGGCAGGTTCGCACTGAAGTTCCAGTTGGGGAATTCGTTCAACAGGAAATCTTGAGTAATCACCCCGTTTCCTGCATCTCCGAGGACGCGGAACTGGGAAGCGGGCCACACTTTCTCGAGCAACGGCGCGTTGAAGAGTGCGCCGTACGAGCCCGCGCTGGAGCCGGTCACGAAAACCATCTCCGGGTTGACGAAGTGCTCGCGCGCCCATTTCTCCGCCACCTTGGCGTTGTGGAAGCCATGGTGCACAACGTGAATCGGCGTGCCGTCGTAGTTGTCATAGTCTTGCTCCGCATCGCCGTAGTGAATATCGCAGCTGCAGTACGACACGAACACGATGTTCCAGTCCTTGAACGGGTTCGAGGAGTTGGACAAGTCACCGAAGCCGTAGTGATTGACGGCATCGTTGGGATTGTCGCTGCCGCTCGGATCCACAGTCGTATCGCACAGGGCCTGATATCCAGTCAAAGAAGTACCACCACACGTGACCTCGTCCCAGCAGGCGCCGCCGCCCTGGTAGTACATCAGCAGCTTGTTCACCGACCCGCGCTTCACGAAGAACGCATACGGCGACGAGCCATCCTTGCAGACCGGTTGCAGCGACGTGCCGAGGTACTGAGTGGGATTTGTCGGCGTAATCGTCGTGAACTGTGTATCGTCCACGTTCGGCGACACCGTTGTATCCGTCACCACCTCGTCGTTGAGGTCGTCAATTTCGTCCTCGATGCCATCCTTGGTCGCGGTCGTGGGGCAGGTGCCTGCCGTAGCCTTGTTCCACGCGTCGGAGAACGCTTGGGTGGCCGCCGTTGTTGCCGCATCACGGGCCGTGCCGGTCGGATCCTTGGCCAGCGCTTTTATGTACTTGCTCTCTGCTTTGAGCATGGCGGCGCACTTCTTGGCCGCAGCGCTGAGCAGCTTCGAACCGCACTTGGCGTTGTCCTTGTTGCCGAGGTCAAGGCCGCCGTTGATTTCATCTTTGATACCCGCGATACCCGCCACCGTGGCGTCCACCAGGGACTGCAAATCCGTCGAGGAAAGCGTCGTTTGGGCGCAGTCGACGCTTTTCTTTGTGGCGTTCTCTTCAGCCTTTGTCCAACTCTCGCCCAACTTCGTCGCAGCTTTGCCCACAGCTGCGACACGTTTGGCGTCGTCCTGTTTCTTCTCCCAAGTACTCCAGGCCTTGAGAGTACTCTGGCAGTATGCAGCGGCGGCGGTCATCTTGGCGCCCACACACGTATTGGTGGGATAAACCCCCGCCCTCGCCTGCTGCGCCGACACGATTGCCACGATGGTAATCACGCAAGCGATCGCCTTCACGCCCATTGCCCCCGTTCTCATCGGCTCGACCCTCCTTTGTTGTCAACCTGACCTTGTAGACCAGAGAGCCAATCCTATCTCGACTCAGGGAACGATTGCAAGCGGTTTTTGTGCGTGTCTTGGGCAAAGGCAGCCTCTGTTGAACCGAGTTCGCGGAGGATGTTTCGACGTTCGAGGGCGAAGGGGTCCATTCATACACTGCTTGGCGCGGCAGGCCCGACCCATCACCGCAGCCGAAACAAACGCAGGGCAGCTTCGCAGCACCACCGGGCAATCGAGCCGAAGGGCATCGGCTGACCTCCTTGGGATCGCGTGTGTGCCACCCGGTTGCATGTCCCCCAGGAAAGTCGTTAAGTGGCCATGCGACGCAAGGAGGGCCCATGAACGAGTTCATGTTGGACGAACACGCACTGCAGATGCAGGACAAGGTGCGGGAGTTTGTCAAGAACGAGATCGACCCGGAGTACCTGCGGCGCATGGACCGCGACGAGATCCGTTACCCGCGAGAGCTGTACGAGTCGTACGCCAGGCACCGGTTGCTCGGCTTGCGCTTTCCGAAGAAGTACGGCGGCCAGGACCTCAACTGGGTGGCCGAATGCGCCGCCATGGGCGAGATCGGCGCCCTCGGCATGGCGGCCGGCTGTTCCTACGTCATGCCCTCGATCGTCGGCGAGGCGCTGAACACGTTCGGCACCGAAGAACAGAAGGAGAAGTACCTCAAGCCCATGCTGGAAGGGAGGCTGGTGTCGGCCGAGGCGTTAACGGAGCCGCGCGGCGGCTCGGACTTTTTCGGAGCCAGTAGCCGTGCTGAAGACCACGGCGAATATTTTATCGTGCGGGGCATGAAGCGCTTCATCGTCGGCGCGGAAGGGGCGGATTTCTTTCTCGCCTACGTCAAAACCAACCTGGCGGACGATGCGCCGGCGCAAATGCGTATCAGCGCGATGATCATCGACCGCAGCCCGGGCGTCGAGGTGAAGTATCTCTACGGGCTCATGGGCACGCGCGGCGGCGGGACCGGACGCGTGGTGTTCCGCGACGTCAAGGTACCGAAGGCCAACCTCATCGGACCGCTGCACGGCGGCGCGCTCGTTTTCAATACCATGATGATTCCGGAGCGCCTGTGCAGCGCTGCACCCTGCACCGGCGGCATGCAGGCGTGCCTCGATGTGGCTATGAACTACGCCGATCGCCGCAAGGCCTTCGGGCAGCCGATCAGAAAATTCCAGGCGGTCAGCTTCATGATCGCCAAGGCACAGACGCTACTCGATGTCAGCCGCGCCATGGTGTATCAAGCGGCGCGGGCCGCCGACGCTCAGGCTGACAACGTGCGCCGCATCGTCTCGGAGACCAAGAAGTTCGTCACCGAATCGGCATGGGACGTGGCCAATCTTGCCATGCAGATCACCGGCGGGATCGGTTACACCGACGTGTATCCGATCGAGCGCGCCGTGCGCGACACCCGCCTGGCGCAGATCTGGACAGGCACGAACGAGGTCATGAGCGCCATGATCCAGCACGACCTCTACCAGGAGTTCCGCGCCCGGCGCGGCCGCTACCGCGACTTTGAAAAAGACGCCATGCACGTTGACGAATCCGAGAAGATCTTCGACGACGACGACATGTGGCGAGTCTACGATTCGCAGAAGTGAGCCGGTATCGATCTGCACGAAGGTGCCCTAAGGTGCCAGCAGGGCGAAGATCTCGTGGTACAGCTGATTTTTGCGCGCGTTCGGAACGGAGGTGGTGAATGCGGTTCTCAACCATGGTGACGCTGCTTGCTTTAGCCCTTCTCGCGCCTTCGGGATCGGTGCAGGCACAAGAAACCCAGACTCGCAAAGCGGCGTCAGCAAAGCCGCACGCCTCGAAGAAGCCGGCACCTGAAGAGGTCGCCCAGGCTTTCCAGACATTCTGTCAAGAATGGATGCAGAAGTTGGAGGCCCGCGAGCGCGACAACATCAGCAACATCAAGTGGAACACCACTTCCGAAGGCGTCCAGGGCGAGTATGTCGGGTACACCAAGGAACATTCCTGTATTGTCAAGGATGAGTACCAACAGCCGGTAGGCGAAATCATTTACCAGGAGGTTCGCTACGAGAGGCGCGGCGCCACCATCGCGGAAGCCGGAGACAACCCGCCCCGCCCGCTGGAGGTCACTGCGGTCACCGAGATCTTTCGCTACGAAAACGGCAAGTGGATCTACTGAGAGTCCGATGGCTCATGGCGTATTGCCGGTGGCCCCGGCGAGCTGAGGGGCCACCGGCCAGGCGTAATCAGCGGCTGGCCGGGCATTCCACGCTCGGGTAAAAGGCGAGGCGGCCGAGCGCTTGGACGCGAGAATCCTTTTCGGTTAAGGTACACCCCATGCCGCGGGCCTATCAGAAAGCTTGGGCCGGCCGCCTCAGCGCGCCCACGGACCGACTTGTCGAGTCGTTCACTACTTCGTTCCCGTTCGATCGCCGTCTCTACCCGCACGACATCGAGGGTAGCGTCGCCCATTGCGAGATGCTGGCGAAGCAACGCATCATCGGCAAAGCCGAAGCCCGGCGGATCGTCAAGGCGTTGCGGGAGATCCGCGCCGAGTTCGACAGCGGCAAGTTCCGCGCGCTACCCAGCGACGAAGATATTCACATGGCGGTGGAGCGGCGCTTGATCGAGAAGATCGGTGCCACCGGTGGCAAGCTGCACACCGCGCGCAGCCGTAACGACCAGGTGGCACTCGATCTCCGCCTGTTTCTCAAAGCCGAGATCAAGAAGCTGATCGAGCTAACATTCGGGCTAAGGCGGGTCCTCGGCGCGGTGGCCAAGCGTGATCGGGACGTCATCCTGCCCGGCTACACACACCTGCAGCCAGCGCAACCGGTGCTGTTGGCGCACCACTGGCTCGCGTATGCGGCCATGTTGGAGCGGGACGCCGCGCGCTTCGCCGATTGCTCGGCCCGCGTCGATGTGCTGCCGCTCGGCTCCGGCGCGCTTGCCGGCACGACCTTCCCGATCGATCGCGGGTATGTGGCTCGGCGCCTGGGATTTCGCGACATCAGCACCAACAGCATGGACGCGGTGAGCGACCGCGATTTCGCCGCCGAGTTTCTCGCCGCTGCCGCCATCACCGGGATGCACCTGAGCCGGCTGGCGGAAGACCTGGTGCTCTGGTCGTCGCAGGAATTCGGTTTCATCGAGTTGCCTGATTCCTTCGCCACCGGCAGCTCGATGATGCCGCAAAAGAAGAACCCCGATGTCGCAGAGCTGGTCCGCGGCAAGACCGGCCGTCTGTACGGCAACCTGCTGGCGTTGCTGACCACGCTCAAAGGACTGCCGCTGACGTACAACCGCGATTTGCAGGAGGATAAGGAACCGGTGTTCGACAGCCTCGACACGCTCACCGGCAGCCTGACGCTGTTCATGGCGCTCATCCCACAGCTCCGGGTGAACCGCTCACGCATGCTGTCGGCAGCCACAGCGGGTTACACGTTGGCGACCGAGCTTGCCGATTATCTAGCTCGGAAGGGTGTGCCGTTTCGCGAGGCACACCGGGTCGTCGGTGAGGTAGTGCGCTTCTGCTCGAACGAGAAGCTCCCTCTCGAGCAGCTCACGCTCGAGCAGTTGCGACGTTTCTCGCAGCTGTTCACGGCTGACGTGAAGAAGTGGCTCAGCGCAGCCGCTGCAGTGCGGCGCCGGCGCGCTGTCGGCGGCACCGCGCCCGAGAACATCCGGCGACAACTCAGAAAGCTGGGACTGTGACTTCGCGGATCGTGTCCTGCGTTTTTCTCCCGCTCCCCCTCCTTCTCGCCGCCTCGCTCCTCGCTTGCGGGCGCGAGGCGCCGCTGCGGCCACCCGAAGATGTGGTGCCGCAAACGATTTCGGATCTGACTGCGGCCAACGTCGCGGAAGGAATCCAACTCTCGTGGGGCCGCCCACTCACCTGCGCCGACGGCACGCGCTTGACGGACCTCGCCGGTTTCGTCGTCGAGCGGGCGGTGGGAACCCAGCCGCGCGTGCCGTTCGGCCGCCTGGCGGTCCTCGAAGTAAGCGACCGCGATCGCTTCCGGCAAGTGAAGCAATTCCAGTACGTGGACCGTGACACGAACGCAGAAACGACGTATCAATATCGGGTTGTATCTTTCACGCTCGATCGGTACTTTAGTGCGCCATCCGCTGTGGTGACCATCACGCGCACGGTTTCGGGCGAGGAGAAGCATGCACCACTTTCAGGAACGCAACGGTGAGCTGTACGCCGAAGGGGTGCCGCTCAGCGCCGTCGCGGAGCGCGCCGGCACGCCCTGTTACGTCTACAGCCTGGCCACCCTGCGCCGCCATTTCCGCGTCTTCGATGAAGCCTTCGAGAGCATTCCGCACCTCGTGTGCTTCTCGGTAAAGGCGAATTCGAACCTCGCCGTCCTGCGCACCTTTGCGCGTGAGGGCAGCGGCTTCGACATTGTTTCGGGGGGCGAGTTGTTTCGCGCGCTTAAGGCGGGCGCCGATCCCGGCAAGATCGTCTTCTCGGGAGTCGGCAAGACCGCGGGCGAGATCCGTTGCGCCCTCGCCGCCGGCATTCTCATGCTCAACGTCGAATCGCCCGGCGAGTTGGACGCCATCAACTCCGTCGCCGGTCAGCTGGGGGCGAAGGCGCGAGTAGCCCTGCGGGTGAACCCTGACGTGGATCCGAAAACCCACCCCTACATCTCGACCGGATTGAAGAAGAGCAAGTTCGGCATCGATATCCAACGGTCGCTGGAAGACTACCGTCGCGCGCGCAGTTTGCCGCACATCGAGGTCGTAGGTGTGGACTGTCACATCGGCTCCCAGCTCACCACCGTGCCGCCGTTCGTCGATGCGCTGGAGCGCATCCACGACCTTGTCGGCCGCTTGCAGGCGGAGAACTTCCAGATCCGGTACTTGGACATGGGCGGCGGCCTCGGCATCACCTACAATGACGAGAAGCCGCCCGAGCCGCACCACTATGGCGGCGCGTTGACCGAGGGCCTGCGTGATCTCGACGTCACGCTCCTGCTCGAGCCCGGCCGCGTGATCGTCGGCAACGCCGGCATCCTGCTCACCAGGGTGCTGTACCTGAAGAGCACGAATGAGAAGAATTTCGTCGTGGTCGACGGCGGGATGAACGACCTGATCCGCCCGGCGTTGTATGGATCGTATCAAGCCGTCCAGCCGGTGCGCCCGCGCAACGGGACGCGGTTCACCGCTGATGTCGTCGGGCCGGTGTGCGAAAGCGGCGATTTCTTCGCCAAGGATCGCGACTTGCCAGCGATTGAGCCGGGCGACTTGTTGGCGGTCATGAGCGCCGGCGCTTACGGCTTCGTCATGGCTTCGAACTATAACACCCGGCCACGACCACCGGAGGTATTGGTCGACGGAGAGCAGTTGCACATCGTGCGCGCGCGTGAGACGCTTGAAGACCTGGTGCGCGGCGAGCACATTCCCATGATGCTGCGGTGAGGGAAGCAATGGAAGATGTCAAACCGGGAATGTCAAGCGGGGCATGTCGGTTTGCTGGCGTGTAGATTACGGATTGTCGCAACAGAACAATGGGCATTCGGTTCACCAAAATGCACGGGATCGGCAACGACTACATCTATGTCGATTGCTTCGCGCAGAGCATTGCCAATCCAGCTGCGCTGGCGCGCCGGGTCAGCCCGCGGCGGACCGCCATCGGTTCCGATGGTCTGGTGCTCCTCTGTCCCTCGTCGGTCGCCGACTGCCGAATGGAGATGTACAACGCCGACGGCAGCCGCGGGGAGATGTGCGGTAACGCCGTCCGCTGCGTGGGTAAGTATTTATATGAGCACAACCTCGCGCGGCGCGCTTCGCTGCGCGTTGAGACCGACGCCGGCATCAAGCTGCTCCAGCTGCACACCAACGACGGCAGCGTCACGAGCGTGACCGTGGACATGGGCGAGCCGATTCTCGAAGGGCCGCGAATTCCGGTTGCCGCCGAGGGACGGATCGTGAATGCGCCGCTGCCAGTGGCCGGACGGGCGTACCGCATCACCTGTGTGTCCATGGGCAACCCACACTGCGTCGTCTTTCTGCCCGACGTCGACGATCTACCGTTGGCAGAACTGGGACCGCAATTCGAGCACCATCCCTTCTTCCCGCGGCGAGTGAACACCGAATTCACCAAGGTGCTCAGCCGCACCGAGTTGCGTATGCGAGTGTGGGAGCGCGGCTCGGGCGAAACAGCAGCTTGCGGCACCGGTGCCTGCGCCGCAGCGGTTGCGGCCGTGCTGAACGAAAAGACCGAGCGGCGGGCCGTGGTGCGACTCAACGGCGGCGACCTCGACATCGAATGGAATGCCGCCGACAATCACGTCCTGATGACGGGGGCGGCGGAGGAGGTGTTCAGTGGGGAGATCGCGCTCTAAGGAGACAAGCATGTTTAGCGGCTCAATGACGGCAATCATCACACCGTTCCGGGATGGCCGGGTCGACGGGGAGGCGCTCGAGCGTTTGGTTGAGTTTCAGGTCCAGAACGGCACCTCGGCGATCGTGCCCTGCGGGAGCACCGGCGAATCGTCCACGCTCTCGCACGCCGAGCACGCCGAAGTGGTGCGCCTGGTAGTGAAGATCGTGCGCGGCCGGATACCGGTGATCGCCGGAACGGGCTCCAACAGCACCAGTGAAGCTATCGCCCTCACTCGTGCCGCCCAGGAGGCTGGCGCAGCGGCGGCGCTGCTCATCTCGCCCTATTACAACAAGCCGACTCAGGAAGGCATTTATCAGCACTACAAGAGCGTCGCCGAAGCCACGCGGTTTCCGCTGATCGTCTACAATATCCCCGGGCGCACCGCTTCGAAGATCGAGGCGACAACCATCGCGCGCCTGGCGGAGCTGAAGGAGATCGTCGGACTGAAAGACGCAACGGGGTCGCTCGACGAGACGCAAGAAGCGATTCGTCTGTGTGGCGACAAGATCGAGGTGTACTCGGGCGACGATTCGCTCACTCTGCCGATCCTGGCGGTCGGCGGGGTCGGCGTGATCTCGGTGGTGGCCAACGTCGTGCCGAAGGAATCGGCGCAGATGGTCGCTGCCTGTCGCCGTGGCGACTGGGACACTGCGCGAAGGCTGCACTATCAGTTGCTGCCACTCATCCGTGCGCTGTTTCTCGAAACCAATCCAATCCCGGTGAAGGCCGCGGTCGCAATGATGGGCTACTGCCAGGACGCACTGCGGCTGCCGCTGCTGCCCATGAGCGATGCTGCGCGCGCCAAGCTCAGGGCTGTGATGGAGCAAGTCGGCTTGTTGAAGGGCTGAGTCCTGAGTGAATAACAACTGCGGGGCGCCTCTCCCTCCGGGAGAGAATCAGGGCGCGGGGATGCAATGACGCCTGGATCGAGAAAAACAACGACCACAGCAATGATCGTATGTGGCGCAGCCGGCCGTATGGGCCGTACGCTCATCAGCCTGATCGCGCAGAGCGAGGCAGCGACACTGGCCGGGGCGCTCGAAGCGGCCGGCCACGCCGCGCTCGGCAAAGATGCGGGTGACGTCGCCGGCGTCGGCCATCTCGGCGTCCCGATTTCCGAGGATTTCGCCGCAGCCCTGTTGCCCGGCGCGGTGGCTCTGGATTTCACCAATGCGGCTGCAGCGCTGGAGCACTTGCGCACTGCCGTCGAGCGGTGCAACGCGATTGTCATTGGGGCCACGGGATTCAACGACCAGCAACAAGCCGAGATCGACCGCTTGGCGCCGCAGACCCGGTGCGTCATCGCGCCGAACATGAGCGTCGGCATAACTGTGCTCCAGCGCCTAGTGCGCGAGGCGGCCACCGCCCTCGGTGCCGACTTCGACCCCGAGATCGTCGAGCTGCATCACCGCTTGAAAGTGGACGCACCCAGCGGCACCGCGCTCGCCTTGGGCCGAGCGTTAGCAGAGGCCACCGGCCGCAACTTCTCCGCCGATGCCGTGTACGGTCGCCAAGGCATGGTCGGTCAACGCCGGCAGCAGGAGATCGGCATCATGGCCTTGCGCGGTGGCGACGTTGTCGGCGATCATACGGTGGTGTTCGCAGGGCTCGGCGAACGCCTCGAGCTGACGCACCGGGCGCAGAGCCGCGAGTGCCTGGCTCGTGGTGCCATTCGCGCCGCCCTCTGGCTCGTGCAGCAGCCGCTCGGCCGCTACGCGATGAGCGATGTGCTCAAGCTGCGCTGACCGTGAGCGCTACGCCGCTCAGCGGATAGGAAGTTAGCGCCTCTTGGTATATCGACGAAAAGACGCTTTCTACACCCGCGCCAAGGCCGCGGGGTACCGATCGCGTGCCGCCTTCAAGCTGCTTCAATTTGTACAACGTGGGCGGCTAATCCAGCGCGGCGATCGTGTACTGGATCTCGGGGCGTGGCCGGGAGGATGGTTGCAGGTCGCCGCAGACCTCGTCGGCCCTGGCGGGAAGGTCATTGGAATCGACCTTCAGCCCATCGAGCCGTTGCCGCAGAAGCACGTGATTACCGTGGTTGGTGACGTCGCTGATCGGTTAGCGCAACAGCAAATGCTGGAGGCGTGCGAAGGGCGAGTGGACGTCCTGTTGTCCGACCTCGCGCCTAAGCTCAGCGGCGTGCGGGCGCGCGACGAGGCGCAGGCCGAAGTGCTGGCGCACGTAGCCCTGACGCTGGCTGATCAAGTACTCACGCCTGGCGGCAAATTGGTGATGAAGCTGTTCACGGGTGACGCAGCGACGCAGTTGCTGCGCGAGCTGCGAGCGCGGTTTGCCAACGTACGTACCACACGGCCCAAGGCGACACGCAAAGGGTCAGCGGAAATCTACGCCATTGCTGTAAGCTTTCTGCGTGGTGGTGGACCCCCAGCGCGGTAGCCCAGAGACAGGCCTGTCTACCGCTACGGTCCTGAGTGGAAAAGTGGTCCGCGGTGTCGGCTTCCTACGCTGTGGTCAAAATCGTTGCACGGCACAACTTTGTCACCGCGATTTCGAACGATTGAGCCGTGAATATTTCGCCGCTGGTGTAATTCGGGTTGGCTCGGAATTCGCTCTTCGGGGTTCACCGGTCAGATCAGAGGATGCAGTTGATTCGTTTGACATCTTTCGTTCCGCAGGCCATACTCACGCAACGGGTAATAGAACCCTGTTGTCGTGCAGCGCGGGTCTGCGGAGGTTGAGGGGATTGTGGTGGGGGCATCTTACATGGCCACAGGTAGCGAATGGGCCCAACGTCTCGGGCGTATCCTGACCGGTTCGCTCTCCGACCTCAACCCGATCCGACGTGACGAGCCATACCTGAGCGTCGACATCGGTTCCAACAACATCAAAATCATCGAAGTTGGCGGCCGCGTGGGGCGTTTACGGCTGCTCAAGGCAGCGGTGCTGCCCACGCCGGCATCAGCGATCCAGAACAACATGGTGTATGAGACGACCGCCGTTGCCGACGCGATGCGGGCGGCGCGCGAGAGCCGTGGGATGCGTGCGCGCAAAGTCATCACGGCGGTTCCCGGACCGGCAGTGATTATAAAACGCGTTACTTTGCCGACCCAAAGTGCCCGAGAGCTCGAGAACACGATTCTCTTCGAGGCGGGCAACTTCATTCCGGAAGATCTCGAGAACGTGAACCTCGATTACCAGATCACCGATTACCTTGATGACGGCAAGCGCATGGAAGTGCTGCTGGCAGCCGCCAAGAAGGAGATCGTCGCCAGCTACAGCGAGGCCATTCGCTCCGCCGGGCTCACCCCCGCGGTGGTCGATGTCGACTACTTCGCGCTCGAAAACATGTTTGAGGTCAATTACGAGCCTGTTCCGGATCGAGCTATCGCGCTCGTTAACATCGGTGCTCGCTACTCATCCATCAACATTCTCAAAGGAGGCCGTTCGACGTTCACCGGCGACGTGCCCGTCGGCGGTCGCGACATCACCGAGGCCTTGATACGCGATCTGAACTTGAGTGTAGAAGATGCGGAGGCGGCAAAGGCCGGACGGCCGGACGGCAAAGTCGATGCCGAGCAAGCGAGCGCGGTCACGGCATCAGCAACATCGGCCTTGATAGAGGAAATCCACCACGCCCTGAGTTTCTTCTGGACCGCGGCCACCGATGAGACCATCGATGCGGTTTACCTGAGCGGAGGAGTGGCCCGCATGCCCGGGCTACCCCAGCAACTCAGCGAGCGGGTAGGGGCGCCGGTCGAGATCGCCAATCCGTTCGCGCACGTCGCTCTCGATCCTAGTGTCGATACCCCGGACGTGCGTGAGCATGCGGCCGAGTTCGCCGTGGCGATCGGCTTGGCCACGAGAAGGCCGAACGACAAATGATCAGGATAAACCTCTTGCCGGTCAAAGATGTGCAGCGGGCGATCGCCCTGCGCCAACAGCTCTCCGTTGCGTTGCTCGGCTTCTTCCTGACACTGCTGGTGATGATCATTCCGTACATGCTGCAGGGACGCACGTCGCGACGCCTGGACGCGGATATTGAGCAGCTGCGTGCCCAAATCACGAAGTTCGACGCGCAAACACAGGAGGTCCGTGATCTCGACAGAAAGCGCAAAGAGCTCGAAGCCAAGTTGAAGGTGATAGACGATCTCAATCAGAAGCGTGTCGGCCCGGTGCGCGTCCTCGAGGACCTGAGCAGCGCCGCCCCGGAGAAGCTGTGGCTGGTCGACTTCACTGAGGTCAAGGCGCAGGCGACCATCACCGGCATCGCGCTCGATAACCAAACGATCGCCGTGTTCATGCGGCAGTTGCAAGCCTCCAAGTATTTCTTCGAAGTCGATTTGGTTGAAACATCGCAGAGCGAGGCGGTGCGGGGCGTGGCCAACAACACCGCTGTGAGCGGCTTCAAGAGGTTCATCATCAAGGCACACCTCGACTACCTCGGTGCGGGCGGAAAGGCGGAAGCGCCGCCGAGCGGGACGCCACCGGCTGCGGGCAAGACCGGAACGTAGTACCGCCTATGAACGAGCTGCTCGAACGAATCTTCGAACTGCCGCCACGCCAGCGCGTGTTGCTGTTGGTCGGCGGCCTGGCGGCTCTTTTCCTCGCATTTGTGTACTTCATTTACTGGCCGGGGAGCGCCGCGATCGCGGAGAAAGAGCAAAAACGAGATGCGCTCCGTCAGGAACGCGATCGCAAAGCAGGGTTGGTGGCAAATCTCGACCATGCTCGCGCTGAAGTGGCTAAGCTGAACGGGGACTTACGTTCCGCCATCGCGCAACTTCCCGACACGAAAGAAATCCCGGATCTCCTGAGCAATATTTCCTCGCTCGGACGCGAGTCGGGACTCGATATCATCCAGTTCAAGCAGGGGCCGGAGCAGTTCGAAGATTTCTACGCTGCGGTGCCCGTCGATATTTCGGTCCGCGGCACGTACAACCAGGTGACAACTTTCTTCGACAAGGTGTCACACATGGCCAGGATCGTGAACGTTACCAACGTCGCGATCAAGAACATAGCCCAAGCGCAAAACGAGGGCCTGATCCTAGACACGTCGTGTGCGGCTGTGACCTTTCGTTTTCTGGACGAGGCCGAACGTGAGCGCATCGCTAAACAAAAGGAGAAAGGGGGCAAGCCGTGACCGTGTTGTGGCCGATGCTGGCGCTGCTTGTGCTCCTCTTGAGTGGACCGGTATATGGCGCGGAAGGGGCCTCACCGGCTGCTGGCAGCAGCTCCGGCCAAGCCGACGTTGCACCGGCGCAACCGCTGCGCGACCCCTTCCGCCCGTTCGCGCTAGATGTGCGCCCGGAAACCCACAGCCCGGTAACCCCACTACAACGCTACGAACTCGGTCAGCTCACTGTGGTGGCTACGGTGTGGGACGCCAGCCCCCCGCGCGCCATGGTGGAGGACAGCTTCGGCATGGGGTACATCATCACCCTGGGGACCCCGATCGGGCACAACGGCGGAGTTGTGACGGCTATCGAGCTGCAACGCGTTCTGGTGGAGGAGCGCGTCCTCGACTTCTACGGTCGCGAACAGATCAATCGGATCGTGATGGAAACACCTAAGGAGGAGGGTCCCAGTCAACCAGGACAGGAGCGGAAATGATGCGATGGAGCGGGTTGGGTGTGGTTCAGTGGGGTCTCGCCGTGTTCAGCGTCGTCGCGTTCGCGGGTTGCGCGCCGCGTGTCATCGTATCGCAAGACCAACCGGTGGTGTCCGCAAGCTCCCCCGTGCAAGCTGCGGGGCAGGGCGAACTCACCGAGACCGCGCTGCCCCAGCCCGGGGCTGCGCCGGTCGCGGAGACACTCGACGTTCGTGAAATCAAACTCATCGAAGACAACGGCCAGCACGGTTTGTTCGTCAAGTTGAACCGCTCGCCGGCCGGGGTGACGCATTACGCCTTGACGCAGCCCACCCGTCTGGTCATCGATGTTGCCGGAGCAGAAGGCGACGGTGAGACCACCGCAGAGAAGTATACGGTGAACGATGCCGTGATCGCCGGTGTCCGCGTCGCCCGACATGAGGGCAAGATTCGGCTCACACTCGAACTGCACGGCACAACGGTACCGACCTATACGGTTGATAACTTAAACGATACGGTCATCGCTTTTCTCGGCGAGCCGACCGGAGGGACGCAGCCGGTGCGCGAGCAAGTGGTCTTTACCCGCCGAGCGGTCGAGACCGTACGGAATGAACCCGCCGCACAGCTCGGTCCACCACCCGAAACGCGGCCGTTGCCGTCTCTCGCACGGCCAACGCCTGGCATCACGCGAGAAGCCCCGGCGGGAGCGCCAACCGGGGAGCCGAACCCAAAACTGGAGCAGGTTGTCCCGCATCAGGCTTACCATGGGCAGCACGTCTCCCTCGACTTCAAAGACGCCGATGTCCATAACGTGCTGCGCTTGCTCGCTGAGGTCAGCAAACTCAACATCGTGGCCACCGACGAAGTGCGGGGCAAGGTCACGCTGCGCCTTTTCGATGTGCCCTGGGATCAGGCGCTCGATATCGTCCTCCAAGTGCTGAATCTCGAAAGCGAGCAGGAAGGCAACCTCATCCGCATTTCGACGGTGAAGCGTTTGCGGGAGGAGCGCGAGGAGCTGCAGAAGGCGCAGGAGGCGGCGAAGGCGGTGGAGCCGCTGCGGGTGGAATACATTCGCGTCAACTACGCCAAGGCGACCAAGCTTGCCGAGATCATCAGCGGCCGCGCCACTGGCCTTACGGGTGCCACCCGTCCGTCGGGCAGCACAACACAGACGGAAATGGGCCTCCTAAGCAGCCGCGGCAGCGTCTTCGTGGATGAGTTCTCCAACACTCTGGTGGTGCGGGATATCGAGCGCGGTATCGACAATGCCCGCGAGCTGGTGCGCCGGCTCGACGTGCAAACGCCGCAGGTGCTGATCGAATCCAATATCGTCGAAGCGACGACGAACTTTGCCCAGGACCTTGGCGTCCAGTGGGGCTACCGGAACTCGGCCGGTCCGCAGACGGGGAACCCCACCGGGGTCAATTTCCCCGGCACGATCGGGCTCGGCGGCTCGGGTCTCAACACCGGGGCGAACGGTGTGCCGTTCATGGTCGACTTCCCTGCCGCCGTAACACCCGGGTCCGGCGGTGCACTCGATTTGGCGCTCGGTTCGATCGATAACAGTCAGGCGCTGGACCTACGGATCTCGGCGCTCGAGTCACAGGGAAAAGCGAAGATAATCTCGCGTCCGCGCGTCGTGACCCTGAACAACGTCGCTGCTAACATAAAGAGTCTAACGATCCTGCGCGTGATGTTGCCAGGGACCGGCACAATCATCAATACCGGGGCCGGGGGCGCTGCTAGCGCCTCCTCGACGGCAACGGAAAAGATCGAGACGGGAATTATCTTGACTGTGACGCCGCAGGTGTCCTCCGACGGTTACGTGCTCCTCGACATATACGCCAAATCGAGCCAGGCGGATTTCACCCGCGAGGTCGACAACATTCCGACTGAGATCAGCCGCGAGGCCAACTCGCACATTCTGATCAAGGATGGCCAAACGGTCGTGTTGGGCGGCATCTACCGCGACAACTTCTCTGATACCCGCACAGGACTGCCGTTCTTCAAGGATATCCCGGGGCTTGGTTGGCTGTTCCAGGATCACAACAAGACCGACGCTCGTGAAGACCTACTCGTATTCTTAACGCCCCGCGTGATGGGCAGTTCGCATCCGGGTCTGCCCTCGGCTGCAGAGTTATGGACGCACCGCGAGTAGAGCCGCCACGCTCCGGAGCACCAGGTGTCCGGTCCTCCTACTGACACGGTAACGGTAGAGCTCGGCGACCGCTCATACCCGATCATCATCGGCAGTGGCTTGCTCAAGGAGACCGGTGCGCAGCTGACGGCAACGCTCGGCACCGGTGCCGCTGCCATCATCACCAATCCAACCGTCGGCAAGCTCTATCTGGAAACGGTTGAGACCTCGCTGCGCCATGCAGGCTATCGCGTCACTGTCGTCGAAATCCCAGACGGTGAGGAGTACAAGAACTTGGCGTCGCTGGCGTTGATCTATGATCGCCTCCTCGGAGGGCTCCTCGAGCGCGCCTCTCCCATCCTTGCGCTGGGTGGCGGTGTCATTGGCGACCTCGCGGGTCTTGCGGCCGCCACACTCTTACGCGGCGTACCATTCATCCAACTCCCGACCACACTGCTGGCGCAAGTGGATGCGAGCGTCGGCGGCAAAACGGGGATCAATCATCCGGTTGGGAAAAACCTGATCGGGGCCTTCTATCAACCACGCCTCGTCCTCATCGATATCAGCACACTGAAGACCTTGCCGCGTCGGGAGTTGCTCGCGGGCTTGGCGGAAGTCATCAAGTACGGGGTGATCCTGGACGCGGAGCTGTTTGCAGTTATCGAAACCCAACTCGATCGCATCTTGTCCGTGGATGAGGACTTGTTGGGCTCCGTAGTGCGGCGCTGTTGCGCCCTGAAAGCCGTGGTGGTGCATCGCGACGAGCGCGAGGCGGACTACCGTTCGATTCTGAACTTCGGGCACACGCTTGCTCACGCCCTTGAAGCGCTCACTCGTTATCAGCGCTACCTGCACGGGGAAGCTGTGGCAATCGGCATGGCCTTTGCTGCCAAGCTCTCCTTCGTGCGCGGCTACTGCAGCGAAGAAACCGTGCAGCGAATAGGGCAGCTGCTGAAACGGGCCGGCCTTCCGCTGGAAGTGCCGCCAGAATTTTCTGCGCCGCAGCTGGCCCAGGTAATTGAAGGCGACAAGAAAGTGACAAGTGGCAAGGTCAAGTTCGTCTGCGTTGAGAACGTGGGGCACGCGCGCTTCGAACGTTTGGCCGCGTCGGAGGTGGCAGCGCTGGCGGTGGCCTGAGCCGGCGCGCACAACAGGGAGGAACTCATGCGGTGGCTGTGCGGGCGAATGATGGGTGTCGCGTTGGTGGCGGCGGTGGTGACGGGGTGCGGCTCAACGAGTGGGAACGACGATGCGCTGGTCTTCCAGTTCGTGGGCTTCGACAGTAACGGGATTACCCAAGCTGACTCGGTGAGGGCAACCAGCGCGGACGTAGATGTCTTGCAGGACTGCTGTGTGGAAGCGGAAGATGGCAGCTGCTCTGATTACGAGTCTTTTACCCAGACGATCATCAACGCCACGTTCCGCAACAACGAAGCGGCCGACCTGCATCTGCAGCAAGTGGTCATTGCCGTCGGGCCGGCGGGCAGCGTCGCAACGATCACACACCAGCTGGGCGGCGTTCTCCCCGGCGGGCGCTGCAGCAATATCGACCAGCAGTGCTCAGCTGATGCCGATTGCATCAGCGCCTCGAGTACGACCGCCGGGAGCTGTGTGCATACCGAGACAACCATCAACGGCATCCTCCTTTTCGATTTCAGCGATAAGGGATTCTTCCTTAACCGGCAGGGTACCTACAACGTAACCATCACCTTCTCCGCGTTCGACGCGGTCCACACATTCCAGACCAGCGCCGGTTACACGGTGACCTTTGCCGACTATGACAACTGCACTAGTGGATGAGGCGCTGCCACTTTAATTGACGCAACGCGAGGAGGCGAACGATGGGACGCCGGATGGGGATGGCTAGATTGGGTCTGGCAGCGGGCCTGGTGCTGCTGGTGAGTAGCTGCGGGGGTGGTGGCGGCGGCAGCAGCACCAGCTCCTCGCAGACCGGGCAATTGACGCCGACCCCCCTGCCAGTGTGTCCCAATCAATGGACCGAGAGCTCTAATGCCGGGGCGATAACGTTATGCATTCAGAACGTCGAACTCGCGGCGGGTGACACCACTGCATTCAGCGTGTTCCTGAAAGACTCCCAGGGTCATCCCGTTGCCGGTCAAGAGGTGGCGATCACAACAAACTTGACCGTGTTGTCTCCTGGCAGCGTCGGTATTACCGGTGGTGACGGCTCATTTAGCGGCTCCGCTCTGGCCCCAGCGGCCGGACTTTACCCCTTGACAGTCGGCGTTATAGACCCGACGTCACCGCTCAATGGGCTGTCAGTGACGCTGAGGGTCTCTGTGGGCCCCGCACCAACCGCGACGAGCACGCCGACGCCGACGCCCTCAGTGACACCGACGCCCTCAGTGACGCCGACGCTAACCCCGACCCTGACGCCGACACCAACCCCGAGCCTGACGCCGACGCCGACTTGGACCCCGATACCAACCCCGACCCCGACGCCAACGCCGACCCCGACCCCGACGCCGACTTGGACCCCAACGGTGACACCGACCCCCGAGCCGTGTGCAGTCGTGCAGACGATCATTGTCCAGACCGACACGCCGAACGTGAGCAGCCAGACGGGTGGCAGCGCTAAGATTACTGCGATCGCCTTCGATTCGAACAACATCCGAGTGGCGGGAGTCGCCATCCTTTTCGAGGTGCAACCGGGAAACGCGGCGTCGTTCAGCCAATTGGTGCAGACGACCGACAACAACGGCACGGCGATGACCACGCTGAACATTCCGGTGAACTCGAGCGTCGGTTCCCTGGCCGTCTCAGCTCAGGCGTGCGGCAAGACCGGCAACGTTTCGGTCAACGTGGTCGCCGGTGTCAGTACGAAACCGGTCGCGACCGTGGTCTTGCAAGCCGACCCATCCACGGTAGGCAATCTCTCGGGCGGCGCGATTAATCTCACCGCGGCGGTGCTCGACGCCGACAACGCTCCAATCAACGGTATCGACGTGTTGTTCGTTACGCCGGCAGGCTACGTGAATCCGCTGACGGACCAGACGCAGAGCGGCGTTGCGACCTCGGTGTTGCAGGTGCCCGTCGGTATGCCGGAAGGACCCTTCACCGTCAGCGCGGTAGCCGGAAGTGTATCCGGTTCGGCGACGATCACGGTCGTGGCCGGCTCGGGTACGGTCAATCCTGGCGTGCCACCAGGGGAACCGGCTGCTATCACGCTTGGTGCGAGCCCGACCCATATCCAAGTGGCGGGTACGGGCGGGACGGAGCTGGCCACCGTCATCGGCCGCGTATTCGACAACAACGGCAATCCGCTGAGTGGCGTCAACGTCCACTACCACGTTGTCGCCGCAGCGAGTGCTGCCGGCGCTGCCATTCTGCCTGTGACGACACCAGTGCCGACCAGCTCGCCGACGCCTATCCCTACGACGCTGTGCGCAGCGGACGACCCGGTCTCGGTTTCCGACGTTGCAGGAGTTGCCGTCATCCAGGTGCACGCCGGCCCGCAACCCGGCCCGATAACGATTGCAGCTTGCGCGGATACCACAGTATACGGTGTGCCTGCACCGCTCAGCGAGCAGCAGACGGTGGTGACCGTCTCCTCGGGGCCAGCCAGCCACATCGGGATCAGCATCAGTCAGAAATTCAGCAACAACAATGACGGCACGCTGCTGACTGTGCTGACCGCAAGCGTCACGGACGCACAGGGTAATCCGGTTGAAGACGGGACCGGCGTGTTCTTCGCCATGCTGACAAACGGCTCCGACGATCCGGCGCAGAACGTGGTCCTGTCAGGCAGTGCGGTGACCGACGCGGAGCCGCCGTGTGACACCAGTCAGTACGTTACCCAAACCGGCCTGCCGATCTCACTCGAGCTCGGCGATGCCATCACCTGCGTGAAATACCCGATCGCGCTGCAGGCGACGGAAATACAGGTACACGCCACCGTGGGCAGCGTCGATAACCAAGGCGGCCAGGCAGTCACGCTGCCAGGTGCGGTCAGCGATTTGGAAGTGAAGGTGGTACCCGCCACGGTTCTCGTCAACAACACCGATGACGCCCCTGCCCTCGTCCGCGTCTCGGTGTTCGATGCCAACTTGGATCCGGTTGAGAACGTGCGCATCCACTTCACTACGTCCGTCGGCACCATCGATCAGTCGGCCCTGACCGACAGTAACGGCCAGGCGAGCGCCACTTTGGTTATTCCAGCCGGGACGGAGTCTGGCACGGCGACCGTACAGGTGGGGGGTGGTGGCCTGCCGATCACCGACGTTACCGTCCCCATCGTCAACGTCACAGCCACCACCACACCGACACCGGGTACACCGACGCCGGTGGCTCAGCCTGGAGCGATGCAATTTCTCGGCGCGCAGCCTGCCACCATCGGCGTGCGCGGTTCGGGTTTGCCGGAGCAATCGGTGCTCACCTTCCAGGTCACGGACGCCGTGGGCGCTCCCCTCTCGGCAGTCACGGTGAATTTTTCCATCGCGCGGATTGCAGACGAGCAGATCTCGCCGCTGCAGGCGGTGACGGACAGTGCTGGCAATGTGCAAGTGACGTTGACCAGCGGTGAGCGGGCGATGAGCGTCCAGGTCACAGCGGAAGTCGACAGCGTGTCGCCGCCGCTCATCGTGCGCTCGGCGGCCGTCAGTATTCTCGGCGGGCCACCGTCGCAGCCGAACTTCAGCGTGGTGCATAAGTTAGCCAACGTTTCGGGCGGCGTCTACTATGGGATTGCCGATACGATCACCGCGTTTGTCGCCGACCGCTTTGGAAATCCGGTGCCGCCGGGGACAACCGTCGACTTCACGACCAAGGGTGGCGCGATCGGCAACCCCACCACCACCAGCGATCTCGGCCAGGCGACGGCAACGCTCGTGACGCAAGCCCCCGTCCCGGCCAACGGGATCGTCGTCACGCTGGCGACCAGTAGCGGAGAACGGCCCTTTATCGACGTGAACGGTAACGGCGTGTGCGACAGCGGCGATCAGCTGCTGGCGATACCGGAACCGTTCTACGATGCCAACTGCAACGGCACCTACGACCCCGGTGAGGACTTCATCGACCTCAACGGCAACGGTAAGTGGGACAGCGATCAAGGCTCGGGAACACCGGCGTGCGGCGACCAGGTGGTGGTGTTCAACAACGTTTGCACTACCTTCTCCGGACCGACCAGCGTCTGGCTGATTCCGGGCAGTACTGGTCCCATAGAGGCCGGCGGATCCCTCAACTACACGTTGATCGTCAGCGACAATCCCGATCCGCTGGTCAATACGGGAGTGGGAAACCCGATCGTCGGCGGGTCGACGGTGGCCATCTCCGTTGATGGCAGTCGCGCCCGCGTCATCGGCCTGAGCAACTTCACCTTACCGGACGCCATAACCTTCGATCAGCTGATCGACGGGATCAATCGGTTCCACTTCACTGTGCTCGACAATGCGCCGCAGTCCACGACGTCCGAGGTCGACGTCGTCACGATCAAGGTCACGTCAGATTTGGATTCGCTGCCGGGCGGCGGCAACGGCTCGGTCACGGTATCCGATGTCATCACCTTCCTCGCGATGCCGACGCCGACGCCGACGATCACCGCCACTTTCACTCCCACGGCGACTCCGACACTGGCTCCGTCGCCCACACCGACGCCGCAGCCACCGATGATCGCGCCAACCCAATCGACCCTGGCTGCAGGCGACGGCGCACCGCCGAACGGCTGCAACGGTGCAACCCAGACCTTCGTGGTTACGGGCGGCAGTCCACCATTCAGCGTGTTTGCTGGTGGCGGCTGTGTCAGCGTCAGCAGCGTTCCCGCTTCGGGTGGCTCGTTCATCTTCACGGCGGGCAACGTGCTCGGTAACTTCACCATCACCGTGACCGACGCTGCAGGGAAGACCGCATCGGCCGGGGTCACGGTCCAAGGGCCTCCGACCCCGACGTTCACGCTCACACCGCTGCCTACGAACACACCGCCGGCATCGGCGACCGTGCCGGCGACGGCGACCGTGCCGCCAACCCCCGGCGCTGCTTACGTGCGCTTGGATCAGATCCTCAGTCACGTGACCAACAACCAGGACGGGACCTTCACGACGATCGTGAGCGCCCTGGTGACCGATGTCTCCGGCGTCGTCGTTGGAGATGGAGTGCCGGTCACATTCACCTTGGTCGATCCGGTCTCTGGGGTGTCACTGACCAGCCCAGGATACACCGGCCAGGCGCAGCCATGTACGATCGACTTCAGCATCGTGCTGCAGCCCGGTGACGCGCTGTCGTGCCTTAAGTATGTTGCAGCACTGCAGGGCACGACCGTGACCGTGCAGGCAACCGTGCAAACCGCGACCGGCGGCTTCGTTTCGGACGAACGGCAGATTATTCTCATCGATACACGTCCCACCGCCACGCCGACGATCACGTCGACGCCCACGGTTCTGCCTACTGCGACACCGACCGTACAGCCTCCCAGTATCGCACCGAGCGGCGCGACGCTGTGGGCCGGAGTTGAACCACCGCCCAATTGTAACGGCATCCCGCAAACGTTCGTGGTGAGCGGCGGGGCGGCGCCGTTCACGATCTCCGCCAGCGGAGTCGGGTGTCTGAATACGACCGTGGTGCCGGCGTCCGGTGGTTCGTTCACCTTCACTGCCGGCAACGAAGTCGGGACGTTCTTGATCACCGCTACGGATGCGCTCGGCCGCATCGCGACGGCTGGAGTCACGCAGCAGGGACCGCCTGCGGCCTTCATCGATGTGGATCTGGCCGAGAACCAGCGCGTCGATAATGGTGACGGGACGTTCTCCAGCGTGGTGAGCGCGCTGGTGACCGACGCCAACGGTGCAACCATCGCCGATGGCGTGCCGGTGGAGTTCAGCCTGGTGAATCCGGTCTCGGGTGTGTCGATCACCAGCCCCGGATTCACCAATGAGGCGCAGCCTTGCACCATCAGCTTCAGCGTCACACCACAGCCGGGCGATGCTCTGGCGTGCATCAAGTACGTGTACGATATGCAGGGAACCACGATCACTATCCGTGCTCGCGTCACGACCGCGACGGGGGCGGTGATCGAGGCGGAGAAGACGATCACGTTGCCTGACACCCGGCCGACGGCGACGCCAACAATGACAGCGACGCCACCGCCAACGAATACGCCCACCATCACGGCGACGCCGAGTCCTTGGCCCTCAGGCGTGGCCACCTTTACGCCCCCGAGCACTCCAACGCTGAGCCCAACACCCCCGGCCGGCTCGATCCAATTCCTGGGCGCCACGCCTCCGTCCATTGGTGTGCGTGGCTCCGGGCTGCCGGAACAGTCGACGCTGGTCTTCAAGGTAAACAGCACCACAAACAACCCCATGTCTGGCGTCGCTGTCCAATTCACGCTGTCCGGCAGCGGATCGGAAAGCCTCAATCCGCTGTCGGCGGTGAGTGATCAGAACGGGCTGGTCAGCACCACGGTGACCAGTGGCATCCAGGCTACGACCGTGCGGGTAGTCGCTACCGTGGTGACGAACCCGGGAGTTTCGGCGCAATCAACGGCGGTCAGCATCCTCGGTGCGCCGCCAGCATACAATCACTTCAGTATCGCGGCGAAGCAGCTGAACATTCAGGGCCGCGTGACGTTCGGCCTGTCGGATCAAATCTCGGCGTACGTCAACGACCGGTTCGGCAACGCTGTCCCGCCGGGAACGGCAGTGTCCTTCGTCACCAACGCCGCCAGCGTGGTCAGCCCAACTACCACGGATGCCTCCGGCGTCGCGACCGCGACGTTGGTGACCGAGGGAGTCGTCCCACCGACCGGCATCGTGACGGTCATGGCCTTCACTCATGGCGAAGAGTCGTTCAAGGACAACAACGGCGATGGCATTTTCGACTGCGCTCCCGGCTTCAACGCTCCGCCGTGTCCGCCCGCACCCGGCCCGCAAGCTGACGTCATCCTGACGGACGATATACCCGAGCCCTTCATCGACTTCCGGCCCTACCCGCCAGCTGACTCCACCTGCCCGATCTCACCGCCAAGCTCCCTTTGCGACAACCAGTTCAACGTCACGGACGACTTCGAACTGTTCGTCGACACCAATGGGAACGGGGTCTGGGACAGCGTCGGCACGACTGGAATCGGGCAAGGCACGCATGGGTACTGGGATAACAACATCCTGGTGTGGCGCGCCATCCCCGTGACCTTCTCCGGCCCCACGCAAGCGCCGGTACTGGAAGGGTGCTCGTTGCCAGGGTCGCCAGGATCGTGTTACTCGTTCTACCTCTCGACCGGGGCATCAATGTCATTTACGATCAATGTGCATGACGATCTGGTCAACCCCCTGGTCGGCGGATCGACAATCGCCATCAGCGCGTCCAATGGCACCGTGACGGGCGGCGGCATCACCGTGCCGGACGGTGAGTCATTCAACCAGTTGGTGGGCGGCCTGACGCAATTCACCTTTGTGCTCACGGCTCCTACCGGACTGACCAGTGACGAGCCGGCGGTCATTTCGGTGACAATCACCTCGCCAAACGGAAACGTTACCTCGTTGTTGACGAGCGGTGAGCTGGGGCCGTGAACTGCTGCAGTCCGTGGGGGCTCGAACACCCGAGCCCCCACGGGCTGGGCTGGCCCTAACCCCTTGGACTCTGCTAAGGCACCGCCATGGCCGTCAAGACGAACCTCCGGAGCCGGAAGAGTCAGCTTGCATTTCGTGTACTGATCTTACACGGGCCGAATCTGAATCTGGTTGGAACCCGCGAGCCGGGTATCTACGGTCGCGAAACACTCGCCGACATCGAGCGCCACCTGCGTGAGTTGGCCAGCGAGTTAGGTGTCGCGCTGGAGACCTTTCAATCGAACAGCGAAGGCAAGTTGGTGGACCGCATACAAGCGGCGCGTGAGTTGGCAGACGCCATTGTCATCAACGCTGGAGCTTACACGCATACCAGCGTGGCCATCCGTGACGCCCTGCTGGCCACGGAGTTGCCGGTCATCGAGGTGCATCTGTCGAACACCTACAAACGTGAGGCCTTCCGCCACCGCTCACTGATCGCCGACATTGCCGTTGGGCAGATCGTCGGCTTTGGTGCGGAGAGCTATCTCCTGGGCCTGCGGGCGGCGGCGGCCTTGTTGGCTCGCAAATAGCGGCACCCACCTCGGTCGGCGCGGGCTTACTCCACTTTCGCCGCGATCGGGGTGTACGATTTCTTCAGCCCCCGGCGCTGCGCGTGGCGTTCGAGCGCCAGATCGATGAGCCGACCGATCAGCTCTCGGTAGGGCAACCCGGACGCCTCCCACAGTTTCGGGTACATACTGATGGTGGTGAACCCGGGAATGCTGTTGAGCTCGTTCACGTACCACTGCCCCGTGCCGCGCTCCAGAAAGAAGTCGACGCGCGCCATGCCGGCGCAATCGAGCAGCTGGAAAACCTGCACCGCGAGCTTTCGCACCGTCGTGGCTTCGGCTTCGGTGAGCGGCGCTGGAATCAGCAGTGTGGCGCCGTTCTCGTCAACGTACTTGGCCTCATACGAGTAGAACTCCGCCTTCGGACAGATCTCGCCGGGAACTGACGCCTGCGCATCTTCGTTGCCCAACACGGCGCATTCGATCTCGCGCGCGTCGATGCCCTTTTCGATGAGCACTTTGTTGTCATAGTCCAACGCGTTCGCGACCGCGGCCGCCAAGTCATCGACGGCTTTCACCTTGGTGATCCCGACCGATGAGCCGAGGTTGGCAGGCTTCACGAACAGCGGCAGGCCGAGCCCACATGCCTGCGCGCTCACCGTGACGGCATCGGCGCTCCAGCGTGCGCGTGTCGTCACGACAAACGGCACCACTGGAACCCCGGCGCCACGCAGCAACCGCTTCTGCACATCCTTGTCCATACCCACGGCGGAACCCAACACGCCGGCGCCGACGTAAGGGATGTCCGCCAACTCGAGCAGACCCTGAACCGTCCCATCTTCGCCGTACGGCCCGTGCAACACCGGAAAGATGACATCGAGTTTGCCGAGCGGAGTCCCCGGTTTCTCGCGCTCGAGCAGTGTGCCCATCGTGGGTGTCGGTAGCAGCATGACCTCGCTGCCGGTGCCGTTCAGCGCCGGGAGCGCAGCATCGGTGAGGCGCCGGAACGCGGGCTGGTCCAGGAGGTGCCAGCGCCCGCTGTGGTCAATTCCGATCAAGCTGACGCGGTACCTGTCACGGTCGATCGCATCGACGATAGATCGCGCCGAGCGCAGTGAAATCTCGTGCTCGCCGGAACGTCCGCCACAGATCACACCCACATGAATCTTGTTCTTCGACCTCGTCACCGCCGCACCTCCTTGAGCGAAACGTACCACAGTTTTCCGCTGCGCTCACGTTCGGACTCGGCATACTCGCGTTCAACGAGCGTAAAAACGCCCCACTTGCATCTCGGGCCCGACTATGGATAAATGCGCCTCACTGAGGACAACGGGTTCCCAGATGAAGACGCCAAATCACACAGATAAAGAGCAGTCGCGATGCGACGCGCGGGTGCGCGGCGGCGACGCCTATGTGGCCGCATCGCGCGTGGTCGGTACGACCATGCTGGCGACGCTCTTCACCGCTAAGATTAAGCCGCATTGGGTGTCTGGTGGCCTTCCGAAGGAGGGGAATCCGTAGAAAAGCGACACAACCCTTGAGGATGAGAAGGCCACCGGACGAAGGTTCGATGGCCTTTTTTTTGGCCGAAAGATGGGGTCTCCGCAGCGGGCGGGGGCGAGCGGACCGGGATGGGCCCGGGGCCGAGAGACGATCCGGAGAGGAGGAAGACGACAATGGGTCGGATAGATGCACAATTGGTGGCGCAGCGGCTGAGAGAGGTCGTAGCGGACGAGCCCAAGGCTTTCGCCTACGACATCGGCGTGAGCCTGTCGGCGCTCTATAACTGCCTCAACGGCCGCATTCCCTCGACCGAGGTGCTGTTCCGCATCGCCCGCTACACCGGCAGGCCGATGGAATGGTTTCTCGCCAACGACGGCGATGTCGGCAGTGTGGATCTGATGGTCGGCTTGGGTTGCACGGACAACGGCGCCGGCGTTGTGGTGACCCACTGATCGCTCGAGCCGGTGCTGTTGGTAGCGCGGCAAACATTCAAATCGTGGAGCCAGGCGACCGAAACGCCGCGCCCGCACGTGCTCGAAGGTGGAAAGGGACTCCGGCAGCGGGCGGCGTAGCCGCCTGCAGCGTACTACGAGAAGGGGGAGGGCGGCCGGGCCCTCCCCCGAGGAGGCTAAGCAGCAGGTTCGGCTCAGCCGTTCATGCGGTACTTGAATGCCCGGCCGCGGTGCGTCGAGCCGTGCAGCTCGATGAAAAGCAAGCCACGCATGACCATGGTGAGGTAGAGCAGGAGCGCCAGCACCGCCTCTTGCGCGTAGAAACCCGCCCCGCTGACCGGCAGCGAACGAACGAAAGCCATCACGGCCACTGCTAGCAGCGTGGCCGGAAACCACTCGATCCAATTCTCGGCAATGAACTCGTAACTCTCCGAAAGCAACCCAGCCGCGGAGCAATGACCCATGTAGATCAATTCCGGCACGGCGTTGAACAGCACGAAGATCGCGAGATAGACGAAGAGCAGGATGACCTCACCTTGCGGAAGCTGCAGGAACGCGGGGCGGAGCAGCGTTACAATCCAGAACAGGAACATGATTCCCACCACGTCCCACAGATAGGGGCCAAAGCTGCGGCGGAAGTCGTCCAAAGTGACCTTCGATGTGCGGATGATCATTTCGACCAGATACAGGAGCGAACCAAGACACGCGGCTTTGATCAGCGTCAGCAGGAAGCCGCCTGCGATCCCCAGGGGCAAACACAATGTTGCCGCCACCATGCAGATGGCGCCGTACACGAAAACGCTGCCCAGTACAGGCCAGTTCTTCACAGCCAACACCGCCGCCCGGCTAAAGACCTTGCGATAAATGTGCAGCGTTACGACGAGCCACTCCACCGGCTACCCCAGCATGAACGACAGTCTATATCTAACTAACGGCGGCGCTCGGGCGGGTCAACTGACAACCGGCCAGCTCACCCCGCCCGGCTCGCGAGATCCTTGAGCAGGTGCTCGACCCCGAGGCGGGTGAACTCTTGCGCTGTGAACCAGCGCGGTCCGCCGCGCCAGAATTGCCACCAGTTGAAGAGGTTTGACGTGAGCGGCCGCTGCGTTTGATCGAACGAGCCGCTCCACAGAATCTCGCCCGACCGTACGGAGATCAGATACAACGTTAAGGCGACCGCGGCCGGCGCGCGCGCCGCGTACTCCGCTCCGACCCGCTCGACGTAGCGCGACACCGTGCCATAGACGACGGCGTCGGCGCCGACCTCTTTGCCGAGCGCACGGGCCCGCGAACGCAGATCTCCCTCGCGATTCACGTGCGTGAGCACCTGCGCGACCGTCAAGTCCGGCACCACACGCCATTCGGAAGAGCTGGTGAGAGCGCCATATACCGCTGCGGTCACCTGGCGCGGCGCGCCGGGCGGCAAGGTTTCTACGTGCTCGGCCGGCGTCGCGCCAGTATGCTCGGCCGCCTCGATCGGCATCACGGCAATGAGATCAACACGCTCGGGAAGCTTCGGCGGGTGGTGAAACGGATTGCACCCGGCGACTGCTAGCAGGACCCAGGCAATCAAGAAGCGAGAAAGCAGAGGCAGCGGCGGGCGGCTCATGAGTCCAGCGCTGGCAAACCAATCAATTACTCATTCAACTTCAATCCCAGTTCGCGCAGCTGGCGCGCATCGACCGGACTTGGCGCCTCGGTCATAAGGCACACGGCACGCTGGGTCTTCGGAAAGGCAATGACATCGCGGATCGAAGTGGCGCCGCACAGCAGCATGGCGAGCCGGTCGAGCCCGAAGGCGAGACCGCCGTGCGGCGGCGCGCCGAACGACAACGCATCGAGCAAGAATCCGAACTTCGCACGCGCCTCGGTTTCGCTCAGGCCGAGCAAGGCGAACACACGTGACTGCAGATCCGGTCGGTGGATACGAATGCTGCCGCCACCCAGTTCGGTACCGTTGAGGACGACATCGTACGCCAAGGCCTGCACGCTCAATGGATCCGACTCCAACCGGTCCCAGTCCTCTTCGTGCGCGGCGGTGAACGGGTGATTGACCGACACGAACCGCTTCTCTTCCTCCGAGTATTCGACCAGCGGGAAATCCGTCACCCATACGAAGGCGTAGCGGTCGCTCGGAATCATCCCGAGCTGATCGCCCAGCTTGAGCCGCAAGTTGGCCAACGAGTCGTTGACCACCTTCGCTGTGTCGGCGACGAATATGAGCAAGTCCCCGGTGTGGCCGCCGCAAGCCTGCTCGATCGCAGCCTGGTCCGCCGGCGCGATGAACTTGGCAATCGGGGACTGCCAGCCGGATTCGGTCAGACGCACCCAGGCAACACCCTTGGCTCCGTAGGGCATAACGAGATCGGGAAGCCCGTCGAGATCCTTGCGTGACAAGCGGTCGCCCTCGGGTACACAGAGCACCTTGACGATGCCGCCGCCTTCTACCGTCTCGCGGAACACCTTGAACTCGACCCGGCGCGCGATCTCGGTCACATCTGACAGCTCCAGCCCGAAGCGCATGTCGGGCTTATCGATGCCGAAACGGCGCATCACCTCGTCGTAGCTCAGCCGCAGGATCGGCTGCGGCACCTCGATGCCCCGCAAGGCGCAGGCCGCGGCCAGCATGCCGCTGGTCACCGTGATGATGTCGTCCGGCTGGACGAAGGACATCTCGAGGTCGATCTGTGTGAACTCCGGTTGCCGGTCGGCACGCAGGTCCTCGTCACGGAAGCAGCGCGCAATCTGGAAATAACGGTCCAGCCCGGCGATCATGAACAGCTGCTTGAACAGCTGTGGCGACTGCGGCAGGGCGTAGAAGCAGCCGGGGTTGACGCGGCTCGGCACCAAGTAGTCGCGCGCCCCTTCGGGCGTGCTCTTCGTGAGCATCGGTGTTTCGATCTCAACGAAACCCTGGCTATCGAAGTAGTCGCGCACCGCTTTCACCAGGCGGTGACGGAAGATGAGCCGTTCCTGCATTTCCGGTCGGCGCAGGTCGAGGTAGCGGTACTTCAACCGCATGCTTTCGGTGATGGCCGCGCCGCCATCGATCGGAAACGGCGTGCTGCGCGCGCGGCTGAGCAGTTTGGCCTCACTGGCCATGACTTCGATCTCGCCGGTGGCCAAGTTCGGATTCTGCGTTTCGGCCGGCCGGCGCCCGACGCGGCCGCGCACGGCCAGTACGGATTCGTTACGCAGGTCCCGCGCTAACTCGAACGCGACCTGGCTGCGCTCGGGATTGAAGACGATTTGCACGACCCCAGCACGGTCGCGCAGGTCGATGAAAATGAGGCCACCGTGGTCGCGCCGGGTGTGCACCCAACCCATCACGGTCACCTCTCGACCTTCATCGGCGAGCCGCAGGTCGCCGCAGTACAAGCTGCGTTTCCAGTTACCTAAACCTTCAGCGTTCACGTGCGTTGCTCCCTACCGGCTGCGCGCATTGCAGCAGCGCTTGCCGCAATGCGTTCGCAGACGAAGACATTTCGATCGCTCTCGGGAAGTCGCGCTTGGCCACCATGTCGCGCACCGTCAACGACCGCGCCGCCAACTCTTCCTCACCGAGGATCAGTACGTAAGGGCTCCCAACTCTATCAGCCAAGCGCATCTGACTCTTCAAACTCCTGCCCCCACTGGCCATTTCAACACGCATCGCGTCGCGACGCCAGCGGTGGGCCAGGTGCATGGCTTCCATTTCGGCCACGGAGCCGATCGGCGCGACGAAGACCTCAGGGACCTGAGGACGGATCCGCTCGTGCTCGGCGAGCGCCAGCACCAGCCGCTCGATTCCGAGCGCGAAGCCGATTCCGGCCGCGTCCGGACCACCGAGAGCCTTCACCAAGCCATCGTAGCGGCCGCCACCACCGACGGCGTTTTGCGCGCCCAAGCCCTCGGCCACTACTTCAAAGGCGGTGCGACAGTAATAATCGAGGCCGCGCACCATGCGTGGATTGAGCCGCGGTTCCACGCTCTCACGCGCCAGCATCGCGCGGACGGCGTCGAAATGCGTGCGGCACGCCTCACACAGATAATCCATCATCATCGGGGCGTCGGCCGTCGATTCTCGACACGCCGGGTCCTTGCAGTCCAACAACCGCAGCGGGTTGCGCTCGAGACGCCGGCTGCAGTTCTCGCACAGCACGTCGCGGTGCGCTTCACCATAGGCCAATAGCGCAGCGCGATATCCGGGGCGGCAGGCGCCGCAGCCGAGCGAGTTCAGCTCGATCTGCGCTCCACGGACTTGCACACCAGCGAGCAGATCGTGCAGCAGGAGCAACACCTCCGCGTCGATGGCGGCATCATCGCGGCCGATCACCTCCACGCCGACCTGAGAAAACTGGCGCAGACGCCCTTTCTGTGGCCGTTCGCGGCGGAACATCGGCCCGAAGTAGAAGAGTTTCGAGACCGCCTCGCGCTGGTGCAGCGCATGCTCGACGTAGGCGCGCACGATCGAGGCGGTCCCTTCGGGACGCAAGGTCAGCGAGGAACCGTCGCGGTCGGTGAAGGTGTACATCTCCTTCTCGACAATGTCCGTGGTTTCGCCGATCGAGCGGCTGAACAGCTCGGTGCGCTCGACAATCGGAATGCAGATCTCGGCGAAAGCGTAGCGCGCGAACAGCTCTCTTGCCTGCTGCTCGATCCATTGCCAACGGACGCTCTCGTCGGGCAGGATGTCGTGAAATCCTTTGACGGACGCGATTCTCATTGTGGGAGCGCTTGCGCTGTGGGTGGCGAGTTAGGTATCAGAGGGTGTACTTCAAGTCAATGAACAGGTCCACGCACGTGGAATACACGCAGCCACGATCGCACCGCAGCCCGGACAGCGATCGAACGCTTGCCGTGAAGAGTCGCGCGCGGCGCCACGTGATCGCGGCACTGACCATTTTATTAGCGGTTCAAATCGCTGCACGCCAGGTGCACGCCGACTGCTGTCAGTACGTGGGCGCCTGCGCAAACATTGACCAGGGCGGCAGCTGCGCCCCTGGTACCCTGGTGCCAAACGCCGGGTGCGACGGGCCAAGCGGGACTTGCGTGACGTTCACGCCGACCCCGACTGACACGCCGACCGAAACACCCAACCCGACTGACACGGCAACGAACACGCCGACCCCGACTGACACGCCGACCGACACGCCGACGAACTCGCCGACGGTCACGCCGACGGTCATGCCGACAAACACGTCGACCGACACGCCGACCTACACGCCGAGCCCGACGCCGACACCCACAAACACTGCAACCTCCACGGCCACCGCGACGCCAACGGTCACGGCAACGCCGACCGACACGCCGACGAGCTCGCCTACGGTGACGCCAACAAACACACCCACAGAGACACCAACCTATACATTTAGCCCGACGGCGACGCCTACGAGTACCGCCACGTCCACCGCGACCTGGACGCCGACCGCGACGATTACACCGACCCCTACGAACACGCCGACGGCATCGCCGACCTCGACGAACACACCCACTGAAACGCCGACACCAACGAATACGCCCACGCCGACTGAGACACCGACGCCGACGAATACGCCTACGGCGACTAACACTCCGGGCTCGAATGATTGTTGCCAGTGCCCGTATCCCGCATGTGGACCGCCAAGCGGCGGGCAGTGTCCGCCCAACTGCAGCCCGGTTTTCGGTGCAGTGTGCCAAGGGTCGGGCTACTGCGCCACCTTTACTCCGACCGCGACCATCACTTCGACCTCAACCTCCACGCCGTCGGCCTCGGCGACCGCAACGAGCACCTCAACCCCAACCGCGACGGCGACGTGGACGGACACGCCGGGACCCACGCCCACCTCGCCTGCAAACTGCCTGCTGATGGTGCCAGCGGGCTCCGGCCAGTCTCCAAACGGGAACCAGGCCTCCGGGTGCAGCCAGAACTGGCAATGCGAAGTGCCGCCGGACGATGGCGACGCCTCCTATGTCTTTTGCGGTCAGGACTGCCGTGGCATTGCGCGTTCCGACATCTACGCCCTGACGGCTCCGACACCACGGTCCGATCCGATCTCATCGGTGACCGTCCACGTGGTCAGCCGCTCGGTTGGAGGCATAAGCGGAAGTTCCGCGAGCCCACAGATCAACCTCAGCGGGTCGGTATTTATTGGTTCGGCGGCGCCGACGACCACCACCTACACCGATATCAACACACTCTACAAGACCAATCCGAGCACGGGAATGGCGTGGGCATGGCAACAATTAAGCGCGTTGCAGGCTGGCGTGCAACACCTCTCTGGACTTGGTGATGAGGTGCGGACGACGACGGTCTTCGTCCAAGTCTGCTGGACCCCACCGACGCCGACGTTCACCAGCACCCCAACGTTCACCAGCACCCCAACGTTCACCAGCACCCCAACGTTCACCAACACCCCGACGTTAACCGCCACCCCAACATCCACCAACACCCCAACATTCACCAACACCCCCACCATCACCGCCACCCCCACGGGGACACCGACGTACACGCCCTCGCTGACACCAACGCTCACGCCCTCGCCGACACCAACGCCCACGCCGACGGCGACAACGACCAGCTCCCCGACTCCGACGCCGCTGCCCTCTCTGACACCGACCTTGACCGCGACGGCTTCGCCTACAGCGACCGCTACCTCCTCGCCCTCACCTACTGCCACCGCGACGCCCTCACCGACCGCCACGGCAACGCCTTCGCCGAGTGCGACCGCAAGCCCATTTCCGTCGCCGGCCCCGACGGGAACAGCAACCGCAACAGCGTCGCTCACTCCGACCGCGACACCGACATTCACGCCAACGAGTTCACCCACTGCCACGGACACGCCGACCCCGGCGGTTACGCCGACCCCTTCGGAAACGCCGGTGCCAGAGGATACTGCCACGCCGACGCCGTCGGATACGCCAACGATTTCGCCGACCTTCACCAGCGTTCCGGTGACACCGCCGTCCCCTGGCGTTCCCTTCCTGTTCCCACAGGACGCGGAGCAGGCGGCCTGCGTGTTCAACCTCTCGCAGACTCTGGGCTTAAGTAACGGAAGCAAACCATTCCAAACCCTTGCCAGCAGCGATCCGGTCGAACTCCGCAATCAGTATCAGGTGGTTTACATCCCGCCGGGATTGGGCGCCACCAATTATGCCTGGCTGCAGCAGCTGGTATTGCCAGGCCGCTTCATTGAACAATTCGTCTCGCTCGGCGGTGTGGCCGTGATCAACGCCGGCGGATTGGTCGGCGATCAGCTGAACATAGCTCCGGGGGGTGTTGGGTTCTCCGCCGTGGCTCAACACGACTACGAGGACATCAGCGCCCCTGATCACTTGTACCTTGCCGGGATTCCGTTCGGTGGCAACGTACTAGGACCGAAGGACTTCAGCAGCTGGGGACCAACGGACCTAGGCGTGCTCACGAACCTGCCGGACGATGCGACCATTGTGCTCAACAACAGCGACGGCCCGAGCTGGGCGGAGTACCAGTACGGGGCCGGCCGCGTGATCGTGACCACGTTGACGTACTGTTGGGACACGGAACCGAATTCGCAGATGGCAGCCGCGAGCAATCTGCTGCTGTATAGCCGCTTCTACTCCGGCTTTGCTACGACGCCGGCGCCTACGGTCACGGCAACGGGCTCACCAACTCCCACGCGCAGCCGGCGGCCGACCAACACAGCGACGCCGACGCTGACTCCCATCCCCGGCACTCCGACGCTGACCGCCACCCCCACCGTGACCCCGACGCCACCGCCGGCGCTGGTCGATGTCATCGGGGCGATCTTTCAGGAGATCGATTCGAGCGATGCCGACCTCAACAGCGACGGCGATGTCACCGCTGCCGACGTCACGGCGCTGATCGAGTTGCTACAGTAGGCTCAATTCAATTCCGGACAGACGATCGAGCCCAACGTCCGGCTGCTGCTCTCCGCCGGATCAATGCGGTCGTGCGTCGCCCGGTTGTAATGGCGCGCGCTCTTTGGGCGGGCCAGCAAGCTCGGCGAAATCGAGCATCTCCCGCTCTATGCCGCGCAGGTCCTGAAGGATCCGCTCACGCAGATGCTTCAGTTCGGGTTTCTCCTCCGCCAGCGAGTAGTTCTTCGAAGCCAGGGTGCGGAACTTGTCCTTGCCTTCATCGGCGACATCGGTGGCTTCGAACGAAACAATGCTTTCGCCCTCAGGTGAATTCTGCACGGTAATCGTCGTGATCAGCCGCTTCTTCTCGGCCGATTTGGGCGATGGTACCGGGGTCGGGACGACAGGGCCGAGGTCGAGCATGACAGGTGGCGGCCCAAGCTTAGGGGCGCTGACCATCACCACGCCAAGTGCTAGACCAATCCAGCTGGTCCACTGCATCGTAGTTCTCCTCTACTCCTGCTCGTGCACGTTGCGAGCGTTCGGGTCAAGTCCTGCTCCCGCCCCTTCGATGCAGAGCGTAGCCCAACGCCGGGGCCGCGATCTCAGATCCCGGGTGTCTCAGTTGCAGTCGCGGTATCGGCTACTGCCGGGGTTTCCGTCTCGGTCGTGCTCGGCATCGAAGTGGCTGTCGGCGTCCCGCTGGGCGCCGTGGTTGCGCTCGGTGTCGGGGTTGGGCTGGGGCTTGACGTCGGGCTTGCTGTCGGTGTCGCCGTCGCCGTCGCACTCGGGGTGAGCGTTCCAGTGGCAGTTGGAACAAGCGTCGGCGTAAACGTCGCGGTGACCGTCGGTAGCGGCGTATTCGTCCACGTCGAACTGGGGAGCGGGGTCGACGTGATCGTCGGCGTGGCGGTAACGGTCCGCGTTGTACTGGGTGTTCTGGTAAGTGTGATGGTCGGCGTCAGCGTCGGAGGGAAGGTCTCGGTTGGGGTGCCGGTTGGTGCCGGGGTCGGCACGCGGACCACTAGACTCACAGGATACCCGGTGTTGACGTGGGTCTGAGTTGCGGCGTTGTAGTCGCGCAGTTCGACGGTGAGCAGGGTGTCTCCGGGCGGGAATGCCAACTCGGCACCGAGGACCGTGTTCGTGCAATACTGCGCTTTGGAGTTCGCCATCACGTATTTGTTGATCCCGCTGTCGTCGACTTTTGTACACGGGGCCGAGGTGTTGTCGGCAAACCGGCAGCCAAAGTCGTTCAGCGCATTGGCGATGAACTGCGATGTCGGGTCAAAGCTTGGCGGGTTGATCCCCGGTACACCGCCGAGCGGCGTCGGCGGCGGCCCGTTGTCGCAAACCGCCAAGCTACCGCGGCCCGCCCCCGTTCCCAATGACTGATTCGCTTCGATCTGGACGTCGGGCAGCTGGGAGGGATTGCTGTTTTCGAACATAGGCTGCGGCAGAAGCCCGCTCGTGCCCGGCCTCGCTTCGATGACGATGAAGAAGCCGAAGCCGATCGGACGCGTGTAGACTGGGTTGCCTTCCGCGTCCGTGTCATCCGGCGTCAGCACCGAGTTATCCCCCGTCGTCAGGCCGAAGTAGTTTACTATCGGCCCCTTTGACGGTGGGTGCGTCGGCGTCTGCGTCGAAGTGTTCGTCGGTGAGGGTGTGGGCGTTGGCGTTGACGTGTTCGAAGGCGTCCGAGTCACTGTCGCAGTCTGCGACGGTGTCGGCGTCAGTGACGGAGTGCGTGTGGGCGTTGGCGTTGATGTGTTCGAAGGCGTCCGGGTCGCCGTCGCGGTCTGCGACGGTGTCGGCGTCGGTGACGGGGTGCGCGTGGGCGACGGCGTCGCTGTGGAAGACGGGGTCCGAGTCACGGTTGGCGATGGGGTCGGGGTCGGCGTGCTCGTCGGCGGTCGCGTAGCCGATGGGGTTGGAGTGGGCGTTACAGTGGAGGTTGACGTGGGTGTGCGCGTGACCGTTGGCGTTCGCGTCAAGGTAGGCGACCACGTGGCGGTGGGGGTTGCAGTTGAGGTTCGAGTCGGTGTGAAGGTGCGGGTTTTACTCGGGGTTGCGGTGGACGTGGCAGTCTTGGTCGCGGTAGGGGTACCCGTCGCGACTGCGGTCGCAGTTGGAGTGAAGCTGCGTGTCGGGGTGAGTGTGACGCTCGGCGTCACGGTCCGAGTCGGAGTGCGCGTGATCGTTGGGGTCAGGCTTGGAACGGGGGTGCGTGTGATGGTCGGCGTTACGCTCGGCAGCGGGCTCGGCGTGATGGTCGGGGTTTCTGAGGGCGTCGGGGTTACGCTCGGGGTACCCGTCGGCCCCGCCAGCGGTAGGAGCAGCTCCACCGCGGTGATGTCCGCCGCAGTCACGCTACCGTCCTGGTTGGCGTCCGCGTTGGCCTCTGCGCTCGGGCAGGCGCCGGCCTCACCGAACAGGAGCGCGATGACGGCGTCGATGTCGCTTGCATCGACCCGCCCGTCACAATTGGCATCACCGCGGATCGGAACCACTTGCGCCAGCGTTGCTGTCCGACCGAGTGCGAGCAGTGCTATGACGGCGCAGATCCAACCCCAACTTCGCTTGCTCGACACATCACACCTCAGCGGTGAGGTTCATTACACCGAATTGCGCCGTGACGCCAGCACATTGACGTCGGGGCAGCAGACGTTTACAAAACTCCGCCATGGGGACACAAGATCTCGAGGTATTCCGTAAGGAGTTGCGCAGCTGGCTGGCGGCCAATCTTCCGGGTGAGCTGCAGGCCGAACACGCCGCCAAGCTGCCCGAAGCGGAACGTATTCCGCGCCTGCGTGCCTGGCAGGCGAAGCTCGCCGAGGCACGCTGGGTGGGAATCACCTGGCCGGTGGAATACGGCGGACGGGAAGCTTCGATTCCGGAGCAGATCGCGTACACGGAGGAGATGGCGCACGCCCAGGCGCCCGAGGTCGCTGGCAGCCTCGGGATCGGGATCGCGGGCCCGTCCCTGATTGCTTACGGTACCGAGGCGCAAAAGCAACGCTTCTTGCGCCGCATCCTGACGGCGGAAGATCTCTGGTGCTTCGGCTTTTCCGAGCCCAGCGCCGGGTCGGATCTGGCGTCCCTGCGCACCAAGGCGATTCTGGAGGGCGACTCCTTCGTCATGGATGGCCAAAAGGTTTGGACCACCCTGGCGCAGCACGCCAACTGGTGCATGGTCCTGTGCCGTACCGACCCCGAGTCGAAACGGCGCAATGGTATCTCCTGCCTGCTCGTCGATATGAAGAGCCCGGGAATCACGGTCAGACCGCTACGGCAGATCGGCGGCCAGGCGGAATTCAGCGAGGTCTTTTTCGAGGATGTCCGGGTGCCGCGTGAAAACCTCCTAGGCGAGCTGCACAACGGTTGGCAGATTGCCACCGCCGCATTGCAGAACGAGCGCGGCATCCTGTACGTGGTCGAGATGCAGATCCTCTTGGCCCGCGGACGCGATCAGCTCCTCCGGCTGGCGCGCGAGCGCGGCGCGAGCCGCGACCCCCTGATGCGCCAGGCGCTGGCTGACATCTACCTGGGTGTCGAAACCTTTCGGCACACCTGCCAGCGTACGCTCGACAAGTTGCTGCGCTGGGGTATGCCCGGCCCGGAGGCCTCGATCATTAAACTGCACTGGACCGAGCTCACCCAGGCGATGCCGCGTATCGGCATGTCGATCCTGGGACCATCGGGCCTGCTCTACGACACCCCCGATCCCGGCAGCGAGCACTTCAATCCGGAGCAGTGGCTGCAGCGCACGTTCTTGCAGGCGCCCGCGGCCAGCATCGCCTCCGGGACCTCGGAGATCATGCGCGGGATCATCGCCATGCAAGTGCTGGGGCTGCCGCGCGGGAGCTGAGTCCCTGCGTCAGCACGCAATCTCGGCGACCGTGACTCCGGCGCCACCTTCGCGCGGCTCGCCGGCGCGAAAAGCTGTGCAGTACGGCGACGTTGACAGGTAGTCCTGCACGGCGCGCTTCAGTGCACCACTGCCGACGCCGTGGATGATGCGCACCGACGGGTGACGCGCCTGTGCCGCTCGGTCCAGGAATTGTTCGAGTTCAGCGACGGCCTCTTTGGCCCGTAGCCCCAACAACGTGATCTCTTGCGGCGTGTCCTCCGGTGCGGCGGCAACGTGCACTTCCGTTGCCGCTGGTGCCGTCTCGCCGATGCGGTGCAGCTGCGCCGCCGGCACTTCGAAGCGCAGGTTGCCACGCTGGATGCGGGCACGCTCCCCGTCCACCGACAGCAGCTGGCCACGGATGCCGGTGTCGCCGACCTGAACCTGATCGCCGATTCGCGGCGGCGCGGACATTGGGAGTAACTGGGCGGCAAACTCCGCCTCACGCGCGCCGATTTCCGCTTCTTGCTGCCGGAGCCATCGATTGAATGCTTGCCGATCAGCGACGCCGCGCTCCACAGCGGCAAGCAGTTCGCGGCCTTGCTCACGCAGCGTGCGTACGAAGTCGCGGGCGGCGTGCAGTTCGTCCGCCCAACGGCGGCGGCGTTTTTCGCGTAGCTCCTCCAACAAATGCTTGACTTCCTCTTGTGCCCCTGCCGCGCTCCGGGCTCGTTCCTCGACTTCGCTGAGGCGTTCTTCGTAGCGGCGGCGGTTGGCTTCGAGCGCGGCCACGGCGGCGGCCAGCGCCTTCGCCTGCTCGGTGCGTGCGGCGCCGGCGGCGTCGAGAACGGCGGCGGGCATGCCGAGCCGGCGCGCAATCGGCAGCGCCAAGCTTTCCCCGATCGAGTGATAGCGTAGCCGATAGCGTGGCAGCATGGCTTCGACATCGAAATCGACCGCCGCCGTGATGCAGGCGTCATGGCTGAGCGCGAACAGCTTCAGCGGCGCGTAATGGGTGCTGAGAGCGACATGAGCTCCAGTGTCCTCGAGGATCTGGATCATGCCGATGCCGAGCGCCGCGCCGTCCTCCGGATCCGTGCCCACCCCGGGCTCATCGAGCAGCACCAGCGCCGGGGCCTCGCACGCTTCGATGATCTCGGTCAGATTCGCCACGTGCGCCGAGAACGTCGAGAGGCTGCGCTCGAGGTTCTGCTCGTCGCCGATGTCAGCATAGATCGCCCGGAAGCACGGTAGGCGGGCGCCCTCGGCGGCAGGGATCAGCATGCCGCTCTGTGCCATGAGCGCCATGAGCCCCAACGTCTTCAGCGCGACGGTCTTGCCCCCGGTGTTCGGGCCGGTGATCACCAGCACTTGCTTGCCGTTCGGGATGCGCAGGTTGATGGGCGTGACCTCGCGGTCGCCGAACAGCAGCAGCGGGTGGCGCGCCTGTTCGAGCACCAATTCCCCATCGAAGTGCGGCTGCGTGCACCGGTAGCGCTGCGCGAACTTTGCCCGCGCCGCCAACGCATCAATCTCGACGAGGGCGCCGAAGCTGGCGAGAATGGTCTCGTGGTCGGCGCGCACCAGCGCCGTGAGGTCGCCGAGGATCCGCCGCACCAGCCATTCCTCTTCCTTGCTGGCCATAAGCAGGTGGTTATTCAGCTCGACCGCGAACAACGGCTCGATGAACGTGGTCTCGCCGGAAGCCGAGCGGTCCTGCACCACGCCATCAAACTGCCTGGCCATGGCGGTCTTAATCGGGAGCACGAAGCGGTTGTTGCGCAGGGTCACGAAGCGATCACCGAGCATCTCGGCCATCGTCGGCTGCGTCAGCAGATCTTCCAGCCGGCGCGTGAGCTTCGCCCGCAGTTGGCGAATCGTGCGCCGCACCTCCGCCAGCTCATCGCTGGCGTCGTCGCTCACAACGCCGTTCTCGTCGAGGGCAAGCGTCAGCGTGTGGTGCAGTTCGGGCAACGGCACGAGCTGGTCCGGCAGCTCCGCCAGCGCGGGAAACGATTTTGCCTGCTTCCTCAAAAATGCCCGCATTTCCTCAACTGCCGCGAGCACCGTCCGGACTTCGACCAGCGACTTGCCATCGAGGACAGAGCTTTCGCGTGCCGCCGTGCGCAAGGAGAAGCGGATGTCGGGGAACTCCGACAACGGGATGGTTCCCTGCTCCTCGAGCAAGCGGAAGCACTGCCAGACGGCCTCGAGCGCGTTTTCGGCCGCGCTCCGTTCACTCTTCGGTGCCAGGGCGCAACACGCTTCCTTCCCCGCCGACGAGCAGGCGAAGTCCGCCAGCCGGTTGCGAACGCGATCGAATTCTAATGCGGCAAGGTCGCGGGGACGCATGACAGAGCGATCAGCGCGCGGCCATCAGCCGGCAAGCGAGAACGTCAACCACGCCGTCACAGGCTGATTGCTGAATCCTGACAGCTTCACTTAGCCCGCGCTTTCAAGCGCGCCATGGCCTCGGAGAACGAGACCACGACGGCGGTTCCGTTGCCGCTCGCGACGCCCACCTCGGGGAGTATACGTTCGTGCGGGGCGGCACTGCGGGCGGTCACGATCCGCGACCTGTGCCGCAGGATCAGGCGCGCTTCGTCCACCGTTATCGGGCGGCCGAACAGGCGATAGATCCCGGTGCCATGCTTGTAGTCGTTGGCCCACACCGCAAACTCTTCGGGCGAAGGTTGATGGCCCATGTCGACGGTGCACCGGCGCACGACGAATCCGAGCATCATCTTGGGAAACGCTCTGGATGCGAAAGCCATGGCGTCAAAGGTCATGCCGCAATAGCTGGCCGTCCGTCAAGTCGCCTGTTCGCTTGCACCTACGCAGCGGCCGGCGATGAGGCGGTCCAACTCCAGGCGCAGGCGGGGCAGAAGTCGCGTGTCTTGGTGGTGCACATACTCTGCACCGCGACCAGCGCGCCGGCACCGATCTGTACTTGCCCCACCCGCACGGCACGTGTCGGCTGGCGCTTCGGAGTTTCCATTGTGTGATCAGTTGAAGCCAGCGAATGAGGTGTGCCGACTCAAGGCGGGAAGCGGCGTCCCTGACTTACACAGGCGGCGCTGAAACCAAGGGACCGCGTTCGTTTTGACGAGAACACCGCTCCTCTTGTATGCGATCTCGCGCGAACCGAAGAGGCAATGCCGCGCAGAGCGAAGAGGAGCAAGCACGATGGCTGAAATCATGACCGTCCGCGGACCGATCACCCCGGAGCAACTCGGCTTCACCTCGATGCACGAGCACACCCTGTATGACGGCAGCTGCTTCCGCCGGCGCTTCGAGGCTTTTGTCCCGAGCAACCCGCCGGTGCAGCTGGATGAACCGATCCGGCTAGACAACCTCGGCATACTCAAACACGGCTTCATCATGAGCCGAGATGCCTTCGTCATGCGCGACGAGGCGCTCATGGCGGCGGAGCTGGCCGACTTCAAAGCAGTGGGCGGGAGCGCCGTGGTCGACATGAGCACGCCTGGACTGCGGCTCGATCCGCTGGCGTTGCGCCGCGTGTCGCAAGCCAGCGGGGTGCACATCATTGCCACGACGGGTTTGTACTCGCGCGACTCCTGGCCTGAGCGGTTCCTTGGCATGCGCATCGACGACATGGTCGCGTACATGCGCCAAGAGATCCGCGACGGGCTCGACGGAACCGGCGTCTTGCCTGGCCACGTCAAGGTGGCGATCGAGGAGGATTTCTGCGAGCCGGAGGTGAATGCTCTGCGAGCCGCGGCTCGGGTTGCCCACGAGACCGGCCTTTCACTCACGGTGCACCAGGGAATACTGCTGGGACCGGAGGCGGGAGCGAAGATCGCCGATATCCTGGAGAGCGAGGGCATGCCGTTCGACCGGACGGTCATTGCCCACAACGACATGAAGTTCGTCACCCGCGACCTGACGCGGTTGATCCTTGAACCGGACGCCGCGCGTATCAACGTCGATACAGCCATGCGGTTGCTCGAGCGTGGTCTGAATTTGTCGATCGACACCTTTGGACACTACTGGGACGCGGAGCCTATGGGGATCGCGGCGATGGCAGACTGGGAACGTCTGGCCGGGCTCGTAGCGCTGTTGCGGGCGGGTTACGCGGCGCAGCTCGTGCTCGGCACCGACACCTTCATGAAGCTTCTGCTGCGCCGCTACGGCGGAGAGGGCTACGGCCGCCTGTGCAGCTTTGTGGTGCCGACGCTGGAGCGGGTCGGCATCGCGCGCGAAGACATCCAACGGCTGACCGTCGACAACCCCTCCCGCCTGCTGGCCCGGTAACCTGTACTGCTTACGCCAGCCCCAGCTCCGCCAGCTTCTGCGGCGTCGGCCGCCCCTCGTGGTCCCAGCCGCGGTACTGGTAGTAGTCTTCGAGCAGGACGACATGGCCGCCTGCCGCCCCTTCGCTGAGCGGCTCTTCGAGCATGCGCGGCGGGAGGCTGTCATCCTTGCGGGTGAAGCCCGCCCGGTTGTTGTACAGCCGCTCGATATTCCAAATGCGCTCGCCAATACGCTGCACGTCACGTTCGTCGATTTTCATGTCGAGCGCGTGGCCGACCAAATCGGCAACCATCTGGTCGCCCATCATCGTCGTGGAGAACAAGCACAGGCCGCTGGCATCGGCGAAGGCGGTGGAGTTCTGGAGGATGGACAGATGCATACCCTTCTCCTTGGGCGTAAACGGATCGAGTTTCACCGGATCCCCGGAGCGCTCCAGCGACACCATGTAGCCGCGCAGATGGCAGGCGCCCCGATTCGAGGTGGCGTAGCCGAGCCCCATGCCCACCGAGCCGCGCGGATCGTACGCTGCAAACGCCTGCTTCTTCGAGCCCATGAACAAGTCGGGGTGCCCATACTTCGCGGCCACCCGGTAGCCGCCTTCCGCCAACGCGTCGCCGAAGCCTTTGCGGCAGGCCATGGCCTCGGTCAATGCGAGCAGCGCTTCGGCGTCGCCGAACTTCAAGGGGAAGCCGATGTCGGCCTCGGGGAGATACCCTCGCTGCGCCAGTTCCATGGCGGTAGCGATGGTGGCGCCCGCCTCGATCGTGTCCATCCCCAGCTCGTTGCGCAGGTAGTTAGCCTTGATGATGGCGGCGAGATCTCCGACGCCGCAGTCGCTGCCCAAGCCGAAGATGGTCTCATACTCCGGCCCTTCGCCGTGGCCGTCGAGCGGGCCGTGGCCGGTGATCTTGGTGACGCGCCCGCAGGCGATGGTGCAGCTGTGGCAGCCGCGGTTGCGCGTCATGAAGTCGTTGCGCACACGCTCGCCATTGACGGCGGCGGCGTGCACGAAGATCCCCTTCTGGAAGTTGTAGGTCGGAAGCATGCCGATCTCGTTCATCGCGTCGACGGTCGCGGCGGTACCGAGCAGCGTCAGGTTAGATTCGGCCGATGACTTGGTCACCGCATCAACCGCAATCCTGGCGATGTGCAGGAACTCCTGCGGGTTCGACACGCGCAGCCCCTTGCTGCCGTACACGGCCACAGCCTTGAGGTTCTTGGCGCCCATCACCGCGCCCACGCCGGAGCGGCCGGCGGCCCGCCCCTTGTCGTTCATCACACAGGCGACCCGCGCCCGATTCTCGCCGGCCGGCCCGATACACGCGACCCGCGCCTCGGGATGCGTCTCGTTGCGCACCGCGTCCTCCGTCTCGGCCACCCACTTTCCCCACAGGTGCTTCGCGCTGCGGATCTGGATGCTGTCGTCGTTGATCCACAAGTACACCGGTTCGCGCGCTGCCCCCTCGATCATCAGGTAATCATAACCCGCGTAGCGCAGTGCCGGACCCCAGTAGCCGCCGGAGTTCGAGCAGGCGACCGCGCCGGTGAGCGGCGACTTGGTCACTACCATGTAGCGGCCGCCTGTCGGTGCCAAGGTGCCGGTCAACGGGCCCGTGGCGAAGAGCAGCGGATTGGCGGGGTCGAACGGATCGATGCGCGGACCGACAACGGCGTCGGCGAGCAGCTTCGTCGCGACACCACGGCCACCGATGAACTGCCGCACCAGCGCCTCGGCAATCGGCTCTTTGCCGGTCTTCCCGTTGCTCAAATTCACACGCAACAGCATTGCCCCCATCGGTCAACCTCCGAGGACCAGAAGGTGAGATGAGCAAATGGATATCACCTGACACCGGGTGGGACAAGAAACTTGTGTGCCGGCGAGCCGGTGCGCCTTCACCGAGGTGGCGGCTGCCGGGTGCCGCCAGTCTAGGGCCTGCGGCCGGCGTCCTTTCGGCGGGTCCGCTCCCCGCCCGCACTCTAGAGGCTTCCGGCGGAAGTGTTGGGTCGCCGCGGGCTGCAAAGTCCGACGGGCTGCTAGAGCCGGGGGCAGCCCTCCGCAGCCTGCATTCTGGAGGCGACATATCCCGAAACATTTGATACCTAATGGGGAGCATGCAAAGGGACTTGCTGCCGCGCGGCTGCGCCATAGCCTTGCTGACGGCGGTGCTGGCGCACGGCTCCATGGCTGAGTTGTCGTTCGTCACACGTACGGACTTTCCGGCCGGCCCGGCGCCTACCGCACTTCAGGTCGCCCCGGTAAACGCGGATCCGTTTCTCGACGTCCTAGTCACCGACGACAACGGCGTGTCCATCCTCTTCGGATCGGCCCATGCAACCCTGTCGACCCCGTTGATGGTCCGTACTCCTTTTTCACCCGACTCGATGGCCGTCGCCGATTTCGATCGTGATGGGCATGTGGATCTCGCGTACGTGAGCACGCTAGACCCGCAGCTGCAGGTGCAGCGTGGCGATGGCGATGGTGGATTCGGGGCACCGCAGCACTACGACGTCGGCCCCCATCCCTACGTCGTCGCAGCTCTCGACGTCAACGACGACGGCAATATCGACCTCGTCGTCGGCCACAGCCAAGGCGTCACCGTGTTCCTCGGCAACGGGCACGGTGGCTTCGCCGCCGGCCATCGCGTGGAGACCGGTGTCCGCTCGCGGGTGTTGACGAGCGGCGATTTCAACGGCGACGGCAAAGTAGATCTCGTGATCGCCGACACTGAGGGTGAAGCAGTCGGCGTATTCGCCGGCGATGGTACCGGCGACTTCCGCCCGCTGGAGGCTTCCGGCGCGGGGCACCACCCTCGGCGCCTGGCGGCCGGTGATTTCAACGGCGACGGCAAACTCGATCTCGTGGTGATCGACGACAGCGGCCTGCTGCTCTTGCTCGGGAAGGGCGACGGGATCTTTCAGGAACCGCAACGCGTCGTTCGCAATCAGAATCTGCGCGCCGTATCTGCCGCAGACTTCGACGGCGACGGCCATATGGATCTGGCACTCCTCGACACTCTGCACTGCAGCGTGAGCCTGTGGTTTGGTGACGGGCAAGGCCGTTTTCGCAGAGGTGCCGCTTATAGCGTCGGCGCCGGCGCGGCGGATCTGGTGGCCGCCAATCTCGGCGGCGGTCATACGATCGATCTGATCGCCAGCAACCGGCTTGCCGATTCGGTCACCCTGCTCAAAGGCGATGGCAAAGGGCACTTCTCCGGGGCGCAAGTCCTCGACTCCACGGCACACCCGGTGGCCGCCGCCGCCGCGGACTTCAACGGCGATCGTCACCTCGACCTGGCCATTGCCGATAACGAGGCGAACTCCGTCCAGGTGCTCCTCGGTGACGGGCACGCCAACTTCAGTCCCGGACCCACCCTCCGCGTCGGCCGGGAACCGCACGCGATCGTTGCTGCCGATTTCGACGGCGACGGGCATCCAGACCTCGCCGTCGCCGACTTCGGCGCCAACGACGTGGCCGTGCTGCAAGCCGACGGCAATGGCAATTTCGCTTCACCGCTTTTCATTCCGGTGGGCGTCGCTCCGACCGCGATCGTGAGCGCTGACTTCGACCGCGACGGCCATCTCGACCTCGCCGTGGCCAATGCGATGTCCGACAGTGTCTCGGTCCTCTTCGGTGACGGGCGAGGACGCTTTCCGCGCGTGCAAAACTTCGCGGTAATTAGCCGCCCCACGTTCCTGATGACCGGCTATATGAATACCGACCAGCGTGTCGATTTGATCGTCGGCAACCAGCAAGATCAAAAGGTCTCCATCCTGCACGGCAACGCCGGTGGACTTGCTGAGCCGACCGTCGGCGACATGGGGACGACCGTGCGCCCGCTCGTTTCCGATGACTTCAACGGCGACGGCCAAATCGATCTCGCGCTGGCGGACGAAAGTGGGGACCGCATCTCGATCTTGCTTGGAGCCGGGAACAACACCTTCGGCGATCCGATCTATTTTCCGGCTGGGCGCCGGCCCTTCGCGCTCGTCTCCGGCGACTTCAACGAAGACGGGCGCGTCGACCTGGCGGTGATCAACAAGGATTCGCAATCCGTCTTGCTGCTCATCAACGACAGCGGCCGCGTCCCCGAGCGCCCGATCATCACGGCACCGCAGCCGGCCCAGCCGGAGAATGAGACCGACCCCTGGCAGCGCGCCGTCCGTGCCTGGTGATCGAGCGGGTCTCAGTGTTTCTTTGCTTTCGCTGCTGCCCTTGGCCATAATCGCCCGCCCATGGCGCTCAAGCAGCAGGAATTCTCGACGGAGGTACGCGCATCGGTGGCGCGGTGTTTCGCCACGATTACGGATTTTGAGCAGTACCCGAAGTGGTTCTCGACCATCCAGAGTGCCAAAATTCTGGATCGCCACCCGAACCGGCTCGCGAAGCGGGTCGAGTATTTCGTAGACATGAAAGTCAAGACGGTGCGCTATGTTCTGGAATATGAATACGACAAGCCCACGCATCTCACGTGGAAGTCAGTCGCTGGCGACATCCAGGCGATCGAGGGCAGTTACCGGTTCGAGAAGCTCGGGCCGGCCCTGAGCCGCGTCACCTGCTGGCAGGCCATAGCGCTCGGCTTTTGGGTGCCAGGTTTGTTGCTGTCGTTGATGGAGCGCCAGGCGCTGAAGCAGTCGGTGCTGGAATTCAAAGCTGCGGCGGAAAACGCGGCGCAGGAAAAGGCGCGCCGGAAGAATTGACTCACGTTCTACCCACGCGGGTGAAACTGGCGATGCACGGCGCGCAACCGCTCGCGCGCCACGTGGGTATAGATCTGCGTCGTGGCGATGTCAGCGTGCCCGAGCATCATCTGCACGGCGCGCAGGTCGGCGCCGCGCTCCACCAGGTGCGTGGCAAAGGCGTGGCGTAACGTGTGTGGGCTCACCTTGCCGGCGAGGCTGGCGCGCCGCACCGCCAGGCGCAACCGTTTCCAGAACCCCTGGCGGGTGAGCCGCCGCCCGGCGCGGCTGACGAACAGGTACGGGCTCAGGCGCCCGGCGAGAATCTTCGCCCGCGCCCCGGCCAAGTAGTCGAGCAGGCGCTGGCGCGCGTAGCTGCCGATCGGTACCGCCCGCTCCTTGCTCCCTTTGCCGACGACGGTGAGGTAACCGGCCTCGAGATTCACCTGGCTCACTTTAAGTGACACGATCTCGGAGACCCGCAATCCGGTGGCGTAGACCAGCTCGATCATGGCTCCGTCGCGTTGCGCTAACGTATCGCCGGCGGTACGAGCCAGCAACTGGGCGATCTCCTCGAGCGCCAGCGAGCGCGGCAGCCGCTGCCCGAGCCGCGGCAGGTGGATGTCACAGCTGGGATCGGTTTCGATCTCCGCTTCGCGCAGCAGGAAGGCAAACCACCCGCGCACGGCGGCGAGCATGCGCGCCCGGCTGCGCGCCGAGAGGCCGCGCTGCTGCAAGCCCTCGAGGAAACTCACGACGTCACGCACCTGGATCGCGGCAACGTGGTGGAGGTGGCGCCGCTCGCAGTGGTTCACAAAGCCGGCGAGATCCCGCCCGTAAGCTAGCACTGTGTTGGCGGCCACCCCACGCTCGGTGGCTAGATAGTTCAAAAAACGGTCGACGGCGACGTCAGTGCCGAGTGCGGGGCGTGGAGTCGCGTCATGCCTGCTGCGCGGTTTGTCCGCCATGTATGCTTCTACTCAGCTCGGGTCTCGGCACTTACCTTGTTTTCCTCGTCCAACGTCAGGCGGCGGTGGAGTTCGGTCTTGATCCGTTCGAGGCTCGCGCTGTCGTAGATCTTCTTGCCGGCGGCATCGGTCACGTAAAAGACGTCGAGCACCTGATCGACATTAGTAGTGATCTTGGCAAGGTGGATCGGCAGACCGAGGCGGAACAGCGCGTTGGTGATGGCGAAGAGCAGGCCAACGCGGTCCTGCGTGTAGACGTCCAGGACGGTGAAGTGCTCCGAAACCTCGTTGTCGATCTCGATCTCCGTGCTCACCCGCGGCACGAAGCGCTTCGCCAGGATCGAAGGCCGTTGCGCCGCGGCCACTAGTTGTTCCACGTCGATCTCGCCGCTGAGGACCCTGCCGAGACTTGCCTGGACGCGTTCCCAGCGTTGGGGCCGCTGCGCCGACTCGGCCTGATCGGCGTGCGAGATGCGGAAGATATCGAGGGCGACGCCGGCGGTACTGGTGTTGATGCTGGCGGCGAGGATGTTCATGCCGTGCGCCAGCAGCACGCCGGTCAACATCGAGAACAGGCCAGGGCGATCGCGCGTCACCACCGTGAACTCGCTGAACTCGCGGTCCGCATAGTGCTTCACCTCGGCGAGGTAGGGCGCCCCGTTCAGCCGATCCACCAGGCGGACATGATGGGCGATGCTCTCCTCTGCCGTCCCCAAGAAGTAGCGGTCGGGCATCTCGGTGAGGAAATTCCGCAGTGCGAGCTGGCCGACGCTGCCGTCAGCCGCGACCGCAACGCGGTCTTTCACGCGCTGCACACGGAGCGCGTAATCCTCTTCGATGAACTCCTCGCGCTCGAAGACATCCAGGGTGCGCATGTACAGCTCGCCGAGCAGCATGTCGTGCCAGTTGTTCCAAATCTTCGGGCCGACGGCGCGCATGTCGGCGAAGGTCAGCAGATAGAGCTTCTTCAAGTTCTCGATCGTCGCCACCCGCTTGGCGAAGTCAATGATCAAGCGCTGATCGTGAATGTCGCGGCGTTGCGCCAAGTGCGACATCGTCAGGTGGTTCGCCACCAGGAACTGCAGCTGCTCGGCGTCGTCGGTGTTCAGCCGGAGGCGGGCGACGATGTCGGCGGTCATACGTGCGCCGCGCTCGGAATGGCCGCCGCCGTGGCCTTTGCCGATGTCGTGCAGCAGCAAGGCGAGGAACAAGATCTCGATGCCATCGGTCTCGCGCGCCACCTGGGTCAGCAGCGGCAGGCTGTCCTTGCACGTCCCGGCGCGCAGCCGCTCGAGCTCGTAGATGCCGCGCAGCGAGTGCTCGTCGACGGTGTAGATGTGGTAGAGGTCGTGCAACACCATGCACAGGAGGGCGCCGAACTCGGGCAAGAAGGCGCCGAGCACGCCGACCCGGTGCATGTCCAGCAGGGTGTCGTAGACCTTGTGCTCCGCGCTGAGCACCTCGATGAACGCGCTCACCAGAGCCGGATCGCGCCGCCGTTCGTCGTCGATCAAGTCGAGATTGGCACGGATCAGCCGTTTGGTGCTGCTGGAGATGGTCACGTGGTGGCGTTGCGCGTCGGCGAAGACGGCGATCAGGTTGCGCGGATCGTCGCGCAACAGCCCGACCCCACTGACCGACAGGACCCCTTCGGCGATGACGACCCCCGGCCGGATTTCCCGTGACTTGAAGCGGCCGATGAGCCGGTACGGCAGCTCGCGTTCGAGGCAGCGCTCGATGATCTGGTCGGCGAAGCGGTTGACGGTGGCGGCGTGCAGGTAGTAGGTGCGCATGAAGCGCTCGACGCCTTTGACCGTGGCGGTGGCCGCGAACCCGAGGTCTGCAGCGATGCGTTCCTGGTACTCGAAGGTCAGTTGATCCTGGTGCTGGCCGGAGAGAAAGTGCAGCGCGTTGCGCACGCGGAAGAGGAAGTCGTGCGCCGCTTCCAGCTCCTCCAGCTCACGCTCAGTGATTATCCCTTTTTGCACCAGCTGCGTGACGTTGTTGGTCCTGAACTTCACCTTCGCCATCCACATGGCGGTATGCAGATCGCGCAGGCCGCCCTCCCCCTCTTTCAAGTGCGGCTCGAGGATGTATACGGAATCGCCGTAGCGTTCGTGGCGCTCGCGGTTCTCGCTGAGCTTCTCCTTGAAAAAGCGTCCGGCGCCGCGTTTGAGCACGTCGCGTTCCATGGCGGCGGCGAACTCGGCGTACAGCGTCTCGTCGCCGCAGAGATAGCGGCCGTCGAGCAATGACGTCTTGACCCTGAAATCCTTGGCCGCCATGCGCACGCATTCGTGGGAGTTGCGTAAGGCGTGCCCGACAGTCAGCTTCGTGTCCCACAGGGCGTAGAGTGTGCGCTCGACGACGTGCTCGACGTAGGGCTCGCGCTTGCTCGGGTACAAGAAGAGCAGATCGATGTCGGAGCAGGGGTTCAGTTGCCCGCGCCCGTAGCCGCCTTGGGCGACCACGGCGCAGCGCTGGTCCAGCCGCGAGTAGCGCTCGGCGTACTCGCTGCTGGCAGCATCGAACAGCGCGCAGAGGAGGCGGTCCATGGCGGCACTGTAACTGCGCACGATGGCGTGGCCGGAGGCGCCGCGCTGGTGGTGCTCGAAGAGCCGCTCCTTGACGGCTTGGAGAAACTCGCGTGCCGGTCTCCCCCAGTCTGTGCCCGGGCTGAGCGGCTCGATCGGCGGGAACCCCGCCACAATGCCTGTGATATCGTCGCTCATAGATTCCCGGCCACACGCGTATTGTCTATGAAACGCTGGACGCCGTGCAAGAGCCCGTCGGCGATCGCATCCTGATACGGCGGCCGCGCCAGCCGCGCCCCTTCGCCCGGATTGGTCAAGAACGATACCTCCGCCAACACACACGGCATGCCGGCGCCAACCAAGACGTAGAATGGCCCCCGCTTCACGCCGAGATCGCCCACCCTGCTGCCGCGCGCCTCGAGCGCGTTGACCAGCGCCCGCTGAATGTCCTCTGCCAGCACCACTGACTCCTGAACTTTATAGCTTTGGATGAGGTCGCTGAGAATGAGTGCCGTGTCGCCGTCGCCCTGGGCGTGGCCGGTCATTGTGGTGAGGCCGTTTTCCATCTGCGCCAGTCGGATGGTGGCGCGATCGTTGGTGTTGTTGAGGTAATACGTCTCGACACCCGAAAGGCCGGGATTGGGGCTGGCGTTGGTGTGGATGGAGAGGAATAGGTCGGCCTGCTCGGCGTTAGCGCGCGCGGTGCGCTCTTCGAGGGCGAGGAACACGTCGGTGCCGCGAGTGAGGACGACATCGACGTTGGGGATCGCCTCCAAGCGTTGCTTGAGACGCAGGGCGATCGCCAGTGTCACGTCCTTCTCAGCCACGCCGCCGACGCCGATCGCGCCGGGGTCTTTGCCGCCATGGCCGGGATCGAGGACAATCTTGAAACGGTGTGGCAGGGCTCGGCTTGAGACAGACGCCCGCGGCTGGGCACCGTTTGCTGTCGGCACCTTGGTCGCAGCGAGCTTCGATTCCGGCTCCATCTGTGCGGGGTGCGCCTGCCTGTGTTCAGGGACAGGCGCGCTCGCGGCCGGCGCGGCGCGTGCCATGCCGCGCACGTCGATGATCAGACGGAAGGGATCCGGCATCAGAAAGGCGCTGAATTGGCTCAGCCCGGGAACGTCGAGTATGAGCCGAGAGGTCGCGGAGGTCGGCTCGCCGGTGCGCACGCGCAGCAGCGGGCCTTCGTTCAGCTCCAGCGGCGCGCGCGCGTCGCTGCCGAGCTGCGCGCCCAACAAGTCGACGTAGAGGCGCGCCGGTACTCCGAGGTCGGGACGGCCCTGAGCGCGCTGCAGGCGGTAATGTACCGGACCCGAGCACTCGACGATGAGGCGGCTGCTGTCGGGCGTGGTGATGTGGCGTACTGTGCGCACGATCGCAACAGCTCCGGCTTGCCTCGCCGCCGCCACCACCACCGCCACCCCCAGGCAAGCCACAGTCAGTCGCCGCACCTAGGACCTCGCCTCTCGTTTCTTGCTGTTCTCCCTCTCCCAGAGGGCGAGGGGACCTGAAGGGAACGCGGGAAAACTCGCGACGCGCCCCGGTGTCACTCCGTGTCCTTTCGCGCCTGCTCGACCAGGGCGTGCAGGCGGGTGAGGGCATCGAGCGGGGTGAGCTGATTCACGTCGAGCCGCGCCAGCTCTTCGCGCAGGCTGCGCTCGCGGGCCGCGAACAGCGCCAGCTGCCCGCACTGCGCGCCATCGCCTTGCGCCAGCCGCGGCTGGCCGAGGTCGTTCAGCTCGCCCTGCTCGAGGTTGTGCAGGATCTCCTTGGCGCGCGCGATCACCGGCAGCGGCACGCCGGCTAGCCCCGCCACCTGAATACCGTAGCTCTGGCTGGCTGGGCCCGGCACGACGCGGCGCAGAAAGACGACCTCGCCTTTCCACTCGCGCACCGCGACTGAGTAGTTCTCGACCCGCTCCAGCGTGCGTGCCAGGTCGGTCAGCTCGTGGTAGTGCGTCGCGAACAGCACCAGCGGCCGCGTCGGCGCGGCGTGCAAGTGCTCGGCGACCGCCCAGGCGATGGAGATGCCGTCGAACGTACTGGTGCCGCGGCCGATCTCGTCGAGGATCACCAGGCTGCGCGGTGTGAGGTGCGCAAGGATCTCTGCCGTCTCCTTCATCTCGACCATGAAGGTCGATTCGCCCCCGGCGAGGTTGTCGGAAGCGCCGACACGCGTGAACAGGCGATCGACCACCCCGATCTCCGCCGCGGCGGCGGGCACGAAGCTGCCCATCTGCGCCATGAGCACGATGAGCGCGAGCTGGCGCAGGTAGGTGGACTTGCCCGCCATGTTCGGCCCGGTGATGGTGAGCAGCTGCGGCCCGTCCGGGTCCAGCGTGCAATCGTTGGGCACGAAGCCGGAGCGGCCGGCCATGGCTTCGACCACCGCATGGCGGCCATCACGAATAGTGATATGGCGCCCGCGATGCAACTGCGGCCGCGTGTACTGGTTGCGCTCGGCCGTCGTCGCCAGCGCGCAGAAGACATCGAGGCGCGCAACGGCCGCGGCGGTGCGGCTCAGGCGTGACTGCTGTGCCGCGATCTCGGCGACCAGCTTGTTGAACAGCTCAAACTCGAGCGCGCGCAGCCGTTCCTCGGCGCCGACGATCTTGGCTTCGTACTCCTCCAGCTGCGGGGTGACGAAGCGCTCGGCATTCACCAGCGTCTGCTTGCGCCGGTATTCCGGCGGCACCAGATGCAGGTTCGGCTTGGTGACCTCGATGTAGTAGCCGAAGACCTGATTGTAGCGGACCTTCAGGGAGGCGATGCCGGTGCGGGCGCGCTCGGCGGCTTCGAGCTGTGTGATCCACTGCTTCCCGTGCCGTGACAGCCCGCGCAGCTCATCGACCGTGGCGTCGCAGCCGGCGCGGATCAGACCGCCGGCATGCGCGTTGAGCGGTGGGTCGTCGGCGAGGGTGGCGCCGATGCACGCGCGCACGTCCGGCATGGGATCGAGTTCGTCGTGGCAGCGGCGTAGAGCCGGCACCACGACTTCAGTCAACGCGTCGCGCAGCCGTCCGATGCGCTCCAGAGTCACGGCCAGTCCGACGAGATCACGCGGGGTCACCCGCGCCGCCGCCAGGCGGCCGTTGAGCCGTTCGAGATCGCCCACGCCGCGCAGCTCGCTTTCGAGACCTTGGCGCCACGTGACGCGGTCGCGCAGATGCTCGACGGCGTCGAGCCGTTCTCCGATCCCCGCGATGTCGGTCAGCGGCGTGAGCAGCCAGTGCCGCAGCAAGCGGCCGCCCATGGGCGTGAGGGTCTGGTCGAGCACCCACAGCAACGAGCCACGCCGCTCGCCACGCATGGTAACCAGCAGTTCGAGATTGCGGCAGGTGGTCTGATCGAGGTGCAAGCGATCGCCGCTGCTTTGCACCTCCGGGAGCCGCAGGTGTTCGAGCCCGGCGCGATGCGTGTGCTCCAAGTACGACAGCAGGGCGGCGACGGCCGTGAGGCCCACCGCGAGCGGCGTGCCAGCGGTGCCGTCGTCGTCGGCGCGTGCCCGTAACCACTCCCGCGCCCGCGTTGGTTCGAAATACTCGCCAGGCAGATGGTTCAGCAACGCTTGCGGCACGGCCGCGCCGATGCGTTCGGCCAACGCCGTGTCACCGTTAGGCACCAGCGCCTCGCGCGGCACCAACCGTCTCAGTTCATCTGCCAGCGCAACCTCGTCGGCCAGCGGAACGATCCGAAACTCTCCGGTGGAGAGATCGACTGCGGCCAACATCGGCGCTTCCTGCTCCCGCGTCACTGCTACCAAGTAGTTCGGGCACTTCGGATCGAGGCACTCCTCCTCGGTCACGGTGCCCGGTGTGATCACGCGCACGATGGCCCGATCAACGAGGCCACGCGCGGTGGCCGGGTCCTCCACTTGGTCGCAGATGGCGACCTTGAGCCCGGCGGCGAGCAGCTTGGCGATGTAGGCCTGCACCGCGAAGTGCGGCACGCCGCACATCGGGATCGGGACGTCATCCTTCTTGCTGCGCGTGGTCAGCACGACGTCGAGGATAGGCGCGGCGCGCTCTGCGTCCTCGAAAAACATCTCGTAGAAGTCCCCGAGGCGGAAGAAGAGCAGAGCGTCGCGGTGCTGGTCCTTGACCCGCAGGTACTGCTCCAGCATCGGGGTGAGCTTCATCGTGGGTTCCTATTAGCCGGTGCGCCAGTGCGCCGGTGCGTCGGTGAGACCGGACGGCACCTTGCAATCACCTCTGAAAATGCTCGCCGCATCTGACCGCGCACTCCCCACCACATATGGCGGATTGTGGCACCGACGTTACAAAGCAGCAACAGCTGCAAGCGGAGGTGTCCGAACTGGCGCAACGTCCCGTCCGGGCTGCAACGACGGGACGCACTCTTCGCGCAGCGCCGACGGACGCCGCCGTAAGAATCCTTGCTACGGACAGAGCCCGACGGAATTGCCGCCGGAATAAGACAGCTGGAATCGCGAGCAATCTGGCAGCCGATGTTTGCCGCCTCAGGCTGCAGCTTCCCCTCCTTGCCAAGGAGGGGCCAGGGGAGGTTTTTCAGCCGCACCAACCTGTCCCTGACCCTCTCATTCGTAAGGAGAGGGAACCGACGGTGCGCCGCTGGCTGAGGGTTTGCGGCCCTTCCGCTTCGTCGGTTTGCCTTCTCGGCGTCAGCCCAGGACGCTCTGTACCTGCTCGCTCAACCAGCCGGCCCAGGCGTCAACGCCCTGACCGGTCTTGGCGGAGATCTCGAAGATTTGGAGGCGTGGGTTGAGCTTGAGGGCGCGCTCGCGCAAGAGGCCGAGGTTGAAGTCGGAGATCTGCAGGTAATCCATCTTGTTGATCAGCAGGACGTCACTCACGGTGAACATCAGCGGGTACTTGAGCGGCTTGTCATCACCTTCCGGGACGCTCAGGATCATCACGTTCTTCATTGCGCCGGTGTCGAACTCGGCTGGACACACGAGATTGCCGACGTTCTCGATGATGATGACGTCGAGCCCGTCGAGGTCGAGCGCCTCGAGCCCCTTGGCCACCATCGACGCGTCGAGGTGGCAGAAACCTCCCGTGCGCAGCTGCACCGCGGTGATGCCGCGCGCCGCGATCAGCTCGGCATCGACCTTCGAATCGATGTCGGCCTCGAGCACGCCAAAGCGGAAGCGGTCGCGCAGCGCTTCGATCGTTTTCAGGATCGTGCGGGTTTTGCCGGCGCCGGGCGACGACATGAGGTTGAGCAAGAACGTCTTCGTTTCTGCCAGCTGCGCGCGCAACCCTTGCGCCACACGCTCGTTGTCGGCGTGGATCTCTTCCTTGACCTCGATCAGCCTGACGGTGTCGTTCACATAACCTCCATGTTCTCGATCAAATAGCCGCGGCCGGAGACCAGCTCCAGGCGTTTCTCGCCGCATTCGGGGCAGCTCGCCTCCCCCAGGTGGTCCTTTTTCACTTCAAACGAGTATGAGCACGAGTGACAAGCCACGACGATGGGGGCGCGGGTGATGGCGAGCTTGGCGTGCTCAGCCAGCGTCCCGCGGCTGAGGTAGTCGAAGTAGTGCTGGATCCATTCGTCCTCGAGATCCGACAGCTCACCGATGCGCAGGTGAATGCAAACGATGCGGTGGATGTCCCGCCCGGCAGCGTGCTGGAGCACGATGTTCAGGATGCGTTCCGTGATCTGTAGCTCGTGCACCGGAAGATTTTCTCACAGTCCCCGAGCCACTTCACTATGCCGGGATGAAGTCCTGCGGCCGCACCAACTCCATGGTGATGGCGTCCGTGGGGCAGACCACCCGACACACGCCGCAGCCCATGCACTTGTCCTCGTCGACGGCGGCCAGCGTCTCGGCCTCGACCATGTGCATGGCATCGAAGAAACAGCGGTCGACGCACAGCTCGCAGCCGTTGCAGTCCTCGGCCTGGATGGCGGCGCGGAAGCGGCTGGGGGCGACGAACTTGCCGAGGCCGGAGCGGATCGAGGTCCAGTTCATGCAGCAGTCATTGCAGCAGTTGCAGATGACGTTGCCGACGCCCTGCTTGTTCTCGGCGACGTGCACCAGCCCCTCCTCCTCGCACTGCTCGAGCATGCGCAGCGCCTGCTCGCGGGTGAGCGGGCGGCCGGTGCCGCGTTCGATGGAGTATTCGGCGGCGCGGTCGAGCTGCATGCAGACCTCCACCGGCTTGCCGCAGGCGCCATCGATGACCCGGCAGGAGCATCTGGTGACGGCGATGGTGCGGGCGCCCTCGATGAGCTTGCTGACGTCATCCATGGCGAGAACCTGCGAGTTCGGCTCGACGGCGAGGTTGATAGGGATCACGCGGAGCGCGGCGTGGGGAAGGATAGACTCAACCAGCTTCATAGTGTCGTCCCACTCCGTGCGCATGAACTCTTTCCACAGGTCGAGCATAAGCTGCGGCGGGTCTTGCATGACCGGCGTCGCGTCGTGCAATTGGAGCACCTGCCGCACGCGGTAGTAGCGGATGCCGTCCGGCTTCTTGGACTTGAACAGCAACCCCTTGCGAAAGAGTGGCTCGGTCATGCTTTCGATATTGGCGACGTCGATGCCGGTCCTCTGGGAAAGCTCGGCGGCGGTCGCCGGCGGTGCGGCGGCGAGCAAGACCCTGCCCTCGTCCTCCGTTATCAGACTCTCAAAGATGCGCGGAACGATTTTGGACGCACCCGCGCCGATCTGTTCCGCCAACTGCGTGTAGACCGTCTTCTCTTCCATCGTCGACCCTCCGCTGTCGTGGCTCGGCCATCCGCTTTTGCCAAGACAACACGAGAGCACCACCGCATGGGAATGGCAAGGCGCATTCTGACCTTGGTCAGGCCCTGGCGATACCTCTCTCCTCAACCCCGGCGGACGCCGGTGCGCGCGGCGACGCGCGCCACGTCGACGGGATCGATATCCGGTGCGATCTCCGCCAACCACAGGCAGAAGTCCAGCAGGTCTTGACTGATCTCGTTTTCCGGCGGCCGCGGCTCCCAGCGCTCCCAGAGCCCGTACACCGTGGCTGTTGACGGACGGCCACGCCCGATGTCGCCGAGTTCCAGGGCGTAGAGATGCCCATGGGCCGAGCGCCAATGGACGCGGCCGGCGCGCATGCCCGTGGCGCGCTCCAGCGCTTCGGCAAAATCGGGGCGAACGTCGAGCTCTTGCTCGACGAGCAGCGGGTCGGCACGGAGCGATGCGATCTGTTCCGCCGCCGGTTGGCACAGTTCGAGACGCCAGCTCTCGGCGTGTGGGCGACGCTGGGGCTGAGGCGCGGTGCCACCCGGCGCCGGGACGTTGGAGCCGACGGTACGCTGGAGGAAACCGGCGATCGCCGCAGCGATCTCGGGGCCGCGGTCATCTTGGAGGAAATGATCCGCGCCCGCGACGGGAAGCGGTCCTTCGGCATGCGGCAACAGTTCTTTCAACCGGTCGGCATACGGCTTTCCAAAAACGCTGTCCTCGGTGGCATAGAGCAACAGGGTAGCGGTGCCGGCCAGCTCGGGCAGCCGCTGTTCGATGCGCTTCATGTCGGCCCAGCCGCGATCGCCCGCGCGCATGGGGATGGTGCGCGGCCAGGTGAGGACGACGTGGTCTGAGTCCGCTTCGTCGAACACGTGGTGATACGCCCGCGCTTCGGTCTCGCTCATGCCGCGCTTGCTGATCACCGGCGGCCCGCCGTGGGACAGCACCTTGTGGCGTTTCATGAAGTATTGCCCGATTAGCGGCGCGTGCCACGTCGTCCACGGCCGCGGCGACGAGTGGAAGCTTCCGACGTAGCCGGTGAATAGCCACGTGCTCATGAGCACTAGCGCCGACAGTCGGTCGAGCCGTTGCAGTGCGGCGCCGACGCCCTGCGGCCCGCCCCAATCCTGGCCCACGACGGTAAAGCCGCGAAGATCGAGCTGATCGATGAAAGAAACCAGATCCGCGATGTGATGGGCGAAGGTCAGCGCCGCATCGACACGCGGGTGGTCGGAATATCCACAACCGATCCAGTCGGGTGCGATCGCACGGTAACCGGCGCCGGTCAGCGGCGCGATGAAGTCGCGGTAGAGGAAGCCCCAGGTCGGGTTGCCGGAGAGCAGCAGGATGGGCCGCCCATCACGTGGGCCTTCGTCGATGTAGGCCATGCGGCGGCCGTTCACGGTGATGAGCCGCTGCTCCCACGGAAACAGTGGTTTCAACCAACCAGGTTTCTCCATCGTACGCTCCTTCTACGTAGTGAAGACTGTGGTATTCCCGCCCGGCGGTCAACGGCCCGGATACGCGATGCGCTGGACGATGCCGGCGCGATGTGATTCACGATCGAGCACGGGAGGAAAATCATGTTCAACGGAATCTTTCACATCCGCGAGCCCAAGAACGAGCCGGTCCTGAGCTATGAGCCCGGCAGCCCCGAGCGCGCCGCTTTGAAGGCCGAGCTCGACCGCATGCTGAGGAACCCGGTCGAGGTCCCCTGCATGGTCAACGGGCGGGAAGTTGCCACCGGGGATCTGGTCGAGATGAGGCCGCCGCACAATCTCAGTCAATCGCTTGGCTATTACCATCGCGCGGGCCAGAAGGAAGCCGAGATGGCGATCGCCGCCGCTGATCAGGCGAAGGTGGCCTGGAGCGAGATGGACTGGTCGTCGCGCGCGACGGTGCTCCTCAAGGCGGCGGAGCTACTGGCGGGGAAGTACCGCCATACGCTCAACGCCGCGACGATGCTGAACATGAGCAAGACCTGTCATCAGGCCGAGATCGACTCCGCCGGCGAGTTGATCGACTTCTGGCGTTTCAATCCGTATTTCATGACACAGGTCTACGACGACCAACCGATCTCTACCCGGGACGTGCTCAACTACATGGAGCACCGCCCGCTCGAAGGTTTTGTCTTCGCCGTGACGCCGTTCAACTTCGTGTCGATCGCCGGCAATCTTCCTACCGCTCCGGCGCTCATGGGCAACGCGGTGGTCTGGAAACCGGCCTCGTCGGCCGTGCTACCGGCGTACTACATCATGAAGATCCTGCAAGAGGCGGGCATGCCGGACGGCGTCATCAACATGGTTCCCGGACCAGGGCCAGTGATTGGGCCACCGGTACTCAACCACGTCGACCTCGGTGGGGTCCATTTCACTGGCTCTACTTACGTCTTCTCCACGATCTGGCTCACCATCGGCACCGACATCCGCAAGTACCAGTCGTATCCCCGCATCGTCGGCGAGACCGGCGGCAAGGACTTCATCTTCGCGCACGAGTCCGCCGACATCGAGGCCTTGGTCGCTAACCTGGTACGCGGGGCGTATGAGTACCAGGGACAGAAGTGCTCGGCCGCCAGCCGCGCCTATATCCCGGACACGCTGTGGCCGCGGGTGAAAGAGCGCCTGCTCGACGAGATCGCCACCATCAAGACGGGAGATGTCTGCGACTTCCGCAACTTCATGGGCGCCGTGATCGACAGGGCGGCGTTCAAGACCATCAGCGAGTACGTCGATTTCGCCAAGCGTGATCCGAGCATGGAGATCCTCTGCGGCGGCGCCTATGACGACACCATAGGATACTTTATCCCACCAACAGTGGTCAAAAGCAAAGACCCGCGTTCGAAGCTGATGAGCGAGGAGATTTTCGGCCCGGTCTTGACGGTTTTCGTGTATCCAGCCGGCGAGTTCGAGCCGGCGATGGAGCTGTGCAACACGACGAGCCCTTACGCTTTGACCGGCTCGATCTTTGCGCAAGACCGCTTCGCGATTGTCAAAGCCACCAAGGCGCTGCGCAACGCCGCCGGCAACTTCTACATCAACGATAAGCCGACTGGAGCCGTCGTCGCGCAGCAGCCGTTCGGTGGCTCGCGCGCGTCGGGCACCAACGACAAGGCCGGCACCTGGCTCAACCTCGAGCGCTGGGTGTCGCCGCGCAGCATCAAGGAGACGTACCTGCCGCCGACGGATTATCGCTATCCGTTCATGACGGAGTCGTAGGGTTGACCTCGGGGTTCACGTGCAGCTCGACCAGATTTCCGCTGGCCGACGGCCTCCGCGCGCTTGTGCGCGCGAACGTGCCGAGGCGCATTTGGGATGCGCAAAGGGCGATAAGGGCGCTGAATATTCCGGGTTAGGCATCATCATGAACGCACTTATTCCAAATTGCGTCGAGAGCGGATATTCTGGCACATGGCAACACTGTGATGGTAAGGGCGCAGTTTCACATGTCGGTGAACACCCCGCTCACCGTGGCGCGGATGTGTAGTCCTCCGGCGGCCGAAAGTTCAGAGAATTCCATGATGGAGTTGGAAGGGTGGCGGGCGGCTCGCGTGCGCCCGCTGCGGTGTCGGACTAGAATCTGAACTTTTGATGAGAGAAGAGGAGTGGAACATGGCTCACGATTACGATGAAGAATCAATCGCGTATCATCACTTGCCGCGGCCTGGAAAGATTTCCGTGGTGCCGACCAAACCGTGCGTGACACAGCAAGACCTGTCGCTTGCGTACACCCCGGGCGTGGCTGTCCCTTGCCTGAAGATCGCCGCCAATCCGGCTGATGCATACGAGTACACCAATAAAGGCAACCTGGTCGGTGTCATTTCGAACGGCACCGCGGTGCTCGGCCTCGGGAACATCGGACCGTTGGCCGGCAAACCGGTGATGGAAGGCAAAGCCGTTCTCTTCAAACGCTTTGGGGGGGTCGATGCCTTCGACATCGATCTGCAGACGCGTGACCCGGACGAGATCATCCGCATTTGCGAAGTGCTGTCGCCAACCTTCGGAGGGATCAACCTGGAGGATATCAAGGCGCCTGAGTGTTTTTACATCGAAGAGGAGCTCAAGAAGCGCCTCGACATTCCGGTGTTTCACGACGATCAACACGGCACCGCTGTCATCTCCGGCGCCGGCCTGCTCAACGCGTTGGAGGTCACCGGCAAGGACATTGGGGCTGTCAAGGTGGTGTTCAGCGGAGCGGGAGCCGCCGGCATCGCCTGCGCCAGGTTCTACGAAGAACTTGGCGTCAGGCACGAGAACGTGCTCTTGTGCGACACCCAGGGCGTGATCTATCGCGGCCGGGAAGACCTCGATCCAGCTCATCCCAAGTACAATTCGTACAAGGCGTACTTCGTTCAGGACACGAGTGCCAGGACAGTTGCCGACGCTTTGAAGGATGCCGACGTCTTCGTCGGCGTAAGCGTTGCCAACGTCGTCACGCAGGATATGGTTCGTTCGATGGCCAGTCCCCCGATCGTGTTCGCCATGGCCAACCCCGACCCCGAGATCACGTATGAGGATGCCAAGGCGGCCTGTGCGGGTGTCCTGATGGCTACCGGCCGCAGCGACTACCCTAACCAGGTCAACAACGTCCTCGGCTTCCCCTTCATCTTCCGGGGCGCGTTGGACGTGCGTGCGCGCGCCATCAACGAACCCATGAAGATCGCCGCCGCCAAGGCGCTCGCCGGGCTCGCGAAGGAGAATGTGCTGGAGGAGGTGCTGCGCGCTTACAACCTCACCACGCTGAAATTCGGTCCGGATTATCTGATCCCGAAGCCGTTCGATCCGCGCGTGCTCACCTGGGAGGCCCTGGCGGTTGCGCAAGCGGCGGTGGATACCGGCGTCGCGCGCCGTGCCATTGAGGACTGGGACGCCTATCGCCATCACCTCGCTCAGCTACTCGATACAAAGTCAGCGAGCGTGCGTCGGCTGGCGCCGCGGCAGTCAGCGCGGCGGCCTGAGCCGCGCGCCAAGCGGCAACCGGCTCGGAGCCACCCGCGATGACGGGAGCGTTTGGACACGGAGGGCATGCACAAGCACAGTGAGCTGTCGCATGAGTCTCACCACACCGGCGACCGCCGCACAGACGAACGGGACACAGCAGGCGGTTGTCAGGGATAAGGGCCTGACAACCGCCCGCTCAATTCCCTTCGACCGGCTCCCGAGGGACATGATCCTGAGGGCCTTCGGAGTCGATTACGCTCACGTGCACCTCCCGGAAGGCGGCGACCTGTACGTGACGCGTAACGGCTGGCCCTTCCTGGAGCAGCTGCTGCCGGCCAACTGGTACAGCGACAAGTGGTATGCCCGCCAAGGAGATAAGCTGCCGGGGTCAGGCCATGTTTATCATGTGTGCACCCGACCGGTGGGGGGAAAGAGCATCGAGGTGGTGGTCAAGTTCTCACGTGTAGCGCGTGAAGTTCCGCTAGAGGTCGCGACCACGTTCCCCGATGACGTTCCTCCGGAAGTGATTGCCAACGCGCGCTTCAACAGCCCGATGGAGGAATTCGGGCTGGTCATGGAGCTGCGCCGTGCCGCCGAAGGCCCGGGGCACGCCCAGCTGCTCACGCAGCGCCCGCTCGCGATCTACGCTCCCGCCCAGGAGTTCGAACTGTGGGAACTCGGACGCGACGACAGCCGCTTCCGCGCCCACTGGCATCTGCTGGCCCAGGATCAGGAAAATAGGCCCAAGGCCATAGAGCTTGACATCAAGCGCATCTACGTCATGCTGTATAGCTGGACAAAAGGACAAGACGCTGAGGAGGTGCTCCGTGCCGGAGACATCAGTGAACAAGAGTGCAGGGACCTAACCGTTCTTGCAATACAGGACTTGCGTAACAAGGGCTTTCGGGTTCTCGACAACAAGCCGAAACATTTCATTCTCAGAAAGCGCCGCTCTGACGGCCAAATCCTGCGCCGAAACGGCGGCCGGATCGTGTACGGGCTGGTCGATTTCGAGCTGTTGCAGCGCACCCCGGCGTATCAGACCCGATTCAAAGCGGCGCAACGGCAGCGGTACTGGGAGTTGCAGACGCGTCGGCCGCAAGCGTCGAGCTCCACGCCGCTGCCCTCGCAGTTGAAAAACACAACCATCTTCGGGGTGGACTACCTATTTGGAACCACCGCCGACGACGGCAAGCTGTGGGTCGTCGGTCACGTTCCCGAACTGTTTGACTACTTTCTGCCGGATCGTTGGCGGCGCACGCCACGCGCCAAGCTATCGTTGGCCACTGAAGTCTACCACACACGGACGCGCGACGGCATCCACTTGGTCTACCGCAGATCACGGGTGGACATTCCGCCGCGCGTCGATCCGCTCCTCGCAGGGAGTGCGGCCATCCGCGAGCACGGGTACAACAGCCCGTTCGAGGAAGTTGCCATCGCAGAGCAGCTGCGCCCGGCTGGAGTCAGCACCATCTATCCTCGGGCGATCTACCGCACCGGTCATCGTTCCAGCCGCATCGCGCACCGGCGTGACCTGCGGCGTTTCATCACCCACGCACACCTCATGACACCGGAAAACGCGAGCGAACCCATCCTGAATCCAGACTATGATTACTACACCATCTGGGGGTACTTCCGCGGCATCGACGCCCAGATGGTGTACAGCCAGGGCACCGGTGGCGTGACCGAGTTGGAGCAGGTGTACGACGACGGCCTGCTCGCCAAGCAACAGTACGACGACGTGGTTGGCCTTGTGCAGCGCCGCTTGCAGGCCGTTGGGTTCAACGTCGATGAAATGGAGCCGTACGAGTTCGCCGTCCGCGTTGACGCGGATGGCAGGCTGCACCGCGGCGACGAGGGAGAGGTGGATGTCAGCCTCAGCATCGACGCCCAGACGGCGTACGAGTACGAGCTGATCACGGAAGAAACCTATCGCGAACTGATCAAAGGGCTCGAGGCGCAGTTCCAAGCGGCGGGCTGGGAAAACCTCAACTTGCTGGGCCACCACCTGCTGTTGTCGATGAACCCCGACGGCAAACTCAAGGCCGACGAGTCCGGGCAGCCGGTCGCGGTGGTGTGCAATTTCGAGCTGATCCGCGCGACACGGCACGTCCCATCGCCCTAGCCGACTCGTTCACTAGTGTAATGTCTCACATACAGCTTGGCCAGGTGGCCTTGACTTACTGAAGAACGCCTTTCATGATCTCACCGTCGCACTGACACCCATTCTAGAATTCTAAAGGAGAGCACCGTGTTCCGAAGACAAGACGCCCTTGACTATCACTCCCTAGGCCGCAGAGGAAAGATCGAGGTTACCCCCACCAAACCCCTTTTGACCCAGCGGGACCTCTCGTTGGCTTACACGCCTGGGGTGGCTGTACCCTGCCTGGATATCGAGAAAGAACCCTCGCTGGCTTACACCTACACCTCCAAAGGCAATCTGGTGGCGGTGGTCTCCAACGGCACGGCCGTGCTCGGGCTTGGCAACATCGGAGCGTTGGCCGGCAAACCGGTCATGGAGGGCAAGGGCTGTCTCTTCAAGAAGTTTGCTGACATCGATGTGTTCGATATCGAGATCGCCAGCGAGGATCCCGACGAGATCATAAACATCGTCCTCAAGCTCGAACCCACTTTTGGCGGTATCAACCTTGAGGACATCAAAGCCCCCGAGTGTTTTTACATCGAGGAGCGGCTCAAAGAGCTCATGCAAATTCCGGTGTTCCACGACGACCAGCATGGTACCGCCATCATCAGCGGCGCCGCCCTTCTCAATGCTGCGGAGCTGGTGGCTAAACCGCTTGACAAGCTGCGGGTTGTGGTCTCGGGGGCTGGCGCTTCGGCGATCGCCTGCGCCAAGTTCTATCTCTCACTTGGCGTAAAGCGGGAGAATCTCATCCTCGTCGATACCAAAGGGGTGGTCTACGAAGGCCGCAGCGAGGGCATGAACAAGTACAAAGCCCAGTTCGCCACTTCCCTAAAGGCGCGAACCCTAGGCGAGGCCATCGTTGGGGCCGATGTATTTCTCGGTTGCTCGGTGGCGGGCTTGGTCAGCAAGGAGATGATCGGAGCTATGGCCGATCGGCCGATTGTCTTTGCTCTGGCCAACCCCGATCCGGAGATCACCTATCCTGACGCCAAAGAAGCGCGCCAGGACGTCATCATGGCCACTGGCCGCAGCGATTATCCAAACCAAGTAAATAACGTGCTCGGGTTCCCTTTCATTTTCCGGGGCGCTCTCGACGTGCAGGCCCGTGTCATCAACGAAGAAATGAAGATCGCGGCCTCCCACGCCCTTGCTGCGCTTGCCAAAGAGGACGTGCCGGAGAGCGTGCAGCGCGCTTACGGGGGAGCGACCTTCAAGTTCGGACCTGACTACATTATTCCCAAGCCCTTTGATCCACGCGTCCTTCTCTGGGAAGCGCCAGCCGTGGCGCGGGCCGCTATCGAGACCAAAGTGGCGCGGCGACCTCTCGATCTCGAAGAGTACAAACAGAGCCTGGAGCGGATTTACGGCCGCACCCACATGGTTATGCGAAAGTACCGCGAGCAGGCTCGGCGCCAGCCCAAGCGTGTGGTCTTCCCCGAGAGCGAGGACGAAAAGATACTCCGGGCCTGCCAGATTCTCACCGACGAAAGAATCGCCAAGCCGGTGCTGCTGGGCGACGAAGAGATGCTCTGCCAACGCATCAAAGAGCTCGATCTCGATTTGATCGGCCGCGTCGAGATTGTGAATCACCTGCGCAGCTCCAAATTTGAGCAGTACGCCGTGGAGTACAGCCGGCTCCGGCAACGGCGGGGCGTGACTTTTAGGGAGGCTAGCTACCGATTGCATAGCCGCAAGTATTTTTCGCTGATGATGCTCCTGCAGGGCGACGTGGATGCGGTGGTTTTAGGCATGAACACCCATTACGCGGAATCGGTGCGGCCGGCCCTCGAGATCGTCGGGCTCCGCGAAGGGGTCAAGCGCGCCGCCGGCATGTACATGCTGGTGCTCAAAAACGATATCGTGTTTTTCGCGGATTGCACCGTAAACGTGAACCCCACGGCCGAAGAGCTGGCCGAGATCGCGATCGTTACCGCCGACGAAGTCCGCGAGCTCGGGGTCGAGCCGCGCGTCGCCATGATCTCCTACTCCAATTTCGGCTCGAACAAGGAAGAGAGCGCGGTGAAGATGGCCAAAGCCACCGAGATGGTGCAGCGCCGGCGGCCCGATCTCGAGGTGGATGGCGAAATGCAGTTCAATACCGCCACTAACTTCACGCTCACGAAAGACCTTTACCCCTTCTGCAAGCTCACGAAGCCGGCCAACGTCTTCATTTTCCCCAACCTCGACGCTGGCAACGCCTGCTACAAAGCCATGGCCGAGCTCGGTGGCGCCGAGTCGGTAGGCCCCATCCTCATGGGGCTCAACAAACCAGTAGGAGTGCTGCAGCGAGCCGACACCGTAGATGCCGTGGTGCGCCTGACGAGCATCGCCACTGTCGAAGCGCAAGGAGGATATGAACGTCTGAACGCGATACGGTCACTCTAGGAAGCCGTCGGGGACTCATGCCTGGATACGAGGGAGCGTCAGTGCGGGGGTGCGCGCAGCCCGTTCATGGACATCTACTCCATGGCCAGCCGCGCCCACATGGAGCGCTACGGGACGACCCAACGCCAGCTCGCGATCATTGCTGCGAAAAATCATTATCACGGGTCGCTCAATCCCGACGCCCAGTATACAGGATGACGATGACGGTGGAGGAGGTCCTCAACGACCGGCTAGTCTTGTATCCGTTCACACGGGCGATGTGCGCGCCGATGGGAGATGGCGCAGCGGCTGCGATCCTGGTTTCGGCGGAGTATCTCAAGCGGTTGAAAGACGCACGTCCGGTGAAGGTGCGCGCTTCCGTGCTCGCCTCCGGGAGCACGAAACCCGCGGCGACGATGGGGAGGTGGATGTCAGCCTCGGCATCGACGCCCAGACAGCGTACGAGTACGAGCTGATCACGGAAGAAACCTATCGCGACCTGATCAAACGGCTCGAAGCACAATTCCAAGCGGCGGGCCGGGAAAACCTCAACTTGCTGGGTCACCACTTGCTGCTGTCGATGAACCCCGACGGCAAGCTCAAGACCGGCAAGTCCGGGCAGCCGGCTGCTGTGGTGTGTAATTTCGAACTGATCCGCACGCTCAGCTGGCCCGGCTGCTCTTCCGCTCCCTCTCCCCGCCCGAGCAGGTTGGAGTGAGAGCCGCCGGAAGGCTCGCTCTCCGCCTCGGACGACCTCCCCAACGCTGTAGCCTGCATCTTTTCAAGTGGCCTCGCAACGCGCTATAGCTGCGCCCGGCGCAGCGCTCCGGGGCGCCTCGCGGTTGAAAGGAGACTCCAATGCCGATGATGGATCTCGATATCGACCTGTCGGATGAGGAATGTAGGATACGCGACTTGGTGCACAAGTTTGCCGCCGAGGTGATGCGGCCTGCCGGTATCGCGCTCGATCGCTTGCACGACCCCGCGGACGTGATCGCGCCACAGTCGATTCTGTGGGACGTGTTCAAGAAACACCGCGCGCTCGGCCTCGACGTCTACACCGATCCGAACAACGACCTCACGCCGGTACAGCGCGCGCGGCTGCGGTACATCATCGCCGAGGAGTTGGGCTGGGGCGATGCCGGGCTGGCCATCAGCTTCGGCGTTGCGACCTTTCCACGCATGCTGGCGGAGTTCTCCGGCCGGCCCGAACTCATCGAGCGCTTCGGCTCCCCCGAGCTTATCGGCTGCTGGGGTGGAACCGAACCGAGCCATGGTAGCGACTTCATCACCTTGGCCGACAAGATCGGCACGCCCGAATACGGCAAGCCGGATTGCGTCGCGCGCAAGGATGGCGACTTCTTTGTCATCAACGGGCAGAAGGCCGCGTGGGTCTCGAACGGCACGATCGCCGCGGCGACGGCGCTGTTCTGCGCCGTCGATATGGGCGACGGCGTGAAGGGAACCGGCGGGTTCATCGTGCCACTCGACCTGCCGGGCGCGTCGCATGGCAAGCCGCTCGACAAGATCGGGCAGCGGGCGCTGAATCAGGGTGAGCTATTCTTCGACGACGTGCGCATCCCTGCCGAGTACATGGTCATCGGGCCTGAGATGTTCGCCTTCGGCGGCGATTCCGTGCTGGCGATGGCGAATAGCGGGATGGGGTGCCTCTTCGTCGGCCTGGCGCAGGCAGCGTTGGATCTCGCAGTCGACTATGCCAAGCAGCGGGTCCAGGGTGGTGTGCCGATCATCCAACACCAGAGCGTGAAGGCTCGCCTGTTCGAGATGTTCCGCAAAGTGGAGGCGGCGAGATCGCTGGCACGGCGCGTGATGGTCTACAACGCCGTGAATGTCCCGCCGCAGCTGCATTACGCCGTTGCGTCGAAGGTCACCGCTACCCAGACCGCCTTCGAAGTAGCAAGCGCTGCATTGCAGATCTTTGGCGGCAACGGCCTGAGTCGAGAATACCCGATCGAAAAGCTGCTGCGTGACGCGCGCGCCTCGATGATCGAAGATGGCTGCAACGAGGTGCTCGGCCTCGTCGCGGCGGAGAGATTGTGAGATAGTTCTCGGTGCCGAACCGGCCGCTCGTTTCGATCCTCCTGCCGGCGTTCAATGCGGCGGCCACCCTGCCGGTATGTCTGCGCAGCATCCAGCGGCAAAGCGAGACGCGGTGGGAGTGCGTCATCGTCGACGACGGTTCCTCCGACGCGACACTGGAGTGCGCCCGGTCGTTCGCGCGCCACGATGAGCGCTTCACCGTTGCCGTCACGCCTCACCAAGGCATCGTCGCCGCGTTGAACACCGGCCTGCAACGCTGCCGTGGAGCCTTCGTCGCGCGCATGGATGCGGACGATCTCATGCATCGCGAGCGCTTGGCCGTCCAGGTCGAGGCGCTCGATGGCTGCGGGTGTGCGGCGATGGGCTGCCACGTGCGCCTGTTTCCGCGTGCTGCGCTGGCGGACGGACGTGTCGAATACGAACGCTGGCTCAACAGCATCGCCTCTTCGCGGCGCGTGCGCGAAGAGGCGTTCGTCGAATGCCCGATCGCGCACCCGGCGTTGATGATCCGCACCGAGGTGCTCGCAGCCTTTGTCTATCGCGACCAAGGTTGGCCCGAGGATTACGATTTGGTCCTGCGCCTGTTGGCGGCCGGCCACGACCTCGGGGTGGTGCCGCGTCGGCTCATCTGCTGGCGTGACACCCCGAATCGGCTGTCGCGCACGCATCCCTCCTATGCCCTCGATCGCTTCATCGCGTGCAAGGCCGCGTTTCTTGCGGCTGGGTTGCTCGCCGGCAGGGAAGAGTATGTCTTGTGGGCTTATGGGGAAACGGGCAAGGCGCTGCGCCGTGCGCTGCTCGCCTACGGCAAGCGGCCTGCTTACATCGTCGAGGTCCACCCGGGACGCGTGGGCAAGACCATTCACGGCGCGCCGGTGATCGCGCCGCAGGAGTTGGCCGCCTTGCGTCGGTATCCCGTCGTGGCGTCGGTGGCGGGAACCGTTGCACGTGAGCAGATCCGCGCGGCCATGCGGAGCATGGGGTTCGAGGAAACCAAGCACTTCATATGCGCGGCCTGATGTCGGGAAGATACGATGGGGGGCGTTTATGGTTGTTGTGACAAAATATGTAACCTCTCGTGAGCGTCGATTTGGTCGACGCCGACAACAACCTGACGGAGTTCCTCAACAATCCGTGCAATTCCCATAGCTTTCGTCGTTGCGCCTGAAGCCGGCTCCCCTGGAACGGCATTTGCCTAACCGAGGCCAGAGGGGCAGATGACCGCGCCAATCGTTGATGACATGCGTGGCACCGTACTCGTGGTCGACGACACCACCGACAACTTGATGCTCACCGTGTGCTCCCTGAAACGAGCTGGTATCCGCTGTCTCAAGGCGTCTCGTGGTTGGCAATGTCTGCAAGTAGTGAAGAACCATCGCGTTGATCTGATTCTGCTCGACTTGATCATGCCTCGCATGGATGGCTGGGCGACCTTGGCGGCCTTGCGTGATGATCCTGCCACGCGCGACATCGCGGTGGTCATGTTCACCTGCGACGATCGTCTGGCGACGCGCGAACGTGCCATGCGAGAAGGGGCCGTCGACTTCCTTCCCCGACCGGTAGCGCGCGAGCGGCTGCTGGCGTGCGTGCACACGCACCTCAATGCTGTGGCACGTGCGCGGGCGATCGAGGCGATCGATCGCGAGCTGGATGTGGCGCTGTCGCGCGACCCGCAGCCGTCGTAGGTTGCAGATTGGCCCGTTTCGGGCACTCGCACCGGTCGCGCGCGGCAACCTCGATATCGCCGATGTTAACGATATCTATCTGTATAGGGGACTGTTGACGTTAGGTGCTGCGATAGACGATCAAACCGTGGCTGGGATCGTAGGGCGACACGGCGACGGTGACACGATCGCCGGGTATGACTTTGATGTGGAACCGACGCATCCGGCCACTGATTTTGGCCAGGAACTGCTGCCCCTTGTCGGATTCCACCCGAAACTGGCCACCGGCCATGACCTCTTTCACGGTGCCTTCGATCTGAATCAAATCCTCACGACTCACACAGTACCTCCCTTGTCTGACAGACTCCCCCCATTGCTCTCGCTCTGCTCTGCGCCTAGCACGGCGGGGGAGACAAGCGGTTGCTGTATAGCAGAGCCACGCTGCGGCCGCTACGCGTCCGATCATCATCCACGCGCAAGCCGTCGCGCCGCCTCCTTGGCAAAGTACGTCAGGATCATATCGGCACCGGCGCGGCGGATGCCGACGAGCATTTCCATCATCACGCGCTCTTCATCGAGCCAGCCATTTTGCGCCGCCGCCTTTATCATGGCGTATTCGCCGCTGACGTTGTAGGCCGCGACCGGATAGCCAAACGCCTCTTTCACGCGCCAGATCAGATCGAGATAGGGCAGTGCCGGCTTGACCATCACAATGTCCGCACCCTCGTTGATGTCAAGCTGCGCCTCCCGCAGGGCCTCATCGGCGTTGGGCGGGTCCATCTGGTACGACCGCCGGTCGCCGAACTGAGGCGTCGACTCCGCGGCTTCGCGAAACGGCCCGTAAAACCCGGACGCGAATTTCGCCGCATACGCCATGATGGGAACCTGCTCGAAGCCTTCTTCATCCAGCGTATCGCGGATGACGCCGACGCGCCCGTCCATCATGTCCGAGGGCGCCACCATGTCGGCGCCCGCCTTGGCGTGCGAGAGCGCTTCCTTGGCGAGCAGATCCAGGGTGGCGTCATTATCCACGTCACCATCAACCACCACACCGCAGTGGCCGTGGTCGGTGTACTCGCAGAGGCAGACATCGGTAATGAGCAACAGGTCCGGGACTTCTTTTTTCAATGCCCGCAAAGCCTGCTGCACAACGCCAGTGTCGCTGTAGGCGCTTGAACCGACGCTGTCCTTGCTTGCGGGAATGCCGAACAAGATCACCGCCGGGATGCCAAGGTCGCGAATTTCCTTGCATTCCTCGATCAAGCGATCAACCGAAAGCTGCGCCACTCCGGGCATGCTGGCGACCGGTTTGGTCACGCGTGAACCTGGCGCCACAAACAGCGGCATGATGAGATTGTCTACGCTCAGCCGTGTCTCACGCACCATGCGACGGAAGTTCTCATTTTTACGCAAGCGCCGGGGGCGGTATTCGGGGAATTCCATCACCCTTCTCCTCTGAGGGTCAGTTGGCCTGCCTACTCCTTCGCGGCTCGTCTGTATAATACCGCACAATCGCGTCGACAAACGCGGGAATGGTGTACGTACTCGGCTGAATGGCAACTTGCATGCCGCAGCTGCGTGCGGTCTCTGCCGTCACCGGACCGATGCAGCCCACGGCGGCGTGCGCCAGCACACGGTCGACCTCGCCAGCTAAGATGGCGACGAAGTTCTGCACCGTGCTCGAGCTCGTGAACGTCACCAGATCGGCATCCCCACGGAGCAGCAAGTCACGCAGTTCGCCGAGCGTGTCGGACGGCAGAGCGGTTGTGTAGGTCGCTACTTCTTCCACGAGGGCGCCGTGTCGCTGCAACTCTGCCGGCAAGACGTCCCGCGCGCCGGCGGCGCGTGGCAGCAGGACTCGTTTGCCTGCCACGCCTGCCTGCAGCAGCGCGTCTACCACCGCTTCGGCGCGGAACTCCGCCGGGATCGTATCGACGCGCACGCCGTACCGTTGCACCGCCTTCGCCGTTTGCGGGCCAATGGCGGCAAACCGCGCGCCGTGCCAGTCCCGTACGTCGGCGCCCAGCGCCTGCAGGTGGTCAAAGAACACGCGCACCCCGTTGGCGCTGGTGAACACCACCCAGTCGAATTCCGCGGCGCGCCGCATGGCGTCGTGCAGCCCTGCCAAGGACGGCGGCGGCACCATCTCGACGGTCGGAAATGGCACCACCTCGGCGCCGAAGTTCTCGAGTTGCTCGGCAAAATCCGCTGCTTGCACGCGGGGCCGCGTAATGACGATGCGCCGGCCGAAGAGCGGTTTGCGCTCGTACCAGTTCAACTGTTCACGCAGCTCAACCACCTCACCAACAACAGCGATGGCCGGCGGTTTCATCCGGTGGGCCTCCGCCAGCGCGGCGATCGTTGCCGCCGTGCCGACGATCGTTCGCTGATCCGCATGTGTGCCCCATCGGATCACGGCGACCGGTGTTGTCGGTGCGAGCCCTGCGGCGATGAGCTTCTCCATGGTCGGTCGCAGCTGCAGCGCGGCCATGAGGATCACCAACGTACCACCGCTGCGCCCCAGCTCCGTCCAGCGCACCGCCGGCTCCTCTTTGGTCGGGTACTCGTAACCGGTTGTGAGAATCACATTCGAGGCAAACCGGCGATGGGTCAGCGGAATACCCGCATAGGCGGGGACCGCTATCGCTGAGGACACTCCGGGAACGATCTCGAAATCCAGCCCAGCGGCGCGAATGGCCTCGGCCTCTTCGCCGCCGCGGCCAAAGATGAAGGGATCGCCCCCTTTCAAACGCACGACGATACGGCCGGCCCGGGCATGATCGATGGTGAGCTTAGTGATGACGTCTTGCTCGACGCGCGTACCACCGCCGTGCTTCCCCACCAAGATGCGCTCGGCGTCGCGGCGAGCGTAGTCGAGCAAGCGCGGGGTAGCCAAATAGTCGTAGATGACGACATCCGCCTGCTCCAGGCAGCGCTTGCCTTTGAGTGTCAACAGACCGGGATCACCCGGACCTGCACCAACCAGATACACCTTACCTGCCACCGCAGACCTCGCCCGTCGAAGAGTCACGTTCATTTGCCGGCGCGCCGTGCGCACGCCGGACGGTAACGTTCAAGCGCATGAGTCCCAGGCTAGCTGACGCCGAGCACCCGCAAAATCTCCGCGCCACCCCTCCCGAGCACTTCTGTGGCCAACTCGGTGCCGAGGGTGGCTGCCGCCGCCACCGGGCCGCAGCATGCACCGCGTACCACCTGATGCCCGTCAGGGCTGGCGATGAGCGCCCGCATCTCCAGTGTATTCTCGTGAACCGTCGCGTGCGCCGCAAGTGGTGTGCGGCACGATCCCCCGGCACGGGCGAGGAAGGCGCGCTCCGCCGTGACCGCGACCCGCGTTGCCGCGTCGTCGAGCGGGCCCAGCAACTCGGTGGCTTCGTCAGCGCGGCTTTCGATCGCCAGTGCACCCTGACCGATGGCCGGGATAAACTGCTGGGGATCAAGGAACACCATCTCGCCCAATTCAATCCCCAGCCTCCGCAGCCCGGCGCTGGCCAGCACGATGGCGTCGAAGTCGCCGCGCGCCAGCTTGCGCACGCGTGTGTCGACGTTGCCGCGCAGGTTCATGACCTCGAGGTCGGCGCGGGCCGCACGCAGCAAGGCCATCCGCCGCAGACTGCTGGTGCCCACGCGCGCCCCTCGCGGCAACGCCTCCAGAACGAGGCCCTCACGTGTGATAAGCACATCGCGCGGATCTTCGCGCACGGGCACGGCGGCGATGACCAGCCCTGGCGCCAGCTCGGCCGGCAGGTCTTTCATCGAGTGTACGGCGCAGTCGATGCCGCCTGCCTGCAGCGCCTCTTCGATTTCCTTGACGAAAAGTCCCTTGCCCCCAATCGTGCTCAGCGGCTGCTCGGCGAAGCGGTCGCCCGAGGTGGTGATCGTCACCAGCTCAACGGCGAGCTGCGGGTGTTGTCGTTGCAAACACGCTTGTATCCACCGCGACTGTGTCAACGCCAGCTGACTGCCGCGTGTGCCGATGCGGATACTGCGCCTCACCGGTCTTCGGGCTCCTCAATGTCGAAGAGCTGCCGCGCGGCGGCGACGTAGAACGCCTCACGCTGCCGGTCATGTTGTTTCAGATGGGTGAAGGGAGCGTGCAGGATCTTGTTGACGATGGCGGCGGTCATGGCCTCGATCGCCTCGCGTTCCCGAGGCGTGAACTCGCGCAAAGAGGTGGCCAACGTTTTCTCCAGCTCGCCTTTACGGATCGCCTCCATCTTCTCCCGCAGTGCCACGATGGTCGGCACGGCGTCGAGCGCGGACAGCCACCGCCAGAAGGAGTCCACTTCCTCTTCGATGATGGTCTCGGCCTTCTCGGCCTCACGGCCGCGCTGGTCACGGTTGTCCTGAGCGACGCCGCCGAGGTCATCGATATCGTAGAGATAGATGTTGTCGAGTTCGTTGATGGTGGGATCGAAGTTGCGCGGCACACTCATGTCGATGAGGAACAGCGGCCGGTAGTTGCGTGCCCGCAGCACCTCCTGCACCCGCGCCCGGGTCAGCACGTAGCCGGCAGCGGCGGTGGACCCGATGACGACGTCGGCCAACTGCAGGTAGCGCGGAAAATCCTCGAAGGGTACCGGCGTGCCGCGAAAGTCGCGCGCCAGCTCGATGGCGCGCTCGAAAGTGCGGTTGGCCACGATGATGCCGCGGATGCCGTGCGCCAGCAGGTGGCGCGCCGCCAGCTCGCTCATCTCGCCGGCGCCGAGGAGCATGGCGGTCTTGTCTTCCAGCCGATCGAAAATCCTACACGCCAGCTCGACCGCGGCGGAGCTCACCGACACCGCTTTGCTGGCCACGCCGGTCTCAGTTCGGATGCGCTTGGCGACGCTGAAGGACTTGTGGAAACAGCGATGCAGGACGGTTCCTGCACTCCCCACGCTTGCCGCGCGGCTGTAGAACTCTTTGAGTTGGCCGAGGATCTGCGGCTCGCCGACCACCATCGAATCGAGACTGGCCGCCACCCGGAACAGGTGCCGCACCGCCTCGCGGCCGCGGTAGACCGACAGATGCTTTCCCAGCTGTTCGCCAGCGAGGTGTTCTCCTCGCCCCAGGAACGCGACCAGTGCCTCGACCGCGCCGTCGCCGTCACTGGTGGCAGCGACCACTTCGACGCGGTTGCAGGTGGACACGATGACGCCCTCTTCAACCGGGGAGAGGGCCATGAGATCGCGCAGCGCCTGCTCCAACAGTCCGTCGCCGAAGCCCAACCGCTCGCGGACTTCCACCGGCGCTTTGCGGTGGTTGACGCCAACGATGAGGATCTCGCGCTCCATCAGCCGAAGGTCCCGGTGTGTTTGCCAGGAAACACGAGATTGACGCTCACGAAGGACACGACCAGCACTACGAACCCGACGATGGTCAACGCTGCCGCTTTGCGCCCGCGCCAGCCGACGGTGCGTGCGTGTAGCAGCAGTGCGTACAGCAGCCAGGTGATTGCCGACCACACCTGCACCGGCTCCCACGACCACATCGCGCCCCAGGTTTCCTTGGCGAGCACCGAGCCGGTGATGATGCCGATGCTGAAGAGCGCGAACCCCCAAGTCACAAGACGGTGGTTCAGGTCGTCGAGCGTTTCCAGCGAGGGCAGCCGCCGGAAGAGATCACCCTTGCGCTTTGCCTTGAGCAGTTTTTCTTGCAGCAGATAGATGAGGCTGAGGCAGAAGGCGACTGCGAAGATGGCATAGCCCAAGAACGCCGGCGCGACGTGCGCCGGTAGCCATACGTTCCGCAGCCGCTCGGGCAGTTGGGGCGTCGGCGCGTTGAAGGCGAACGCCGACAGGGTGAATAGGAACGCGAGCGGCGTTACCAGCGCCCCGACGACGGTGAGATTGGCGCGCGCCGCGATCAGCAGGTACAGTCCGGCCATCACGCACGCGATGAACGACAGCTCCTGCTGGAAGGTGGCGATCGATTCGTAGCCCAGCAGGAACGCCCGCACGCCCAGCGAGGCGGCGTGCACGGCGAAGGCGCAAGCAAGGAAAACAATGGCAACGCGACGCGTCGAAGCCTGACCTGTGATGACATGCACGATGAAACTCGCGGTGCTCAGGAAATACAGCGCCAGTGCGACAGCCAGTAACACGGTGGTCATCGTTCAACTCAACTGCGCGCCGAGCGTGTCCATGCCGAGCGTGGCTAGCGAAACGCCATCGCCTACGGTTTCGGCCAATAGTTGATCGATTGCATCAGTTTGCCGCCGGCGCAGATACTCAAGCAGCGGCGAGTTCGCCAAGGCAGTGAAAACGCGTCGGCGATCGGCCGGGCTCGCCGAACGGGCTGCCAGCCGCCCGCGTACCCGCCGCAGCAGCCGTAGCGCCTCGGCATACTCCGGCCCGAAGGACTCCTGGAGGTCGCGCCGGATGCGCTTGGCGAGGGCTGGGCTGGCCCCGCCGGTCGATGTCGCAATCACCAAATCGCCCTGTTCCATGACCGCGGGCACGATGAAATCGCAGAGCCCGGGTCGGTCGACCACGTTCAGCAGCGCGCCGGCTGACTGGGCATCACGGGCCAGCTGTTCCTGCGTCTGTTCGTCATCGGTGGCCGCGAAAGCCAGGAAGAAGCCGCGGACATCCCCACTGGCATACTGCCGCGCATGGTGCGTGATCGCTTGCGCTGCCGTGAGCGCTTGGAGGTTCGAGGTAATCACCGGGCTGATCACTGTCACATGAGCGGCAGCCTCGACCAGCGCTGTTACCTTCTGTTCCGCGACTTTGCCACCACCCACCACCAAGCAGCGCCGATCTGCTACCCGCAAGAACATCGGGTAGTACTTCATCGGGCGCATGCTAGCACAGCGGTGCACCCCGGAAAAACCAAAATCCTGGCGCCGCACGGCAGCAAGCAAACGCAACGGGTGCGGCATCCGCACCTCTCATGCGCTCTGACCAATCAGCGCTAGGCGGAAAAGGACGAGCCACACCCGCAGGTGCGTGTGACCCTGGGGTTGATGAACTTGAATCCAGCTCCATGCAAGCTCTCGACATAATCGATCGTGGTGCCGTGCAGGAACTGCACACTGGTGGCATCGACCACCATACGGACGCCCCACTGCTCCACCATCGTGTCGCCGGGACGAACGCTGTTGTCGAAGCTGAGGCTGTACTGGAACCCCGAGCACCCCCCGCCGGCGACCGCGACTCGGAGCGCGTGATCCACCAAGCCCTCACGGCGCAGGGCGACCTTGACCCTCTCGGCAGCGGCTTCGGTGAGCTGCAACACCGACCCGGTACCCTGGTCGCTTTGAGGGGTTTCGACAGTCACTTGCGCTTTCATTGTCACCTTTCCGGGCGCAATCCCGCGCCGCGGCGTTGAAGGTTCTCAAATCTCGTTCGTCAGTAAAACGTACTTAGCGAGCGGCAGTGTGTCAATGGGCCGAGGCTTTGCTTGAATTTGTGCGGAACTTTCGAGTATAGAGACCCAGTCGCCAGCATGAAGATTTCGCCCCGATATTTCGTTTGGATCAATTTGGTCCTGCTTGCATTGGTGGCGTACTGGGTGGCGGCGACCGTGAGCGCTGCTGTTGCCGCCAAACTCAGCCTGCCCCCCCAGGTGCATTTGAGCCAGCCGCCACCGCCGATTGCCCGTGAACCGCGGCGCCCGGCCTCCTACTATGCCAACATCAACACACGCGACATCTTCAACTCCACCAAGCCGCCGCCCGAGAAACCGCCGGAACCCCCGAAGCCGACCGAGCTGAAGCTCAAGCTGTGGGGGGTTGCCGTGCGCGCGGATCATTCGTCCTACTGCATCATTGAGGACCTCACCACGCACAAGCAGGACCTCTACCACGTCAACGATACGGTCACCGCAAACGCCGTGGTAAAGGATGTCGCATGGGACCGCGTCATCCTCGACCGCGACGGTCAAGAGGAGATCCTTGAGCTGGCGTCAGCACAGGGCGGGCTGCCGCGACCCGTAGCTGCGGTGGCGGCGGCGCCCAACCAGTCGGCCAATCCGCACATCCAGCAGGTCAGCGAAAACCAGTACAACATCGACCGCAGCGAAGTCGACGCGGCATTGGACAACATGAATCAGCTGTTCACGCAGATCCGCGCCGTCCCGCATTTCGAGGGTGGTAAGTCGACTGGCTTTCGGCTCTTTGCCATCCGCCAGAACAGCATCTTCGACAACATCGGCCTGCAAAACGGGGACATCATCCAAAGCATCAACGGCACGGACCTAAACGACCCGAGCGGTGCGCTGGGCCTCATGCAAGGCTTACGCAACGCGGGGCAACTCAATGTGACGATTCGCCGGAACCAGCAAACGTTGAACTATCAGTACAACATAGGCGGGTGATTCGAAGAGGGATGGCATGCGGCAATCGATGATACGCTTTCTTGCCTTGGGCTGGATGGCACTGGGATTCTCGTGGGCTATGCCTGATTTGACGTTGGCACAAGAGGCGCCCGCTGCCGGTGGAGCCGACGCGCAAGGCAATCAGCGCCTCATACAGATGGATTTCCAGGACGTTGACATCGGGGTGCTGGTGAAGTTCATCAGCGAGCTCACCGGCAGGAACTTCATCATCGATGAGAAGGTACGGGGCAAAGTGACCATCATCTCCCCGTCGAAGATCTCCGTCGATGAAGCGTATCTGGTGTTTCAGTCGGTGCTGCAGGTTAAAGGCTTCACCACCGTCCCGGCCGGCGCGGTCATCAAGATCGTCCCGACCAAAGAAGCCAAGAGCTCGACCATCCGTACGATCATCCCCAACGGGGTGCCAGCACCGACGGACGAATACATCACCCGTTTGATCCCGTTGAAGTACGTCGACGCCACCAACATGGTCGCTATCTTGCAGCCGTTGATCTCCGCCGACGGACTACTGGCTGCCTACTCCGCGACGAACACCTTGATCGTGATCGACACCGCGGCGCAGACCGACCGCTTGGCCAAGATTCTCACGCAGTTGGACGTAGAGGGATTCGAGCAAGGGATCGAGGTCATCCGACTCAACTACGCGTTCGCGACCGACATCGCCGCGCTTTTGCAGCAAGTCCTCGGCGAGCAAGGCGGTGGGCCCGCAGGCGCGCCGCAGACCCAACCAGGAGCGGCGCCCGACGCTCGGTTGCGCCGCGGCGCGGGCGCCAGGCCAGGCGCACCGGGGGCGGCCCAGGGGGTCGTCAGCGGCGGCACCACTCCGGAGCACGCTTTCAAGATAATTCCCGATGAACGCACCAACGCCTTGATCCTCATGGCGGGGCCGTTGGAAATGCGGCGGATCAAGGAGTTGATCACGCGCCTCGACGTCCCGCTGCCCCTCGGCACCGCTCGCATCCACGTGTACTACCTCAAGTACGCCAACGCCCTCGAAATGGTAGGGGTGCTCGGTTCATTGATCGGCGGTGGTGGAGGTGGGATGGGGGGGATCGGCGGCTACGGCACGCGGCGCGGACTAAGTGGAAGCAGGAGCGTAGGTGGGATGGGCGGCATGGGCGGCGGCATGGGTGGCTACGGCGGCGGCATGGGTGGCTTGGGCGGCATCGGCGGTGGCATGGGGGGCTATGGCGGTGGCATGGGGGGCTATGGCGGTGGCATGGGGGGCTATGGCGGTGGCATGGGGGGCGGCTTGGGCGGTATCGGCCAGAGGGGGCTCGGTGCATCGGGCAGCATCGGTGGCTACGGCGGCGGCGGCGTTGGCGGCGTTGGCGGCGCCGGAGGGGTGGGCGGCGCAGGCGGGGTGGCAGGTCAGCAACAGAGCGAATTCCAGGGCATCGTCCGCCTTTCAGCTGATCCGGCGACGAACGCCCTGATCATCGATGCCTCGCCGCAGGATTTCGAGACGCTGAAGAACGTGATCGAGAAGCTCGATGTGCGCCGTCGGCAGGTCTATGTCGAAGCCATCATTGCCGAGATCTCTTTCAACCACATGCGTGACCTTGGCATCGAATTTCAAGGTGCAACCGCGCTCACCAATGGCGTTGCCTACGCACGTACGAATCTGAGCGGTGACATCAACTCGTTGCTGCAACCCACCAGTTTGAGCGGCCTCGTGCTGGCCGCCGCCAGCAGCCAGACCATTACCGTCAACGGCACGACGGTTCCCGCACAGCAGGCATTGATGCGCGCCTTGGAGCAGGATTCGGACGTCAACATTCTCTCCGCGCCCACCCTGTTGACTACAGACAACCAACCAGCCGAAATCGTCGCCGGCGAGAACGTGCCGTTCATCACCAGTACCGGTACCACGGCGTACAATCTCGCCAACACCTTCAACACGATCGATCGGGAGAACGTCGGTATTACGCTCGACATCCTGCCGCAAATCTCTGAAGGCGGTAACGTTCGCCTCGACATTTCCGAAGAGGTGTCCGCCGTGGTGTCGAACAGTCCAACCCTCGGCCCCACCACAAGCATCCGCTCGGCAATGACGAGCGTGGTGGCGCGGCACGGGCAGACCGTGGTGATCGGCGGGCTGATGTCCGACAACCAGAACAAATCAATTACCAAGGTTCCCTTCATTGGTGATATTCCTTTCATCGGCCACTTCTTCTCGTTCACCGAGTACACCAATAACAAGGTCAATTTGTTGATCTTTCTGACTCCGCACATCATCACGAACGATCGTCAACAACGGAATGAGTCCGTCGCCGAGCGCGATCGCATCCTGCGCAAACCGTTCGAGCAGCATGGGCTCAGGGGTCCAAACTGGGAACAGCTCTACCAACCATCGTGGGAGACGCGTCCGTCCACCGAGTTGCCGAAGGAGGAAGAACAAGAAACGGCTCCGGAGACAGCGCCCCAGAAGGAACACAAGTCCTTGCGTGAAGAGCCCCTGAGTGAGACCCCGGAAAATCCTGCAGCGGGGCCGGAGGAGGCCCGCGCCGCGGCGGCGGAGCGCCCGGATGCGAACGGCGGGGCGGTGTCCGCAAGTGACCATTATATCCTGCTCGCGAGCATTTGGGAGTCCGGCACGCCGCCTGCGAGTCTCGGCACCCACAACGGGCTGTTGGCGTTGGCCGTGCCCGTCGATTCCCCCCTGGCCAGCCTGTTCCGAAAGGGGGGGAGTTATCGCTTCCAGAGCAACGGCTACGCTGCTGACTATGAGTGCTTGGAGGTGTTTGCCACGCCCCAAGATGCCTTCGTGGCATATCCGGAGGGCACGCGGGTGAGCACCTCGCCGTCCACCTATCTGCACTGGCGCGAACCCACTGAGCCGGCCTCGTTGAGTCCAGGCAACTGGGAGCGCGCCGGCTGATCTGCCCCATGACGACCGCAGCCGGTTCCATCGAAGCCTCGCTGTTGGAGCAGGGCGCCATCTCCACGGAGACGTTGGACAAAGCGCGTGAAAAACAGCGTGACGGCAAAGGCCTGGGCGATGTCCTACTGGAGATGGGCGCCATCGACAGCGCCACCTGGGGGCGCACTATCGCCCGCCATTTCGGCCTGCCGTTCACCGAGAAGCTGCCGGAGGATGCCGATATCGTCCCGCTCATCAGCCCCCTGCCGATCAATTTCGCCAAGCGTTGCCAATTGCTGCCGGTGGCGCGTGACGGCGATGCCATCGTCGTCGCCACCGCCGATCCAGCCAATCTTGGCGCGCTCGACGATATGCGGTTGCTGTTGCGCAAACCGATCCGCGTGCTGGTCGCCTCCGCACCGGTGATCATCGATGCCATAAACCGGGTGTACGACATGGCGTCCGGCTCGGCCTCGGAGTTGATGGACGGCCTCGATGAGGAGCGCCTGGACTTGATGGCGACCGACCTGGAAGAACCACGCGACCTGCTCGAATCGGATGATGAGGCACCCATCATCCGGCTGGTCAACTCACTGCTGTTTCAAGCCGCCAAGGACCGCGCCAGCGATATTCACATCGAACCGTTCGAACGGGATCTGACCGTGCGCTTCCGTATCGACGGCATTCTCTACGACATCCTGTCACCGCCGAAGCGCTTTCAGCCGGTGATCATTTCGCGCGTGAAGATCATGGCTGGCCTCAACATCGCAGAAAAGCGTTTGCCGCAAGACGGCCGTATCCGCATCCGCCTGGCAGGCAAGGACATCGATATCCGCGTGTCGATCGTGCCGACTGCCTTCGGCGAACGCGTGGTGATGCGTTTGCTCGACAAGTCGACGACCGTGCTGCACCTGGAAGAACTCGGCCTGGTGGGCGCGAAGCACGAGATGGTGAGTCGGCTCATCAAGCAAAGCCACGGGATCATCTTGGTTACCGGCCCGACCGGCAGCGGAAAGACGACCACCCTGTACGCGGCGCTGTCCAAGATCAACACCACCGATAAGAACATCATCACCATCGAAGATCCGATCGAGTATCAACTGCACGGCATCGGCCAGATCCAGGTCAACCCGAAGATCGACCTGACCTTTGCCGGCGGCTTGCGTTCCATCCTGCGCCAAGACCCGGACGTGATCATGGTCGGTGAGATCCGCGATCTGGAGACGGCAGAAATCGCCATCCAGGCTGCGCTCACCGGTCACGTGGTATTCTCGACGCTGCACACCAACGACTCGTTCGGGGCGATGACGCGTTTGCTCGATATGGGCATCGAGCCTTTCTTGGTGTCGTCGTCCGTGATTGCCGTGATGGCGCAGCGGCTGGTGCGGCGCGTGTGCAGCGCTTGTCGGGAACCGTACCAGCCCAGCCGTGAGGAGACCGAGGAACTGGGCATTACTCCGCAGCGCTTGGTGGGCCACATTGTCTACAAGCCAGGTTCGGGCTGTAACCAGTGCAAACGAACCGGCTACCGCGGCCGCACCGGCATCCACGAACTGCTCGTGGTCGACGATGAAATCCGTGGGCTTGTCATGAAAAACGCCGACGCAGCCAGCATTCGGCGGGCGGCAACGGCGAGAGGAATGAACACGCTGCGTGAAGACGGTGCCGACAAGGTGCTGGACGGGATCACGACGATTGAAGAGGTCCTACGGGTTACCCAGGAAGACTTGGTCTGAGCGTGAGTTCGAATTTTTTCCATCACCGCGTCGTCCCCTACGGCGGGCATGCCGGTATACGCATATAAGGGGCTCAGTGAGCAAGGTCGGGCAGTCAGCGGCATCATCGATGCTGATACGCCCAAAGGAGCCCGGCTCAAACTCCGCAGCAGCGGCATTTTTCCAACTGATCTCACCGAGGAACAGCGCAAGAAAGCGGTCACGGCCGCCGAGGCGCGCTCGGAATTCAGTCTGGCGCGGTTCGTCGAGCGCATCAAGCCGCAGGAATTGGCGCTCCTGACACGCCAACTCGCCACGCTGGTGGGCGCCAGTCTGCCGTTGGTCGACTGCCTGTCGGCATTGATCGAGCAGGTCGAGAGCGCCCGGATCAAGCGCACCCTGTCACACATTCGCGAACAGGTCACCGAGGGCACCTCGCTGGCCGACGCCCTCAAGTCGCATCCCCGCATTTTCAGTGACCTGTACGTGAACATGGTGCGTGCCGGCGAAGCCAGCGGTGCCCTCGACCTCGTGCTGTTGCGCCTGGCCGACTACACCGAGAGCTACGCGGCGCTGCGCGACAGAGTCCGCACTGCCCTGACCTATCCGATCCTGATGTCGATCGTGGGCACCGGGATCATGTTGTTCTTGCTTTCGTACGTCGTGCCGAAGGTCACCAAGATCTTCGCCGAGAACAAGGCGACGCTGCCCCTGATGACCACGGTGCTGCTGGCAGTCAGCGGCTTCCTGCAAGACTACTGGTGGCTCGTGGTCGGCGCCATCATCGCCGTGGTGCTGTCCATCCGCGTCAGTACCCGCACGCCGGCCGGCCGCCTGCGCTACGACCGGTACGTGCTGGCGATACCGTATTTCGGCAAGCTGCTGAAGAAGGTGGCGCTGGCGCGCTTTGCGCGCACCCTTTCCACCCTGCTCACCAGCGGCATCACGCTGCTGCAGTCGCTCGATATCGTCAAGAATGTGGTCAACAACACCGTACTGAGCAAGGCGATCGAGGACGCACGCTCCAGTATCCGCGAGGGGCAAAGCATCGCGCCGCCGCTGAAGAAGAGCGGCCTCTTCCCGGCCATGCTGATCCACATGATCGCCGTGGGCGAGAAGAGCGGCGAGTTGGAGCAAATGCTCTCCAGGGCCGCCGACGCCTACGACGCCGAGGTCACCTCGGCGGTCACCGCGCTGACCAGCGTCCTCGAACCGGTCATGATCTTGATCGGCGGTGCCATCGTGCTGTTCATCGTGCTGGCGATTCTGTTGCCCATCTTCGAACTGAACGAGTTGGTACGCTGAATGGCTGCATTGAATGCCCCCAAGGCGGGTGCTAGATGAGCTGCGAGCCGAATGAGGAGGATTGAGTCATGCGACGTCTGCGCGCCAGCGCTGGTTTCACGCTTATCGAAATCATGGTCGTTGTTTTCATCCTCGGTCTGCTCGTCACCCTCGTAGCCCCGAAGATCATCGGCCGCACCGACGAGGCCCGCCGCGTCAAGGCGCTGGCGGACATCAAAGGCATCGAAGAAGCGCTGCACCTGTTCAAGCTCGACAACGGTTTCTATCCGACCACCGACCAAGGCATACAGGCCCTGGTGACACGGCCATCCAACGCCCGCAATTACAATCCCGACGGCTACCTCGACAAACTGCCAGTCGATCCGTGGGGCAACCCGTACGTCTATTTCAGCGACGGTCAGGACTTCATCATCAAATCGTATGGCGCTGACGGGCAAGAGGGCGGTGAAGGTAAGAATGCCGATATCGACAGCCGGACCTCGTAGCCGGCTCGGGACTCGGCCATCGCCGCAGCGGTGCCGCGCGCGTCGCCTCGACGCCGCCGGGTTCACGCTCCTCGAAATCACCCTGGTGCTGATCATCATGGCGGCGGTGTTCGCACTGGTGATCCCGCTCCTGCGCGACCCGGGACGAACTGCGCTCGAAGCACAGTCGCACCACCTGGTGCTCACCTTCCGGCTGCTCCGTAGCGAGGCCGTGCTCAACGGTACCGCCTACCGGCTGAACTACGATCTCGATCAGCAGCGGTACTGGGTCACCCCCGCAGACGCAGCAGTCGATCTAACACAGTTTGCCCGCGATATCGGTGGGCTGGCCCGAGGGACGCGACTGGAGCGACCGGTTGCCATCCTCGACGTGGTGTTGCCGACGCTGGCCGGCAAGGTTGCGCAGGGACAGATCTATACAGTTTTCTATCCCGACGGTTCGATCGACCCCACCGTTATTCATCTGGCCAACGGCCGCGAGGCTTACACTCTGTGGCTGAACCCCATGAACGGCCACTTGAGCATGGATACCGGATACCGCGAGGTGGAGTACGCCGGCTAACCCGATGCACGCCGTCCGTCCGCCATTACGACCACCGGCCGCTCGTCACGCGGGTTTCACTCTCCTGGAGGTCATGGTGGCGTTGGCCATCGTCGCCTTCGCAGTCGTGGGCTTGCTCGGGTTGCACGGACGCAACATCCAAATCATCGCGCGGGATCAAAACCTCACCCGCGCCACCTTGCTGGCGCGCGAGCTCATCAGCCAAATCCAATTCCAGGTGATGACCAAAGGGCTGCAAGACCTGGGCGATTCGCAGGGCACCTTCGAGGGCTATCCCGGCTATCGCTGGGAGCGCCAGCTGATGCCCACCGGCCTTGATGAGATGCGCGAGGTGGTTGTCCGGGTGATCTGGGACGAAGCCAACCCGAGCGCCTGCGAGTTGGTGTACTTCGTCCGCGATCCGGCAATGTGAGATGGCACGGCGCGGTTTCACTTTGCTCGAGATCATGATCGCCACCACCATCCTGGCGATCGTCCTGGTCACCGTATACGGCGTGGTGTCGCACGCCCTCTATGCCAAGAATCACTCCGAGGACCGCGCCGATCTGTACGCCTCCGGCCGCGAAGCGGCCTTGAAAATCGCCGACGAGCTTGAAGGCGCCCTGCCACCGATCGCCGGGCGCAACATCGGATTCATCGGTACTCCCGGCACCGAACGTGTACCTATGGACTCTGTACAGTTCGACGCCGTGGTTCATCGCCTGTACAGCGCCACGGAAACCCGTGGGGGCAGAGCGCTGGTTTCCTATTCGCTCGACCCCATCCCGGACACGCCGAGCTTGTTTGCCCTGCGCCGCCAGGAACAACTGCTGACCGAAGCGGCACCGGAAGGGGACGTGAATGCGGGGACGGAAGACAATCCCGACGCCGCCCCAGCAGAGCCGGCGGTGTATGCCGCTTACGTGCTTGATCAGGTTGCGGGACTGCGGTTCCGCTATCTCGACCCGCTCACGGGCGAGTGGGTCGACTCGTGGGACACGACCGTGCAACCTCCACCAGGGCAGCCGCCCATCGGCTTGCCGGGCGCGGTGGAAGTCACGCTGTTTCTGGCCGACAACGAAGGCGGCGTACACGATTTCGGCACCATCGTGGATCTTCCACTGTCCAACTTGATGCCGCCGACACCGGTGCCGGGTAGCAGTGGCGGTGGATTGCAAGGCGGTGGAGGTGCACCGTCCAACACGCAGCAGACACTGGTGCCGGCGTATTGAGGATGGACAACGAGCGCGGCATCGCCTTGGTCGTCACGCTGCTGGTGGTGGCATTGCTGACCATCATCGTGGTCGAGTTCACCTACTCGGCCGAGGTCGACGCTCACATGGCGCGCAATACGCTCAACGCACTGCAAGCCTCGATGTTGGCGCGTTCGGGCGTGAACCTGGGTGAGGCCTTCCTACTGCACGACGACGACGCGCAGGTCGATTCCTATCTCGAAGACTGGGGTAACCTGGACGAGATCAACAGCCAGCTGATCCTGCCGGACAACATGCGGCTACGGGTGCAAATCATCGACGAGGCCGGCAAGCTCAACATCAACCTCACGCGCCCGCGTACGGTGCAGCAGGTGACTGCGGCGCTGCGTGCGGGCAACAACAGCCCGGCGGTCCAGGTGTTCCAGTCCTGGACTATAGCGTTGGGTAACCTCCTCGAGGGGCACGGCGCCTCCCCGGAGGTTGCGCAGAACGTGGCCGCCTACTGGGAGCAGATCTTCGAAGCGGCCTATCCGTCATTGGCAGCAGGCTTATCGACGGGCTCCACCAACCAGCCGACCAGTACCCCAGTGCCGGGGTTGACAGGCACAGCGACACCCGGAGCGATGTCGATTAATCCATTCCTCTGGGATTTCCCGTCTCTGGATGACGCCAGCGTAATCCCAGGGCTCACACCAAGCCTGATCCGGCGTTCGCGCGCGGTGATTACGGCGCTCGATTCTAATCGCCAGCCGCAGGTGAACATCAACACCGCCCCGCCGGAAGTGCTCAGTGCGATCATCCCGGATGCCGGGATTGTGGAAAATATCATTTCTCAACGCCAGGACCAGCCGCTGAAGGTGGGCGATGTGGGGTCGCTGCTCGCCGGACTGAACATGAGCGACCCGGCCGCACGCAATGCGCGCAGCATGCTCGGTGTGAAGAGCTTCTTCTTCCTCATTCGCGCCAGCGCCGTCGTGAACCCAAACCCCATCACCGGCAAAGGCGGCATCAGCCGCTCGGCTTCGATGCTCGTGCGCCGCGACCCCCGCCCCGGCGTGCCGCCCAATGCACCCGCCGGCGTGCCGCGCTGGACTTTGACCCAGTTAGATTGGCAAAAGGAAGGTGGGGCGGCGTTGTTTCAGCCAACACCGGGTGCTGACGACCTGCCGAATACCGGATTGCCGGGGATGGGTGGATAAGAGTTTGTATGCCGCAACGTGTTCTAGCGCTCGAGATTGATGCGTACGAGTTGAAGGGCGCGGTCATCGAGACCACGTTCCGTGATTACCGCGTTGTCGGTTTCTATCGCGAGGCTATCGCGGCGAGCACCGATCTTTCGGAGCAGGTACGCGGCTTCCTGGCACGCCACAAGGTCGAGCCCGACACTGTGCTCTCGTCGGTTCCCGGGGACCTGGTGGCCTTCCGGACGTTGTTTCTCCCGTTCGGCGACCGCAAGCGGCTGGAGCAGACAGTCCCTTTTGAGCTCGAGAACCAGGTGCCGTTCGGGTTGGATGAGGTCGTCGTCGACTATCAGGTGCTGCACCGCGACCGCACCGGCGCCTTGGTGCTGGCCGCGCTGGTCCACCGCAAGGATCTGCAGCAACACCTGGCGCTGCTTGGCGGGGCGGGTCTCGACCCCAAAGTGGTTGACCTGGCACCGTTATCAGGTCTCAATGTTCTAACGCTTCTCGGCAGGGAGCTTCCCGAGAATTTTGTTTACATCGACACTAATCTGAGGCGGACAGTGGTGGCGCTGTATCGCGGCCGGAAACTGGCCGGCTTGCGCACGTTGACGCCGCCCCTCCCGACGAACGCGGAGGAAGTCGAAGCTAAGGCGTCGGGCAATGGTCACGCCGATGCTGAAGGCGTGCTCGTAGAGAGTCTGGTCGGCGAAATCCGCTGGACGCTGCTGGCCTTGAACGGTGGGCCGATTGGGCCCGACTTTCCTTGCTTGTTGGCGGGTGGAGCCATGCATTGCGACCAGCTCGGTCGGGAGCTCGGCCGCCAGATCGGAGTGGCGGTTCAACGTTTGGCCGAATCGTCGTTGCGCAACGTGCCGCCCACGTTGCGTGCCGAGGTGGAAAGCTTCGCTGCGCCGCTGGGCTTGGCGCTCCGCGAGGTGGCGCCCAACGCCTCACTGGGCGTGAATTTCCGGCAAGGCGAGTTTGCGTACCACCGCGGCCAGGACGAGCTGCGGCAGGCCGCATGGCGTAGTGGGGCGCTTGCGGCTTTCATCGTGATGCTGGTGATCGTGCACACTTGCCTGAGCTACCAGCAGCTGGCCGGCCGCCTCAGCGCCCTTCAGGCGCAGGTTCGCCAGGTGTTTACACAGACCCTGCCTGACGTGCATCGGGTGGTGGATGAACGCGCGCAGTTGAAGAGTGAGATCGAGGCGGCGCAAAAACACCTGCAAATCCTGGGCGGGCTGGCACCGGTGAGCGGCGTCACCGGGGTCGATGTCCTGCGGACGATCACCGCCGCGATCCCGGAGAGCATCAAGATCGACACGGACGAATACATCATGGATCCGGAAGCGGTGCGCATAAAGGCGCAGACCGATTCCTTCGAGACGGTCGACACGATCAAGCAACAGCTGCTGAACACGCATTATTTTGGTGACGTGCAGGTGAAAGAAGTAAAGACCGCGCAGGACGGCAAAGTGGATTTCCGCCTTGTGCTCGCGCTCAACAAGGACGCCGCAGCGGGCGGCAGTGCAACGGCGAACCAATGAAGTACGGCCCCCGACAATTGTTGAACTCTTACTACCGGCTGGCGGCGCGGGAACGCTTGCTGCTCGGCTTGGCGGCCGTGAGCGTCGTCGCTATCAGCTTGTACAGCTTCGTGTGGGACCCGCTGCAGGCCAATAGCGCCGCGATTGCCCGGCGCATCGCGGTGAAGGATAAGGATCTGGCGGAGATCCAAAAGGAGCGCGATACCTATCTCGATCTGTTGCGCCGCATCGAGGCCAATCAAGCGTTGCTGTCCCAGGGTGACCAGAATTTCTCGCTGTTCGCCTACCTCGACAATGCCGTGGGACAAACGGTCGGCCGTGAGCACGTCACCTCGATGAACCCCAGCAGCAAGAACATCGGAAGCGATTACCAAGAGCAAATGGTGGAGATTCACCTCACGCAGATCAACCTGCAACAGTTGGTCGATCTGATGTACCGGATCGAGAAGGGCGATCACCCCTTGCGCTTCAGCCGCTTGCAGGTCAAGAAGCGCTACAATGACATTCGCAATTTCGACGTCGCCGCAACGGTGTCGTTGTTGAAGGCGGTCAACTCCTGATGCGCTTTCCGCGTGTGCGGCTGCCACGGCCACGGCTGTCGCTGGAATGGCTCAGCGGACTCGGCGGGCGCCGCACCCTCCTCTACTTGGGCTACACCGCGGTCCTGTTCGTCCTGTTCTTACTGCTCACCTTTCCCCATGAGCTGCTCATCCGCCGCGTACTGAGCAACGTCGGGCAAGGGCTGGTCGCGATCGAATTCACCGGCGCCAGCTTCGCCTGGTTTAATGGCTACGAGGTCAGCGGGATGCGCATCGGATCGGCAAGCGCGGACGGCACACCGCCGTACGTGGAATGTTCTCATCTCTGGGTGCGGCCGGCCCTGGCCGCCCTGGTGCGCGGCAACCCCTATGATCTGCTGATGCGTGCCGAGCTGTACGGCGGGACAGCGCAAGGCGAACTGCGCATGGACAACGAGGCAGTGAACGCGAGCGTACAGTGGAAAGAACTCAATCTCGGCCGCTACCGCATTTTGACCGCTCTGTTTGATGAGGGCCAGCTCGCCGGGCGCGTCTCCGGCTCCCTAAACTTTGAAGGCCACGGCGCCAAGCTCGATTCCGGTCAGGGGACCGGCGAGGTCGCCTTCGATGGCGTGGCGCTGACGGCCGCGAAAGTCGCCGGCTTCCCGGTGCCCGATGTCCATCTCCGACAGACCAAACTCAAATTCGCCCTGCGCTCCGGGCGACTGGAAATGCCGGAATTTCAGGCAACAGGGGATGTAGACGTACAGGGCTCCGGTAGCTTGGTGCTGCGCGAACCGGTGCAGGAAAGTATTCTCAACCTGCGTGCCACCATCCAACAAAGCTTGGCAACACCTGACGCAGTGAAAACGCTCGTCGGGTTGATCCCACGTGCCCCCGGCTCAAAACCTGACTCACCGATCATCATCACCGGCACGTTGGCACACCCGCACGTGCGTTGAAACGGGCGCTCGAACTCCTGCGGTAGAGTGGACTCTTCTTCGAGATTACGCTTTCTTGGTTGCAAACCGCCATCGACAGGTTGACATGCCGGATATGCCCGCCATCATCCCTGCAGAAATCGCCGTAGTTGGCGCCGCCGTGCTGGTGATGCACATCGTGCCGTTCGTACTGGCACGGATTGAAGACATGCGGCGCCGAAGGGCGCAAACCTGGAGCAGCACCGTCGAGCCGTCTGCGCCTCGCATCTCCACCGTGAGCGTGCCGGCGGAGCAACTTACTGAGCAACGCCAGCACGCGCAGGAAGCGCCGGTCAACGGCGTCAGGTCGGCAGTTGAAGAGAGTGGCGCGACCGAGCCTGCGAGCAACTTAGCAGGTACCGCGCCGCATGTCGTGCCGGAGGCAGCGAGCGGCATGATCGCCGAGCCTTCGCTTGACGTGCAACCGATCGGCCAAACTGCCACGGCAGTTTTAGACGGCGACCGGCCAGGGGGACCGAGGTTCGAGCCATTCGCCGGGGATACGGGATACCGGTTCCGACTGGAGGACTTGCACCGGGTACGGCTGGCAGAATGCGCCGGCGCCGCCTCTAGCCCGGTTTGGTGCGCGGGCGAACGGATGGCGGAAACACATTCCACGGCGATCCGTTCCGCTCCGCTGCTCTCTCCGTATCCGGTCCGTTCTGCTTGCCTCGGGACAGTGGAGGAGGAGAGTTCGACCGTTCGCTTACACTACCTGCTGTTCCCGTCGTTGTGGCCGGTTTCACGCGATCAGGCGGTCGCGCGAGCGATCTTCGAGATCGATACGAGCGCCGGCACACTTCGACATCGTCTCGATGCGCTGCGCCGGTCCGACCTCGAGGACGACACGCGGCGCGCGATTCGCGACAGCGGCGGAGAGATCTAACCCAGGCCGGTGGCGGCTGAGCCTGTTGGGGAGCTGGCGGCAAGCAGGCCCGGTTCCCGACTTGCGCCCATCGTGGCGTTGAGAGGCAGCGTCCCGCCCCTCACAGGGCCTCATCGAAGGGCAAAGAAAGAGGCGGCACGCTTGTGCGCGCCGCCTCGTGCTGTCCCGTCTTACTGCTAATGCACCACCGTCGCACCAGCCGAGTGGGCCGTGGCCGTGGTGAGGTTAAAGCCACGCGTCACGCCAGTCAGTTGATTGCCGCTCTTACCGGTGTAGGTGATCTCCTCGCCCTCAATCGCAGCGGGTGCGCTAGCGATGCTGCCGCCATTCGGGAATGAAGTGGTCGGGAATGAACTGGCATCGACCAGCGTAATGGTGGTGTCAGTAGCGCCGATGCTCGTCGCCAGCGTGCTCCACGTTCCCGCTTGCAGCAGATCGGTAATGACTTCGTCGCCGATCGTCGGGTTGGCGAGCGCTGTGAATGCCCCAGCGAGGCCTGCGCCCGAGATATTCGGCGGCGACTGGCTCAACTGGCTACAGCTCGGTAGCGGGTGGCCCAGGAGCGAGAGCGGTCCGCTGCAGCACGTGGAGCCCGCCGCACAGGGGGTCACTACCGGACAGGAGTACGACGGGGGGATGTCCGCGCAAGCGCACACTGCCTGGTCCGTCGTCGCCCCGCCAAGGAAGATGTTGAACATCTCCGCGCTGGCGGTGCCGGTGACCGCCGGCAGAGTATTCGGTGTACCGCGGGTATTATAAGCTTCCTGATCCGTGCACCAGCCCGCCGGCGCATTGGGATTGTGCGCACATGAACCGACGAACTGCCCAATCGCGGTGCTGTTTATCACCAGCGCCGCACCGATAGGAGCAGGGCTCTGGTCGCTCAGGGTGAGCACCGGAATCGACCCGCAGTCCGGGAACGTGCTTCCTACCACGTACGTATCCGAATTGGTGAAATCGCACTCCGGCGGGTCTTCCTGACCGTCGGCACGTCTGGAGTCCTCCGTCATGAGCATATTGGTACCCGTCGCCAGCCCAGACACGCAGCTGATGACACCCGAAGACATGTTGCCGCCCCGCACACAGGTCTCACCGCTCGGGCAGTTGGAATCCTGACGGCACGTCTGGGTCGTCGTTACACTGCAGGTCCCGCCCAGTCCGTGGACGAAGGCGCACGGGAGGTTCTGGCCGTCGCACGCATGCATTACGCATACGTTGCTGCAGTCGTCGTCAGTGCGGCAATCAGCGCAGATCCCTCCCTCACATGTTTGGCTGACCGGACAATCGGTGTCCTGGGTTTCCGTGGTGCAACTCGTTGGGGTCGTAGTGTCACAGGTTCCCATGATGTACCCGGGTGTACAGTCAGTGGCGAGCGTGACGCCGTCGGCCTCAATTAACATTCCACCACAGGTCATATCGGGAATACCGCGGACGCAGGCGCACGACAAGCCTGACACGTCGATCGGATCGATATGCGACGCATTGACGACCACAGGAATCTGATTGTTCACTGCTTTGCCAACAACCATCGTTTGGCCCCCAACCATTGTGAGCGCGAGCGGACCGAGCACTCCATTCCATACTGTTGAACCACTGGTACCCGGTGTGATGGTGGCGGGGTCGATGAGCACACCGGGCTTCAGAGGCATTTGAACCGTCGTTTCGAGCGTGCAGTTCGCAGCGCAGCCGTCGCCACCCTGCGGTATGCATTTCTGGCAAGAGCTACCGGGGCAAGCGTTGGCATTGGTCGGATCGCAGGCCGTTTCCTTCTTGTCGCCACCGATGCAAATACCGTTACCCTGACAATCCGCCTCCTTTGTGCACGCTTGGCCGGCGCTGGCGCCGCCAATGCATGTACCTCCGTCGTCGCACTCTTCGCCGAGATTCGCTTCAACGACACCGTTGCCGCAGCCGGGTACGATTGTGGCGCAGCCGACCAGGGCGTTGTTGACCGCCTGCAAGATCTCATCAACCGTGATCACCTTATCGTTGTTGGCATCGCCAGCGGGACACGCAGAGAGTTGCGCCGTTTGCAGGGCGATATCGACCATGGTGACGATGTCGGTTACGGTAACCGTGCCGGTGTTACCGCAGTCACCGGTACATGCGGCCCGAACAACTCTCGGAGCCGCAGCGAAGCCAATCAACACAACGAGCGCTGTCAGCGCAAATGTGTTGCGAAGCCATACCCAATGGTCCGACCTTTTCATCGTGCTTTACCTCCAGTCGTGCAGCGCTACTCCGCTGCGGTTGACGCCCCGGGATGCAAACCCTCGCAGACAAAACCCGATTACCCGATCACGGCTCCCCTCTTTGCTACAAAGAGAAACGTCCGTCAAGCACGCGTGGGATATTTATTTTTTGCGCCGCCTCTCTCGGGGGACTACATGGCGAGGCAGCTTCCGGACCCGCACCGTTTGGCGAATGCCGCCATTGCTATCGAACGAGCCCGCAGGTACGGTACTCGACCCAATGATACGGCGCTTTCTGGTCTTGGTACCGCTGGCAGCCATAGCCGTCGCGGCGCTGGCCTATGCCGCGCGGCAACCGCTGTTGACGGGGCTGGGAAGGTTTCTGATCGTTCGCGACGCCGCCAGGCCGGCCGAGGCCATCGTCGTGCTCTCCGGCTCGCTACCGGATCGGATACTTGAGGCGGTCGATCTGTACCAGGCTCGCCTGGCGCCGCGCATCATCCTCACGCGCGGGCCGGTCCTACCGGGACTTGCGATCCTGCGCCAGCGCGGCGGCAACGTGCCGGAACCGCATGAGGAGAACCAGATAATTGCGCAGCAGCTCGGCGTGCCGGCTGCTGCGATTGTGCTCATCCCCACCCCGGTTTCCAGCACCATCGCCGAAGCCCAGCTGGTGGTCAACTACCTGCACGCACAAAGGCTCAAGTCGGTTCTGCTGGTGACCTCCCAAACGCACGCCCGGCGAGCCGCCATGATCTTCCGCCACGTTGCCGGTGACAGCGTTCAGGTCGCGGTGTGCCCGTCGCCGTACGATTCGTTCACCCCCGAAAGCTGGTGGCGCGAGCGCGGCATCGCCCGGCGCGTGGTGACCGAGTACGCCAAGCTGCTGAATTACCTCCTCATCGACCGCTGGCGCACGCCACCATCGGAGTAACGCATGAGCGCAGCAAAGCAGAGCGTACGTGCTGTGTATCTTCAGGTTGCGCCCGCGGACATCGCGCTGGTCAAGTTCCTGTTCGAGTCGTACGAAGGGGTCGGCGTTGTGCGTACCGTGGATCCCCGCGTCGCCATCATCGTGGCGCTCGTAGTCGCCGACTTTCTCCCGGTCGCTCGCGAGATCATCCGCGACCTGCAGGCGCACATCGCTTGCGTCGAGGTCGACGCGCCGCCGATCGCACCTGACGATTGGCTGATGCGGGACGTCGGTGGCGAGTGAACAGCGGCGGGCGCTCGGGTGATTCCCTACTCGTTCACCCGTTCACTCGCTGATCCGTCACTCGTTGCTTGCCGAAGACGAATGCCACACCGATGCTGAGGGCGTAGAGGATCAGCAGCGGCGTTGCCATCAGGAGTTGCGAGGCCACATCGGGCCCCGGCGTCAGCATCGCCGCGACGATGAAGATCACCAGAATGGCGTAGCGCCCGTAGCTCAACATCATGCGGTGGGTGACGAAACCGAAGCGAGCGAGGAAGAACACCACCACCGGTAGCTCGAAAGTGACCCCGAAGGCGAGCAACATGCGCGCGGTGAACGACAAATACTCGCTGATGCGGATCTGCGGGTCCACCTGAATGGTGGCGTACTGCTGCATGAAAAACTTGTAGCCGACCGGAAGGACGCCCCAGTAGCAAAACCACGCGCCGGCCACGAAGAAAAGGGTCCCGAAGATCACAAACGGCAAGGCGTAACGCTTCTCGTTGTCGTACAGCCCGGGCGCCACGAACTGCCATATCTGGTACAGGACCACCGGGCTGGCAACGAAGATGGCGGCAATGAACGACACCTTCAGTTTGGTGAAGAACGCTTCCACCAAACCGGTGCCGATCAGACGCACCGCGTCGGCCGAGGCGCCGGTCCCGGCGTTGAGCGCCAGCAGCGGACGGCTCAGGAAGTCAAACAGCGAGTCGGCGAAGTTGTAGCAAGCGGCAAACGCGACGGCGATACCCAGGAGCGATTTGATAATTCGCCAGCGCAGTTCCTGAAGGTGCTCCGTGAGGGGCATCTGGACGTCGGCCATCTACCCCTCCAACGGCTCATGGTCCTTTTTCTCCGTGGCAACGGCGGCTGCGCTTGGCGGTGGCCCCGGTTCCGGCATGGCGGCTGGAACGTCGGCTGGTTTCGTGGCGGAGCCCTCGCGCATCGCCGCCTGCGCCTGCTCTTCCAAAAGGATTCTGGCATTGTGTAATTCGTCAGTGAGGCCGGAGGTGGCCCGGCGCAGCTCGGCCATCGCCTTCCCCAAAGCGCGCGCGATTTCCGGCATGCGCTCGGGGCCCAACACGATCAGGGCAACAAGGAGAATGACCAATAATTCCGGGGTTCCGATGCCAAACATCAATGCGTCAGCGAGCCAAGTCACGCTAGTGAAATCGACCCGCCCTGTCAAATCGGGTTTCGGTCCGGGAGTGGCGCATGCACTCTAACTTCAGCTGCGACCCGGAACCGATTCCGCCCTATCATTGTGGGGCTGGCTTACCGGTGCGGCAGTGGCTCACCGGCGCATTGCTTGAGCTGGTTTGCCATCTCCAGCAGGGTTGCTACATTGGCACTTATGGCCGGCACTGGGGTCATGATCGATCGACGGTATTTGGATCACAAAACCGGGGCCGGGCATCCGGAGTGCCCCGAACGGATTGCGGCCTTGCTGCCGATGATCGAGTCCGCCGCCGATTTCACCCGCGTGCCGGCGCGGCCGGCTTCGGGCGACGAGCTCGCCCTGGTCCACGACGGCGCCTACATCGAAGAGGTCGCCGCCACCGCGGCGAAGCCCTGGTTTGCCTTTGACGCTGACACGCCGACCTCGCCCGCGTCGTACGCGACAGCCCTTCTCGCCGCTGGCGGGTTCCTCGCCCTGCTGGATGCCATCATGTCCGGCGCGGTGCGCAACGGCTTCGCGTTCGTGCGCCCGCCCGGTCACCACGCCGAGCGCCACCGTGCCATGGGATTCTGTTTGTTCAACAATGTCGCGATCGGGGCCGAGTATTTGCGCCGCCGCCACGGTCTGCAACGCGTCCTCATCGTTGATTGGGACCTGCATCACGGCAACGGCACGCAACACCTGTTCGAGTCCGATCCGGGCGTCCTTTACGTCTCGACGCACCAGTATCCGTACTATCCCGGCACCGGCGCCCTTGACGAGGTGGGGTACAACGACGGCGAAGGCTACACCGTGAACCTCGCCTTTCCCGCCGGCTTCGGGGACGCGGAATATCGGGAAGCATTCGAGAAGGTCGTCGAGCCCATCGCGCGACAGTACGATCCGCAGTTCGTCCTCATCTCCGCCGGCTTCGATGCCCATCTGCGTGATCCGCTCGGCGGCATGCAAGTGACCGAGAGCGGCTTCGAGGCCATGACGCACGTGCTTGTCGAGATCGCGCGCGATCACTGCGGCAGCCGTTGCGCCGCGATTCTCGAAGGCGGTTACGACCTCCAGGCGATCCGCAACTCGGCACAACAGGTACTCAACGAGTTCCGTTCCGGTACGGCTCCGCCGCTTCGGTCCCCCACCACCAGCCGAGGCAGCGCCTTGATCGAGCGCATGCGAAGCCTGCAAAGCCGCTACTGGCGGCTGTGAAGATCCGTGGAGCGTGAGAGCGTTGGGGTGCTCAATCCAGGTCGCGGAAGAGATCCCGGTCGGGTTCGGGTTCAGCTCTGACCGCTTGCGCTGACGCGGTAACCGGCGGCTCGGTGCCGCGGCGGAAGCACTCAAGCAAGCCACCGCTGCCGGGGCTCACGCGCTGGCCGGTATGGGGGTTGATCCACGCGAACGCGATACCGGCGGGCACCGGGAAATCCAGAATCGGCGCGTCCTCCAACGCCCGCTCCATGAAGCGCTCCCAGATAGGCGCAGCGACGCGACCGCCGGTCTCGCCCTTTCCCAAGGTGCGCTTTTCGTCGAAGCCCATCCACAACCCCGCCAGCAGTTGCGGCGTGTAGCCGATGAACCAGGCGTCATCGATATCGTTGGTGGTGCCGGTCTTGCCCGCTGCCGGGCGGCCGAGCGCCTTCGCCCTGCGGCCGGTACCGTGGTCGATGACGCTCTGCAACATACTGGTGATGAGGTAGGCGGTTTCGGGCGAAATAACCTGTTCCCGCCGTGGAACGTTTTCGTCGATGACGTTTCCTTGGCTGTCGGTGACACGGATGATGAAGCGCGGCTCGACCCGCTGGCCCTGGTTGGCGAAGATCGCGTAGGCCGCCGCCAAGTCGAGCAAGCTGACCTCGGAAGAGCCAAGCGCCAGAGAGAGGTTGGGAGCCAAGGGGCTGCGGAGGCCGAGGTGGCGGATGTACTTCACCAGGGGCTTGACGCCGACGCGGGTGGCGAGCTTCACGGTCACCACGTTGCGCGAAAAGGTCAGCGCTTCGCGCAAGGTGGTCGGCCCGAAATACTTCTCCTCGTAATTGTGAGGCATCCAGATGGCATTGTGGTCTTGGAACGAGATCGGTTCATCGACGATGATCGATGCGGGGGTGAAGTTCCGATCGAGGGCCGCGGCGTAGATCAACGGCTTGAACGCCGACCCGGGTTGCCGCGCGCCCTGGACAGCGCGGTTGAATTGACTGCTGTCGAAGTCGTAGCCGCCGATCAGCGCCTTCACCGCTCCGGTGCCGGGCTCTAAAGCGATGAAAGCGCCCTGCAAGGTGGGTTCCTCATCGCGGACGAACTCGTAAGTGCCGTCGCTGCCGGTCGATTCTGCCAGCCTGACCCGCACCACATCGCCGCTGCGGTACGCCTCGGCGCGGGCGCCGTCGCGCGCATTCGACGAGCGCAACGTGCCGTGAAATGGTCCGAGTTGCATGCGCACCACACCGCGTACACTGCCGGTGACTACAGCCTCGTAGGTTTGCCCGTGCTGTAGGGCGTGTCCGGACATCGTTTCGCGCTGGCTGCGCAGGAACATCTCTTTGTCAGCCGGCGCAAGGTGGCGGACGGTGCCGGCGTAATGTTCGCGTGCCGCCAGCTCGTTCAGGCCTTCCCGCAACGCCGCCTCGGCCGCCGCCTGCATGCGCAAGTTCAAGGCGGTCTGCACCTGCAAACCGAGGGCGTAGAGCGCGGTCTCGCCGTACTTCTCCTCCAGCAATCGGCGCACGTGCTCGACATAGTAGGGCGCGGCGATGTAGCTGCCTTTGCGCGAAGCGAGCGCCAGGGGCTCGCGGGCGGCGGCTGCCGCCTGGACGGGTGTGATCAAATGCACCTCGGCCATGCGTTGCAACACGTAGCGTTGGCGCGCTTTGGCGCGCGGCCAATGATTGAACGGGGAATACCGGCTCGGCGCCTGCGGCAAGCCGGCAAGCAGCGCGGCTTCGGCCAGCGTCAGCTCCTCCACCCTCTTGCCGAAGTACTCCTGTGCCGCAGCCGCCACGCCGTACGCGCCGCTGCCGAGGTAAATGTGATTCAGGTACAGTCCGAGGATCTCATCTTTGCTCAGCTCGCGCTCGAGGCGCATGGCGAGCACCATCTCTTTCAGCTTGCGCTCGTAGCTCTTCCGCGGCGTCAGCAGCAGTGACTTCACCACCTGCTGAGTGATGGTGCTGCCGCCCTGAATCTTGCCGCCGGCGACCAGATCGTTGACGAGCGCCCGCACGATGCTGAGCGGATTGATGCCGCCGTGCTCATAGAAGGCGTCGTCCTCGGCGGCGATGAAGGCGCTGCGTACGAGTGGCGGGATCTGTTGGATGGGTAGAAGGTAGCGCTTTTCGAAGTAAAACTCGCCGACGACCGTGCCGTCATCCGCCAGCACTTGCGTGGCCACCGGCGGGTGATACTGCGCCAACTTCTGTACCGGCGGCAGGGTCGTGGTCAGCTCCCAGTACACCAGACCCAGCGCTGCGGCGCCGGAAAGCAGAAGCATGACGAGCAAGAACAGCAACAGATTGCGAAGCGTACGTCCGACCCCAGCGGCAGGGCGCGGGCGAGATCGCGGTGTGACCATGGTCGTTCGTGACAACGATACCCGGCAGGGCCGAGCTGGTCAACTGAAGCTCGACCTCGGCGGCGATCTGCGGCGCCAGCTCTCGGACCACAGGTTCGGCAGCGCCGTTCTCGAGCCGTAGCATTGCCTGTGACCGGGGGTTGACCCTTCGATGTTGACGCCTTAGGATCGCGTCCCGCCATGAAGCGCTGGTTCGTATTGTCCGCCATCGGCCGCGACCGCCCCGGGATCGTCGCTGACCTTGCCGAGCTGATTTACGAGTGTGACTGCAACCTCGAAGACTCGAGCATGACGATTCTCGGCAGCGAGTTTGCCGTCCTGCTGCTGCTCACCGGGGAGGGCGAGCAGGTGGAGCAACGCTTGTCGTCGGCCTGCAAACGTGTCGAGTGGGAAAAGCGGCTGACGGTTTTCTTCCGGCCGCTCGAGGGCGAACCGCTGTCCTACGGACTTTCGCAGCGCGCGAGGCCGTTCGAGTTGCAGGCCGTCGGTGTCGACAAGGCCGGCATCGTGGCGCGGGTGGCGCGTTGTCTGGCCAACCAGCAGATCAACATCACGCACATGTCGACCGCATCGCGCCCCGAGCCCGGCACCGGCACGCCGATCTACAACATGAAGATTCTCATGGACGTTCCGGAGCGCGTGGATCAGGCTGCGCTTCGCCGCGAGCTAGACCGGATCGCGCAGTCCCTCAACATCGACATCTCCTTGCAGTCCGTGGTCGACGTCTAAGCACAACAATTCGCAGCTGCGGTGACGTTCAACCCCAATGCCAGTCAGTCAAGTGAAAGAATTGCTGCATCAGCTGCAACGGGCGGGAGCGGTGCTCCCGCGCTCAAGAAAGTCTGTCGGAGGTTCACCCATTCCCTTGAGGGGTGGAGCAGCGCTCCACCCGGATCGTCACGCGGGAACCGATTTCTTTCACACGTTCTAGGAGCGCGAGGAGGTTTTGTAATGCACCGACACATCGCACTGTTATGCTTTGCCATGGTCATGTTGGTTGCTGCCGGCACGGCGACAGCTGAGCCGACACTGGAGCAGCGCGTGGCCGATCTCGAGGCTTACATGAACAACGGCGCGCGTGTGACCGCCACTTCCAATGTTCCCGGGCCTGGCCCGGGCCACAACGGCTGGATGATGGTCTCGGCCGCGCTGGTGCTGTTCATGACGCTGCCCGGGCTGGCGCTGTTCTATGGCGGGTTGGTGCGGCGCAAGAACGTGCTGTCGGTTCTCGGCCAATGCCTCGGCATCGCCGGTCTGGTCGCGATGATGTGGTGGGCCTTCGGCTACAGCCTGGCGTTCGCGCCCGGCACGCCGATCTTGGGGGGGCTCAAGTATGCGTTCCTGCGGGGCGTCAACCCCCGGCCCAACACCGATTACGCCCAGTGGGTCTCGCACAATATATTCGCGGTGTACCAGATGATGTTCGCCATCATCACGCCCGCGCTGATCGTCGGCGCCATCGCCGAGCGCATTAAGTTCAGCGCCATCATGGTGTTCAGCGCCATCTGGATGCTGGTCGTCTATTTCCCGCTGGTTCACATGATGTGGGGCGTTGACGGCTTGATGAACGGCCTCGGCAACCCGCACGCGCAGATCAAGGCGATCGATTTTGCCGGCGGCACGGTGGTGCATATGTCGTCGGGTTGGTCGGCACTGATGTTGTGCCTGGTTCTCGGCAAACGGCTCGGCTATGGCCGCGACCAAATCCTGCCGCACAGCATGGTGCTGTGCGCCGTCGGCACCGGGATGCTCTGGGTGGGCTGGTACGGCTTCAACGCCGGCAGCGCGCTGGCGGCCGACGTGGTGTCCTCGAACGCCTTTGTCAGCACCACCTTCGCCGCCGTCGTCGGCCTGTGCGTTTGGGGCCTGCTCGAACGGTTTATGCGCGGCAAACCGAGCGTGCTGGGCATGTGCTCCGGCGCCGTCGCCGGCTTGGCAACGATCACACCCGCCAGCGGCTTCGTGACGGCCAACGGTGCGATACTGATCGGCTTGTTCGCCGGAGTGGCGACGTTTTTTGCGTGCAGTAAGCTGAAGATGAAGCTCGGATACGACGACTCTCTCGACACCTTCGGCGTCCACGCCGTCGGCGGTACGGTCGGCACCCTGCTGGCCGGCGTCCTTGCCACCACTGACGCGAACCCGAATCTCGCCACCAACCTGAAGGGGATCGTCGGCAACACCCTGTGGCTGCATCAACTGGCGGCCATCGCCGTCACGCTCGCGTTGTCCGTGGTGGCGACCGGCGCAATCGGGATCATACTCAAGGCCACGATCGGTCTACGCCCCACAGCCGAAGTCGAACACCAGGGGCTCGACATCAACGAGCACGGCGAAGAAGCCTACTTCTTCGGATAAAGCGCCCGGCTGGGGAAGAAGGCGCTGCCCCCGCGCGATCACAGCGTGAAGTAGAAGACAGCGCCTTTGTCTGCTGCCGCCTCGGCCCACACCCGCCCACCGTGCCGTGAGCAGGACATGACTATAATGTTGTATCACCCCGAGTGAGTTGCGCAGGTCGTGGGAGAGGGTGTGGCTGAAGGCTTCGAGCTCTTTGTTGGCCTTCTCCAGCTCCAGGGTGCGCAGTCGAAAGCGTTCCTCGCTTTCGCGCAGGGCCGTCTCGACCTGCCTGCGCTCGATGTCGAGAGTGATCTCATGGGCGACCGATCCCAGGGCCGCAAGGGCGGACTCCGAAAGCGGCGCGCGCGCCGCGCCTTCCCAGGTGTCGTCACGCCGGCGCTGGACCGCCACGGGGCAGCTCGATGCGAAATACCGTCCCGTGCGGCACGCGGCCCGAGAACTCGATCGTGCCGCGATGGGCGAGCACGATCTGCTTGACCACGGCAAGGCCCAGACCAGAGCCGTTGACCTTCGTCGTCTCGAACAGCCGGAACGCCTGCACCGTCTCCGGGATGCCGGGCCCGGTGTCACTCACGGTGATGCAGACTGCCGCCGGCGTCGGCACGGTCACCTGAATGGCCACATAGCCGGGCCCGCGATCGATCGCCTCAATGGCGTTCTTCACCAGGTTGTCGAAGACGCGGCGTAGCTTCTCGTCGTCGGCGGTGAGCGACGGCCCACCGTCGGGCATCTCCACGCTCAAGCTGATCCCCCGCTCCGCTGCGACCAGCTGCCAGATATCCACGACCTCGTGCAGGAGGTGGCCGAGGTCGATGCGCTTCAATTCCAGGCGCTGCTCGTGCGAGAACTCCATGAACTCCTTGATCCGCTCGTCGAGGCGGCGCACCTCGGCGACGAGGCGCTCCAGCGGCTGGAGGACGACGCTGACCGGCTGACGCTCGTCACGCCGGGCTCGGTGCAGAGCCAACTGCGCCTGCATTGACAGGCCTGCCAGCGGGTTGCCCAGGTCGTGGACGATCTGCGCCGTGATAGCGCCAATGTCGGCCAGCCGCTCGCGCTGCCGCGCCAGCCTTTCCAGCTCACGCAATTGTGCCGCGGTCTGCCGCTGCTCGGTTATGTCAATGGCCACGCCGGCGACCATGCGGGGCGTACCGTCCTCGTTGAGAATCGGGAACTTGGTCGTCAGCCAGTAATGCGGCCCATCGTCCTGCGGGACCACCTGGGTGACGTGTAGTGTCTGGCGCGTGCGCAGCACCGTCTGGTCGGTTTCTCGAAGCTGGGCGGCGGTGGCCGCCGGCCACATTTCGTCGTCGGTCTTGCCGACGTAGTCCTGCAAGGTGCCGTGGAACACCCGTTCGAAGGTCGCATTGACCCACACGTAACGCCCCTCGACATCTTTCATGAAGGCGATACCGGGCAGGTGCTGCATGAACTCTGCAAATTGGATTTCGCTCTCGTGCCGCGCCTGCTCCGCCTGCTGGCGCTCGGCCATCTCGCGCCCCAGCAAGGCGTTGGACTCCGCCAACTCGGCCGTGCGCTCCTCAACGCGCCGGTCCAACTGTTCATACGCGGCCCGCAGCGCCGCTTCCGCCCGCTTGCGCTCGATGCCGAGCGCGATCTCATCAGCCACTGATCCCAGGGCCGCAAGGGCGGACTCCGAAAGCGGCGCGCGCGCGAACATCGCCACGACGCCGACCAACCGGTCTTCCACCACCAGCGGGTAGCCCGCAAACGCCACCATGCCCTCGCGCTTCGCCCACTCCTGATCGCTGATCTGCGGGTCCCCGATGACGGCGTTCGTCAGGTGGGGTTTGCGCTCCGCCGCAATCCATCCGATCTTGGACGGATCGCCAACCGGCACGCAACTATCGGCGCCGTCGAGATGGGTATACATGCCGGCGCTGGCTTGCAGCTCCAAGATGTTCGTGCCGGCACCCAACACCCAGATGCGTGCGAAGGCCGCGTCGAGATGCCGGACGATGGCCTCGGCGCAGCGCTGCAGCGTGTCCCGCACGGTATCGCTGCTGGTGAGCGCGGCGCCAACATCCGCAGCCAGCGCCGCATGCCGTGCATGACGCTGCAGCGACCCCAGGGAGCTTTCCAACTTTCGTCGCGCTTGGATGAGGTTTTCGCTCAGCAGGCTGATGAACCCACCGACCAGCACGAATACACACAGCGCTGTGAGGTCTTCTGTATTCTCGATCGCGAACGTGTGTCTGGGCTCCATAAACAGGTATGTAGCGGCACCGGCGCTGAGCACGGTCGCCACCAATCCTGCGCCCACCCCGCCGTACCAGGCGCTGAACACCACGGCAGGCAGGAGCATCATGAAGCGGAAATGGTTCCCGAACACGGGTGCGAGCACCAGCCGCATGAGCACCAGCGCCAGGACGGCCGCCAAGGCGACGGCGTAGCGCCGCGGACGCAGACCGCCGGCTTGCAACCATGCCCTTTGAGTCATGAATTCCTGCCCTTTCCCACCACGCAGACGGTGGAGGGCGTCCGCAAGAGAAGTGTTTGCATGCCAGTCCGTTCTCGCTCCCACCGTCACAATCCCACGCCATCACTCGGAGTGATTGAGGCAACGAATCCGTGCGGCGACCAGCCGTTGTTGCCGTACGAATCCTGCGTGCTCGGTTCGTTCAACCTCGGGCGGTCTGCCGCCGGCGACGGGCCGGACTGGGAGCGCTTGGGTGCCGCCATCCGCGACGCGGTGGTATTTCTGGAAAACTTCATCGAGCCCAGTTGTAATCCGTTGGTGGAAATCGTAGCGGCCACCCGACGGACCCGCAAGGTCGGACGAAGAAGCACGCCACGACTGTCGCGAGCGCGCGGTCTAGCGAAGTAGAGGCGGTGGCGCACCTCCTCTACGATAATGACCGGAGCGACACCGCTTTGACATGGCGCCGTGATTCCTGCATTGCTGGAGGTATCGCCGCTGCGAAACCAGGCATCGCGCGCTGCAGCCAAGGAGGTTACGATGGCTCGCACAAGGGAATGGATGGTCACCAATACGGTCACTGCGGCCCCGTCTGAAACGGTCGCTGAAGTGGCTCGGCGGATGAGTGCAAGAAGGGTGGGAGCGATTCTGGTCGTGAAAGACGGCGAATTGTGCGGCCTGTTTTCGGAGCGTGACCTCCTCAGCCGTGTCGTTGCGCAGGGGCGTGATCCGCGAGCGACCGATGTCGGCGAGGTGGCGACGCGAGACGTCGTCACCATCGACGCGGATGCCCCGCTACGCAGCGTCTTGCAGGTGTTCACCGAAAACCGATTCCGCCATCTGCCCGTGCTTCGAGACGGTAAACCGGTCGGCATCCTATCTACCCGCGACTTTCTTGAATTCCTGGTGCAGAGTTGCGAACGCTGCATCGATGACGCGATCTACAACCGCCGTCTCGCCGAAGGCATCGACCCATACGACCATCCCGGCGGTTCGTACGACCGCTGAGCGGAGACGTCCCTTGATGCCTCCCCGGTGAGAAAACCTCCCCCGGGCGGGCTGTCGAGGTGCCGATCGGACCGGACTCGTTGCCCCAGGCGTTCAGTAACGTGAGTAAGACGACGACGCCGATCCATTGACACGTATCATTCCTTCGGAACGCCCCATGCCGTCGTGCTGTGTGTGTCATAGACATTCTCTACCGGACCTCGGAACCGGACCTCGGAGACTCGCATCAACAACCCTCTAAACTTGCCTGACAACCGGGTGGACGAAATGATAAAAGGCGAAGTCATGGTGCAGCGCCTTGTGATTGCGGGTCTGGCGGTTTGTGCATTGTTATTCTGGGCGTGTACACACGGCGTTGGCGGTGCGTTCGAGGCGCGATACCGGCAAGGTCTCGAAGACTACCAGGCGGGCCGACGCAGTCAGGCTATCAAGGAGTACCGCGAAGCCCTCCGGCTGAACCCCAATTCGGCCGAGGCCCACAACGACCTCGGCGTCGCCCTGTACGATGTCGGCGAGCGGGCTGCCGCGATCGAGGAATACCGCCGGGCGCTGCAGCTGAAGCCGGATTACACGGAGGCGCACAATAACCTGGGCGTGGCGTTGCTCGATGCCGGGCAGCTGGTGTTTGCCGTCAGTGAGTACCGGCAAGCGGTGCAGCTCAAACCCGAGTTCGCCCAGGCACAGTACAACCTCTGTCTGGGGTTGGAGCTACTGGGGCAGCTCCAAGATGCGCTCACGCACTGCCGGGCGGCGGCGCAGCTGCAGCCGGACTTGGCGGGCGTCGAGGCCGCGGTTCAACGCCTACAGAGCAAGCTCGCGGCGCCGTAACTGCCGCGCGCCGAAAAGCACAGAGCCCAGACCGCAACCGGCCCGGGCTCTGGCATCTGTGTCGTGGCAGTGGGGCTCTACATCATCCCGCCCATGCCGCCCATACCTCCGGGAGGCATCGGCGGCATGGCACTCTTTTCCTCTGGTTTCTCGGCGACCATCGCTTCAGTGGTCAGGAGCAAACCGGCAACGGAGGAGGCGTTCTGCAGCGCCGTCCGCACTACCTTGGTCGGATCGACGATGCCGGACTTCATGAGGTCCTCAAACTCCTCGCTCGCGGCGTTGAAGCCGAAGGCGCCCTTGTTGTTCTTGATCTTGTCGAGAACAATCGAGCCTTCCCAGCCGGCGTTGTTCGCAATCCATCGGCATGGATCTTCGAGAGCGCGACGGACGATGTTGACGCCCACGCGTTCTTCGTCTGACACGCTGAGTTTCTCGAGGCACGACAGGGAGCGGATGAGGGCCACGCCACCGCCGGGCACGATGCCTTCCTCGACGGCCGCGCGAGTCGCGTGCAGCGCGTCCTCTACGCGGGCCTTCTTCTCCTTCATCTCCACCTCGGTGGCGGCCCCGACACGGACGATGGCCACGCCGCCGACCAGCTTCGCCAACCGCTCCTGCAGCTTCTCGCGGTCGTAGTCCGAGGTGGTCTCCTCGATCTGGGCGCGGATCTGCTTGATGCGGCCCTCGATATCGGCCTTCTTGCCGGCCCCATCAACGATGGTGGTGTTGTCCTTGTCAACCACGATGCGTTTGGCGCGGCCGAGGTCGTTCAAGGTGACGCTCTCGAGCTTGATGCCGAGTTCCTCCGCGATGACCCGGCCGCCGGTGAGGATGGCGATGTCTTCCAGCATGGCCTTACGGCGGTCACCGAATCCGGGGGCCTTCACGGCCACACAATGGAGCGTGCCACGTATCTTGTTCACCACCAACGTGGCAAGCGCCTCGCCTTCGATGTCCTCGGCGATGAGCACGAAGGGTTTGCCGGTGCGCGCGATGGTTTCGAGAACCGGAAGCAGGTCCTTCATGTTGCTGATTTTCTTCTCATTGATGAGCAGGTAGGCCTCTTCGAGCACCGCCTCCATCTTTTCGGGGTCGGTGACGAAATACGGTGAGATGTAGCCGCGATCGAACTGCATGCCTTCGACCACCTCCAGGGTGGTCTCCAGGCTCTTGGCTTCCTCGACCGTGATCACGCCCTCTTTGCCGACCTTGTTCATGGCTTCGGCGATGATCTCACCAATGGTCGAATCGTTGTTGGCCGAAATCGTGCCGACCTGGGCGATTTCCTTCTGGTCCTTGGTCGGTTTGGAGAGAGTCTTCAGTTCGGCGACCACGGCCTGGACGGCCTTGTCGACCCCGCGCTTCAGGCTCATCGGGTCGTGACCTGCGGCGACCATCTTGGCGCCTTCGGCGTAGATGGAGCGGGCCAACACGGTGGCGGTGGTGGTGCCGTCGCCGGCGATGTCGGAGGTTTTGCTGGCCACCTCCTTCACCATCTGCGCGCCCATGTTCTCGAACTTGTCTTCGAGTTCGATTTCCTTGGCGACGGTGACTCCGTCCTTGGTGATGGTGGGCGCGCCGAAGGACCTCTCGAGGACCACGTTGCGGCCTTTGGGTCCGAGGGTGACCGTCACCGCGTCTGCGAGGATGTTGACGCCGCGCAGGATGCGGTCACGTGCGTCCTGACCGAATTTGACGATCTTTGCTGGCATGGATGGTTTCCTCCTTCGCGACAGCTCAGCCCTCGATCACGCCGAGGATGTCCTCCTCGCGCATGATGAGGTGCTCTTCACCATCGATCTTGATCTCGCTGCCGGAGTACTTGCCGAACAGGATCTTATCGCCGACCTTCACCTGCAGCGGGATAACTTTGCCTTCGTCGTTCACCTTACCTTTGCCGACGGCGACGACCTTGCCTTCTTGCGGCTTTTCCTTCGCGGTATCCGGGATGATGATGCCGCCTTTGGTCTTCTCTTCCTCCGCGATGCGCTTCACCAAAACGCGGTCCTGCAGTGGCCGAATCTTCATCCTTAGTCTCCTTTCGTCAACCTAAGTATCCCGATGGTTAATTGTTTCTGCCGGATCCCCTAGAGTCTCGGGTTCCCGGTTTTGCCCTACGCTGTACGGTCACGACCGCGGGCGGAAATTAACCACTATAGCAGTTTTGTCAAGGACCTCCCCAGCGCAGCTTACGTGCTTCTTCGGCGAAGTACTGCCGGTAGAGCACGTCCCACTCGCGGCTGCCGGGAGGGACGTTGCGCGACAGCGAGGCGATCTTGCGCCGCACGGTGGCGTCGATGCGGGCATCGGCCTCGTGCTCTTGCGCCAGAACGCGCTTGATCTCCCCCAGGACATGGCGTTCCTGCTCGACATCGGCCAGACCCTCCTGCCGGAAGCTGTTGACGATCAGGTGCGCCAGATAAGAGAGCCGAGCCTCACTGAAACGCATGATGTCACAACGGGAAGTTCCGTTCGCGGGCCAGCCGCTCCTTGATGCCCTGGATGATCCTGCGCTGATCCATCCCCGCCATCTTACGCGCGTGCGATTCCGCCAGGCGCTCGGCTTCCTCTTCGAGCGCCTGTTCTTGTTCGAGGGTCCGCGCGATGAGCTCCACGATCCGCTGACGAGCCACCGCCGGCTCACGTTTAAAATGGACGAAGCCTTGCTTTTGCAGCGCCGCGACAACCGCGGTCGCCAAGCTCTGTAGCTCACCTTCACGCACTCTCATTACGGCCACTATATGCCGCCGGTGCGCGTGCCGCAAACGGCGCACCTACTGAATCTCGCGAAATATCGTGAGACGCTTCCAACCCCGGGCGTTGCCCGGGGCTTATGACTTTTCGCCCTTTCAGGGCTCCAGAAAAGCAAGCCCCAAAGGGGCGCCAGCCATCAGCCCAGGGCAGCGCCCTGGGCGAACTGGCCGCGCCGCGCCGCACGGTTGGGTTCGGTCACCGTATTCTGCGAGCTTCAGTAGGACCACTCGAGGAGCTGCAGCGCTGGCGTCGGTGAAGTTGTTCGCGTCGACAACGATGGAGGGCGGGGCGGACTGCGCCGCGGCGGATAGGGGAGGCGCCAAGACGGAGAAGAAGAATGCAAGACCGGAGACAGGAGACCGGGAATTCAAAACCGGCCGACGCTGAGAAGAACTCCGGGCGGAACGTTTTGGGGTTGCGGAAGGCACGATTAGTGACACAGCCCGGAGTAAGGTGTATCGGCAAAGGGAAACAATCCGTCCGAGCCTCTTGACAGCCGTTAGCGTTGCTGTATTGTTCGTGCGTTCCGTAGATTTTGGAGTGACAGTGATGCAGCGGTTGCAGGGCGCCGTGGAGGGCGGTTGCGTGCATCTGGGTTTGGTTGGGTCCTGCCACTCAGGCGATCTCTTCTAGTTGGTGAGCGCTTCAGCGGTGGGGAGCGTCGCGGTCAGCGACGTGAGCGAAGGCGGTACCTGTGGCCGCGAGACACGCGGCGGTGATCAACTCGGCCCTGGTGAGATGATCTTCTAGACGAGGTGGCGCAATGAACTTCTCTTCTACCCTCCGGCCCCCTGAGACGATGAGCGGCGCGCCGATCGCAAGCCTCCTCCGCCATTGCGACGGCGACGTCACCGAGTGTCTCCTGCGGCGGCTGCCGCAGGCGGTGGTGCTGGTTGATCCCGGAGGCGCCGTGGCCCGTCTGAACGAGCGTGCGGCGGCGATCGTTGCACAGGGGGATGGATTGAACGTCCACCACGGCGTCCTGCGGTGCGCGCGGCCGGCGGACACCGTGGCCTTGCACCGATTGATCGGTGACGTTGCGCGGCGGAGTGGGTATGAAGACGGCACGATGAGGTGCGGATTGCGCATTCAGCGGCCGGTGGGGCGCCGGCCGTTGACGGTCTTGGTGACAGCGCTGCGTGACCGGGACGCTCCCGCGAATAGTGGAGCGGTCATTGCGGTGTTCGTCACTGACCCGGAGGCTGCGCCAGCGCTCGACGTGCAGTTGTTACGTGACTGGTATGGTCTGACGCCGGCGGAGGCGCGGCTGGCGGCATTGCTGGCGAGCGGACTCAGCCTGCACGAGATCGTCGAGCGGCTCGGCATCGCCGCCAACACCGCACGCACCCACCTGAAGATCATCTTCGGCAAGACGGACACGCACCGCCAGGGGGAGTTGATCCGACTACTGCTCAGCAACCCTGTGCTGGGCTCGGGGCCCTCAAACATTTTCCCCGTGTCTCACCCAAACAGGTGATGACGAGGTTCGGCGTTGCCCGCTAGCTTGCAGCGCCCTGAAGGTATCGAGTGCATGGCCTTGTATCAGCGGGCATCGGGAAGGTGCTTTGCCAGCTCAGCTGTTCCTTGGCACAGAGTCGTCAGCCGCAATGCAAGATGGCTGCTGACGCCCGCAGACGTAGTCGGCCCACAGCTCGCTGGCCGCCCTCGAGCGTACGGGCAGGCCTTCCTAGTCCCTATTGATGATGCGGTCAACTTAACGCGAGGCCCGCCTAGCGAAGTCTGAGGCAAAGCTGGTCCACTTTTGTTCAACGTAGAGTAGAAAGGAGTACCGTCAAATGGCAGCTTATCGATTCGGAAAGCATCCACCGAAAGTCGACTATCGCACGTTGCGCCTGAAAAGCTATCTGACCAGTACGATCACTGCACCACCAACCTCGTACAGCGCTCTAACTAAGGTCTACGCGGACCTAAAGACGAACGATCCGGCCATCCTGTTTCCCATGGACGGTAACGACACGTTGGGAGACTGCACCATCGCCGGTCTGGCGCATGCCGAGACGACGTATCGCGGGCTCGTCAGCAAGAAGAAAATCATGTCTAAGGCGGCCGTGGTCAAGTTGTACATGCATCTGACGGGTGGCATCGACAGCGGGTTGAACGAGCTTGATGTGCTGAACTACTGGCGCAAGCACGCGGTTTCCGGCGACGAGATCCTGGCTTTCGTCGCCATCGATCCGAAAAATCACACCCACATTGAGCAGGCTATCAACCTATTTGGCGGTGTGTACCTGGGCTTCCAGGTTCAGCAGAACTGCATTCAGGAGTTCGACGCCCGCAAACCGTGGACGCCGGGGCCGCTAACCAACGACGGCCACGCGGTCTTTGCCGTTGAATACGACCAGCATGGCGTGACCGTCCTTACCTGGGGCAAGACACAGCAGGGGACGTGGGCCTGGTGGGATGAGTGCGTCGACGAGGCGTACGCAATCCTGCCGCCGGAGGCGAAGGACAAGAAATTTGCGGGGTTCGACATAGCACAGCTGCAAGCCGACCTGGCTGAGGTGGCGAACTGACTCGCAGGGTGCGTGCGTCGTGAACGGCAACAACGCCGCCTTCCCGTCGTCGAAAGGGTTGTGGTGCATTTTCGAGGCGAACAGCGTTTCACGCGAGCCCATGACCAAGCTGCTCGTTAGAATGGCGCTGTCCTTGCCGATAACGCCGTCGGACACTTTTGTGTTTCCCGAATGCGATTTCTTAGATTAAGAGTGTTCGGTAGCCGTAAGCAGTGCCTTGGTCTGACGGTTGCTTCGTTGCGTGTACGGGAGACGAGAATGGATCTGCATTTCAGTGCTAGGAGCCGCCAAGGAGACTTACCCGTGGAGACCGAAGAGCGGCACGGGCGATGGAAAAGATCGCAATGGAACGTTGTCGCCGTTCTCGTCGCATTCTGCTTTTCGTCGAATCCAGCGTGTGCGAGTCTCGGTAATTTGCACAAGATCTATATCACCCCCGACGTACTGGGGCGTAGCGTTTGCCTGCACCGTAATGAGTCTCTCGATCACTTCACTCTTCTGCCCGAGCAGGGCCTCGGGGTGCTCGGCTTCATAAATCTGGATGTGCTCATCTATACCGAACGGGAAAAAGACATCTCTGGTCTCGGAGCATTGGTCGGGACAGGAATAGCCGTCAACAACGATCTCCTCGGGGCTGTTCCCGAACCCATATCTGAGATCAATCATCATTGGCACACCGCCTTGAATACCCAAAAGAATTGGTTCGGCAATGATAGGGTGTCCACGCAATTGGGTTTGCCACATGCGCTGATCATGAGTCACTGCGAAACGCCCCACCGTGGCCAGCGCTTCTCTCATCGCGGAATCGGTACCAACGACGTATTCATACAGGCTGTCAGCGGAACGGCAGACGCCTTCAACGGTCTTGATCGGATCAAAGGCCACGCCAGGAACATTGAGATACAAATCGCGGGCGCCGGTGAAGGTGAAGAACCCATTCCTGCACGTGCGAATTTTGCAGGCCGAGCGGGGAATGCCCCCCCAGTTCTCCCTGCTATCCGCTCCAGCGGTGATGACAGCTTGCTTCTCGGGCGTGCCCGGCTCATAGGCGACAACAATGGAAGTTCCGATGCACGGCCGGCCGTGCAGCAGGAGCAACAGCGCAATTCCGAATATCCCCGTTGGATTCGGGTACGGCATGAAGCCGGATCGGCGCCAGTTGAGTTTGACCATGATCTAAATGCCCTCGTCTACGACACGGATTGGAACGTTGACATTGATGTAAGTAGTGATGACGAACACTGGTTTCATTTCGCTGGGCCTCGCTGCCTCCAGTCGTTGCCGATGTACCATGGGGAACCGCCCGTCAGCGCAACCATTCACTGATGGTTCGTGTCGTAAACCTAGAGATGTTGAACCATACCCTGACGAAGGATGAACTTATCGAGAAGCGGTACGGCGAAAAGGTATTTGCCATGCCGATCCTTATAGACCAAGCCTGCTTCACCCAAAGAGGCCAGCATTTGATTGGCGTGGCTACTGCTAAAGGATTTCGTCAGCATCTCCTTGGATCGCCCTACTAACTCCTGCACGGTGAATTCGGAATAGGCACCGACAAGGGTAGCCGCTACAGTTAGAAGTTCCCGCTGCCGATCCGTCGCTCGCGCCCACCGTCCGGCGAAAAAATTCGTATCCAGCTTGCGGATGATTTCCTCCGTCGGTACAACCGGCTTCTTGCCGCTGCGGATTTTCTGAATCCACACATCGTATACCTCACGACAAATAAACTGGATGAAATAAGGATAGCCATCGGACATGTACGTGATGGTCTGAACCGATTCGTCATCAATCACGAAGGCGCACCTGGAGTTTTGAATGGGGATGAGAATGGCCTGTCGGCTCGCATCTTCGGACAAGCGCCTAAGAAACATCACATGAAACATCCGTTCCGCGAATGTTCGCGCCTCAACAAGTTTGGGAAAGAGTGTCGGGAGGCCGGTCAGCACGAGCATTATCGGAATCGCTTTCCGCTGGAGGGATTGAAACACATCAAGCAGTAACGACAAGGGAAATTGTTCCTTAGACACATGGTCTGATAGGTTCTGCGCCTCATCATACGCAAAGATTAGTCCTTTTCTATTCTCCTTATTTACAGCACTCCAGGCAATCTCCAGAATGGCCTTGAGTTTATCCGAGATGAGTCCAGGAACACGATCGAAGATTTGCCGGAGTGTGTCGAAGCTTAGCGTTCCGACGTTTGCCTGAATGCCAAAGCGCCGCAGGTGTGAGTGATTGGCGGGAAGCAGGGAAGTCGCGACAGACAAATCGGCCAGAAGCCGTGTTGCTATGAGATCCTCGCTGACGCTTGACGATTCGGACATGTCCGTGCCCACCCAAAGCCAGTCTTGCTGCACTGCTATCGGTCTAAACGTCTCCAGCAGAACGGTTTTGCCAACGCCTCGGAGGCCCGTGAGGATAAGGTTCTGTAGTATGGTTCTTTGGCCTAGTAGATGGCGGAACTCCTTGGTCTCTTCATCTCTCCCCGCAAGGTATGGCGGCATATGCCCAGCCCCAGGTCGGAACGGGTTCTCTATGTCCTCGATGATGATTTTGCTATCCATCCAGCCCTCCAGATAAATTTAGGTCAGCAGCTAAACTTAGACTACACTAGTGGGGCGACTCTGTCAACCCGCGACCTTGGATGCCTTGAGAAGGTGCTATTCTAAGCGGCCAGTCCAAGCTTACCGGAGAACCACCGGCGCTTCTGGCTCCGGGGCTAGGTCCACAATCTCTTCCACCGTCCACACATGATCCGCAACCGCTGCCTCCTTGCCGTCCGGCAGCGCCAGCTTGGCTTCCATGGCTGGTGTCACCCTGAGCGTCTGGTGAATGCGTGCGAAGTTGTAGAACATGAAGAAGAGCGCCAGGGCGTGCTGGTGGTTCTCCAGTTTCTTGCTGAAAGCATTGGTCAGTCTGGTGAAGCGCCGCGTGTGCATCCGGATGCTCAAGTTGCTGCGTTCCACGTAGCTCGTTGAAATGTGATCTGGGTCCGGATCGCCACTGATCACGGCGCGTTCGCAACCGATACACTTCGCCGGCGAGTAGCGATGCTCCGGCTCGTTCGGGTCCTTGCCATAGAGCTTCACCAGCATGGCGTAGTCGATGCCGATGCCGAAGGTGCTTTCGACGGCGTCCAGGTAAGCACGGTGTCCGTCCGTGGTCAGTTGAATCCGATGGGCGAGACGGCCTTCCAGGTCGGACATGAATTCATAAGCAGCGCCGGCGTCTCGGCTCTGCGAGAGATACCACGTCGGAATGAGCTTCGTGTCGGCATCAATCGCCGTCCAGGTCCAGACGTCGCCTACGCCGAATTCGTCGATGCCGTGACGCATCGCGGTTTTCTGTTTCATCTGGATGAAACTCCAGGTTTCGTCCGCCTGGATGCGTCGGCATTTCAGGTTGCGGAGCGTGCGGTTCTGGTACTCGGCGCACGCCTTCCCGACTTCGGCAAGAATGCGGAGCACGGTCCGTTTGTTCGTCTTGGTCAGCCGTGCGGTCGCGCTCACGGAAACCCCTTCGCACAATGCCGCCACTACGGCGGTCCGACGCTCTTTGCTCACTCTGTTCATGCCGCTATTATGCTTACGCAGGAAAGCAAAGTCAAGAGGTGATCTGCTGGCGAGGCGTTTTCGGGCGTTCTCTACGATTCTTGACACCGATGCCCATTTCTGCGTCAAATCATTCTTAGGCTTACGGAGGGATACATCATGGCAAGAAGTACGCGAAAGAAGGCTCTGCGGCCGACTTCTCAGCCCCCTCCGAACGATTTCCCAGCAGAATTTGCGAAGATGGAGCAGCGACTCGCGGAAACCAATCCGGGTATCATGGAAATCCTCCGTGTGTACGGCGGGTACGAAGAGGCGATTCGGCAAGCGGATTGGTATCTCTCTTCATACCAGCAGATACTTCAACCCTCAACCAGCACTTCTGACTGTTCGACCTAAATACCGCTCACTCGTCACACATGCCAACGTGGGGGGAGATCGTTAAGGAACTCACGGCGATCCATGCCGCCGGGCAGCTGCCAGCAGGAACAAGCCCATTTGATGTTGTTCGTCGGAAGTACCTGCAGGCCCTGCATCGGCACACGGGCCGCAATGTTATTCTCTACGCGAGCAAGTGGACCCAGCCGGGTGCCTCTCCCGAGTTAATCAGCATTGGCCCCGAGGACATGCAGGGGCTGATGGAGGTTATCCACGGCTTGAAAGGAGCAAGCGGTCTCGACCTCATTCTTCACTCTCCTGGTGGCTCCGCTGAGGTCGCAGAGGCATTAGTTACCTACATCCGCTCAAAATTCCCCTCTGACGTTCGTGTGCTCATTCCGCAGGCCGCCATGTCGGCTGCCACTATGCTCGCCTGTTCTGCCAATTCTATTGTCATGGGGAAACATTCATTCATTGGTCCGATTGACCCGCAGTTCATCATTGGCGGCCTTTCGGTTCCCGCACAGGCCATCCTAGAGCAGTTCAAGCTTGCCCAGGGGCAGTGCAAAGATCCGAGCCTTCTTCCATCGTGGCTTCCGATGTTGAACCACTACGGACCGGCTCTGCTCGTTCAATGCCAACATGCTTTGGATCTGTCGTTTTCCCTGGTGTCGGACTGGCTCCGACGGTACATGTTCGATGATGATCCAAAGCTGCGTCGAAAAGCTTCCAAAATCGCAAAGGCGCTACGCAATCACGCGGACTTCAAGAGCCACAACCGCTTCATCTCTCGTGACAAAGCCAGGGTGCTAGGATTGCGCGTGGTCGATCTTGAGGACGATCAGGATTTACAGGATCTGACCCTGTCGGTGTTTCACGCAACGACACACACTTTTAACGCCACTCCAGCAGTCAAGCTCATCGAGAACCACTTAGGGAAGGCGTTCATCAGAAGCCAACAGCAGCTTGGGATGATGCCACAGATCCAGATTGTTCCTAAACAAATTCCCCAATTGCCGGTAGCGCCAATGCCGGGAGCGCCACCACTTACGGGCCAGTGATCTCTATGGCTTCGCGCTCCATCGGACGCGCGCCGCAATCTTGGCGATCTGCGCGCGTCGCTTCTTGCTGAGCTTCGCTGCCCGTGCCTTGCCGCCCTTGGACGCGCCCAGCGTGCCCAGCTCGACAGCCCGCGGGTTCCTCAATGCCGCCTCCATTCCCGGCGAGCGTATCGAGCCGGTGGTAAGCTTGCCGCCGATCAGATGTTCCACAGCATGCAGCGCGGAAACCACTTCGTCCTCTTCCTTGCGTGGTCGCGTGGCCATGTTTGGAAGTATGGCAACGTTCGTGGACCGATGCTAGGGGCCAAATCGACGCAACGGCGTTTGAAAGGAAAGTGCACCGCTACCGTCGAAAGGGTACAAAGCCGCTACCGGCTGGGACGCATGCCCCGGCTTGGGCAGCCCGAACAGGACGAAGCTCCTGGTCAAAGCATAGACAGGCCCGACAATGGGGTCCGGAACGTTGCAAGACCCCGTTGCAGGGTCTGCAAGGGCGTCTGGAAGCGTGCAAGGTGGCGTTGCACGGCCGACAACGGGGTCTGGAACGCCGTGAGCCGTCGTCGCGCGTCAAGATTCTCTCCGCGTCTCACCCAAATGGGTGATGACAGGGTTCGGCGCTGCCCTCTACGATGCAGCGACTGATTAAGGAGAGCACGTCGCTGGAATTTGATTGTGAGTCCGTGGACGCAAGCGGTATTCAAGGTTTGAAAGTCCAACGTCAGGACGCGCCCCCATCGCGGGGCGACATTGGGAGGGGGTAATGCACGGGCTCAAAAGGATCGCTCTAATTCTGTTGGTTGGGCTTGTGGGCCTTCCGGGGATCGGAGCAGCTTGTGACTGTGATCGTGACCCGTGCCCACGCTCGGCGTTCTGCGATCATTGCCCACAATACAACAGGCGGCCGGATGAGTGCTGGTCCTACAACACCGAATACCTGTTCGCGACCAGCCGGCTACTGCACGACGCGTGCAACGAGCCCGCAGCTTGCGTGCCGCTGATTCCACTGGCTTTGGCGGTCGATCTGGCGACTCTGCCGCTAACCGCAAGCTTCGGTCTCGTCGGTAAGTAAACCCCTACCCAGAAGAGAGGACGTCATGACAAGTACACTGGCTCGAAAACTCGGCGCTGCCACGGCCCTGACTGTAATGGTCCCTCTGATGGCTTCGTGCACTGCGACGCGCTTGGGCAAGGTCAGCACGATGACGACTCAGGCAGAGAAACGAATGGTCTTTGTGGCTCCCATCGATCTCGACAAAGACAACCGAGTGGTGCCTCGCCAGGTCGTCTGTGCGGAGCCTAGCCCAGATATCGCCCTGGCAGTCAGTAGTGCCATGTCCGGAAGCACCGCGATAAATGTAAAGGGCAAGAGTCCAAACTCCCCAGTCGAGATCGACTGGGAGCAAGTCGCGGCATTATCAAAGAGCCGGGTCGAGGCAGTAGCCCAAATGACCGAGCGTTTGGCGACCATCCAACTCCTGCGCGACGCGCAATATCGCGCGTGTGAAGCCTACGCCAACGGAGCGATCACGGACGTTGGGTACGGCATTCTGGTCAGCCGTTTCGGCGACACGATGGTCACTCTGCTCACCGAAGAGCTTGCGGCAGGAAACTTTGGTCGCTCCTTGGCGACGCTGAGTGGAACCGGCAAGTCGTCGGGTTCTGCGCAGAAGGGATTGCAAGCCGCGGTCGACGCACTCCTCAAGCAACAGAAGGAGCTTGACGACGCGAAGAGTGAGCTCGCCGATGCGCAAAAGGCTCAGGGCGCAGTCCCGGCAGATGCATCGGATGCCGACAAAAAAGCGGCGGAAGACAAAGTGACTGAGAAGCAAAAGGGCGTCACGGAAAAGGAAGCGGCGCTGAAAGCCGCGCAAGAGCAAGCCACGATCATGATGCAAGCAAGCGCCAGCAGCGAAGCAACCACCTCGGCGACCGGCGTCGGGGCGGCCGGCGATGTGGCCAAGGGCGGCGTTGAAGTCGCACGCGTGTTGGAGGACATGCAGAAGAACTACCTTTACAAAATCAACGTCGACCCGCAGGTCGTCAGTTGTATTCTCGCTCTGGGCGCGTCCCGCCCCCTCGGCGAAGCGACTCTTGAGGACCAAGAAATAAGAGCGGCTTGCGCGAAGTCTATGCAGCAGCTTGCGGAAAAATCGATGGAACTTCTCGAAAAGAAATTCGACCAGAGCTTCGAGCTCAAGAAAATCGAACTCCTCAAACAGGATGTTTCGAAGGGCGATAAGAGTAAGACCAGCGCTCAAGCACAGCCTTCTTCCAAACCCAAAAGATAGGACGGATCGTGCCGGGGCGATTGACTAATTCTCTTTACGGTGCGGAGCCTCGGAATCTTCGTGCCTAGCGACAACGAAGATCGTCCACCATCGGAGGGCCGCCGTGGGATTCGAGGATCTCTTCCGCTCAGAACTGGCGAGGCTTGGAGCCGCCCATTGCTCGTTTCACGTGGAGAGAGCTTCTCCGGCCGGAGAGCCTTTTGTTGGAGACCTGTCCGACGACCTTGTCGGGCTGGCCTTGTCCGGTGGCGGCATACGCAGCGCCACGTTCAATCTCGGCTTACCTGAGGGCTTGCACGAACAGAACATTCTATCAATAGGCCGACCGCCGACCAGCCATCACAAAGCCTCCGAAACTGTACGACATCAACGTCTGAGTACCCTGTGAAGTGCATGGTTCCCAGGAAGGGAGTATCGATGACCCCACCAGATGGCCGGAAGCAGCAGCGGCGTTATGGCTCTGACAAGCCGACCTCCTTTTATGAGGTCATACTGGCGGAGATGCGTGCGCTCCGCCCCGACGCGCCTGCGTTCAAGGACCCTAGCGCGTCGACGGTTCAAGAGACCGAGGAGAACCGCGACAAGAATCTGCGGGAGCTCTACACCAAGATCGCCGGCTTGGAGCAGCTACGGCGCCCGGGAGGCGGTGGCGAGGATGCTTATGCGGGTACTCAGGGGCTCTCGGCGCTGTGTCTGTCGGGCGGCGGGATTCGCAGCGCGACCTTCAATCTCGGTGTGCTGCAAGGGTTGGCACGTCATGGATTGCTGGGCACGTTCGACTATCTGTCAAGCGTTTCAGGTGGTGGCTATATTGCTGGTTGGTTGCGTGCGTGGATGACACGCGCCGGTGCGCAGAAAGTCATTGCCGATTTGGCGGTTGGCGACCCTGCAACAGCCAAATCGCAGAAGCCCGACAACCCGCTGGCGCCTGAGCCGAAGCCCATCGACCATTTGCGCGAGTATAGCAACTACCTCACCCCTAGGGTCGGCCTGTTTTCGGCGGACACCTGGACGGGCGCGGCCATCATTCTCCGCAATCTGTTGCTCAACTGGCTGGTGCTCATCCCATTCTTCGCGGCGGTGTTGACCATTCCGCAGATCTGTCTATTGATCACGGAGAGTCCACCCTGGCCCGGATGGGTTCTTGATCTGCTCGTGGCCGGGGCGCTCGGGGCCGCACTCCTCGCTAGCCGTAACGTCTACCGCGCGCGACGGCGGTGGAAGACCCCGGGCACGTCTCAATTCCGTTTCGTGATCGCCACGGTGGCGCCGTTGTGGCTGTCGTGCCTGCTGCTCGCCACTGCGGCGCTGCGGACGCCGTGGAACAGACCGTTCACGGTAATGTTCGATGACACGGTAGGCGTCTGGACGTTCGCGACGCTGTGGTGTGTCGTGATCCCGCTCGCTGGCTGGGCCATAACCGAGCCCCGTTGGCGGAAGGAGCACAGCTACGCGCGGCCTTCGGTCGAAGGCGCGGCAATCGTGGTGTCGGGTGCTGTGGCGACGGCGATCCTGGTCATCGTCTTTACCCACTGGCATGCGACCTTGGTTGCGCACTCCGTGTTATACGTGATCCTTGCCGTTCCGGTGTTGCTGGGTGTCTACCTGCTCGCCCGCGCCTTGTTCGTGGCCATCGCGAGCTGCGAGCGTGAGCCGGCGGACGGCGTGCCCGGCGGAGACGACGCGGATCGTGCGCCGATCTGCCGTGTGCCTGCACGCAACGACGCAGATCGGGAGTGGTGGGCGCGCCTGTCCGGTTGGGTGCTGCTCGTCGGGGTGATTTGGCTGCTGCTCAGCGGGTTATGCCTGCTGGGCGACTACCTCTGGCAACGATTCGAAGACAGGTACCTCACCCAGATCCTCGCCGGCATGGGTGGGTTGTCGGGGATCGTCGCGAGCCTGCTCGGCAAGGGAGGAGGCACCGCGTCGGGTCGAGGCAGCGCGTCCAAGACCACTCCGTGGAAAGAGTGGGTGCTAGGAGCGGCGGCGCCCGTGTTCTGCGTCTGCGTCGTGATTCTGCTGGCGCACGGAACCACGCTGGTGGGGCGTCTCGTGACCGGCAACGGCGATCTGCTCGCCATCCCCGCCGGGCTGGGACGCAAAGGCGAGGTGCAGTTTGCGGAGCTTGTTCTCTTTCTATGGGTTCCGATACTTGCCGTGGCGGTCTCCGTGATCATGGGCTTCTTCGTCAACGTCAACCGCTTTTCGCTTCACGGCCTGTACCGCAATCGCTTGGTGCGCGCCTATCTCGGCGCGTCGAACCCGACCCGGCAGCCAGACCCATTCACCGGGTTCGATCCCAACGACAATCTGCGCCTCCACGAGCTGTGGAAGTCCGATGGACCGAAAGCCGCAACGCGACCTCTGCCGGTGATCAACGTCTGCCTTAACTTGGTGATGAGCGAGGAGAAGCTCGCCTGGCAGCAACGGAAAGCCGAATCGTTCTCTATGACTCCCTTCTACTGCGGCAACTTCCATGACGGCTATCGACCTTCGAAAGAGTATGGCGGTCCGGGCGGTGTTTCGCTGGGGACCGCAATCACGATCTCGGGTGCGGCCGCCAATCCGAATATGGGATACCACTCGTCTCCGGCGATCATGTTCCTCATGGGGTTGTTCAACGCTCGGCTAGGGGCATGGCTCGGCAACGTCAGCAAGGAGGGCGCAAAGACCTATGATCTCCCCGGCCCGTGGCACGCGCTCCTTCCGCTGTTCGCCGAGCTGTTCGGATGGACGAACTCCAAGAGCCGCTACGTCAACCTTTCCGACGGTGGCCACTTCGACAACCTGGGGCTGTACGAGATGGTGCTGCGCCGCTGCCGCTATATCCTGGTCAGCGACGCGGGCTGCGACCCTACTGCTGGCTTCGAGGACCTGGGCAACGCCATCCGCAAGATCCGCATCGACTTCGGCATCCCGATCGAGTTCAGGAAGAAGATCCTCATCTCGCCGCGCGAGGAGACCGCGGACGGCCTCTACTGTGCCACTGCCACGATTCACTACAAGGAGGTCGACGGCAAGGTGCCGCCCGGGGAGCTCATCTATATCAAGCCTGCGCTGTTCGGACACGGCAGGCGCGTACCGTACGATGTCTACAGCTACTCGCGCTCGGCGGGCGAGTTCCCGCACGAATCGACTGTCGATCAATGGTTCAGCGAAGCGCAATTTGAGAGCTACCGGGCACTTGGACTGCACGTGATCGAGCAGATCACGCAGGGGGGGCAAACCAAGAGCTTCGCAGCGTTGCTCGAGCAGGCGGAGGCTTACATGAGCGGCGCCGATGCGGCACGTGCGCAAGGGGAAACGGAACACGCTGGGCGGATCTGGGCTTCTATCGTCCGCTTGTTCAGCGGGCATTCAGCATGATGGGGCTGTTGCTACTTCTAACGAGCTTGACGTGGGGACTCACGTTCTGAGTCGCTCAGCTTTCTTCTTGCAATGGATAGGTGGTGGTACCGTGCGCAGGGCGCGCGTCACCCAGTGCTGTGATTCTGCCCGGTTGATCACGTCGTCGATCTGAAATGACAGACCATGTTCAACCCGCCGGCAATACCGGAAGCTTGGTCTGCTGTCGGGCAAGAACGCGATTGGGATCCTTGAGGCTCGGATCTAGTGCCCTGATGAGAGGCCAGAGGCTTTCGTAAGACATCTGGTATTCTCTTCTCACAATCGTCGAGAGGAATTCCCCAGGCTTTACGATATGGGTCCGCGTGTTATCGACCAATAGGGACGAGGTTTCACTGCTTTCATTTGGCCTTGCCGAGCGCCGGACTCGATGGTCGGGGGGATCCTCCCCGCGGGCCGAATGACGCCAAGAGGGTAAGCGTCCGAAGCGGAAAGCGAACTCGGTGAAACCTCGTCCTTGTTGGATCCGATGGCCGCTCATTGCGCACAGTTATACCGCCGGCAAACTGTGGCGAGAGCCTCCGCGCTCACGGCACGCACGGGGCAAAGCGGGGAGACTCTCAGACGGAGGGCTCAGTTCGATCCAGCAACCTGTCGGACTTGAGGCAGCCCGGAGCGACCCGGCGGGGAACGGACACCGCAAAGACGCCGGCCGCATCTACGCGGACCAGTCGGCGGCGCGTTTTCGCATGTCCTCGTGCGAGATCCGTAGGATCTCCGCGGCACGGCCCAGCGAGATGATCTTCCGCTCCAGCGCCATTCTGATCAGCCTGTGCAGTCGATCCTCTACAAAATCGCATTCAGATAATCCAGCGGGTTCGCCGGCCCGGCTCCAGTTCCAGGTAAACTCGCTGGCCTTGAGGGGATTCGGTTCGTCGGCCTTGCTCAGCGTCTTTCCAGAACGCTGCGCGTGTTGCCGCTGAAAGATCGGCCAAACATCGCGCGTCACCCGTCCGGTCTCGGCGAGCCGGTAGAGCACGGTCTTGTAACTGACGCGGAACATGCGCTTCACTTTCAGCACGCGGTCGATGAGCGCATGTCCGCTGGTGTCGTCCCACTCCGAGGCGAATGCCGCTTCCGGCATGAGGAAATGGCTGGCGAACGCGTCGGCCTCGTGTTCGGTAGCTTTCGGTTCTTCGGACTCGTCGCGCAGGTACTCGCCTTGGTGCAGCAGCAGGTGAGCCAGTTCGTGTGCGGCGGTGAAGATCCAGCGCTCGACCGAGATCCGCTCCCAGGTGTTCACAACGACGGCCGGACCGCCATCACCCTCAGACACGCTGAGGCCGAAGAAGGCGTCGCTCTTCTTGTCGAGCAGCAAGACCTTGATGCCGTTGTCCTCCAGCAGGCCGCAGATGTCTCGGATCGGCTCCTTGGGGCCGAGGCCGATTTCTTCACGAACCCGTTCTGCGAGAGCTTCCGGCTTGGCGCGCAAGCCGCGCAGCTTCTCCAGCGGAAACGTCTTGGTTGCCTTCAACTCGCTCTCCAGCCAGCAGTACTCTTCGAGCCGGCGAGACACCTCTGCCAAGATTTGCTCACGGCCCTTCACCTTGGGCGCGCGGAAGCGCACAGTGCAGAGCGGGCGGGCTGCGGTCACCAGGTCGGCCGTCGAAGTGCCGAGCGCTTTGGCGAGCGCTTCGAGCGTCGCCGTCCGCGGCACGACCTCGCCGCGCTCGATCTTTCCAAGGGCAAGGCGCGAGATGCGCGCCTTCGACGCAACCTCGTCCTGGCTCACGTCCCGATCGAGCCGTAGCCGTGCCAGATTATGACCGATCACGTTGTCGTTGCCCATCGTTGCCACGCTCCATCTCTATCCCGCAATCTCAATAGGATACCATCTTGACGAATCTCGTCAATATAGCTACCATCGATTCTCCACCCGGTTGGGCGTCACAGCGACAAAACGACATGATGACACTGCTTCGAGCGGTACAAGCTATTGGAAGGAAGATTGCCAGGATGCGTGACGCTTTCTTGGGTAACCGCGATCCCGGGGGGCGACTGTCTGTGACAAGGGACGATCCGCTGCACGGGGCACCGGAGGAGATTGCTATGGGACGCGCACACAGCGAGGAAGGCACTTGCCGGTTCTCCGCCGACCGACCGATTTCGTCTCGGGCGGAAGATCTGCTTGGACGCGCTCGCTTCGCTGAGTCGCTAGCGTCGGCGATCTACAGTTGGCGTGGCAAAGACAGTCTGGTTATCGCGCTTTACGGTGACTGGGGCAGCGGCAAGTCGTCTCTAAACAACATGCTCCGCGAGTCGTTGGAGACACAGGTGCCACCGCCGATCATCGTTGAGTTCAACCCGTGGGAGTGGGCGGCACAGGAGCAAATCCTGGAGGCGTTCTTCCGCGAGGTCGGCATATCACTCAGCGCGCATCCAGGTTCCGACGAGAGAATCAAGAGTGCCGCTGCGAAGTGGCGATTGTACGGCCGTTGCCTGGTGCTGGCAGGTAGTGCGGCCCGCGCGCTCCGCACGGTTTTTACCATCAAGGGTGTACCTCCAGACGCTGTGGAGTCGGTCGCTCACGGCTTGGAGACGGCTGGGAAGGTGGCCTCAGAAGGAGCGGAGGCCCTGGACGCCAAGGCTGAGAACGAGGAGCGAAGCATTTCGTCCGTGAAGAGAGAACTGGGGGCGGCACTGGCGCGACTTGAGCGGCCTGTCTTAGTTGTGATGGACGACATCGATCGCCTCTCGAAAGACGAGATCAAACTCTTGTTCCAGTTAGTGAAGGCGAATGCCGACCTTCAGAATCTGGTCTTCCTTCTTCTCTTCCAGCGAGACCTTGTCGAGAAGAGCCTCAACGAGGTGGCACCCGGATCTGGCGTGGAGTTTCTCAAGAAGATCGTTCAGGTCGGCTTCGATGTCCCACGGGTTGATCTCGCACGCCTCCACCAGGTGCTCAATCAAGGCCTCGCCCAGATTCTGGGATCAGAGGGGATTCCCAAGGCGGAGCACGTGCGATTCGGAAATCTGTTTCATGGCGGGCTGTCCCAATATTTCGAGAACCTGCGTGACGTGTACAGATTTCTGTCAACGCTGGACTTCCACGCGGTGGCGCATCGCCAGGACGGTGTACTGAATGTCAATCCTGTTGATCTCATCGGGATCGAGTGCCTTCGGGTCTTCGAGCCACATGTCTTCAAGCAGCTGGCGAATCTAAAGGACGTACTCACAGAGCTCGGTGGGCAAATGGACAACAAGGAGAAGCGCGCTTCTATCGACGCGCTCCTCGATTCGATCCCTGAAACGCGCCGTGAGCAGGTGCGCGAGATTCTAAAGTCACTGTTTCAACCCGTCGATTGGGTCTTGGACGGCTCCGGCTACGGCATCGGATTCGAGGAAGGATGGATCCGATCTCGGCGCGTATGCGCGAGTCGGATGTTCGACAGGTACTTCCAGCTTGTGATCGGGCAATTTGAAGTGTCTGAAGCCGACGTTCAGCGCGTGTTGAGATCTACTGACGACCGCGAGGGACTCGCTGCCCTCTTTCGCGAATTCAATCGCAGGGGAGTCCTCGCGTCACTCCTGATCCGGCTTGACGCTCACAAAGAGGAGTTCGATTTGGCTCACGCTCCTCGGTTGGTGACCGCACTTTTCGATGTCGGAGACGAACTTCCATTTGTGGAAGGGTCGTTCGGCTTCGGCATGAGCCCGGAATGGTCTGCGCTTCGCATTGTCCATTGGTATCTGATGCGTGAGCCCGATCGCACGGTTCGGGGTCAGATACTGAAGGAAGCTTCGCGCGCAACGAGCGGGCTGTTCATGCCGGTCTTCAAGACATCCGTCGAGTCGAGCAAGCAAGAGCGCCAGAAAGACCCAGACAGCTTTGCCGTCGGCGAAGAAGACCTGGCCGAGCTGCAACGGATCTGCGTCGAGAAAATCCGAACGGCTGCGAGTGACGGGGTATTGATGGGACACCCGAAGATGCTGTCGATTCTCTATCGCTGGAAGGAGTGGGCAGGTGACGCCGAGCCGAAGGCTTGGGTCGAAGACCTCGTCAAAACAGCCGCCGGTGCTCTACGGTTTCTAGTGGGGATCTTGGGCCAAGTGACATCACATGGACTGGGTGACCGAGTCGCTTCCGTCAACTGGCAGATCAGGATGAGTGACGTCGAGGCGTTCATCGCTCCAGAAACCGTTGCCGCTCGTGTTGAGCAAGTGGACCAGGGCTCGCTTTCCGACAGAGAGCAGGAGGCATGTCGAGCATTTCGACAAGCAATGAAACGCCGCGAGCATGGAAAGGGCGATCCGGGGCCACTGGGTCTCGACAATGAAGAATGAGCCACCTCGATCTGAATTTACAGCTCAATCGTATCGGGGCGAACAAGAGGATCCAGCCGATACGCCGCAGGCAGCGACCGCAAGTAGCGCTGCGCGTCCTGGTAGAGCGGCGAATGACATGCCGAGCATTCACTGCCGACACGGTTGTCTCTCACGCGGCACGGCGTACCTTGATCTCGGCTTCCAAGCCGACCGCATCGACCAGTTGCCAAACGCGATCGATCGTCACCCTCTGCAAACTCCCGTCGTGGCTCGTGCTCGTGATTCGTGACTTGTCAGAAAAAGCACGTAGAGGACTCGATACTGATCTGAGCGATCCTTGAGCGTTCACGCTCCCCGGCACTCGAAGCCCAGGGCGCGGGCCGCAGTCGCTTGCTGCGCATCGTGCGTGACGAACAATAGCTGCGTGCCACGATGCTCCTGAAACAACATCGCGCTGGCGATGTGGATCGCATCGAGCGTCTTCACAGCCGTGGCCATCGGCAGTGCGGCACGACGCAAGACGGCCCGGGTCAGCCCGATGCGACCGATGGTGCCTTCAATCCGCACCAACTCCCGCTGAGCGCTCACCACACCCTGGTCATCGAGTGCCGCCTCCAGACGCAACCGGTCGATCACGCGGCGGGCCTCGAGCCCCAGCAGCTCACTGGACCACGCGGCCTCCCACTTGGCCCAGATGTCCAGCGGTTTTCCCTGGGCGAGCAGTACCCGCAGCACCACGCTGGTGTCGACGTAGACCGTCACCGCTGGTCCCGGCTCTCCCGCAGCAGACGGCCCACGTTGATGCGACGCCGCAGGCGGGCGGGTTTCACCTTGCCCAGATCCGCAACAGGACGGCGCGGCTCCTCCACCTGAAGCTCATCCGCGTGCCCATCGACCGGAACCAACCGAGCAATCGGCGTCTGCCGGTCGCACACGAGCACCGTGCCGCCGCTGCGCACCTCCGCCAGGTAGGCACTAAGCCGGCTTTTGAGCTCGGAGACCTTTGCACGTTTCATGGTCTCTTTGTGACCAGATATGACCTCGAAGTCAATGTCTCAGTTGGATGCTAGCAGACCGAAGCCGCGAGTGGCGCCCCCGCCATGCCCACAATTTGGGACGCAGTCACCTATCGGGCGGCGCAAGCAACGGCACGACTTAGCGGCCGTTGCGCCGGTAGATGGTGAAATCCGAGTCGCTCGTGAACACGCGAGAGCGCGGATGTAGCTCCGACATCCGGACCAGACAGGCGTCGGCCAAGGACATCGGCAGAGTCCGATGCCGCCGCATCAAGCGTTCGTTGAGCGGCGGGCAAAGGACCTCGCGCTCGGTCATGTCGCGCCGGTTGGTGGACGTCCTCTGGGTCTTGCCGCGGACGACGTGTGATCTGGCTGCTCGGCGGAGAACAGTCGGACTTGCAAGGTGAGTTTATCTAGATAAAATGCCTATTGCTGACTTTGGTATGACAAGTTATACCCCTTCCCATGAAGACGGCCATCTCGTTGCCGGATGAGTTGTTTGACGAGATCGAGGTGTGCGCTCGCACCTTGAAGATGTCGCGCAGCAGCCTGCTGGCTGCGGCTGCCCGAGACTTCCTGGCGCGCCGCCGTCACCCATCTGACGCAACCGAGGCTTGGAACCGCGCCATCGCCAAGGGCGGGCAGCCGGGTGACGATCCTGCCGTGGCGGCGTTGCGGCGATACAGCAAGACCGTGGTGGGCGGGACGAAGCGGAAACGACGGTGATCCGGCGCGGACAAGTCTGGTGGGTGGACTTCGGGGAGCCGGCGGGTTCCGAACCCGGCTACCGTCACCCCGCGCTGGTGATTCAACGCGATGAGGTCAACGCGAGCGCGATCAACACGGTTGTCGTCTGCGTACTGACCAGCAACCGGGCATTGGCACGGGCTCCAGGCAACACCCTCCTGTCAAAGCGAGTGACGGGGTTGCCGCGCGACTCGGTCGTCAACGCCTCTCAAATCGTTACCGTAAACAAGAGTGATCTTGGCACGCTCGCGGGCACCCTTTCCGCCCGGGTGATGGAGCGAGTCAGCGAAGGACTCAGCTGGTTTCTGCGGCTTGGACCGTGAACGATCGGCTGGAGAGAAGCCGGGACGCTGGCTTGCGTGGTGACAGGAAGGCAGTTGGCACCGGGCGTCTGGACTATCGCCTTCGGCGGGCGTGAGGAGAGGCACACCGTCGACCGGCGGACAGAGGTATCCCTTTCGCGGGCTGTGCCGGTTCGCCGGCAGGAGCGGCCAAGTTGTCGTCGATCAACTGCGCACCGTCGACCGCGAACGTCTCCTCTGGCATCTCGCGCCATGTTGCGCTGAGCGAGGCGGCCCGAATATAGTCGGCTCATGGAACGCCGGGATTTCGAGGAGTTGGAGGAGGCGACGCTGGCTCCCTACGCGATGCACAGCCGCGACAGCCGCGGCCGAAGGCATCCAGAATCGGAGCACGCTTTCCGGCTGCCTTTCCAGCGCGATCGCGACCGCGTCATCCACTCGACCGCGTTCCGCCGGCTCGAGTACAAGACGCAGGTGTTCGTCAATCACGAGGGCGACTACTACCGGACACGGCTGACGCACACCATGGAGACGGCGCAGATCACCCGCACCGTTGCCCGCGCCCTGCGCCTGAACGAAGACCTGGCTGAGGCGGTGGCGTTGTCGCACGACCTGGGACACACGCCCTTCGGCCACGCCGGCGAGCGCGTGCTGAATCAGCTGATGGCAGACCACGGCGGCTTCGAGCACAACCAGCAGAGCCTGCGCATAGTGGATCTGCTGGAGGAACGCTATCCGACCTTCGCTGGATTGAATCTCACCTGGGAGGTGCGTGAGGGCATCGCTAAACACTCGTCGCCATACGATCGGCCGGCGCTGCAAGAGTTCGACCCGCTCCAGGCGCCGTGCTTGGAGGCCCAGATCGTCGATTACGCCGATGAGATCGCGTACAACACCCACGACATCGACGACGGCTTGATGTCAGGGTTGCTGACGCGGGAGCAGCTGCGCGACGTGGCGCTGTGGCGCGAAACTTTCGGGAGGGTCTCGGCCGAGTATCCGCAGGCCGGATTTCGGATCCAGCGCTACCAGGTGCAGCGCGCCTTGATCGACGACCTCGTCACCGATTTGATCGAGACGGTGAGGGAGCGCCTGCGCGCGCTGCAGCTCGACAGCGCCGAAGCCATCCGCGCGTATGCCCAGCCGCTGGTGAGTTTCAGCCCCGGACTGGAAACGAAGCGCGCCGAGCTGAAGGCGTTCCTGATGGAGAATCTCTATCGCCATTACCGTGTCATGCGCATGGCTGTGAAGGCACAAAAAGTGATGACCGATCTCTTCCGCGCCTACATGGACGAGCCGGCACAGCTACCGACGCACATCGCGGCGCACTGGCGGGCGGGCGAGGATCAGGCACGGGTGATTGCCGACTACATCGCCGGCATGACCGATCGTTTCGCGCTCGATGAGCACCGCAAGCTCTTCGATCCCGACGAGCGCGTCTGAACCGGCGATTGCAGCAACCGGCAAATAGCGATCATTTAGGGCTCAGGCTTTGAGTTTGGAGTGCTCGCCCGTCCCGACTCCGGCTTTGGGGATCTCGGCGCGGCCGCCTTGGGTGAGCTTCTTCAGATCGAGGATCTCGTCGAGTCGATCTTTTGGGATGAGCCCTTCCTCCAGAAGCACCTCGCGTATCGGCTTGTTCTCAGCGAGCGCCTTCTCGAAGATCCTGGCCGCCGCATCATAGCCGATCACCGGCGCCACGGCGGTCACCAACGCCGCAGTGCGTTCGCCGTAGGCGCGACACCGGGCGACGTCGGCGACTATCCCGCGTACACACTTCTCCGCCAGCACCCTGGCGGCGTGGCCCAGGATCTCCAGGCTTTCAAGCAGGTTGTGCGCGATCACCGGCATCATCGCGTTCAATTCGAGGCTGCCGTTCAGGCCGGCGATGCTGATGGCGGCATCATTGCCGATGATGTGGGCGGCCACCATGTTCACTGCTTCGGGTATTACAGGGTTGACTTTTCCGGGCATGATGCTGGAGCCCGGCTGGACAGCCGGCAGCTCGATTTCGTTCAGGCCGGCGCGAGGGCCGGAAGTAAGCAGCCGCAAGTCATTGGTGATCTTCATGAGCCCGACGGCGGTCGTCTTGAGCATGCCGGATAACTCGACGCAGGCGTCACGGTTCTGCATGGCTTCAAACGTATTGTCGGCGCGCCGAAACAAATGGCCGGTGAGAGCGCGCAACTCAGCGATGACACAGGCGGCGAACTCGGGGTGCGTGTTGAGCCCGGTGCCGACGGCCGTGCCGCCGATGGGCAGCTCCGAGAGGTGGGAGCGGCTGCTCTCCAACCGGGCGATGCCATGGCGGACGACGCTGGCATAGCCGGAGAACTCCTGCCCGAGCGTGACCGGCACGGCATCCTGCAGGTGGGTGCGGCCAGCCTTCACCACGTCGGCGAACTCCGCAGCCTTTGTCTGGAAGGCATCGGCCAGTTCGCGCAGCGCCGGAATAGTGTGCGCCTCGACGGCGTCCATGGCGGCCACGTGGATGGCGGTGGGGAACACGTCGTTGGTGCTCTGGCCCATGTTGACGTGGTCATTCGGATGTACGCTCCGGTCGCCGCGTGTGCCGCCGAGGATCTCGATGGCGCGACTGGCGATGACCTCGTTGGCATTCATGTTCGTCGAGGTGCCGGAGCCAGTCTGAAAAACGTCGACGACGAACTCCCCGTCGAACTGGCCTGCCGCCACCTCCAGAGCGGCAGCCTCAATGGCCCTGCCGCACCGCTCGTCCAGCAACTTGAGCTGCATGTTGGCGCGGGCACACGCGGCCTTGATGTACCCCAGCGCCTGAATGAAACGGCGGGAGAAGCGCAGGGTAGAGATCGGGAAGTTCCGCGCTGCCCGCGCCGTCTGCGCGCCGTAGTAGGCGTTGGCCGGGACCTGCATCTCGCCCATGGAATCCTTTTCGATGCGGAAGTCCGCCATGGTCTTCTCGCTCACTGGGCTCTCAGCTCAGCTTTCAGCTCCGCAACGAACGAGTCAATAGCGCCAACGTCATGCTGCGTGGCTGATGGTTGAGTCGCCGATCGTTTTCAGTCGTCGTAGCGTACCAGTGAGAAGATCTCATGCCGTTGCAGTCGGTCGCGCCCGCCGAGCGCTGCCAGTTCGATCACGAAAGCGCAGGCTACCACTTCTCCTCCGAGGCGTTCGACCAGCTCGACCGCGGCGCAGGCGGTGCCGCCGGTGGCGAGCAGATCGTCAACGATCAGCACCCGGGTCGGGTGGCCGAAGGCATCGCGATGGATCTCCAGAGCATCGCGCCCGTATTCCAAGGCGTACTGCGCGGCGTACGTTTGCGCCGGCAACTTTCCGGGCTTGCGCACCACGGCCAAGCCCGCACCGAGGGCGTACGCCGCCGCCGCGCCGAAGAGAAAACCGCGCGACTCGATGCCCAACACCATGTCGATACGGCCGCGGTACGGTTGCGAGAGCCGATCGATAACTTCGTGAAGCGCTTCGCCGTCGGCCAGCAACGGCGTGATGTCACGGAAGATGATGCCGGGCTTGGGGAAATTCGGTATGTCGCGGATGTGGAGCTTCAAATCCTTCACGTCACCCTCCGTTTCATCACCCAGGCTGGCTTTACCAAATCGAAGCGGCGATGGGTAGCGGCGTCAACCGCCGCGGCCCGCGAGGCCGGGGGGAGCCGCCAGCTGTTCGGGCGGAGGCAAGAACTCCAGCGGGTCCCGCGCGACGTTGTCCTGGCGTACCTCGAAGTGGAGGTTGGCACCCGAGGTGTGGCCGCTGTCGCCGACGCTGCCGATGATGTCACCTTGGCGCACATGCTGCCCTTCGTGGGCTCGATTGACTTGGTTGTGAGCGTACACGGTAGCGAATCCGCCGGCGTGCCGCAGGATGATGACATTGCCGTAGCCGCGCAGCACATCGCTGTAGATGACGTCGCCGTCTTGCGCGGCGTGCACCGGGGTTCCCGCCGGCGCGCTGATGTCGACGCCGTCGTGGAAACCATGGCCGCGCTGGCCGAACCTGGAGGTGACGATGCCGCCGCTCACGGGCCAGGCGAAATTCATCTTCGCGTCCTTCGGCCCATGAACTTCGTTGCGGCGCACGCTGACGGCGCGCGGCGTGATGAGCGTCACCGGCAGTTCGCGCCGCGCGTCGGGAATCAACAACCGCTGCCCCACTTCTATGCGCGACGGGTCGCGCAGATGATTCGCTTCGGCCAGGTGCTTGACGGAAACGCCGTAGGCTTTGCCGATCCGGTACAGGGTTTCACCCGGCTGCACGCGGTGGTGCACCGCGTGGCTGCACGCCGCCAAACCGCCAAGCAACGCCAGCAACACCAATTCCCGCGCTGCTCGCCTGCTACACCCCTCGCCCACTCACCACGTCCTCACACCCTCAGCCGATGGTAGTCACCCTTCCCAGCCGTATGGACCGATCAGCTTCACGAAGCGGCACTCACCGAAGTACTTCACGTCCAGTTGCGTGCCGCGCTTGTGAATTCGCGTCAAACCCTGCAACTCGTCCTCACCCAGGGGCAGAACCAAATAGCCGCCATCCGCGAGTTGCTCGACCAACGGCCGCGGGATCTGCTGGACCGCTGCGGTGATTATGATGCCATCGAACGGCGCCGCCTCGGGCCAGCCGTTCGAGCCGTCAGCGGTGCGCAGGTGCACCCATGGCCCGTAGCCCAGCCCCTCCAGGCATGCGCGCGCACTGCCGGTGAGAGACTCGATGCGCTCGAGGCTGAACACCTCGCGCGCCAGTTCCGCCAGCACCGCAGTTTGGTATCCGGAGCCGGTGCCGATTTCCAACACCCGTTCATCTCCCTTCAGCTCGAGCAACACGCTCATCAGCGCGACCATGTACGGTTGCGAGATGGTCTGGTCTTGCCCGATCGGGAGCGGTGTATCTTCGTAAGCGCGCCGCTGCAACGCGGTCTCGACAAACAAGTGGCGCGGCACCCGGCGCATCGCCGCCAGCACGCGCTCGTCGTGGATACCGCGGGCATGCAGCTGCTCTTCAACCATTTGCTCGCGTGCTTGGTCGAAATTCATGGCCAGCGCAGCTGCAGCTTCCGGAGGCGCACCAGCGAGGCGTAGTTCGTCAAATCGAGATGCAGCGGGGTGACGGAGATGAGGCCCTGCTGCACGGCGCTGAAATCGGTGCCCTCGCCGTCGATGAAGGCGAACGGCCCACCGCCGATCCAGTAGTAGGTCTTGCCGCGCGGATCTGTCCTCTCGACGATGGCGTCGTCGTAGCGGCGCTTTCCTTGACGCGTCAGTGCGAAGCCTTTGATCTGCTCCGCCGGCAACGCCGGGACATTGACGTTGAGGAGAGTTTCGGGGGGCAAGTGATCGTCCAGAATGGCGGCAGCCAAGCGGTGCGTGAAGGCCGCAGCCGGTGCAAAATCGAACGCGCTGTCGGCCACTAAAGAAACCGCAACCGCGGGAACGCCCAGTAGCGTCGCTTCCATGGCCGCCGAGACCGTACCGGAATAGGTGATGTCGTCACCCAGGTTCGCCCCATGGTTGATGCCAGAGATCACCAGGCGCGGACGTTCGCGCAGGATGCCGTTGATCGCGAGGTTGATGCAGTCCGTCGGTGTCCCGTCTACCGCAAAGACGCGCGGGCCCACCGGCTCGATGCGCAACGGGCGGTGCAGCGTCAACGAATGACTGACCGCACTCTGGTCGCGGTCCGGCGCCACCACCCAGATCTCATCCAACGCCGCCAGGGTTTCCTGCAGGACCGCGATGCCCTCCGAGGAGATCCCGTCGTCATTGCTGAGCAGGATAGACACGTGAAAAAGGCTAGCACCGGGCTTCCAACGAGGCAAACTTGAGTCGGCGAGGTGGGGAGGCGTTTCACTGGCACTGTGGGTGAAGCGCAGCGTTATGCCCGGTTGCGCGCGGCTTGGAGTGCTGCGCCGGGGGGAAACCAATCGGGGCGGCGGGATTTGAACCCACGACCACTCGCACCCCAAGCGAGTGCGCTACCAGGCTGCGCCACGCCCCGAAACTCACCCACGGCACCACGCGGCCTCAGCATCACCGCGCCGCTGGTTCATTTAGTGCCACGTTGGCGCGCGAAACACAACTGTCGCTATGGTACGCCGATGTGCAGCTCTGTTCTTCACTCGCTGACTGGCGCACCGGCGCACGGGCTCACTCGCTGCAACAGATTGCGAGCTCCACTTTCGCTGAGCCGCACGGTACCGCCGTCGTTGTCCAAGGCAATCAAACCCTCCCCAGCCAGGTATACAGCCACGCCCGCCACGCGTGTATCGGTGGTGCGCAAGCAGCCGGCAAGTTCCTCGAGATTGAGGGCCGAGGCCGAGCCCCAGAGCTGATAGCCGGCCATGAGCGTCTTCAACAGGCTGAACACCAGCTCGCTTCCGGAACGCTCGCGCTTGGCCTCGGGGATCATGTGCAACGGCCTCGGACACGGGGTGAGCAACGGCCATGCCAGCAATTCTGATCGTAGACGCCGCTTCCGGGCTGATCCGCCGCACGGTTTTTGTGCGTATTCGCTAAATTCGTGACGGGCGGGTTTTTGGAAAAGGCGCGGCTTTGGGGGGACTAAGTGAGCAAGCGGTGTATCGATTCGAGGTCATGCTTGAGGCGAAGAAGTACGCTGCGGTAGCTGCGGTCGCCGAGCGGCATCTCCAGTTGCTGGCGTTCTTCCTTCTGCAAGCTTTTCAAGCGCTTGCGTGCACCTTCAATCGTGAAGCGCTGTTCATGCAACAGCCGCTTGATCTGCAAAAGCGTTTCAACGTCCTTGCGGCGATAGAGGCGATGCTTGAAACGGGTCTTGGCGGGCTTGATGACGCTGAACTCGCTCTCCCAATAGCGCAGGACATAGGGTTTGACGCCGACGATGTCGGCGACCTCCCCGATCTTGAAATAGAGCTTGTCCGGCAACTGCTCTTGGTCGTCACGCACGGTCAACCCGAGGCCTCCGGATTCATGCTTTTCTTGAGGACCTGACTCGACTTGAAGGTCAAGACGCGGCGGCCGGAGATAGTGATTTCGCCACCCGTTTGCGGGTTGCGGCCCTTGCGCGGCCGCTTTTGGCTCACAACGAAGTTGCCGAACCCCGAGATCTTCACCTTTTCGCCTTCCTGGAGACGGTTCTTGATGATTCCCAAAATGCATTCGACGATATCGCTCGCCTCCTTTTTCGAAAAGCCCACCTTTTCGTAGATGCGCTCGACGATATCTCCTTTGGTCATGGTCACGCCCGGAATCCCCCGAAGGTCAAAGAACCTCACCTACCGTGGTTCGACATGCAGGGCATCCTTAAGTGCAGCGATCAGCTGTCCGTGGACTTGATTGACTTCCGCATCGGTCAGCGTGCGGTCGGCAGCGCGATAGGACAGTGAGTACGCCAGGCTCTTCTTCCCTGGAGGGATTGGTGGTCCGGTGTACTGATCGAACAGGTACACGTCTTCGATCAAACGCCGTCCTTGGTTCCACTCACGCACGAATCGAACCACTCGATCGGATGCGAAACTTTCCTCAGTCACGATCGCAACATCTCGCAAAACTGCAGGAAATCGTGAAAGATCACGGTACGTAATACGAGCGCGAGAATACTCAAGCAACCGGTCCGAGTCAATCTCAAACACCCAGCAGGGATCCTGCACCTTCATCTCCGCCGCCACCGCCGGATGCAGGCTGCCCACGATGCCCAGGGGCACGTCGGCGACCGCCACGCGTGCGGTCTTCCCCGGATGAAAGGCTGACGCATCGGTGGCAGCAGTCCACCGCGCCTCACTGATCCCCAGGAATCCAAGGATGGCTTCGACGATGCCCTTGACGTCGGCGAACTCCGTCCGCACGCTGCGGCTGCCGATTCCGGCCACCGGCAGAGTGGGGCAGATGGCGCCCCCGAGCCGCCGCGCCTCGCCAAACGCCTCATCCCGCCAGAACACTTTGCCGATGCAGAACTCACCGACGCGTGTCACCCCCTGGTCATGGTTATCGCGGACAACGCGGATCAGGCCCGGAAGCAGACTCAATCTCAACTCCGTCTCTTCCTGCACCACCGGGTTGAGGATGCGCACCGCGTGACGGCGGTCGTGCAGGCCGGGAAACAGCGCGTTCAACCGCGGCGAGCAGAAGCTCAAGAGAATGACCTCGCTCAGCCCGTGCGCGGCACAAAATCGCTTCAAATCTCGTTCACGCCGCTGGCTGAGCTCCGGTCCCGAACCGGTCAAGGTCGATTCGGGAAGAGTGGTGGGAACGTTTTCATATCCGCCCAGGCGCGCCACCTCTTCGATCAGATCGACCTCACGCGTCAGATCCGATCGGTATGACGGCGGCACCACCGTCAACGTGCCCCGCGTTGCGGGAGACACGCTCACCCCGAGAGCCTTCAGCCGCGACAGCAATTCGCTGCGGCCGATCGTCATGCCGAGAAGCTCGTCAACGCGCTTGAGGCGCATCGAGATGGGAACCTGCTGAGCGGGGCTCGGGTACGCGTCTACCCGTCCGCGGGCGATGGTGGCACCACAGATGCGCGCCATCAACGCTGCGGCGCGGTCGGCGGCCACAGGTGCACCTTCGATGTCGGTAGTCCGCTCGAAGCGATAGGAAGCTTCGGTGCGCAAACCTAGTCGTTTTGCCGTGCGCCGGATAGCGCCCGGATTGAACCACGCGCTTTCCAGCAAGATATGGCGCGTGCTCAGGGTCACCTCCGTGTCCGCTCCGCCCATCACGCCGGCAATCGCCACGGGTTCGCCGCCGCTGGTGATCATCAGGTCATCGGCATCCAGGGTCCGCGCCTGGCCGTCCAACGTCGTAAAAGCCGCGTCGGTCTGGGCGCGTCGCACCAGAATATCCTTTGCTGGCAGCCGATCGTAATCGAAGGCGTGGAGCGGCTGCCCACGTTCGATCATGACGTAATTGGTCACGTCGACGACGTTGTTGATCGGCCGAATGCCCGCGGCCCGCAATCGGCTTTGCATCCATAGCGGTGAGGGAGCGATGGTTGCGTCGGAAAGCACGCGCGCGACGTAGCGGCGGCATAGTTCGGGATCGTCGATACGGAGCGCGATCAAATCGGCGGCCGCAACATCGGACTCGGGTACGGTCAAACGTTGGCGTCGCAGGCGCTGCCCGGTCAGCACGGAAATCTCTCGCGCGATACCGATCACGCTCAGGCAGTCGCCGCGATTGGGGGTGACGGAGACATCCAGCACCGTGTCTTCCAGGCCGAGGATAGCGGAGACCCGCGCGCCGATGGCGGCGTCGTTCGGCAGCAGCAGGATGCCGCCAGTGTCCGTTCCGATGCCCAATTCCGCCTCCGAGCACAGCATTCCGGCGGAGGTAACGCCGCGCACGTCGGCCGTTTCGAGTCGCCGGCCGTCAGGCAAAGTGCACCCGGGAGGCGCATAGGCCACACGGCTCCCGGCCTGAACGTTCACCGCCCCGCACACCACGGTGCATGTCGTATCCGGATCCGTGCGTGCGGTGCACACGTTCAAGCGCTCCGCCTGCGGATGCGGCCGCACTTCCACGATTTCGGCGCACACAACTGCGGACAGCTCGCCGCCGATGTCCTCGATCGACTCCACCTCCAGCCCCGCCATGGTGAGCCGCTCCGCGACTTGCGTGATCGGAAGGGTCAGCTCAACAAACTGCGCCAGCCAGCTCCAGGCAATTTTCATGGCGCGCGCTAGAATTGCTGCAGAAAACGCATGTCGTTGGCGAAGAGCAAGCGGATGTCGTTGATCTGGTACTTGACCATGGTGACGCGATCGACACCAAGCCCAAAGGCGAAGCCCGACACCGCCTCAGGATCGTACCCCACGGCAGCAAACACGTTTGGATCGATCAGCCCAGCGCCAAGGATCTCGAGCCAGCCGCTGCCCTTGCACATCGTGCATTGCCGGTTATTGCCCTGGCAGAGCACGCAACCAATATCGACCTCGGCGCTGGGTTCGGTGAAGGGAAAAAAGCTGGCGCGAAAGCGCAGCTGGGTCTGGCCGCCGAAGATACGGCGCAGCGCCAGTGTCAGCACGCCTTTCAAATCGGCAAAGGTGACGCGCCGATCGACCATAAAGCCTTCGATCTGGTGCAGCATAGGCGAGTGGGTGGCATCGTAGTCGTGGCGATAACATGCGCCGGGGGCGATGACGCGCAGCGGCGGTTGCTGTGTCTCCATGACGCGGATTTGCACCGGCGAAGTGTGCGTCCGCAGCACGTAGCCGTCGGTCACGAACAAAGTGTCCTGCATGTCGCGGGCCGGGTGATCCGCGGGAACATTCAAAGCGGTAAAGTTGTGGTATTCGTCCTCGATTTCCGGTCCCTCGGCGATGCTGAAACCCAACGCGACGAAAATGTCGACGATTTCTTCCAGGGTCTGCGTGAGTGGGTGGAGATGACCGGGAATGCGGTGGCGGCCGGGTTCGGTCACGTCGGCCCGTTCGGCCGCGATTCGGCGTTCGCGTTCGGCTTGCCGCAGCAGGGTCAAGCTCTCTTCGATCCTGCACTCGACCTCGTCCTTGATCTGGTTCAGGTAGGCGCCGATCGCGGGGCGTTCGGCGGGCGGCACCTCGCGCAAGCCGCGCACGGCCTCGGTCAATTCACCCTTGCGGCCCAAGAAGCGAATGCGCAGCTGCTCGACCTCGGCTTCTGCTTGCGCTGTCTGCAGCGCCGCCAAAGCGTCGCGGTGAATTCGTTCCAGGGTTGCTTTCATGTCATGCCGTCATAACTCCACGGCCGGCACACCTGGCCGGCTCGGAACTGAGTTCCCGCCAATTTGTCGGACTGCGTGCCGGGCAATCGTGACTGTGTGTGACACGCCTAGGCGGCGAGATGCGCTTTGGCCTGTTCGGCGAATTGCTGAAAGCCGGCCGGGTCGCGGACGGCAAGATCCGCCAGGATTTTCCGGTCGACGCCGATGCCGCCCTGTTTCAGCCCGTGCATGAACTGACTGTAGCTCAACCCATGCTGGCGCGCGGCGGCGTTGATGCGAACGATCCACAGGCCGCGGAACTCGCGCTTGCGCACCTTGCGATCGCGATACGCGTACGTGAGCCCCTTTTCGAGCGTCTCGCGGGCTTGCCGGTACTGCTTGCGGCGGCCGCCGACGTATCCCTTGGCCAGCTTCAGGATCTTCTTATGGCGCCGGCGCCCTTTTGTGCCTCTCTTTGCGCGTGGCATGTGTGGTCTCCTGAGAAGGATTTCGGGTAGCACCTCAGCCGGATCGGAACAAGGTTACAGATACGGCAGCAGACGCTGGATCGCCTTGGCGTTGCTTTGATCGACCACCACCGCCTGGCGCAAGTTGCGCTTTTGCTTGCGCGTCTTGCTCGTCAAGATATGGCGCAAATACGCCTTGCGACGCTTGAGCTTCCCCGTCCCCGTCAGTTTGAAACGCTTGGCCGCGCCGCGGCTCGTCTTCTGCTTGGGCATGAGATCACCGTCCTCTGGCTGTTCTTCGCTCCAACCTACGCCTTGTCTGTACGTCAAGGCGGGCCATCCACCTGGCTCGCCGGTGTTTCGGACCGCCTTCCCGGCACCGCCTCGTCTAGCAAGCGGTCGATAAAGGCATCGAGCGACTGCGCTGGCGAAGTCTCGCCGCTGCGACTACGCGGCGCGACCGTCCCGTTGGCGGCTTCCTTGTCGCCGACGACCAACATGTATGGCACCTTCTCCAGCTGCCCCTCACGAATCTTAAAGCCGAGCTTCTCATTCCGGTTGTCTAGCTCGGCTCGGAGACCGGCTCGCAGCAAGCGATCCGTGACCTCCCGGCCATAGTGGTCTTGCCGCTCCGTTACTGTTAACACCCGCACCTGCACCGGAGCAAGCCACAGAGGCAACCTGCCGGCCGTGTGCTCGATGAGGATCGCAATGAAGCGCTCGATCGAGCCCAGCACGGCGCGATGCAGCATCACCGGCACGGCCTCGGTCCCTTCAGGGGTGACGTACTTCAACCCGAAACGCTCCGGCATGGCGCAGTCGATCTGGATGGTGGCGAGCGTCCAGGACCGTTCGAGCACGTCGCGGAAATCGAAACCGATCTTCGGGCCGTAGAATGCCCCTTCGCCGGGCAGCACGGTGACCGGGTAGCCGGCCTGCTCCAGCACCCGCCGTAGGGCCGCTTCGGCGGCATCCCACAACTCGATGCGCCCAAGGAACCTCTCGGGCCGGGTTTGCAGGGTCACCTCGATGCGGTCGAAGCCGAAGACGCCATACACCTCGCGTGTCATCGCAATGAACTGCTCGAGCTCGCTGTCAAGTTGTGCCGGGGCGCAGTAGATGTGAGCGTCGTCCTGCACCATCGAGCGCACGCGCGTGAGGCCGGCAAGCGTGCCGGAACGTTCGAAGCGGTGTAGCCGGCTGAAGTCTGCGTAACGCACCGGCAAGTCGCGGTACGAGTGCTTGCGGGTGGCGAAGAGGTAGCAATGCCCGGGGCAATTCATCGGCTTCACCCCGTACTCCTCTTCTTCGGCCTTCATCAGGAACATGTCATCGCGGAAGGCCTCGTAGTGGCCGGAGGTCTGCCACAGCTCGGTCTTGAAAATGAGCGGCGTAATGACCTCGGTGTACCCGTAGCGGCCGTAGAGGCTGCGCATGTACTGGATCAACGCGTTGTACACCACCGCGCCTTTGGGGTGGAAAAAGGGTGAACCTGGGGCGATCGGATGCAACGAAAACAGGTCCAGCGCGGGTCCGAGACGGCGGTGATCGCGCTGTTTGGCTTCCTCGATGCGCTTGAGGTACGCATCGAGCTCCTTGCTACTCGGCCACGCAGTGCCGTAGATGCGCTGCAGCATCTCATTGCGTTCGTCGCCGCGCCAGTAGGCGCCGGCAACGCTGGTCAGCCGGAAGGCTTTGATCGCCGCTGTCGACGGCACGTGGGGGCCGCGGCAGAGATCGACGAACTCACCCTGCCGGTACAGCGACACCGCGTCTTCCGGAATCCCGTCGAGGATCTCGGCCTTGTACTGCTCGCCCAGGCCTTTGAAGAATTCGATGGCGGCAGCCCTCGGCATCTCCTCGCGCCGGATCGGGTAGGCGGCGGCCACGATTTCGCGCATGACCTCTTCGATCTTGTTGAGGTCTTCCGGCGTAAACGGCTGGTCGCGCTTGAAGTCGTAGTAGAAGCCGTCGGCGATCGTAGGGCCGATGGTGATCTGCACGTCGGGAAACAGCCGCTTCACCGCCTGCGCCATCAGGTGTGCCGTCGAGTGGCGCAGGATATCGAGACCTTCAGGTGACTCGACATTGACCGGCGCGACGCCGCAGTCTTCACATATTTGTGTAGACAGATCAACGATGCGGCCGTTGACCTTAGCAGCAACGACCTGGCGGTTGTAGCTCCCGAGACTTCTCAATACCTCGGCAACCGGTGTGCCGATCTCGACCTGCCGTTTCGCCCCGTCCGGCATCGTCACAGTAATGCTGGCCATCTTTGAGTAATCACCTACGTTTTCTTTCCCGGCTGACCCCGCAGCTCAGGACGGTTATGTGCCGGCTCGGGGAGAGGACTGGTAGGCACGGGCGGGATTGAACCGCCGACCTCTTCCGCGTCAAGGAAGCGCTCTCCCACTGAGCTACGTGCCTGCGTGTCTCCGCCCCGCCTTCTCCATCGCCGTCGTGTGTTCAGAAAAAGGTGGGCGCCGAGAACTTCATCAGCTACCAATTTCCCCCCGCACGGTCAAGGAAGGGCTCGCGCGGCCAGTAACCCCTCAGTCTCCGCAGGGGTGAGGTGCGGCGTGCCCTATAGCTGCTGCTCTTGCCAGGGAGGCGAGTGGTTGCGGAAGAGCAGCTTGTAAGGGTTTGCCGCCGGCTGGCGTGCGAGT